>ERZ791922.51-NODE-51-length-105940-cov-9.283175_pt1 | contig 105940 bp, 104 predicted proteins | sample MGYA00510134_ERZ791922 | MGnify/ENA primary metagenome ERZ791922 (study PRJEB30046, sample SAMN00792101) | human gut metagenome | study: EMG produced TPA metagenomics assembly of the A metagenome-wide association study of gut microbiota in type 2... | reverse complement strand
TCTTTATAGGTTTTGAGCTTGGCGTACATGGTTTCGTTCGACTCGTAGGTCGAATAGATAACCTTGATGCCGGTCTCTTTGGTGAACTGCTCCAGCAGGCCCGGCGGCACATACTCGGTCCAGTTATAGAAATAGAGCGTTTTGCTATCGTCCGCGTGCGCAGCGCCCATGCCGATTGCCAGAGCGCTCGCCGCGAGCAGGTGGCGTGACCATTTTTTCATTTTAACGTCCCCTGAGTTTTATCACGTGCAATTAACTGACTGGCGATGACCATCACCAGCGACAGAACCAACAAAATCGTGGCCAGGGCGTTCACCTCTGGCGAAACGCCAACCTTGACCATCGAATAGATCTTCAGTGGCAGGATTTCATACCCCGGACCGGTCACGAACGAGGAGACTACCACGTCATCCATCGACAGGGTGAAGCTCAGCAACCACCCAGCGGCTACCGCCGGCAGGGCCAGCGGCAGGATAATTTTGCGCAGGATGGTCATCTCGCTGGCGCCCAGATCTTTCGCCGCCTCCAGCATCCGCACGTCAAAGCCTTTCAGGCGGGAGTAAACGGTGACCACCACAAACGGCAGGCAGAAGGTGATATGCGAAAACAGCAGCGACCAGAAACCAAGCTGGACGCCGATCAGCATAAACAGCACCAGCAGAGAGATGGCCATCACAATATCTGGCGACATCATCACCACAAACAGCATGCCGCTGACAAACGGTTTGCCGCGAAAGCGGTAACGGTACAGCGCCACGGCGGTCAGCGAGCCGATAAGCGTCGCGAAGGTCGCCGACAGCACCGCCATGGTCAGCGAGTGCTGGGCGGCCTGCAGCAGGCTATCGTTATTCATCAGCAGGCTATACCAGTCGGTGGTGAAGCCTTGCCAGTTAATGCCAAAGCGCGACCGGTTAAACGAGTTAACGATCAGAATAATAATAGGGATGTAGAGATACGCGTAAATGGCGGTCATAAAGCCGCCGCGCAGCAGTCGACCGATCATTCCAGTTCCACCTTTTTATTCAACAGGCGCGCCGCGCGCCAGTAAATCAACAACATCAGGCCCATCACCAGGGTTAAGGTAATGCTGGTTGCCGCGCCGAACGGCCAGTCGCGGATATTGAGGAACTGGCTTTTGATCACGTTGCCGATCAGCAGGTTCTTGGCGCCGCCCATCAGGTCGGAAACGTAGAACAACCCCATCGCCGGCAGCATCACCAGCAGACAGCCGGCGATGATCCCCGGCATGGTCAGCGGGATGATAATGCGGATAAAGGTCTGCAGCTTGCTGGCGCCGAGATCTTTCGCCGCTTCCAGCAGCGGGCGATCCAGTTTCTCAATGCTGGAGTAGAGCGGCATCACCATAAACGGCAGCAGGATGTACACCAGGCCGATGATCACCGCCGAGGGGGTGAACATAATGCGTATCGGGGTGTCGATCACCCCCAGCCACAGCAGAAACTCGTTCAGGTAACCTTTAGTGCTGAGGAAAATCTTCAGCCCGTAGATGCGGATCAACGAGTTGGTCCAAAAAGGGACGATCAGCAGGAACAGCAGCAGGGGCCGTACCTTCTGCGGCAGCCGGGCGAGGAACCACGCAAACGGATAGCCAAGCGCCAGGCAGGCGAGGGTCGCCAGCAGCGCCATGTTTAGCGAATGCAGCAGAACGTCATAATAGAGCGGATCCAGTAGCCGCGAATAGTTATCCAGCGTGAAGACCAGTTTGACGAAGTTGGCATCGTCGCGGGTCAAAAAGCTGGTGGCGATGATCATCAGGTTGGGCAGGAAGACAAACAGCACCAGCCAACCGACGATAGTGGCGATCACCACATTCTGGAATTTACTGGTGTTCTTCATCGGCCAGCACCACCTCCCAGCTTTCCACCCAATTGATAGACATTTTCTGGTCAAGAGAGTGGTCGAAATCCGGGTCGTCTTCGTTAAAGAACTCGCTGACCATCACCATTTTGCCGTTCTCCAGTTCCACCACCGACTCCAGAGTCATGCCTTTATAGTTGCGCTCGCGGACATAGCCGATCAGGCCATCGGCGTCGCTGTTATGGTGGATCTCGTCGACGCGCAGATCTTCCGGGCGCAGCAGGACATGCAGACGCTGGCCGGCCTCCACGGCAAAATTGACGGTGATGTTGCATTCCCGTCCTTCAACGCTGGCGCGCACGCGCTGTTCGTCGAGACGTTCAATTACCGTGGCGTCAAAGATATTGATCTCGCCGATAAAGCTGGCGACAAACAGGTTCTTCGGCTCTTCGTAGATCTCTCGCGGGGTGCCGTCCTGTTCGATTTTGCCATCACGCATCACCACGATGCGATCGGACATGGTCAGAGCCTCTTCCTGATCGTGGGTGACGAAGACGAAGGTGATCCCGAGCTTACGCTGCAGCGCTTTCAATTCGTTCTGCATCTGCTTGCGCAGCTTGTAATCCAGTGCCGAAAGAGACTCATCGAGCAGCAGCAGACGCGGTTTGTTGACCACCGCGCGGGCGATGGCCACGCGCTGCTGCTGGCCGCCGGAGAGCTGGTGCGGTTTGCGCTGGGCAAACGCCTCCAGCTGCACCATTTTTAAGGCATCCATCACCCGTGGGGTGATTTCCGCCGCCGGGGTTTTCTGCATCCGCAGGCCAAAGGCGACGTTCTCGAACACCGTCATATGCGGAAACAGGGCGTAGCTTTGGAATACGGTATTGACGTGGCGGTTTTCCGCCGGAACATGAGTGATATCGTGATCTTCGAGATGGATCCGTCCGCTGTCGACGTTTTCCAGGCCGGCAATAAGGCGCAGAACGGTGGTTTTACCGCAGCCAGAGGGGCCAAGCAGAGTGAGAAACTCACCATTGTTGATGGTCAGGTTAAGGTTGTCGATGACCGTTTTACCATCAAAGCTCTTGCGAATTCCCGCCAGATGCACCAGCGGCGAACGCGAACGCGGTTGTATATTCAATTTTTGACTCTGTCCCATGTAGACGCAACGGCAAATTTCCGGCCGCTGCGGGGTTTGTGATTAACCACCTTTGGGGTTGCACGTTTTTAATAAGGGCCAGCATTCTACGGCAAACGAGGGTAATCGCCAATCCTTGATACGCCCGCATAGTCTACCTTTACACCATAACGTCGGTTCCGTTATTAAATTTCGCTTTACGGGCTAAAAATGACCTGACGCAATATTTGTCTTTTCTGGCTTATGAATAATGTTGTCACAAAAGAAGAGGGTGGCTACATGGATAAATTGCTTGAGCGTTTTTTGCAGTACGTTTCTTTGGACACGCAGTCAAAGCCTGGCGTTCGTCAGGTCCCCAGCACGGAAGGGCAGTGGAAGCTGTTACGCCTGTTGCAGGCGCAGCTGGAAGAAATGGGACTGGTCAAGGTAACGCTGAGTGAAAAAGGGACGGTAATGGGAACTTTGCCCGCTAACGTTGAGGGCGATATCCCGGCCATCGGTTTTATCTCCCACGTCGACACCTCCCCGGATTTCAGTGGTAAAAACGTTAATCCGCAGATTGTTGAAAACTATCGCGGCGGCGATATCGCGCTGGGTATCGGCGATGAGGTGCTCTCCCCGGTGATGTTCCCGGTTCTGCATCAGCTTTTGGGACAGACGCTGATCACCACCGACGGGAAAACGCTGCTCGGGGCGGACGACAAGGCCGGCATTGCCGAAATTATGACCGCGCTGGCGACCCTGCAGGCGAAAAATATTCCTCATGGCGATATCCGCGTGGCCTTCACCCCTGATGAAGAGGTGGGTAAAGGGGCGAAGCATTTCGACGTCGAGGCCTTTGACGCCCGCTGGGCCTATACCGTCGACGGCGGCGGGGTCGGCGAACTGGAGTTTGAAAACTTCAACGCCGCCTCGGTGACGATTAAAATTGTCGGTAATAACGTGCACCCCGGCACCGCGAAAGGGGTGATGGTCAACGCGCTGTCGCTGGCCGTGCGCATTCATGCCGAAGTGCCGGCCGATGAAGCGCCGGAGACCACTGAAGGCTATGAAGGTTTTTATCACCTCACCAGCATGAAAGGCAGCGTCGATCGGGCCGAGATGCATTACATCATCCGCGATTTTGACCGTAAGCACTTCGAGGCGCGCAAGCGCAAGATGATGGAGATCGCCAAAAAGGTCGGCAAGGGACTGCACCCGGACTGTTATATTGAGCTGGTGATCGAGGACAGTTATTACAACATGCATGAGCAGGTGATCGCCCATCCGCACGTGGTCGATATTGCCCGCCAGGCGATGGTGGACTGCGATATTGAACCGCAGATGAAGCCGATCCGCGGCGGCACCGACGGCGCGCAGCTCTCATTTATGGGACTGCCGTGCCCAAACCTGTTTACCGGTGGCTACAACTATCACGGCAAACATGAGTTTGTCACCCTGGAAGGAATGGAGAAAGCGGTGCAGGTGATCGTGCGTATCGCCGAGCTGACGGCGGCACGCAAAGGGCATTAATCTTCTCAGGCGGCCCGGTAAGGCCGCGTGTCGGACAAGATGCCGGATGGCGGCTTCGCCTTATCTGGCCTACGGTCCAGCCGGTGAGCGCGGAACCCGTAGGCCCGGCAAGCGCAGCGCCGCCGGGCAGGATGATGGCTCAGTCGCCAAAGAACCAGTAACCGCTGTTGACCAGCGCTGCCAGCATGGCGAGGAAAGAAGGATCTTCCAGCGCATCGCCAAAATGGTCGGCGCGCAGCGTCAGATGGGTGGCTAAGGCGTCCAGCGCCGGACGGTGCGGGGAGTTGATCTTCTCGCCGTTAACGAATACCTCGCCGTCAATGCGCAGTACCCGCAGGCCGCCCAGGCGTTCCAGGGTATCGCCCTGCTGCAGGGCATCGTAAATCTCATCTGGCTGATACGGCGGCTCTGGCGGCGCGACGTCGAGCTCATGACGCGACTGGGTGATAAACTCGCCGAACCACTGCTTAAAGTGCTCCGGTTGGTTAATCAGACCCAGCATCATCTCGCGCAGGCGGTCGAGTTCGGTCGGTAAAATATCCGCCGGATGGTCGCGGGACGGCACGTCCGGATCGGCGTAGCGCTGGCTGCCCAGTTCGCGCTGAAGGACATAGTCGGCAAAGCCGCTAAACAGCTCGCGGGCATTCGGCGCGCGATAGCCGACCGAATAGTTAAGCGAGTTTTCCAGCGAATAACCCTCATGCGGGAATCCCGGCGGAATATAGAGAATATCGCCAGGCTCCATCTCTTCATCGATGATCGCCTCGAAGGGGTCAACCTGCAGCAGGTCCGGATGCGGGCAGTGCTGTTTCATCGGCACCTTTTCCCCAACGCGCCAGCGCCGACGGCCGGTGCCCTGAATGATAAACACATCATACTGATCCAGATGCGGGCCGACGCCGCCTCCCGGCACCGAGAAGGAGATCATCAGGTCGTCGATACGCCAGTCCGGCAGGGCACGGAACGGATGCATCAGCGCTGCGGACGGTTCATGCCAGTGGTTAACCGCCTGCACCAGCAGGGACCAGTTGTTTTCGCTCAGGTGATCGTAGCTTTCGAAAGGGCCGTGACTGACCTGCCATTTTCCATCCTGATGGCTGACAAGGCGGCTATCGACCTCGCTCTCCATGGCCAGTCCTGCCAGTTCGTCCGGGCTTATGGGGTCGATAAAATTGGCGAAGCCGCGCTTCAATACCACCGGCCGTTTTTGCCAGTAGCGTTCGATAAAGTCGGGCCAGTTAAGCGTTAATTGATAATCCATATTGATATTCCACTGCAGGTGTCTGACAGGGATTATAACGGATGCGGCGCCCTGGCGATGCAGGCGCCGTGAAAAATCTCAACGATTAACTCTGTTTATCTTCCATCTGCTGGCGGCCAAACACCACCTCCATGCAGGCGCCGCCGAGCAGGCTTTCCCCGGCGATGATCTCTCCATCATATTGTTCGACAATTTCACGCGCAACGGAGAGCCCTACCCCCTGGCCGGGACGCAGGGTATCAGCCCGCTGGCCGCGGTCGAAAACGGCCCGGCGCTGGCTCTGCGGGATCCCCGGCCCATCGTCTTCCACCAGGATGTGCAGATGGCTGTCGGTGGTCTGGCGCACGGAAACTTCCACGAACTCCAGACAATACTTACAGGCGTTATCAAGAACGTTACCCATCACTTCCATAAAATCGTTCTGCTCGCCGACAAAAGTGATCTCCGGCGAGATGTCGAGCGAGATATTGACCCCTTTGCGCTGATAGACCTTGTTGAGAGCGGAAGTCAGGCTGTCAAGCAGGGGGGCGATCGGGTGTAATTCCCGGCTCAAGAGGGTGCCGCCGCTGCGCATGCTGGCGCGATGCAGGTAATAACCAATCTGCTGCGAGATGCGGCTTATCTGCTCCAGCATCACCGGCTCCGCCTCGTCGACGCTGATCTTCTCGCCGCGCAGCGAGCGCAGTGTACTCTGCATCACCGCCAGCGGCGTTTTCAGACTGTGAGTGAGATCGGTGAGGGTAGTGCGGTATTTGTCATAGCGTTCGCGCTCGCTGCGAACCAGGCGGTTGAGGTTGCTGACCAGCCGGGTCAGCTCGCGAGTGGTGTTGGGATTGAGCTTTTCGCGGTGATGTTCCTCCAGTTCGCGCACCTCTTTGGCCAGCGACTCAATGGGCCGCAGGCTCCACCAGGCGGCGACCCACAGCAGGGGGATCACCAGCAGCAGGTTGGCGGCCAGCACATAGACAAACCAGCTCCACACCATATAGCTGCGCTTGAGCTCCACCGGAATGGTGTCGACCACCACAATGCTGAGCTGAGGCATTTTGCTGGTGGCCGGGTAGAGGTTGATCGCCACCGAGTGGGTCATCTCAGAGTCGTCGCCCTGTTCGCGGATAGCGTCCAGCTGTTCCTGAATCTCATGGTTATTGCGCAACAGCATACTGCTGCTGTCGACATCGGCTTCAATCTCATGGAAGCCATTGCGTTTCAGCCATTCCGGTTGAATGCGTTTCGCCAGCCAGGGAACATCACGCTGCGCCCACAGCAGTTTGCCCTGCTCATCGTAGATAAGGGTCACCGTCGGGCTTTCCATATTCAGGTTTTCCGGGATATCGACGTCAATAGCGCCGTTTTCCCATCTCGCCAGCATATAAAAGAGATTGCTCTCGCCGCGCAGCAGGCGAAAGGTGGTTTTATCGAAGCTAACGCTATAGCCCACCAGGGCCACCATGCCGTAGGCCAGGGAGAGCACCAGCACCACCCCGGCGGTCGCCAGCAGGAAGCGAACCCGTAATGACAGCGGGAAGATATGCCGCAACAGTCCCTTCATCAGCGCAATTCGAACAGATAGCCCTGGCCGCGCACCGTGGTGATGACGTCCTGTGGGTATTCAGCCTGAATTTTCTTGCGCAGCCGACCCATCAGCACGTCGATGGTGTGGCTTTCTCGCAGTTCGGCATCCGGGTAAAGCTGGAGCATCAGCGAATCTTTGCTGACCACTTTGCCGCGGTTACGGATCAGGGTTTCCATAATGGTGTATTCAAAGGCGGTCAGCTTGATCGGCTGGTCATTCACCGACAGCTCGCGCCGGGAGAGGTCGACCTGGAACGGCGGCAGGGAGATCACCTGCGAGGCCAGACCGCTGTTACGGCGCAGCAGCGCCTGCATGCGGGCGGCAACCTCTTCAATATGGAAAGGCTTGGTGACGTAATCATCCGCCCCGGCGCTCAGCACTTCCACTTTATCCTGCCATCCTTCGCGGGCGGTCAGCACCAGCACCGGCAGCGACACGTCGTGGCTGCGCCAGCGGCGGATCAGTGATAAACCGTCTTCATCCGGCAGGCCGAGATCGACGATGGCGATATCCGGGAGATGTTCGCCCAGATAGTAGTCCGCTTCCCTGGCATCTTCCGCCGCATCGACCTGATGGCCCAGCTCCTGCAGCTGAACTTTGAGGTGGTGACGCAGCAGGGCATTATCCTCAACCACGAGTACGCGCATGGCTGTTCTCCCTAGCATTTTCGATAGTAGTCTGACGCTCATTATATACGCAAAATATAAACGGCTGTTAAATAAAGCTTTTTATAAAAAGGGCCCCTGGTGCCCCGGGCTGGCCAGCATTCGGCGGCGCCCTTTGCGCATACTGCATGGAACTCCTTCATTCTATGCGTAATTTCAGTAAACGCCCAGCGGCAGGATGCGAACGGCGAGCGGGTTGGTGATGTTAATTTTTTGTGTAATAGTGCTGGAATCACCCCTCAAGAACGTCGCAGGTTATCCATTATGTCTCAGCAGCAGAGCGCGGACTGGGTCAGGCTGGCGCAATCGCCCAGCCGGACGGAACGCATCGAAGCCTTCTTCGGCGGCCACGGCTATGAGCCGCACCGGCATGATACCTACGCCATCGGCCAGACGATCGCCGGCGTGCAGAGCTTTCACTATCGCGGCGGACTCCAGCACAGCCTGCCCGGCGGAACGATGGTGCTTCATCCGGACGAAATACACGATGGCGAGGCGGGCACCGAGGCGGGGTTTCACTACCGCATGGTTTATATCGAACCGGCGCTGATCCAGAAGATACTCGGCGGCAGGCCACTACCGTTTATCCCCGACGGCTTGTCGGCGGATCCACGGCTACGTCGCGCCGCGCAGCCGCTGTTGAAAGCGGTCACGGATACCTTCGAGCCGCTGGAGGAAGAGGATGCTCTGTACGACCTGGCGCAGACCCTGGCCGTTGTCGGCGGCCAACGTTCCCGTCGCCAGGCGTTTGATTATCAGGCGGCGGAGAGGGCCCGGGAGTATATTCATGCCTGTTTTATGCAGGATATGACCCTCGACACCCTGTCGCAGGTCAGCGGCCGGGACCGCTGGAGCCTGAGCCGGGATTTCAGAACGCTGTACGGCACCAGCCCGTGGCGTTACGTCATGATGCGTCGGCTCGATTTTTGCCGCCAGCGGATGCGCGCCGGGGAACGTCTGGTGGATATTGCCGCCGACGCGGGCTTTGCCGACCAGAGCCACATGACGCGCCAGTTTATCAGCCGCTTTGGTCTCTCTCCGGGCCGCTGGCTGCGGGCGATCCGCGGCTAGCGCGGTTCAGGTTGCACAATCGTTCAAGCGTGACCGCGGCGAGGCGAACTATGCTGACTGCCTTTATCACAAGGAGACAGCCCATGTATCAACTCGTTAATCTTGCTCATAAATTTTCCCTGTTCAGCGAACAATGGCAGCCCAAAGTGGTGGCTGAAATGAACGACTATCAGTTCAAGGTCGTGCGCATCGCCGGCGACTTTATCTGGCACAGCCACCCGGAAACCGATGAGACATTGATGGTGGTGGAGGGGGTATTGCGCGTGGACTTCCGCGACGGGCATGTGCTGGTGAAGGCCGGGGAGATGATCGTCGTGCCGCGCGGGGTGGAACATAAGACCTCGGCGGAGACGGAAGCGAAGCTGATGCTGATTGAGCCACGCGGGGTGTTGAATACCGGCCACGAGGGCGGCGAGCGGACGGCGGTGAACGACGTTTGGATCTGATCGCTTTCCGGCGATAAAACGCCCCTCTTTCCGGCGGAAAGAGGGGCAGGGCGATTACTTCAGCTCGTCAACCATGGTGGTTGCCCGACCGATATAGTTGGCCGGGGTCATCGCTTTGAGACGCACTTTTTCCTCTTCCGGCAGGGCGAGGCTGTCAATAAACTGCTTCATCCCTTCCGCGTCCACGCGTTTGCCGCGGGTCAGCTCTTTCAGCTTCTCGTACGGTTTTTCGATACCGTAACGACGCATCACGGTCTGGATCGGCTCAGCCAGTACTTCCCAGTTGTGATCCAGTTCGTCCAGCAGGCGATCCTGGTTCAGCTCCAGCTTGCTGATCCCTTTGAGGGTGGACTGATAGGCGATCAGCGCATAGCCGATGCCCACGCCGAGGTTACGCAGAACGGTGGAGTCGGTCAGGTCGCGCTGCCAGCGGGAAACCGGCAGTTTGCTGGCCAGGTGCTGCATGACCGCATTGGCCAGGCCGAGATTGCCTTCGGAGTTTTCGAAGTCAATCGGGTTCACCTTGTGCGGCATGGTGGAGGAGCCGATTTCCCCGGCGATGGTCTTCTGTTTGAAGTGGTTGAGCGCGATGTAGCCCCACACGTCGCGATCGAAGTCGATCAGAATGGTGTTGAAGCGCGCGATGCAGTCAAACAGCTCAGCGATATAGTCATGCGGCTCGATCTGCGTGGTGTACGGGTTCCACTGAATACCCAGCGAGGTAACGAACTCTTCGCTGAACTGATGCCAGTCGACTTCCGGGTAGGCGGCGATGTGGGCGTTGTAGTTACCCACCGCGCCGTTGATTTTACCGAGGATTTCCACCTGGTTCAGCTGACGATACTGCCGCTCCATACGGTAGGCGACGTTCGCCATCTCTTTACCCATGGTGGACGGCGTTGCCGGCTGGCCGTGGGTACGGGAGAGCAGCGGCACATCGCGATACTGGGTCGCCAGATCTTTTACCGCGTCAATCAGCTTGCGCCAGTAAGGCAGAACCACTTCGTCGCGGGCGGTTTTCAGCATCAGCGCGTGGGAGAGGTTATTAATGTCTTCAGACGTACAGGCGAAGTGAATAAACTCTGATACCGCGTGCAGCTCGGCGACGTCAGCGACTTTTTCTTTCAGGAAATACTCTACCGCTTTCACGTCGTGGTTAGTGGTGCGCTCGATGGTTTTGATGCGCTCCGCGTCTTCAACGCTGAAATCGGCAACGATTTTATCAAGGAAACCGTTTGCGTCGGCAGCAAAAGCAGGAACTTCCTTGATCGCTGCGTGGGCGGCCAGTTTTTGCAGCCAACGTACTTCCACCTGAACGCGGAATTTCAGCAAACCGAATTCGCTGAAGATACCGCGCAGCGCGCTGACTTTATCGCCGTAGCGTCCGTCTACAGGGGAAACGGCGGTCAGTGAGGATAATTCCATAGATCACAACTCCGGGGTTAAATGAGCAAGAATTTGCTTTGCCTGGTTAACCAGACGATTACGGGAAAACATAAGCTGCAGACGTCCGCCACCCACCTGATGCCAGAGCACCGCGGCGCGAATACCCGCCAGCAGCGCTGAGCGAACTTTCGCCTGCACCTGCGGGCTTTGCAGCACGGCAGGGGAGCCGGTCACCTGAATACGCGGCCCCAGCGGGCTTATCACATCGACATAGATGCCCGCCATGGCGCTGAGCAGCGTTTCGGACTGCAGGTCAAAGTGTTCCAGCTGACGGTGCAGGCCGGCGATGCGGTTGCCGAGCGTGTCCATCGCCCCTTTACTGGCGGCGAGCTTGCGCTCCAGCACCATCAGGCTCAGGGTATAGCGGGTGAGTTCCGCATTGAGGCCCTGACGGCTGCTGGTATTGAGCACCCCGAGCAGCGTTTCAAGACCGAGGCGAAGATTGGCTTCACTGCCACCGAACACCGCCAGCGTCGACTCAGGATCGAGGTCGATGATGCTGTTCAGCGACACATGCAGGGCATCGCTGTCGCAATGTCCCTGATGCGCCAGTTGCTGAACCAGTCGCGCCGCCTGGCAAACGCCAGCCAGCGCCAGGGTGATGTCATAGTAATTCTTCGCCACACATACTCCTTGTCAGCCGCCAGGGCGGTTCGTCCCGGCGGAAATAACGCGCGTTCAGGACTGCAGAGGCAGTCGTTGTTCAATAATTCCGCCGCCGAGGCACACTTCCCCTAAATAGAACACTGCGGACTGGCCCGGGGTCACCGCCGCGACCGGCTCATCGAAGCGGACTTCGATACGGTCTTCATCCAGCGCGGTAACGGTGCAGGGGATATCGGTCTGGCGATAGCGGGTTTTCACCGTGCAGCGCAGGGTGCCTTGTAGCGGTTCACGGTTTACCCAGTGCAGCTGTTGGGCAATCAGACCGACGGACATCAGGCGCGGGTGGTCATGGCCCTGGGCGACGATAAGAATATTATTCTCAACGTCTTTATCGACCACGTACCATGGATCTTCGCTACCCTCTTTGGTGCCGCCGATACCCAGCCCTTTACGCTGGCCCAGGGTGTGGTACATCAGCCCCTGATGGGTACCGATCTCCTCGCCGTCGACGGTGAGGATTTTGCCCGGCTGCGCCGGCAGATAGCGGCCAAGGAAATCGCGGAATTTACGCTCGCCGATAAAGCAGATGCCGGTGGAATCTTTTTTCTTCGCGGTGATCAGATCCAGCTCTTCGGCGATCTTACGCACCTGCGGTTTTTCCAGTTCACCCACCGGGAACAGGCTCTGGGCAATCTGCTCGTGGCTAAGGGTGTAGAGGAAGTAGCTCTGATCTTTGTTGCCGTCGAGTCCGCGCAGCAGCTGGCTTTTACCGTCGACATCGGCGCGGCGCACATAGTGCCCGGTGGCGATGTAGTCGGCGCCGAGGTCTTCGGCAGCAAACTCGAGGAAGGCTTTAAATTTGATCTCTTTATTGCACAGAATATCCGGGTTCGGCGTGCGGCCGGCTTTGTACTCTTCCAGGAAGAGCTCAAAGACGTTATCCCAATATTCGGCGGCAAAGTTAACGGTGTGCAGTTCAATGCCCAGCTTATCGCAGACCGCTTGCGCATCGGCAAGGTCGGCGGCGGCGGTGCAGTATTCCTCGCCGTCGTCTTCCTCCCAGTTCTTCATGAACAGGCCTTCCACCTTATACCCTTGCTGCAGCAGCAGGTACGCGGAGACCGAGGAGTCGACGCCGCCGGACATGCCGACGATCACTTTTTTCTGGCTTTCTGACATGGAAATACTCGCTACATTGAACTTCGAGGCGGCGTATTCTAGCACGCGCTCACCGTTCATTCACCCCCTGTGAACGGCCAGTTAAATGCGCCAATCAGCGACAGCGGCTGCCGCGGGTCCTGCAGGTAGCAGCGAATGCTTTCGGCAACCAGCGGCGAGCGCAGGTTCGGCGCGTTAAGAATTTCCTCAGCACTGAGCCACAGGCAGCGATCGATATCGCTGTCGTGTGGTTCAGTGGCGCACAGATCGCTAAGTTCGATGGCGAACAGGAAGCGCAGAAACGGCGTGTTATCGGGAGCCAGCCACTGATGCATGCGGATGAAGTGCTGCGGCGTGGCGCGAATGCCGGTCTCTTCCCACAGTTCACGTTCGGCGGCCTGCAGCAGCGTTTCATTGGCCTCGAGATGGCCCGCCGGCTGGTTCCACAGCGCTTTGCCGTTAATGGTTTCTTCGACGATGAGAAATTTATCCTGGGCGTGAACCACGCAGGCAACGGTGACATGAGGTTTAAACATCGCTTTTCCTTTTCAGTTATTCGGCTTTGCGCCAGTCGCCGTTGGCCAGTCCGTCGAGGGTATAGCCGCCCATGGCGTAGCGGATCAGCCGCAGGGTGGGGAAGCCGACGTGGGCGGTCATCCGGCGCACCTGGCGGTTGCGTCCCTCGTAGAGCGTGATTTTCAACCAGCGGGTGGGAATCGATTTGCGCTCACGAATCGGCGGGTTGCGCGGCCACAGCCAGACGGGCTCCTCGACAAGTTCTACGCCGGCAGGCAGGGTGGGGCCGTCGTTAAGGGTTACGCCGTCGCGCAAGGCGGTCAGCGCCTCGGGCGTGGGTTCGCCTTCCACCTGAACATAGTAGATCTTGCCGGTGCGCTTACCCGGCTGGGTCAGCTTCGCCTGCAGCGCGCCGTCGTTGGTCAGCACCAGCAGGCCTTCGCTGTCGCGATCGAGCCGACCTGCGGCGTAGACGCCCGCCACCGGAATAAAATCTTTTAGCGTGCTGCGCCCGGCTTCATCGGTAAATTGCGGCAACACATCATAGGGTTTATTGAACAAGATCACAGTTTTTGGCTGGCGTTCTTTACGTTGTCTGGTGACTTGTTGTGTGCTGAATCGCTCAACGCGATGTTTTCTAAATGAAGTTTTCTGCATGGTATTTTCAGGCTTTATCAATTGCCGCATTATAGCCTAATTACGAATGCCTTTCATGGACGCAAACATTCAGGTAGTATTGACATGCTCATTACAAATTATTAACAAAAAATTGCTCAAACCGATTCGCACTACAGGCAGGAAGGCGACACGGACGCGATAGCTCCGGTTAGCGGGAAGACCCGGTACGCCGAAGCTGGCCGACTCAGCCAACACCAGGCTCGCGTGAAGAGGGAAGAGCAGAACCAGAAGCGCTCGAAGGAGAGGTTAATGGAAAGCAAAGTAGTAGTTCCGGCGGAAGGTCAAAAAATCACCCTGCAAAACGGCAAACTGAACGTCCCTCACAATCCGATTATCCCGTTTATTGAAGGTGACGGTATCGGCGTTGACGTTACCCCAGCGATGCTGAAAGTGGTTGATGCCGCCGTTGAGAAAGCCTATAAGGGCGAGCGTAAAATTTCCTGGATGGAAGTTTACACCGGTGAGAAATCAACCCACGTCTATGGCCAGGACGTCTGGCTGCCAGCTGAAACCCTCGATCTGATTCGTGACTACCGCGTTGCTATCAAAGGTCCTCTGACCACCCCAGTCGGCGGCGGCATCCGTTCTCTGAACGTGGCGCTGCGCCAGGAGCTGGACCTCTACGTCTGCCTGCGTCCGGTACGTTACTACCAGGGCACCCCGAGCCCGGTTAAGCACCCTGAACTGACCGATATGGTTATCTTCCGTGAAAACTCAGAAGATATCTATGCCGGTATCGAGTGGAAAGCCGACTCTGCGGAAGCAGACAAAGTCATCAAATTCCTGCGCGATGAGATGGGTGTGAAGAAAATTCGCTTCCCGGAACATTGCGGCATCGGCATCAAGCCGTGCTCTGAAGAAGGCACCAAACGCCTGGTGCGCGCCGCGATTGAATACGCGATCACCAACGATCGTGACTCCGTCACTCTGGTGCACAAAGGCAACATCATGAAGTTCACCGAAGGCGCGTTCAAAGACTGGGGCTACCAGCTGGCTCGCGAAGAGTTCGGCGGCGAGCTGATCGACGGCGGTCCGTGGGTGAAAATCAAGAACCCGAACACCGGCAAAGAGATCGTGGTGAAAGACGTGATCGCCGATGCGTTCCTGCAGCAGATCCTGCTGCGTCCGGCGGAATACGACGTTATCGCCTGTATGAACCTGAACGGCGACTATATCTCTGACGCCCTGGCGGCGCAGGTTGGCGGTATCGGTATCGCCCCGGGCGCCAACATCGGTGACGAGTGCGCGCTGTTCGAAGCGACTCACGGTACTGCGCCGAAGTATGCCGGCCAGGACAAAGTGAACCCGGGCTCCATCATCCTGTCCGCAGAGATGATGCTGCGCCACATGCAGTGGTTCGAAGCCGCAGACCTGATCGTCAAAGGCATGGAAGGCGCTATCGCCGCCAAGACCGTGACCTATGACTTCGAACGTCTGATGGAAGGCGCTAAACTGCTGAAATGTAGCGAGTTTGGCGACGCGATTATCGCGAACATGTAATCTGGCCCCCAGATTATGTCAGAACGGGAACTTGGTGGTTCCCGTTTTTATTATTAGTTTTCGAACGGTTATCAAAATTTTATCAAAACAAGTTATCAAAACCCCTCCCGAAAAACCTCATAAGGCCACCGTTGTCCACCCCTTCCCTCGATCATCATGGTACCTATCCGTTTGTTGTTGAGTTTTATGTCCAAGTAAATCTTTCGTGTTTATACCCTGGGCTTTATATAACCGCTCGGAAAGCGATCTTTGTTCATGGAAAGTTGCCGGTGTACCTTGTCCCCAGTCAATATCTGCACTGTCTCTTGCCTTGCTGAAATTCATGGTCAGTGTTCTGGGTTTCACCTGTGCTCCTCGCTCAGCCTGTGAGGTGGTTCTAAAGAAATGAACCAAATAAGGGCTTACTGCATAATCCCGGCAACGACTGATTACATCTCGGAGGCTCCAGTTGATTGCGTTGCAACGCAGAGCTAATGGTATAGCGATTTTGCTTCCGGTTTTCTCTTGCTCAACGTGTAGATGATCGTCCCAGATGTCCGAGAATTTCATACGGGATATATCACCTAGTCGCTGTCCTGTTACTATGGCTAAAAGCATGGCGTTCCCCATGTATTTGTGATTTTCATCGGCTATATCAAAAATCTTTTGCCATTCCTCAAGAGTGAGGCGCTGGCGAGTGATCTTTCTACGAGGTTGTTTAGTTGCTAGTGCGGGGTTATAACCAGGAGGTACTTCTCCCGCATGCTGAGCTTCTTTAAAAACATCTATTAGGACAGAGCGAATGACCTGAGCCATTCTGGGTTGTCCCTCCGCTAAATATTCATCAAGAATTTGCGCAACATCTCGAACATTGACAGCGGATATTAATTTCATTCCTACCCGCTCCTTAAGCAGAGATACTGGTTTTGCTTTTTGTTTGATAGTGTTTTCTTTAATATCTCCGGACTTTAGTCTTTCCTGCTGAATCTTCCAGTAACGTTCAAGCCAGGTGTTAGTTGATATTGATTTTCCTGAGCTGGTGGAAATTCTGTCAGTGATTGCCATTATCTGGCGGGTTTGTTGTTCCGCCAGTCTTTTATTTGCTTCAATAGCTATTGCCGTAGCCTCTGCTTCATCTGTGCCTAGACTATGAAACTTACCAGTTATCGGGTGCTTATAACGCCAGTATACTTTATTAACCTTTCTACTGTAGAGCGGGTATAAATTTGGAATAGATATATTATTTTTACGTGGTCTGGCAGCCATCGTTCAAAATCCTCTGCAAAAGAACAGGGTCGCTTTTCTTTACTACAGGAGTGGTCAATGTACCGACCAACTCAGCATCCTCCCTGACGCGCCAGAATCGACCTTCTTTTTTGGCTGGGGGAGAAAACATATTCTGTTTAGCATAATTCCTGAGAGTGGAAACGCTTGGAGGATTGCTTCTATATTTCTCGTTTGCCCACTCTTCAAGGGTTAACATCTGAAGCATGTGTTTTACCTCATTATGGCCCATTGCTGGGCCAGTATCTGAAAATAAAAAATCAGTTTTGCATCAATTTTTGCAGCACCTGATTGCCGGCAATTATTCGCTGCCAGATCGCTGATACATAGCGGGCCTGATGAATAGCATCAGCGAGGGCATTGTGACGAGACCCTTCAAACGGGATCGTTGTTTTGGGGTCGAAGCTAATGGCCTGGCCGAGCTCTAACATTGTTCGTACGTCCCGATCGTTCCAGTATTCCCACGGATAATCTTCAGCAATGCAATCGTAAGAAGAACGCAGAATAGAGTTGTCGAATGACGCACCGTTACCCCATACCTGCGCCTTTTTGCTCCCACCAGCGACATTATCAGAAACAAATTCTCTGAACTGGAGTAATGCATCCTGCAACGGGATAGCATCATCATTTACGATCGCAGAGCGTGCTTCGGAGGACTGCTTAAGCCACCAGATAACAGTAGATGGATCGATTACGGCGCCCCAGTTCACAGAGGATTCAAGGCATACGACTTTATAGAAACTTTCTCCAATTGAGCCGGTTGACGGGTCAAAAACAACCGCACCAATAGCGACGATAGGGGCGTTATTTTTTTTACCCATGGTTTCCAGATCAACCATAACGTGAACATAATCAATTGGCTGATCTTCATCCTTATTATGATGACCGGATTCAATATCTACAGCATCCGTTTGATGAACAACTTCATCTGTTTTTTCTTTTTGGTTAACCTTGCCTTTAACATCAACAAGACCGTCAATGGAAAATACTCCTTCCCCAATTTTTGAAACTTCAGGCTGCCTGGTCTTGGTAAGGTCTTCGGTTACCCACTTCGGATCCGTAGGGTCGCTAATCCCTTCAACATATTCGCCGCGCTCGGAGGCCAGAACCTGATTAGCGTCTGGACGTTGCTTTTGAGCCTCTTTTACCAGTTCGGTACCAACTGCTTTAAAGTCGGAGGAGAGTGTTTCCAGGTTTGCGCTGCTATCCTCTCCGGCGATTGCTTGGTTTATTGCATCCAGAGTGACTGCTGCAGATGGAATATGCCCCGCCTTGGCAAGCGTTTCAGCGCTCGGGGTATCATGCTTATGTTCAGTCAGATTCGCGTTGATGTAGCCACGCAACCGATCTGGAAAAGGAGTTATTCCACTGGATGCTTCCCTGATCAGTGCAAAAATCGCTGCACGGGAATAATCAAGGATGCCTGGTGTGCTCCGTAATGCTGCAGACCATTCTTTAAATGGACTTTCTTTCTTCTGTACAATTTCCTTCGCGCGGCGGTGGACTGATGCCGGAAAATTATAGATGTCAAAATCCATAGGCATCGTTGCAAGCGCGATCTCTATATCCAGAGTATCCAGCGAATGCTGATAATCCGGATTGCGGTCAGTTTTGTTACCGCCGCCAGCATTGGCGCCGGCATCGGTTTTGTTTATTGAGGTGATATAGTTTCCAGCAGCCCATTCCTTTGTAAGGATCCCGCGGTCAATGTGCGACGTTTCAAGCCACAATTTGGCGAACTGAATTTGCTTGCCGAGCTCATGGCGTTTCCCCACAGGAAATACGCTCTTAAATGCACTGGTAAATTTCCACAGGCCAGGCATATCATATTTTTTAAGCTCCGGAATATTTTCTGCCGTCAGCAGCAGATTCTGCACACCGTGATTATCCGTATCCATTTCCATCGCTGAAAGGCGGTTACGATGAGGAATGCTAATGTGATACACGTGACGCTCGTCGGCCATATACTGGGCAAGCAGCTGCGTGCGGAATGACATTTCCGCCAGGTTGAAGAGTGCTTCTTCATTGTTCGAATAGTCCTCTTCATCGCTATTTGCAGGAGAGATATCGTTTTCTGGTTTACTGGAGGGCTGTGGTTCAGCAGCCGCCGGCGCAACGATTTTTTGCCATGTCAGCCCGTCTTCACCACCAAGCTCGTAGCGATCGCACCAGGTGTCATCCAGTACACCTTCTTCCGGTAAGTCATCAACGATGAGCCAGTTGGTGCGGATCGGCAACTGATGGCTGGCGCCGCGGCCAACGTTAATTTCAGCGTCTTCCAGGATGTCCAGGATTTTGCGCTCGGCGCGAGAATCGGATTTAGCAGAGAACCAGCAGAAGAGACTTTTCGCTTCGTTTGCTTTTGCCTTCGCTTTAATGAGATACGGGTAGTTGTTCATTGCGTTTGGGCTCCTTTGGATTGTAAGATACCCGGCAGCTGATGGCAGCCGCCCTGGTGGTGGTCATTGGTCAAAACTCGATTCCGGAAAGCTTTGGTCGGCTGACCGGGTACTTAACCCGCCTCGCGCGGGTTTTGTGCTTTATGGGGTTGGCGAATCGCCCCGCAGCAGCTGTGATACGCGAACGTCGTCAAGCGCTCGCAGGATAGGCTCAAAAGTTTTATGGGCTGGCAGTTTAGATACCGCAGTGATCACTTCTGTAACGGTGATGTCATCGCCGCGGGGGCTATAACCACCGCCTGGGCCACGCTGTGAAATAACCAGGTTACCCGCCCGCAGCTTTTTGAAGATCTGCTCAAGGTATGAAGTAGACAGCTTTGACTCTTTACTGATGGCCGTCAGTGAAACGGGCGAGCCGTCATAGAGCTTATTCAAAGTGGCGGCGGCCTGGACAGATGCCAGAACGCGTTTCATTCCAAATTCCATAATCACTTCTCCGGCCGTAACGGCCATTGGTCAAAACTCGATTCAAAAACTCACTGCAGGCTGTTGGTCGTCAGCCATTTTTTGTGCATTTCGGTAGGGGAGGCACTGGCCCTGTACTTTTTGTTCATCGGCGTTTCTGTTGCAACTGGCCTCTGATGGATAAACACCGATCAGAACATCAGAGCATTCACCAGTGAGAGCACATACGCTGATGACAAGGGCAAACAGGGTATTCATGCCTCAGCCTCAGGGTTTCCTTTCTGCGCCAGTAAGTAACACAGCTGGCGTAGTCTCACCTCGAACCAGTTCAGGCGGGTCGCCTGGTTCCCGGTAGGTACTCGGGCAAAATCCTTCATAGTTATCTCCAGTTAACTCATTATTTGGATGTGGTTTTGCAATGCGGCGCCGGGTGCCTCCCGGTGACGGCAGCCAGTTAACAACTACCGCCGACAACTTTTTCCCCACAACGTGTGAATAACCGCCATGTTTACTTTTTTAACTGTGTCGCGTGCGCATAGCCGCATTCACCGCATTGCAAACCCTGATTTTTTATTTTCACTGCTTCGACGCGCTTCGTCGGTGGTGTCGTGACGCTGATCTTCACGATTGAGCTTTTTCACCCTGCAATTCACCACCACGAAGCGCGCAGGATTTCCATTACATTTCAGAAGAGGCGCAGTCTGCCTGCTTACCTGAAAGTGCCGCGGTAAACTCGCTGAAACTCAGTGCCTCTTCACCTTCAGAGAGGTTTTCAAAATAGTCTTCGTATGCTTTATCCATACTTATTTCCTTCCCTTAAGGCCGGGCAGCCGAACATTGAACCTGCTGCGATTGATATTGCTGTCATCTCATCCGGTGTTTCGTATGCCGCCGGCAGCTACTTCGTGGGCTTCCTGCCTCGATGACGTCATAGGACGGAGATAGTATTATCGATATAAACTACAGCTGTCAATTAAAACTGATGATTTAAATTTCAGAATTGGACGTGAGGTGGGGAGCAGGCACAAAAAAACCGCCCGAAGGCGGCGCTTATGAAGGGGAGGAAGGCTGTTCTAGTCTTTCTTTCGTTTCATTAAGTATTCGTTCATGAAAGCATCGAGTTCTTCCAGCCTTAACTGCATTAACCCGACGAATCGTTCTTGCTCCACTTGAGGAAGCTGATCGTAAATTTCTATGAGCTTTTTGGTCTCCGGGGTAAGGACATAGATATCTTCCGATCTTGGCGGCTGCAGCGTCTCTTCGTCTTCATCTGTCATGAAAAACCAATACAAAGGTTTTCCTGTTATATCAGGAAGTTGCTCAAGCATTTCTTTTCTGGGAAGGATTCCAGCCTGACACCAGCCATTCACTGATTGGGATGTCGCACCGATCCTCCGCCCCAGTTCTGATTGAGACATTCCTATCTCATCTAAGACTCGTTGCAGTCGAACACCAAAGTTCATCTTCATCCACCCAAACAAACACATGAGAAAGATTATACAGATTTTTTCTTCAGGCCTCATATCGAATGATTTGACACTATCGAAATAAACTGATTAAACTGTAATTCAAATTTACAGTTCTTAGTGGAGCAGCGCATGAAGCCATCACTTCAAAAAAAATTACTTGCCGTGTGTAGCCAATCGGAAATCGGACGGCGGCTTAATCGGCGAGCACAAACAGTAAATGGTTGGTTCAAACATAAAGTTCCTGGCGAGTTGGTTCTGAAAGTCAGTAAGGCATTGGAGTGGAAAGTTACTCCGCATGAACTCAGGCCAGATCTCTACCCAAACCCAACGGATGGATTACCGAAGGAGTAAGCATGCAAACCATCTCTTTTAAAAATCATAACCCGGTAATGGGCCTGCAACTGAACTCAGAAAATCAGTTTTCCGGTCTACGCCGGGCTCGGATGAAGAGTAGAGCAATTTTTGCTGCCGTTCAGGAATGGGAGTCGACTTTACCTGGACGTGCACAGGACCACATCGCGCAGCTGGTGGATGAGCAATGGAGAAAACAAAACGGTCGCGGAATAAACGTCAATAAACAGAATCTGTACCGCTACCTGAAAAACGAATCCGGATCAGAGAAGTACACCAGCTACGTCATGCAGCTTTCAGGAGCGATCGCTGATGCGATGCCTATTGAGATTGCGCGCAAACACGGATTGAAACGTGGATTGACTGAAAGCGAGCTGGTGGCTCAAGCAATCAAAGAGTGTAGCGAAGCGCACCAGGCAAAATTGCTTGGTGCTCCGTTGCAGAAGTTAGAGCGTGAAATTCGGGAGGCAGCAATTGCACTTTTTAACATGCTTCCTGCAGATGCGGCGGGACCACTTCTGGCGAGCATCAGCGCCGTAGCGCCGCAGTTTTTCTAATCGAGTTTTGACAATGACCACCAGCACAAGCTGGCTAATAAGAGGTTTTAGATGGCCCGCATCAGAACAGTTAAACCTGAATTCTGGACAGATGAGAAGGTGGTGGAATGTTCAATTCCAGCGCGTCTCCTGTTTATCGGGTTGTTCAACTTCGCCAACGACATGGGATGCCTTGAGCGTTCGCCAAAACGGTTGAAGATGCAGATCTTCCCTGCGGACGCGCTCGATTGCGAACCACTAATACAGGAACTGATTACTCATGGATTACTCATTGAGTATTCAGTGAATGATGTCTGCTATTTACAGATTAAAGGTTTCCTTAAGCATCAAAAAATAAACAGGCCTTCAGCTTCAAAAATACCTCTTCCGCCAGAACTCACTGAGTATAAGGCAGGAGAGGAAGAAAAGAGAGCTCCTAATCAAGGAGGGCTCAGTGAGGACTCAGTGAATCCTCATGGAGGACTCACTGACGGAAAAGGAAGGGAAGGGAAGGGAAAAGGATCAAACCCCACTCTCTATGCGCACAAGGGAAATGTTTTTCAGGAACCTCAGTATCTGCCTGGAGTGGATATTCCGATCGGGAAATTCGCCATGCACGACCTTTGGCTGCCGTCACAGGACTGGCCGCGACTGGCTGCTACCTGGGGAATAGCGCTTCCCGAACCGGCATACCTGCCAACAGAGCTGGCAGAGTTCACCGCGTACTGGAAATCCGAGGGGAAAGTGTTCACTCAGATTCAATGGGAGCAGAAATTTGCCCGCAGCGTGATAAGTGCCAGAGCCAAATCCAAACCACAACCAGCAACCGGAGGTAACGGCAATGCAAGAATTCAATCAGTTAACACCGCATCCCGGGCAGTCCAGCAAATTCAGGAAGCCAGAGAGCTCTGGGAGAAGCAACGCGGACTTGCTGGCGGCGGATACGGCATGGCGGCTATGGACGGTCATGGGGGAGATATTCTCGAACCGGTGGACCCAGAAGAACGGGGCGGCGCCCTCGGATATGTGGATTGCCCAGATTGGATCGATGAGTGATGCCCAGATTACCCTGGTCTGCCGCCAGTGCATGGAGCGCTGCGCCGCGGGTAACACATGGCCACCGGATCTGGCTGAATTCGTTGCTCTGGTATCTGCCAGCGGTGCTAACCCGTTCAATCTGACATCCGAATCTGTAATGGCGGAATACAAGCGCTGGAGGAATGAGTCTTACCGATACTCGGGCAGCGACAAATACCCATGGAAACAGGATGTTCTGTATCACATTTGCCTTGAGATGCGCAGAACCGGAGTTGAGAGGAACCTGACGGAGGGAGAGCTGAAAAAACTGGCAGAAAACTTACTCACGAAATGGACCAAACACCTGGCTAACGGGTTTTCGATTCCGCCAATTCGTCAGCAGTTGGCACCACCGAGACATCCAGCAGGACCGACGCCAGCGCAGATTCTGATGGAAGAGTACAGACGCCGAAAGGCGGCAGGTTTAACCAAGTAAACGAGTTTTGACCATGACCAAACAATCAAAAACCAAAGTAACCAAAGCACAGATGGTGCTTGCCATCGTCAGCCGGACGCCAGAATGCGTCTTGCAGGATGTCTGCGATGCGCTGGACTTGCAAGCCAGTACAGCAGGTAACTTGCTGCGGCAGCTCCATGCCGCGGGAAAACTCCATCGTACCCATAACGGCTGCCAGTATGTCTATCGAGTGGTTGCAGGCGTTGAGGTTCCCGATGTTGCCCTGCCGCAGACTGCAACACCATTATCTGAAGAGGATGTGAAAAAAGTCCAAAACGCACTGTCCCTGGCGAAAACGCTGGAAGACAAAAAGCTGTGGCGCCGGGCTGCGACTGTTTACACATCGATGCTTGGGATGACGACAACAGCAAACGAGCTCTGGTTGCTTGCCAGAATGCGCAACCGCTGCCTGCGCAACGCGGCGAGGTGCTGATTATGACTAAAAGAACCCAACTGCAGAAGGTGCGGGATGTTCGGAGGATTATTGATTTTGTCAAAGAACATGGGCGCATCACCACCCAACAGGTAGCTGAAATGACTGGGCTTTCCATAAAAACGGCTCGGTTGGATATGCAGGTTGCGCAGAGAACGGGGGAGATCATCCGCCATGGTCGTCAGGGCTTATTCCGCGATCATCGTGCTGCTATTGATTTTGACTTGGTGAGGTATGACTTTCGTAGCAAAGAGGAGATTCTATGACAATCGCAAAAACTCATACTGGCACCGTGATCACCAAAGACGGACCTCAACATAAACTGCTGCATGAAACCTCTTCTATGTGGGTTGTCGGGAAAACGGAGTATTACAGGAAAGACATGGGTAAACGACATTTTGCTGAGCACACACATCGTTGGTTGCTACTCGATTCCGTTAAGTCTATAGAAGTGAAGCATGGCTGATATGATCAAAAGATTTTCTATAGTTATTGCTAGATATCGATTTCCAGAAGTGTATTGCAACCAAGTATTAGTAAATAATATTTAACTTCATGCTATAAGCAGCGAGGGAGAACTGCACTTAGCTGGCATTATTCTGGACTATTGCGCGGCTTTAGGCCGCGTAATCATTACTTCCGATGAAGAAATCAGCACTCGATCAAATTTTCATTTTTTTTTCTGTTTTATTGACTTCTTCTCCAGGCCTTATACGACATGGACTTGCGGCTTTTTACCCTTCCGCAACCTCAATTAAACGTCAAAATCAACTCTTGTGCTCAGTAAATTTCATCGGATAATAGGTCAGAGAAACAGCAATTCGAGTGTTTTTTGCAATAAAAAACCCGGCATTGCTTGCCGGGTTTTTCGGTACTCACGTCAGGTTGGAGGCCTGAATGTGAGCGGGGCTTTCTTTACTTGACTCAAAAATGATAAATCGACACTCCCACCTTTGCAATGGCTGCGTGCATTTTTGCTGTGGGAAAGATGTTTTTACAGATAAATTTATTGTTATCTCCTTGAAATCGAGATAGAAAGTTTATAAAGCAATAAACATTTTTTTTTAGTGTTGCTAAGGTAGTAATAGTCCTTATCGGAATCGGGTGGAACCGATTCAGATACCCTCACAGGAGGGGGCTTTCTTTACTTGACATAAAGATAACCGTTGCTTGAGGAAGATTTACAGGGCAGCAATGGGCTCTCCTCCACTTACCCGTAACTCATTTAAGGGGAAGTGGACATGATAAATGTTCTTAAGTTTATGCAGTTCGCGACAAACCTGATCGAGGCAGTAATTAACCTCGTGCAGGCCATTCAAGAGCTGCTCCATATGTTCCCGCCTATTGTTTAGTCGGTATGTATGGTGACCAAGGCCGGGCGCTAGCTCGGCTTTTTTTACGTTTTGTTTAAGTCTGCGTAGTTGACTAAATCGCCCTGCGGAAATACTGTATATAAATACAGTATTGTCGCAGGGGGGTACTATTGTGGGATTTCCATCTCCAGCAAATGATTACGTTGAACAAAGACTTACGGTATCGAGCCTTTGCCATTTCGGTGCAAACTGCAGGGTCATAGAAACGAGCGCTGGTTATGCCGTTGTTGATGTGTCACGTCGAGCACGTCAGGGCGATCATGTGCTTATATCTTGCTCAGGAAACGTTCAGTTTGCCATCGTACGTGGTCGTTCCCTTATAACCACCGAAGGTGAGGCTATAGAAGGTGAGGCTCTTGACGATGTAGTGGTTGAAGGGGTGGTAACTTTCCTGATCAACCGCGCTTATCACCACGACGATGACCAAATACCTGTAATTTAAACCTCGACCCGCTACGGCGGGTTTTTTTCATTTATGGAGAAAAGATCAAGCTAAACATGAGCATGGGTAGTGAAAAGTAACATTAAGATCTTGAACATTTCGCCTAACAGGTATACTGTTTATTTATACAGTGTTTGCGTGAGGAGCTAGTTATGAAAGTGGAAATCACAATTGATCGCCAAAAAAAATTGCCGGATGGCGCTGTGCCTGCTCTGGAGAAGGAGCTACTGCGGCGATTGGATCAATACTTTAATAACTGCCGACTTGTGATTCGCCGGGCCAGCTCTGATGGGTTAACCGTGCTTGGTGGAATGGACGGAGATAAAAAACGTATCGAAGAAATCCTTCAGGATACCTGGGAAAGCGCTGATGACTGGTTCTGTTAAGTTGAGGCCCAGTGGCTTACCTGGTTTATTTTGAGGATTTTGCTGTGGGTAAAAAACAAGAAATGCCGAACACCGGCTATGCAATTATCAGATGCGACGATGGTGTGATCGTTGCCCGTCTGACATCCTTTCCTGTATGTGAGCGCGCTTTGATGTACCGGCGCGGCGATACTGTTTCGTTTATGCCTCTGCAGCCGGATGAGATCGTGGGGACGCTCTCTCTATTTTCACAAATAATTGAAAAGGCTAGGTCTGGAGTTGGTTACCAGGTTCCGCCTGGTTCTGTTACACTCCCGTCATAGGCCTGAACAACCTATACCTGCTGCGTCGCGGAGAGAAACCATGACGCAAACCCCCGAAGTATCAAAATCCCTTCAGACTGGTGCTCCTTCATCGAGCGCCGGTTTGCATTCGTCTTCAAAACTCACTTTTCGACAGCAGGAAGTTTTCGATCTGCTGGTGGCCTACATCAATCAGCATGGCTACCCACCTACGCTATCTGAGCTGGCCGATATGCTCGGCGTTAGCTCGTCTAATGCTGTCCTGTTGCATCTGCGTGCCTTAGAGAGAAAAAATTTTATAAAACTCTCTCGCCGTGTCTCCAGAGGAATTTCCATCGTCGGGCGAAAGGAGCCTGTGCTCGCCGTGCAGCTGCTGCAGGAAATGATCGCTGAAGAACCCGGCGCGCGTGATAGAGCGATTGAGTTTTTACGACTGTTCGGTGATCAGCCATGAAGAAAAGTTGGTTTTTACACGAGCAACTTTCAGAGGCTGAAGCTACAGAGCTGGTGGAGCGATACCGTAAAAATAACTGTGTGGTTGAGAAGAGCTTATCCAGAGACTTTGCATCGTGGGACATCCGCGTGCTGTTGCCGGAATCGAAGAAGCCGCCACGGATTGACAGGACCTACATACAGAAGATGTGGAGGGACTGATGCGAGCTTTGCTTAACGTGGATATTGCACGCCATCTTGGAATTGTGCTGCTTAAGCCGGGTAGTGAATTAATGCCGTTATTCGGTGCCGGCCGGGTTCTTATTGAAATACCGCCGGCAAGCATGAAAAAGATACCCAGTGGACGTCTTCCTGATGCCCGGCAGCCATTGCGGGATGATATAGGGATCAGACCTTTTTTCATGAAGAAGGCAGTTATCACTGCGGCTGGTGGGGTTAGTGCCCTCGAGTCATGGTTGCGTAGGCAGGTTAAAAACTGTCAGTGGACACATTCCGATTACCATCACCATGAGCTCGTCCCGTTTCGCCATTCGACGGGTGTAATAATCGCATGCTGGCACTGTGATAATGAGCTGAAAAACCAAACGGAACAAACCCTCGATCAACTGGTAGGTGTTAATAACGCTGACTGGGTAATCGACACTGCCCGTATCGCGCTTGGCCTGGACGCTCAGCGGGCACTGTCACTGGCAGAGTTATGCTGGTGGGCGGTAGGCGCCGGGATTGGCGATGAAATTACAGAAGAAATGGCGCGCCGATCCCTGCGTATTAAAGACGATGGGATTAAATCGGTTTACAGGGAGAGTGAGATTGTTCCGTCGGTACCGGCCACCAGCATTCTTTCTCCCCGTCTCGAAAAAGCAATCAGGCCAACGGCAAAAACAACGCCGGGCAAACCTCTGGTTCCTGTGAACGTCGATCCTGTTGCTCCGGCGACACTATTCGCGAGACCTAAGCGGAGCCGATGGTTATCAGCTGACTTTATCTCATGGGTTAAAACACAGCCGTGTATGTGCTGCGGGCAGCCTGCAGATGATGCACACCATCTTATTGGCTGGGGGCAGGGCGGCGTAGGCACCAAGGCCCATGATGCTTTTACGATCCCATTATGCCGCAAGCACCACCGTGCTTTGCACCATGACCCTGCCGCTTTTGAGCGTGAATACGGCACCCAGCCGGTATTGATTATTAAATTGCTGGACCGGGCATACGCGCTCGGCGTTCTGGCGTAGTAAGGAGAAGAGCAGAATGACACCACGTCAACGCCGTCTGCACCGTGCAGGATTAGCAACAGTGGCCGCCGCCCCGCGCAAAAGCTGGCTGGGCCGATTCACTCCCCTTAATGGCATTCAGTCCGCCTGGATAAAATCTCTGCTTACTGTTTGGGGGGAAGGGATGAGAGGAGGTGCTGCCCCGCGTAAACCATCAGGACATTCATGCTGGCGAGGCATGAAGGGTGATCACTGGTCAGATAAAGCATTAGAACGCTTTACGGCAGCAATTGAGCAGGCAAGAAGTGAAGGGTATCGCGGGCGGCAGGCATTAAGCAGGGCGCATGCCATTTTGTGGCCGAAGCCTGCAACGGTCGCGATTGACGCTGCGATCACTGAGGATGATGTTGAATTTGTTGAACGATGTGTACTGGCGATATTTGAAACGGGTGATCCGGTTTATCTCGTTGGCGTTAACTATTACACCACCCGTAAAAAAATCTCAGACATAACACGGGAATTACAGCTGGTGGCTCCATGGTTAACAGACAGTGAGGCCCGGAAAAGAGTGCGCTGGTGCCTTGAAATATTCAGAGCAAAAGCTTTCCTTTCTGTTCATAAGGCGATTCATGCGGATTAGCAAAAAGTGCTATGTTGCCTTTTTGGTATTGAAAATGGGCCAGAAAGTTAGATAATTCCTTCATGCTTGGCAGAGCTGCGCCACTCGGCAGCGACAAAAAGCGACAATCTGAATATAACGAAAACCCCGCCCGTGCGGGGTTTTTGCTTTCCGGCGATACGACAGGGGTATTCGCGAGATGCGCTGCATCAATACCCCTGTCATATCGTCGTATTGCATACGCAATCTCACATGCTTCAGCATTCACTGAGGATTTTTAGTGATTTTTTTGAAGATCTCTAGGGCTTCGGTTGTTAACTGATCATGTTCGCTAAAGTAACTGTCACATGCTGCCTGCTTTTGAGCAGGGGATAGATTAGGGTTGCTTGTTAATTCAGCAGTTTTAGCTGCTATTTCTGCCAAACGTTCAAAAATCTCTGAAATTCTTTGGTTATCAGTAGATAGCATTTTACTTACCTCGTATTTACCTGATATCAGTGAGTGCTACATTGAGTCAGGGCTTCGCAATAGCTTTAAGTATTAGAATGCATACAATTTAAGTGGGCGTTGTTGGCTTATATTATGGCAGAGGCGCTGGCGGTATGGTCAGATATTGACACTTTGAATGTTTGCATCATAAATTATCGAGGTGGTGAATCCCCCTATGCGGAGGGGCGACCAGTCAGTTACAGAAACCTGTAAATGCAGCGCGGGCCATGCCGACTGGGGCATGCTCACCGGGAGGCACCCGGCACCACACTAATGCCTTAACATAGTGACTGTAATGACAAAAGCCTTGCTCTTTTTGTCTGTCAGGCTATGGTTAACGAACGTAACGGTAAAAAAAGAAGGCTTTCCTGGTAAATCGGTAGCTCGGACTATTAGGTGCACCTTCCTTTCGTTACAGCCTTGGTTGCCAACTTTCTTCCCGCTTCTCTAAGCGGGTTTTTTTTGTTCATAATCTAGCCTAAGCACTACTTGGGCTTTTCACATCAGTAATCAGGTCATGGTAATTGGATTACAGCGTGCTGTACTTCACGTTTAATCTCATACGCGCAAGATTCGCACCAGACTGCGGTTTTAGCTCAACAGCTTGAGCGCTTTAACGGTAAATTGAACATCACAAGCGAGAGCACTTATAGATTAAGGCAGTTCTTTGTTCCCAAAGGTGGTAGCAAAAAAACAGGGGGAATGTTTACGTATCACTACCCCTGCTTCTTGAAAAGTGGATAACCGTTAATATCTTTTTTTGAAAGTTTTTTTATACCCGCGTCTTTCTTTGATGTAAGACATCAGTGAACCCACTGCAACTAAAAGAAGAACAACAGCTAACGCTAGCATCATTATGGTTGTCATGTGAGCTTATCCTCTGAAAGACTATGGATATTGTGGTTCGCGTGAGGCGTAGTGTGCGAGTTAAGTGAGAAAATTCCTAACAGTATTTTTTTCTTAATTTGATAACAGATATGAAAATTTATTGTTGTTTTTGTAATGATTAAATATGCAGTGATTAATTATTGCCCGCTAGGTTATACCGTTTCCGAAAGATGTATTTTACTGGTTACATTGAATTGACCAGGCGCATATCGTGTAGCTAATGTGGGTGTGTGGTGAATCCCCCTGTGCGGTGGGGCGACCAGTCAATTTTTTCTTTGAGCACACACGCGGGTCTGTTGACTGGGGCAGACTTACCGGGAGGCACCCGGCACCACACATACTGCATAACCCCCTAAAGGCCTTCCATTGCGGCAGGCCTTTTATCTTGCCGATGCCAGAACGTTAATTTTCTGCCAGTAAGCCGAGACCCGTCTAACAGGTATTCATCGGCCGCATTGCCTAATGGGCTTACTTCTCTAATCTATACGAGCGCAGCAGTGGATGCATTACCAGAGATTATGATGATGTAAAGCCTAAGCGGTGGGAAGTTTGTCTTGAGTGAAAATCTTACTACAGTGAGGGCACATCAGCGCAGAGCCTTTCTGGACTCGGGTGTAACTATGTTCTGATTGGTTGGTGCAGCTAGGGCAGGTACATTTGATGAGGTAGTTGCGATTGTTTTTTGAGTTTTTGCGTTGTTGCATATGATATTTCCTAATGAATGGTCCGCAACAATACACTATCCCCGGGCACATAGCTCGCGTTGAATTATCTAGCCACCTATTCAGGGTGGTTTTTTCATTTTCAGGTACCTGGAATCATCATTGATAAGATTTCCTCCTGCCGGTCCTGAACCTTATCAAACACAAAGCACCCCGTTAACCCGGAGGTGGAGTATGTATCGAATGGACAAGCTAACAACAGGTATTGCCTACGGAACGTCCGCAGGTAACGCGGGGTTCTGGATGTTGCAATTGCTCGACAAAGTATCCCCATCCCAGTGGGCCGCTATTGGTGTTCTGGGAAGTCTGGTATTTGGCTTGCTGACATACCTGACGAATCTGTACTTCAAAATTAAAGAAGACCGGCGAAAAGCTGCTCGAGGTGAATAATGTCTCCGACACTACGTAAAACTGTTCTTGCGGCGGTGGGCGGCGGGGCCCTGGCGATTGCCTCTGCACTCATCACTGGCCCGATGGGTAATGATGGGCTTGAGGGAGTGCGATACTCCCCTTATCAGGATGTGGTAGGTGTCTGGACGGTTTGCTACGGCCACGCAGGTAAAGACATCATGCTCGGCAAAACCTATACCGAGGCAGAGTGTCGGGCGCTACTAAATAAAGACCTGAATACCGTCGCCTGGCAGATCAACCCTTACATCAAAAAACCGATCCCAGAAACAATGCGTGGGGCTCTGTACTCATTCGCCTATAACGTCGGAGCCGGGAACTTCCAGACCTCTACTCTGCTTCGCAAAATCAACCAGGGTGACCAGAAAGGTGCGTGTGATCAGCTGCGCCGCTGGACCTATGCCAAAGGTAAGCAGTGGAAAGGACTTATTACCCGGAGGGAAATTGAGCGTGAAGTGTGTTTATGGGAGCAAAGATGAGTCGCTTAACCGCCGTTATCATCGCAATAGCAATCCTGCTAATGTCCTGTGCCATTTCATGGCGTATGGGATGGAGTTCCCACGCTGATCACATCAATGCTCAGGCTGCGAAGAAGAGAGAGAAGGCCGAGAATGCCATTAAGCCTGTAGAGGAAAAGGCCGCGACTGCTAACGAAGCGGGTAAGGTCATCTACAAAACAATAACCCGCGACGTGGTGAAATATGTTCAGTCTCCGAATCGTACTGTGTCTAGGTTTGATGATGCTGCTGTGCAGTTGCGTCAGCGCGCCATCGATGCTGCCAACTCCATCCCCGGATTTGATGAGTCCGCCGTGCAAAGCAAGTGACGCAGGGAATGACAGCGATGAAGATTTACAGTCTGATGTAGAAACCGCTCAATGCCTGCGCCAGCTCCGTTTGGATAAGTATCGCTGGCAGGCGTACTATCGGGCGATGAGTAAGTAACAAGCATAGCACATGAAATAAGTGGCCTTAAGTGAACAAAAAATCTGAAAACAAGACATTCAAGCTTTCAGCATCGAAATGTTTGTATCTAATTCAGGGGATGTCATGCACTATAGGATCTCAAACCACTCTAAACTAAGTAGCCACTCATGACAGTAAACTTACTACCACAACTACCATGCGGTTATCGTTACGGCATTGAGCGCTCGATCCGGCCCCAGACTGGTGCGGAATTTTTTCCGCCACAAGGGTGTGTTATCAAATCTGTTAACTTTGGGGATGGTGTGGTTATTTGTGTGCCCATCCAATGGTACATTAAACAATTAGATTTATGGGTCACTGTCTAAGGAACCATCGAATAATATGTTAGTTACCAGCCTCGTTAGGGCGAACTGATAATTGCTCTCAAAAGACCAGCATAGAAGCCTGTTGCTCTGGTTGAATGTTCCGGCAAGTTGAAAATGATTGGTTCAATGAGCTCTTTCGATATTTAAATGCTATCGATAACTTAAATGAAGCTATCATCACGTTATCACTGCCAGCCAACACCGAAACGGCAGTGGTCAGTTAAAAAGCAGAAAAGCCTCTCTTGGGTGGCTCCTGAGAGATTTTAGTTTTCTAACTGGTACTAACCAAAGGTCGCATATCTATGCGGCCTTTTTTTTAGCCGGTTTCATGGCTTGAGGACATCCTGGACGAGAATATGTGACAAAACCAATCAGGGGAAACAGGAATGCCCTGTGAGCGGATTTACGAATCGGTGCGAACGTCTATCCCCTCTAAGGGATAAAAAAACGATATCCCTTTTAAGAGATAATGAGGAGAAGCAACTTGAAAACGTTGAAAGTCACTATTACAAACCTTCAACAGATTAATGATGGCATTGTCTGTGGGGTCAAAGTCAGATTTAAAGTCATTCAGTCTGGTTGCGTGCTGGTCGAGAAGGTTATATCAGGCAAGGCTACCGCTCCGTTTACCTTATCTTATGATGTCAATGCGAATGATGAATCTCTGGTGGTGGAACATGATCGCCCAGACCTGCAGGAGCTTGTAGTCTCAGCGGCAATTTCCTCTGCAGAGTGTTATAAACCGGATAATACCCTGACCTCTGTCAGTGCTTGGAGCATTCAAACGCAGGGTAAGATATACGCTTCAGGTATGCAGCCAAACATTGATGAGGTATTCAAACGGTTAGATGCTGCTGAGGCACTACTACACTTTATGGGCTGTAAGATTGCGGAACTACAATTAAGATATCGAAATAAATAATAGATCGGCAGACAGCCTGTAACCGTCTGCCATAGCTATTAAGGTCGGTTATGGATATGTTGGATTTGCTTTAGCATCTCCAAGTTTTTCTGGTTGTATTCATCATCAATCTGCGAAAGTTGATGTATTACGACACTCTTCATATCCTGATCAAGGCAAACAAACATAGTTGCCAGAAGACCTTTGAGAGCTCTTATTTCTTTTGCTGCAGACTCCAGAGTTGAGCAATCCACCTCGATGTTATATTTAATTTCTTCTTCCATTTTAAAGTTCCTTAAGCAGAGCTAATCAGCCATTCCTCTGCAAGTACAATATTTAACTGTGTCCCACCACAGATAGGCTGAGCCGCAACCTTACACTCTGAGCTTTCACAGTAACACCCTGATATTTAACCAGTAGCCTCGCATCTGCGGGGCTTTTTTATTCGCAAAAGGTAACGCGATGAAGAACTTAAAAATTGCATACGTAGACGAGAAGCTGGTGGCGATTGAGTGTGACGGATTGTCATGCTCATCGCTGCCCGTTTCAGAGTTTCTCATCGACAGTGCCGCTTTAACTCTTCTCCCTCAACTCATGCTCGAGGATGTTTATGCCGCCACGAGCTAAACGACCTTGCCGGCACAGAGGATGCACGGCTGTGACCAATGATGTCGGAGGATACTGTGAGATGCATAGGCAGCAACACGCTGGTGATGGCTGGCGTAACTATCAGCCCGGAAAAACTCGGCAGGAACGTGGTTATGGTCGACCGTGGGAAATTAAACGGGCCCGTATCATGAAGAGGGATAAATACCTTTGTCAGAACTGCAGGCGAGACGGTATTGCTACGAAAGCCTCAAGTGTCGACCACATCATTCCTAAAGCTCATGGCGGTACCGATGATGACTTTAATCTGGAGTCATTGTGCTGGACCTGCCACAGCAAGAAAACAGCAACAGAGAGAACCCGATGAAGAGTTTCAAAATTGAATACGTTGATGGTGTTTTGACCGTTCTGGAGACGGATGGTCAGTCACGAATGAATGAAGCCGTACATGGCATCCATTTTGAGCATGTCCAGGGCGGCCGCCCACTGCTGAAACTGACGATTGCACATGATATTGCTCCGGCCCCTGTTTCATCACCTGTACTGGATCAGGAGCCTTTAGAGGGGGAGTTGGTGCAGGAACAACAGACAATGGTTCCCGGTGGTCGCCGTTCACGTCATCGTCGTGGAGGTAAGCAATGATGTATCAACGCACGGATCTGACGCTTTCCATGTTCTATGCATCCAGCGCTGATGCAGACGGGAACAAAGTGGCTACGTTGACGATGCAGGTCATCGCTGCAGAGGCTGGGGCCGTCCAGACCAGCCAGCTGCGATGTATCACCGATAGCGCGAAGAAAAAAACGTATAGCGTAGGTGAACAATCTGTCAGTAATGGTTCCGATCCGTTGCTGGTCGCGATTGAGAATTACTGGCGTCAGAGTACGGATGTCGTCGTTAAAGGATTGATCGCCGAGGTGACCGACTTCATCGCAGGGAACATCAACTCAGTCAGCACCTGGATCGGTCAGTTTGGCATGAAGGTGTTCGAGAACCAGCCATTAGATGAACGGCTACCAGAAAGCGTACTGCAGGCCGATGGAGGATCTGCTACAGCGACAGGATCCTGATCGCCGGTATAACAACTGGTGTTCTTTGAACGTCTGAGATACGCCGGCCCACCAATGCGAACCGTATTCGCCGCCGGCGCAGCCGGAATGACGACCTCCACCTCGACAGAGGCAGCTGCAGCCAGGGGTAGGGGGGAGCAAATCCCTGACCCCTTTCGCGCTTCGGGACTGCCCGTTGAAGTCTATTTTTACACGCCAGAAATAAGAAACTTTTTTCCGGAAGGTTTCATCTATCAAAGGAACGTTTATGGCCGGAGGAATTCGATCGTCCGGTGGTGGCCGAAAACCCACTTTACCCACCGGGCAAAAAAGCAAATTAACACGTATTGCGCCTCCCGCTGAGTTAATGGGGGAGGCGGCAATAAGAATGTGGAAGACGCAAAGCAAAATACTCATCGACCGAGGGGTGTTTGAGCTGGAGGACGCACCTTTGTTGCTGGCTTACTGCAATGCTTTTCATCTGATGCTCGAAGCCGAAAAAATGCTGGCCAGCGGACTGACCTCAGAAAGTGAAATGGGGGGCTTGAAAAAACACCCTGCAGTTAATGTCCGGAATGACTCGGTTTCCCAGCTTGCCCGCCTCGGCTCTCTGTTGGGGTTAGATCCGCTCAGTCGTCTTCGCATGACCAGCGGACAAAAGGATCCGGACGATGACGGGAATGAATTCGATGAGTTTGACTGATGGCTACCTATCCGAACGTCAATGCGGCGAACCAGTATGCGCGGGATATCGTTGGCGGGAAGATTCTGGCGTGTCAGTTAACGGTACTTGCCTGTCAGCGACATCTGGACGACCTCGAACGAGCAAAGGATCCCCACTGGCCCTACCGCTTCGATAAAAACAAAGCAGAACGATTTCTTCGTTTTGCCCAGAAAATGCCTCATACCTCAGGGGAATGGGCCCGGCGTAAACTCCGGATTGAATTTGAAGCCTGGCAGAAGTTCGCTCTTGGCGTACCGTTTGGATGGGTACACAAGAAGACAGGCCTGCGTCGTTTCTCTGAAATCTATATCGAGGTGCCCAGGAAGAACGGGAAATCCGCTATTGCCGCTGCTGTAGGAAATTATATGTTTTGTGCAGATGGCGAGCATGGTGCAGAAGTCTATTGCGGCGCCACGACTGAAAAACAGGCATGGAAGGTATTTTCTCCGGCGCTGCAAATGGTGAAAAAGCTGCCGGCATTGCGGCAAAAATTCTCGATAAAACCTTGGGCAAAAAAAATGACGCGCCCTGACGGTTCGGTTTTTGCGCCTGTGATCGGTGACCCGGGGGATGGTGATTCGCCATCATGCGCCATCATTGATGAATATCACGAACATACTACTGATGCGCTTTACACTACCATGACCACCGGTATGGGGGCTCGTGAACAACCGATGACACTGATCATCACCACCGCCGGCTATGACATTACATCCCCTTGCTATGAAAAGCGTACTCAGGTTGTCGAGATCCTGCGGAGAACCCGTAATGGCGAGGAAAATGAAACCATATTTGGGCTGATTTATGGCCTTGATGACGATGATGACTGGACGACTCCTGAGGCATTAATCAAGGCAAACCCCAACTATGGCATTTCGGTAAAAGCAGATTTTCTCCGGGCTAAACAATTATTGGGTATGTCGACGCCCGGGCAGACAAACAAGATTCTGACCAAGCATTTCAATCGCTGGGTAAGCGCAAAATCAGCTTATTACGACCTGAGAAAATGGATGGATGCAGCCGATAAAAACCTTAAGTTGTCAGATTTTGAAGGGGAAGAATGCTGGCTGGGTATAGATCTGGCCTCGAAAGTTGACCTCAATGCCGTGGTTCCAGTTTTTCGTCGTGAAATAGACGGAATAACACATTTTTACTGTGTTTCTCCTCTGTTCTGGGCACCAGAAGAAACCATTTACTCGCAGGAGACCGCGCTGAAAAGTACCGCAGAACGTTATCAGTCCTTTGTCCGGCAGGGTAAGTTGATCCCGACCGATGGTGGCGAAGTTGATTACAGGCTGATATTTGAAACGATCCTGAAGCTGCGGAATACCGTAAAAATTGCCCAATGCCCCATTGATCCTTATGGCGCGACTTCATTACGTCACATGCTTGAGGAAGAGGGGCTTGAGCCTGTCGAGATAAGACAAAATTTTACCCATATGAGTGATCCTATGAGAGAGATTGAGGCTGCGCTCATCTCGGGGAGATTCCATCATGACGGACACCCTGTCATGAACTGGTGTATTTCCAATATCGTCGGCCAGTACCTTCCCGGAAGTGACGATATTGTGCGTCCCGGGAAAGAAGGGCGGCAGAACAAGATAGATGGTGCGGTTGGTTTAATGATGGGGCTGGGGCGCGCCATGCTCAACAGTTCAGTGATGACATCCGTATACGATGAGGAAGATATAGCATGCTAATTTCAGTTCTGAGTTTTATTGTCGGCCTCACTGGTGCTGGATTGTTATCCGCAGGTGCCTGGCTTATTTCTCCATCAGTGGGATTGATAACAGGAGGGATTATTTGTCTGGGCTGGTCATATATGACAACCCGGGCCTTTTCCTCCGGCATCAGCAATGGCGGAGGTAAATAATGTTCCTACCCCAGATGTTCAGGGGCCGACAATACTCGGGTAATAGCTTCTGGGAAGCCATGCTGGGCGGGGTTCGTTCAAGCCAGAGCAAAACTGGCATCATAATCACGCCGGAAACCGCTCTGGGACTTTCAGCGGTCCGGGCCTGTGTCACCCTCCTGGCTGAGTCCGTCGCGCAGTTGCCGTGCGAACTTTACCGGCGGGATAAAAATGGCGGGCGCCAGCGTGCGACGGACCACCCGGTTTATGACCTGATTCACTCCCAGCCCAACAGGAAAGACACCTCATTCGAGTATTTCGAGCAGCAGCAGGGGTTGCTGGGGCTGGAGGGAAATTGCTACTCGATCATCGAACGGGACGGAAAAGGCTACCCGAAAGAGCTGATCCCCATTAACCCGAAAAAGGTCATTGTGCTGAAAGGGCCGGACGGTATGCCGTATTACCAACTCCCGGAAGTCGGCGAAATTCTGCCGATGCGCATGATGCACCATGTGAAGGTCTTTTCTCTGGATGGCTATATCGGCAGTTCCCCCATTCAGACGAACGCCGATGTTCTGGGGCTGAATCTGGCGGTTGAGGAGCATGCGGCCGCGACATTTCGGCGCGGGACAACGATGAGCGGGGTGATAGAGCGTCCGAAAGAGGCTGCGACCATTAAAAGCCAGGATGCTATTGATCGCCTGCTGGCGAAATGGACCGAGCGCCATTCCGGTATTCACAATATGTTCTCTGTGGCATTGCTGCAGGAGGGCATGAGCTACAAACAACTGTCGCAGGATAACGAAAAGGCGCAGCTGCTACAGTCGCGGCAGTGGGGCGTGGAAGAGGTCTGCCGGCTCTATAAAATCCCGCCACATATGGTGCAGATGCTGGCGAAAGCGACCAACAACAATATCGAGCACCAGGGCCTGCAGTTCGTGATGTATACGCTGCTGGCCTGGCTGAAACGCCATGAGGGTGCGCTGCAGCGCGATCTGCTTCTGCCCAGCGAACGCCGCGATTTGTACATCGAGTTCAACGTTTCCGGGCTGCTGCGAGGCGACCAGAAGTCACGCTATGAATCGTATGCGCTGGGCCGCCAGTGGGGATGGCTATCCACTAACGATATCCGGCGTATGGAGAATCTGCCGCCAATTGCTGGCGGGGACAAATACCTGACACCGCTCAATATGGTCGACAGCGCGAAGATCCTTCCTGGCGATAAGTCGCCGACAGCGAAACAGCTGGCCGAAATCGAAACCCTTCTGGCCAGAGCCTGATTATTTCCCGCCGCGCGGGATGACCTGGAAGACAACATGACAACGAAATTAATTAACCTGCCGCACCTGGCAGATATGGTCTTTGGCGTGCCGCATTACGTGACGCGGCAAACAATGGACTCCGTGAAAGCGGTGCTCATCCCCCGTATTCAGGGGATCACCGAAGATGCCGCCATTCAGATGGCGCTGAATCCGGGTAAATCACCTGCTGCTGAGCAGGTCCAGCCCACCGGCGGGGTGGCGGTGATCCCCGTTCACGGCATTCTTGTTCCACGCCGGGGGCAGATTACGGCGATGTGCTCCGAGCTGACCAGCTACGAGCGGATCCGCGGGCAGTTGCAGGCGGCGTTAAACGACCCCTCAATCAGCGAAATCGTTCTGGATATTAACTCCGGCGGCGGCGCAGCGGTGGGGTGCAAGGAGCTGGCCGATTACATTTATCAGTCTCGCGACACGAAACCCATCACGGCGATTGTGAACTACAGCGCGTATTCCGCCGCGTATTTCATCGCATCGGCCTGCAGCAAAATCATCGTCAGCCAGACCAGTGGCGTGGGGTCGATTGGTGTGATCATGGAGCACCTCGATACGTCGAAGATGGAAGAAAAAATGGGGCTGACGTTCACCACCATTTACCGGGGAGATAACAAAAATAACGGCACCCAACATGAACCACTGAGTGAAGAGTCGCTGGGTATGTTCCAGGGCATGATCGACGAAATGTACGAGACGTTTACGGGGTCGGTGGCCGAATATCGCGGCCTGAAGCAGCAGGCCGTCATTGATACGCAGGCGGGGCTGTATTTTGGCCCTGGCGCTGTGTCTGCCGGCCTGGCGGATGAAGTCTCTGACCCCCAGGCGGCGATCAATGCTATCGCGGCAAAGTATCAGCAACCCCGTCAAAAAACCTCCATTCAGATGCAGGCAGCCGCGATGGACCTGCAAACCAAAATGTAACCCGGCGCAAACACAAACCGCGTCACCTTAAGCAGCCAGCAGGCTGCTTTTTTTATGTCTAAAAAGAGAGAAATAAAATGTCACATATTGAAGAATTGCGTCGTCAGCGTGCGGGTATCAACGAACAGGTTCAGGCCCTGGCAACCATTGACGCCAGCGGCGGCACGCTGACTGCGGAGCAGATGACGGAGTTTGCGAACCTGCAGCAGCAGTTCACTGATATCAGCGCCAAAATTGAACGACTGGAAGCCGCCGAACGTGCTGCGGCGCTGGTCGCAAAACCCGTGAAAGCGACTCAGCAGGCCCCCGGCATTATTGTTAAGCAGGAGCCTAAACAGTACACCGGTGCTGGCATGACCCGACTGGTTATGTCTGTCGCCGCAGGCGCAGGGAATCTGCAGGACGCGGCAAAATTCGCTTCAGAAGAGCTGAATGACCAGTCCGTATCGATGGCCATTTCCACCGCAGCGGCGTCCGGTGGTGTGCTTATTCCGCAGAACCTCCACAGTGAGGTGATCGAGCTACTGAGCGACCGAACCATCGTCCGCAAGCTGGGTGCCCGTCCCGTTCCGCTGCCTAACGGTAATATGACGCTACCACGCGTGGCCGGTGGAGCAACGGCAAGCTACACAGGAGAAAACAAAGACGCCAAGACATCAGAAACACGCTTTGATGATGTAAAACTTACGGCGAAAACTCTGATTGCGATGGTGCCTATTTCCAATGCACTGATTGGCCGCGCCGGATTCAACGTCGAGCAGCTGGTCCTGCAGGATATTCTGACCGCCATCTCAGTGCGTGAGGATAAAGCCTTTATGCGCGATGACGGTACCGGCGATACACCGATTGGTATGAAGGCGCGCGCGACGCAGTGGAACCGCCTGCTGCCGTGGGAAGCTGATGCAGCGATCAACCTGAACACAGTTGACGAGTACCTGGACAAGATCATTTTGATGGCGATGGACGGCAACAGCAATATGATCAGCAGCGGCTGGGGCATGTCGAACCGTACCTATATGAAGTTGTTTGGGCTGCGTGACGGCAACGGCAACAAAGTCTATCCGGAAATGGCTCAGGGATTACTTAAAGGATATCCGGTTCAGCGTACCAGCGCGATCCCTGCGAATCTGGGGACCGGGGGTAAGGAGACTGAGATTTACTTTGCTGACTTCAATGATGTGGTTATCGCTGAAGACGGCAATATGAAAGTCGACTTCTCGAAGGAAGCCTCTTACATCGATGCCGATGGCACCCTGGTATCTGCGTTTTCCCGTAACCAGTCGCTAATCCGCGTTGTTACTGAGCATGATATTGGCTTCCGTCATCCGGAAGGCCTGGTGCTGGGTACCGGCGTCCTGTTCTAACCCATCCCTCAGTAAATACGGCCCGCATATGCGGGCTTTTCCCTTTCAGGAGAATGTTATGGCTGCGAAAAATAAAGCAGTGGAGCCGGAAGAAACAGGCACACAGGACAACCATGCGACCGTGGTCGCACAGGCAGAGCGTAAATCCGTTGTGTTCCTTGGGCCGCACCACCGTTATTCCCGTGGAGATATCGCGTGCTTTGAAGGATCGCGCGCCGAAGAACTGGTTAAGCGGCGTATCGCGGTATGGCCGGAGGATGCCGAACGTGCGCTGAAACCGAAGCCGGGAGACAGCGATTTTGATACTGACATTGGATGATGTGAAAACCCAGCTACGCCTGGAACTGGACTTCACGGAGCATGATGCCATGCTCACGCAAATGGTGAACGCCGCGCAGCGGAGCATCGAGCGTGATTACTACTGCAAGCTGGTAACCAGTGATGAAGAGCTGCAGGCGCTCCCGGAGACCGTCCGCGGATTTATCGCGGATGAAGATATCCGGCTGGCTATTCAGTTTCTGGTCAGCGATGCGTATCTGAATGGCCATACCGGACAGTGGCTGGAAACCGCTGCGGTGAGGCATCTTCTTTTCCCCCTGCAGGAGCATACGCTATGAGCCTGAAACCGGGTGATATGAACTGTCGCATTGCAATTAGCTACGTTCAGTCCGGTCGTGGGCCGCTGGGCGAACCGCTACCGGAAAAGCAGGTTGAATCGGGAAAAGCGTGGGCAAAACGGGAGCTGGTATCGGGGCGAAAAGTCCGCACGCTGGATCAGCAGCAGGTGGTGGAAACCTGCCTGTTCACGGTCTATCCGGGCGTGCTGGTTGATATTGACTGGAAAATCACGACGAAAAATCTGGTTTATACCGTCCGGAATATCGACCGCAAAACAGACCGGATCATTATCACGGGGGAGGCTGACGGGCGGCATGATAGAGCTGGCGATTAAGGGTGCGCTGGAGCGCATCACCGGCATGAATGCGTATCCGCTTTTACTGCCGGACACGGTCCAGGAAGGTGCGACCTTTCAGCGTATCTCTGACCCGGAAATGGTCTCGGGAATGTTGCGAACGGGGATCGTATCTGCCCGTATCCAGGTGAATCTGTACCGTCTCGATGATTACACCTCACTGCTGCAGCTGGATAAAAAAATCTGGACGGAACTGAAGTCCGTCGTTCATGGCCAGCTGGAGGGTATCCCGGTTCAGTATGTGGAGCGAGGCGGTATCCATCAGGATAAAAACCAGCTGACGAATCGTCGCATTCAGTATCGCCTGACCCGCGATTTCATCATTCACTACGTGGAGGACTCCTCGTGATCCGAATGGAAGTTAAAGGGCTGGATGAGCTGGAGCGGCAGTTAATGGCCCTGGGCGAAAAAGTGGCGACGAAGGTATTGCGGGATGCCGGGCGCGAAGCGCTAAAGGTCGTCGAGGAAGATATGAAGCAGCATGCCGGCTTTGACGAAACGTCTGCCGGGCCGCACATGCGGGACTCAATCAAAATCCGCTCTTCCACCCGCAAGGGTAAAGGGAACGCGGTTGTAACGCTCCGTGTTGGCCCCAGCAAGCAGCACCATATGAAGGCGCTGGCGCAGGAGTTTGGCACGGTTAAACAGGTTGCAGACCCCTTTATCCGACCCGCCCTGGATTACAACCTCCAGACCGTTTTGCGCGTGTTAACCGTGGAAATCCGAAACGGCATTGAAAACAGGTAGCATCCGCTGCCGTATAAAAAGAGAGAGAAACATGGCTGATAAAACTTCGCCTGAATATGCGATGTTGCCGGCGGGCACCATTGTGAAATACGGGGAGCCTGGCGCTGCCACGTCAGCGCTGAAACCGCTGATTAACTGTAAAGCGCTGGGTGCAATGGGGCAGACGGGGGGCTTTGTCGACTGCACCACGTTACTGGATAAGCAGAAACAGTCCATCAGCGATCTGCCTGACGGGCCTGAAAAGTCGCTGGGCTTCATTGATGATCCGGGCAATACCGATTTTGCCGCGCTGCTGAACGCAGCAGAGGCCCGCAAGACCATCCAGTTATACGTCGAATTACCCAACAAGCGAACAGCGACGATGCTCCTGGCGCTGTCCGGGTGGCAGATGAATGAAATCGCCGCTCCGGCGAATGAGGTCATCCAGATCACTGTTCAGGGTAAACAGAACAAGATCACCTGGGGAACCGTCGCTGTCTCCGGCGGCGCCTGATTAACTTAACCTGTAAACAGCCACCTTCGGGTGGCTTTTTATTTTTAAGGACTACCTGTGAAAGATAAAGATTACCTGTCCACGCTGAAATCCGCGTTGCTTAAATCGGAGCCAACCGTCATTAAAACCGAGTTATTTGGCGCCACCGTATTCATCCGCCGCCTGACCGGGGATTACCTCATCAGCTACGAAGAGAAAATGGCTGAAACCGCAAAAGCTGGCGCAGCGCGCGAGGCATCGGAGCAAGTCATCCAGATCGTCATCGATGCACTGGTTCAGCCGGATGGAACGGCCATTCCGGATGAGTTTAAACCCACGGCAGCCGAGCTGCTGAAGGCCCATGAAAACCCCGAACTGCTGGCCGCAGTGGAAAAAGTGAAGCAACACGCAATCGGCAAGCTGGAGGAAGCGGAAAAAAACTGAGTGACTCGCCCTGGCTGGAGCTGATTTTCTGGCTGGCCGACCGCTGGGGCGAGCCTGACCCATCCAAAATTGCCGCGTTGCCGGCAAACACTCTGTACCACTGGCGAGCCTACTTCCTGAAACAGGGCACTTTCCGCCGTCCTGGCGATGAAAACGCGCCACCAACCGAAACCACACCTGCGCCATCCCGGGTCGATGATGAATGCGCGGCAGTCATGAGGGCATTAATGTAATGGCAGACGTCGCATCTTTAGCGGTCGGGCTGCACCTGAACGCAGCCAGTTTTAAATCCCAACTGCTGGGAGCGTATGGCGATGCGGAGAACCAGTCACGACGGTTTAACCGTAATGCCCAGGCGGACGCGAAAAAGACGGAAGACGCCTATAAGAAGGTCGGTCTGTCGATATCCGGGATGGCCAGCCGGCTGGCGGGGCTGGCAGGAGCCGGCCTTTCCATCGGTACGATCGTCACCACGTCCAGACAATATGGACAGGCGTTATCAGATCTGCAGGCCATCACCGGTGCGACTGCAGCTGAAATGAAAGCGCTGAATCTGGCTGCGCAGGAAATGGGGCGCACGACAGAGTACAGCGCCAGCCAGGCCGCCGAAGCGTTAAAGCTGATGGCGTCGGCTAAACCGGAGCTTTTAAAAACGTCCGATGGACTGCAGAAGGCTACGAACAGCGCGCTTATCCTGGCGCAGGCCGCCGGCACAACGCTGCCCGATGCGACCAGAACGCTGGCGCTCTCCTTAAACCAGTACGGGGCGAGCGCGCAGGAAGCGGATCGTTATATCAACGTGCTGGCCGCCGGCGCGAAGTACGGGTCGTCGGAGATTGTGGATACAGCGGCCGCCATTAAAAATGGTGGCGTTGCAGCCGCACAGGCCGGCGTTGGTTTTGAGCAGCTGAATGCCGCGATTCAGCTGCTGGCAGAGCGTGAAATTAAAGGCGGTGAAGCCGGCACGGCGCTGCGTAACGTCATCCTGAACCTGGAAAAGGGCACAGACAAGAGCCTCAAGCCATCCGTGGTTGGTCTCAGCCAGGCGCTGACCACTCTTTCCGGGAAAAATCTATCCACGGCCCAGGCCGTAAAACTGTTTGGCGTGGAGAACCTGAATGCGGCGTCTATCCTGGTCCAGAACCGTTCAAAGCTTGATGAGCTGACCGCTTCCCTGACCGGTACCAAAACGGCGCATGAGCAGGCATCCATCAGGGTTAACAACCTGAACGGCGATTTGCTGGGGCTGAGCAGTGCGTTTGAAGGGATGGTCATTAAGATCGGCCAGAGCAGTAACGGGCCACTCCGCAGCGGGATTCAGGTTGCCACGGAGGCACTGAACAGCCTGGCAGACAATTTCAACACCGTCTCCAGCGTGGCGCTTTACAGCCTGATCCCCGTGTTATCCACGAAACTGACTGCAGGGCTGCGGGAGAATATCGCGGCCTGGCGGGAAAGCCAGGCGGCGGTAAAAGCGCGGGCGCAGGCTGATGCGGATATTGCCCGCAAAACTCTGGATTCGACAGCTGCCATCCTGAAACAGAACGACGCTGAGTTTGGCCACTACCGGCAGATGGAGCGGACGGCTAAACAGTACGGGATGAATATCAGTTACCAGGATGAGTTTACCCGCCTCATCCGACAGGAAACTGAACAAACCAATCTGGCCAGCCAGGCGAAACTGAAACTGGCGGCGGCAAACCGGCAATTGTCGATATCAGCCCGCGCGGCCTCCGTTGCGGTGGGGCTGGCAAGAGGCGCATTAAATTTAATCGGTGGTCCGTTCGGCGCCGCGATGCTGGCCGGTTCGGGCCTCCTTTACTTTCATGAGAAAGCAAAGGAGGCCAGGCAGTCAGCCATTGATTTAAAAGATGCCGTAGTCGAAACCAGTGAAGCGCTGATGCGTCTCTCGCTTAACCAGCTAAATGTGAAGCAGTTCGACCTGGAGGATCAGTACGAAAACCAGGTCGTGCAGCGTAACCAGCTGATGAAAGAGATTCAGGATGCCGACAGTCGTATCGACAGCCTGAAAGGGTTTGACCCCTTCGGCCAGCTGGAAGGGGTGACAAAAGGCCAGGCGCGTGCACGGGCGGATCTCGAAAGCGTTAACGAGGGACTCCGCAAAACCGAGGAAAACATTAAGCGTGTCAGTGATGCAAAAACACTGGCTCAGCTGGGTTTATCGGGAAAAATAACCTCCCTTACGGACGATCTGAAAGGGGCGTTAAGCACGCCCCCCAAAGAGACCGGAGATGGAAATCCATGGGACGGCGATGGCGGTACCGGCACGGGGAAAGGCAGTAAGTCCCAAGTCGACCAGTTCAAAACGCTGCGGCAGCAAATTGAAGAAGCCCATGCATCCAGCCTGGCCAGAATTAACCTGCAGGAAAAGGACAGCAACAGGGAGCTGCAGGAAGCGGCGAAGAAAAATGGCGCCAGTGATGCTGACCTGCAGCGCGCGCTGTTAATGAACGCAGAGAATTACCAGAAACAGCGACTGGATCTGGCCGCGCAGTATTCCCCCGCCCAGGAAACTCTGCGAAAAGAGCAGGAAGCCAGCCGGGACCTGGCTGAGCTTTTCAAAGCCCGCCTTCTTGATGAAAAAGAGTACCAGGCCGCACGAATAACGCTGGCCAGAGATACCGCGAAAGAGCTGCTGCAGGCGCATGCCGATGAAATCGCTGCGCCGGCACTGGATATCGCTGGCGAAGTTGATCCACTGGTCTCGCTGCGCAATCAGCTTGCGCAGCGGCAGGCATTGCTGCAGGCGTACTACCAGGGCAGCGCGATCAGCAAAGAACAGTACGAAATGCTGATGCAGAAGGCGACGAAAGAATCCGCCGATGCGCAGTATCAGACGTCACTGGAGTTATACCGATCACAGGGAGAATTCCAGAGCCTGGCCGTCGGGTTATTTGAAACGGCCCATGAGCGCTCAAGCAACTTCCTGACGAGCATGCTGACGCGGACGAGAAGCTTTAAGGAGAACATGGCTGACCTGTTTTCCTCGCTCACGCAGTCGATCATAAAAAACCTCGTTGATATGGCCGCTCAGGCGCTGGTCACCAGTTCCGTCATGCAAACCATTATGGGCGTGGTGGGCGTCGGGACCAGCGTTGTCACGGGCGCTGCGGGCGCAGGCTCGGGGACGGCGATCCAGAATGCCGCCAGTAACTTCCAGTTCAACGCCAAAGGCGGCGTTTACGACTCGCCGTCGCTGAGCGCATACAGCAACCAGGTCTACGACTCTCCGCAGTTCTTCGCTTTCGCAAAAGGGGCCGGCGTATTTGGCGAGGCCGGGCCGGAGGCCATCATGCCACTGACGCGTGCCGGCGATGGTTCGCTGGGTGTACGCGCTGTCGGTGGTGGTCAGAACGCCGGCGCGTCGGAAGGGCCAAAAGTCTATATCACGATTGAAGGCGGAAACACCTCAACGCAGGCGCCGTCTGGTTTTGAGCAGTTTGGCCAGCAGATCGGCTCGTTTGTGGAGAAAAAATACAGGGAGCTGATGGCGCAGGATATGCGCCCTGGCGGGATGGTCTGGAATGCAGTTAAAGGGCAACGCTAATGGCTATTGAGATATTCACCTGGAGTCCGCGGGTTAATCCCCAGCAGACCGTTAACTTTCGTGTCCGGAAGGCGCAGTTCGGTGACGGGTATACGCAGGTATCCGGCGATGGTATTAACACCCGATCACAGGATTGGGAGCTGAGTTTTGTCGGTACGGAGGACTATATCCGTCCGATTAAGCAGTTCTTCGACCGTCATGCAGGCACCCGCGCGTTTCAGTGGACCCCGCCTCTGGAAGAGGTGGGGCTTTTCCGCTGCGAACAATATAAACCGGTGCCTCTGGGCGGCGGAAATTACTCACTTTCAGCCACTTTTATTCAGGCATTTAAACCATGAGCCTTAACGCGAATTATCAGAAGTTAGAGCCAGGCGATGAGGTTCGTCTCCTGGAGATCGATGGCCTGGCGTTTGGCCTGGATGAGGTTTTGTATTTCCACGGCTATAACGTTCCCCATACTGCAGCCGAAATCCTCGCCGCTGGCGGCGACCTGGATAAGCTGCCGGCGAAAAGCATCTGGTGGCAGGGGCGGGAGTATAAAGCCTGGCCATGTGAAATCGAAGGGATCGAGTCATCCACCACGGGCAGCGACGCGCAGCCAACGCTGCGGGTAGGTAATATCGACGGAAAGATATCCGCGCTCTGTCTTCATTACGACGATCTGGCTCTGGCGCGGGTTGTCATCCACGACACGCAAAAACAGTATCTCGATGCGAAGAACTTTCCGGACGGGAATGCCTCAGCTGATCCGACGCAGGAGAAACGGCGCCTTTTCTTCATCGACGTAAAGCATTATGAAGACGATGAGAAGGTGGAATTTACTCTCTCCAGCCCGTTTGCCCTGCAGGGGATGATGATCCCCACTCGCCAGCTGCATGCGATTTGCACCTGGTGTATCCGCAATCAATACCGCAGCGGTAACGGGTGCGACTATGCCGGCACCCGGTATTTTGACAGGAACAATCAGCCAGTTGATGACCCGTCGCAGGATGTCTGCAACGGAACGCTCACGGCCTGCAAATTACGTCATGGTGAGAATAGCGAACTGCCGTTTGGCGGGTTCCCCGGCACTTCATTAATCAGGAGCTGATATGCGTCAGAAAACGATTAAGGCCATCCAGGAACATGCGGCCGCAGAATATCCGCGCGAGGCCTGCGGCCTCGTCGCCCAGAGGGGCCGAGCGGAGCGTTATTTCCCCTGCCGGAACCTGGCCACAGAGTCGAAAGATAATTTTGTGCTGGCGCCGGAGGATTATGCGGAGGTTGAAGAATGGGGAACGATCACCGGTATTGTTCACAGCCATCCTGATGCCACCACCCAGCCGAGCGAACTGGATAAAGCGCAATGTGACGCGACCCTTCTCCCCTGGCATATTATCAGCTGGCCAGAAGGCGATCTCCGTACCATCCACCCGCGTGGTGAGTTGCCGCTCCTCGAGCGACCATTCGTGCTGGGCCACTACGATTGCTGGGGCCTGGTGATGAGCTATTTTCGGCAAACCCACGGCATCGAGCTGCACGATTACCGCGTCGATTATCCGTGGTGGGAAAAGGAGTATCCGGACAATTTTTATCAGGACTGCTGGTATGAATGCGGGTTCCGTGAGTTTGATGGTCCACCGCAACCGGGTGATATGGTGATCATGCAGGTGCAGGCGGATAAGTGGAACCACGCCGGGATTCTGCTGGAAGGGAACCTGCTGCTGCATCACCTGTATGGCCATCTCAGCAAGCGCGTGCCGTATGGTGGGTACTGGATGGAAAGGACAATGAAAATCGTTCGATATCATTCTCTATGTTAACCTTTTGTTGAAACAGCAAAAGGATATAGGGAATGAAAAAAGCTATCTTCGGAGCCACATTACTTCTGGCATCATCAACTTTTGCGGGAACAGTTGATGATTATTTATCACGCCATCCGCAATTAAAAGAAAGCGCCACTGTCGATATTTATGTAAAACGCATGGCATTCATGATGGCATTAATGGATGCACAACAACGATATAATAGGTCAGACGATGACTTTATATATCAACTCCTTTCAAGCAACGGTGATAAATATGCCAAGATGGGCGTAAGGAAATTTGCCCGTGATTGCAGGATAGAGAGGAGTATAGGTCAAAGTGGCGATCTTAATAAAGAAGAGTGTGATTTAATAATCAAGACAGACAAACAAAAATAGATTAAATAAAAAGCAGCATTTGAAATGCTGCTTTTTTCTGTTAGGTGCCAAATGAAAGAAGCAATGACCAAAATAATACTTTCTGGAGTATTAGGTAAAACTTTTGGGAAAATTCACTACCGTTTAATTAGCACTGTTCATGAAGCAGGGCAGGCATTATCGGCAACGATACCAGGCTTCGAAAAATTCATGATTACCAGCAAAGAGCGTGGACTAACCTATGCGGTATTTAAGGGTGAAAAAAATATTGGGAAGGATGACTTAGGATTTCCTGTTGGTGGTGAAGTCATCCGAATTGTTCCTGTTTTAATTGGTAGTAAAAAGGCGGGACTGCTTCAAACAATTCTTGGAGCAGTTATTATTGTTGCCTCTGCTGTCGGCTCTTACTTTGTTCCTGGCAACCCCGTGTCAGCATTTGGTTATAAAATGGGGGCTGCTATGATGCTCGGCGGCGTTGTTCAGATGCTCTCCCCACAGCCAGCAGGCCTGGCCCGAAAAGAATCCGCTGACAATAAAGCGTCCTACGCCTTTGGGGGCGTGACGAATACTGCCTCTCAGGGATACCCGGTCCCTTTGCTTTATGGCAAACGCCGAATTGGCGGAGCCATTATATCTGCCGGTATTTACGTAGAAGACCAGCAATAAGTTTTATTCAGTAAACCATCCAATTCAGGCCACCTTGCGGTGGCTTTTTTTATGGGCGTAATATGGCAAATAACATAATTAAAGGGCGCAAGGGTGGCGGCTCAAAGCAGCGTACACCGACGGAACAGCCGGATGATTTACAGTCCGTTGCGAAAGCCAAAATTCTGCTCGCATTAGGTGAGGGTGAATTTGCAGGTGGTTTAACCGGGAAAGATATTTATCTTGATGGCACCCCGCTTGAAAATGCTGATGGTTCGCAAAACTTCAGTGGCGTGTCCTGGGAATTTCGCCCCGGCACGCAGGCTCAGACTTATATTCAGGGTATTCCCGGTACTGAAAATGAAATCAGTGTGGGATCGGAAGTTTCCAGCAAGACAGCCTGGACCCATACCTTTACTAATACCCAGCTTTCTGCCGTTCGTGTCCGCCTGAAATGGCCGTCCCTGATGAAACAGGAAGATGACGGCGACGTGGTGGGCAATACCGTCAAGTATGCGATTGACCTGCAGACCGACGGCGGCGCCTGGCAGACGGTGCTGGAAACCGCTGTCACGGGTAAAACCACCTCCGGTTATGAGCGGAGCCATCGTATTGATCTGCCCCAGGCCGGCAGTACCTGGACGCTACGCCTGCGTAAAATCTCTCCGGATGCAAACAGTGTCAAAGTTGGCGACGTGATGACGCTGCAGAGCTATACCGAAGTGATTGACGCGAAGCTGCGTTATCCCAACACCGCGCTGCTTTATATCGAGTTCGACTCCAGCCAGTTTAATGGCTCCATTCCGCAAATTTCCTGTGAGCCGCGTGGGCGCGTGATTCGTGTGCCGGATAACTACAATCCGGAAACCCGCGAATATACCGGCGTCTGGACCGGCGGGTTTAAATGGGCCTGGACGGATAACCCGGCCTGGATCTATTACGACATTGTTATAGCTGACCGTTTTGGTCTCGGTAATCGTCTGAGCAGCGCCAATATTTCGAAATGGACGTTGTACCAGATTGCACAGTACTGCGATCAGCTGGTTCCTGACGGGCGCGGTGGTGACGGCATGGAGCCGCGCTATACCTGTAACGTCTATGTCCAGGAACGCAACGATGCTTACACCGTGCTGCGAGACTTTGCCGCCATTTTCCGGGGCATGACCTGCTGGAACGGTGAGCAGATTGTTGTGCAGGCTGATATGCCGCGTGATGTCGATTTTACCTATACGCGCGCCAATATTATCGGCAAACCCCGTTATTCGAGCAGCAGCAGCCAGGTTCGGTACACCAACGCCCTGGTTTCCTGGTCTGATCCGGATAATGCTTATGCTGATGCAATGGAGCCGGCATTTATCCCGGAACTGATTTCCCGCTACAGTTTTAACCAGCTCGAAATGACGGCGATTGGCTGTACGCGCCAGAGCGAAGCCCACCGTAAGGGGCTGTGGGGCATACTGACCAACAATAAGGACCGCATGGTCGAAATTGATGTCGGGCTGGACGGTCGCATTCCTCAACCCGGTTATATTATTGCCCTGGCGGATGAGTTGCTGGCCGGACGGGTCAACGGCGGGCGAATCAGCGCGGTGAATGGCCGGGTGATTACGCTGGATCGTGATGTGGATGCCAAACCTGGCGACCGCCTCCAGCTAAACCTGCCATCCGGGATCTCACAGAGCCGGACAATTCAGGCTGTTAACGGACGCCGGCAGATTACGGTCACAACGGCGTACAGTGAGACACCAGAACGGGAATGCGTCTGGGCCATTGAATCCGATGACCTCTTCCTGCAGCAGTACCGGGTTACAGGGGTAAAAGAGAACAGCGATGCCACCCTCACGATCACCGGCGTGGCACATGACCCGGATAAATTCCCCCGCATCGATACCGGCGCTATTATCGACCAGCGCCCGGTTAGCGTATTGCCGGCGGGCAACCAGTCACCTCCTGACGATATTGTCATCACATCCCGCTCGGTCGTGAATCAGGGGATCAGCGTCGAAACGATGCAGGTTAACTGGTCAGCGGTCAGCGGCGCTATTGCCTACGAGGCGCAGTGGCGCCGTAACGACGGGAACTGGATTAATGTGCCGCGCAGCTCGACCACCTCGTTTGAGGTCAGCGGCATTTATGCCGGTCGTTACCTGGTTCGCGTCCGCGCGATCAATGCGGCGGAGATCTCGAGCGGCTGGGCGTATTCCGAAGAGAAAACCCTGACCGGCAAGGTCGGCGAGCCGCTGGCACCGCTGGCGCTGGCAACCCGTTCGCTGGTTCATGGAGTCCAGGTTAGCTGGGAGTTCCCGACCGGCTCCGGGGATACGCTGCGCACGGAACTGCAGTACAGCAAAAACCAGGACGGCAGTGCGCCAATGCCGTTATCAGACGTGGCCTATCCGGGGAAAAGCTATCAGCAGATGGGCCTCAGTATGGGCGCAGAATTCTGGTATCGGGCGCGCCTTGTGGATCGTCTTGGCAATGAAAGCCCGTGGACCGGCTGGGTCCAGGGGATGGCCAGCGATAACTTTGATGACTACTACGAAAACCTGACCGACGCGATCAAGGATACGGCTGCCTGGGAGGAAACGCAGCGCACCATTAGCGAAACACAGGAAGGTATCCGCAATACGCAGCAGGAACTGGAGCAGACCGCTGAAGCTCTGCGTAAGGAAGCCGAAGACCAGGCGAAGCAGGTCAGCCAGGATATTGATGCATCGGCGAAAAGCATCACTGCTGATGTTGACGGGAAGATCTCCGCCGTGAATAAAACCATCACGGATGAGATCACCTCGGTCAATGAGGCTCTTGATTCTGGTCTGGCTCAGGCAAACAAAGGCGTTCAGGAGGCAAAATCCGCCGTCGCAGATGCGAACAAGCAGATCGCAACTGTGAACAAGTCGCTGACCGACAGCATCACCCAGGTAAGACAGTCAGTCACCGATACGGCTGCGGAAATCAACGCCACCATCGACCTGGAGATTTCCAGGGTCAGCAAAACGCTGGCCGATGGCGATGCCGCATTGAATGCGCAGATAAAGACTGCCGAAAATGGCCTGAAGCAGTCGCTGTCTCAGGTTAACACCACGCTAACCACTGCAGTGAAGCAGGAGACCGCGGATCGTATTGCCGATGTTAACGCGAAGGCGGCACAAGCCGCTGATGAACTGCTGGCGGCAACGCAGGGGATTGAGGCGAGTATCGAGAGCCTGACTCAGGTGATGAAGACTGCCGATGAAAATCTGGCGCGGGAAATGTCCAGCCTCGCTGCCGGCGCTAATATCCAGTTCGATTCGCAGGTTATCTGGCATTTCAACAATCAGACGACCGAGGGCTGGACCGGCAGCGCCGGCGTACCGGGTGTGTCCCAGGATGGCTGGTTACGCCCGGCGGACAGTGCCACCGATCCGTACATTACCTCTCCTGGCGGACTGGCTGTCGATGGTGCGGCGTACCGCTTCATCATGCTGCGCTTTCGTAAAACCGGCAAACCAGTCTGGGCGGGTGAGATCCGCTGGGTGTCTGCCGGCGAAAACTTCAATAACACGAAGCGATACATTGTTGCTGAGCCGGAATATGCCGATGGCGTGGCAACCCTGACGGTGCGTGATATTCCGTGGACAGGGAACATTGATCGTATTCGCCTGGACCTGACGAACCAGCAGGATGCCAGCAACTTTATCGAATTCGACTGGATCGCCGTTGGCCGGCCAGCACCCGGCGCCAGTACGGCGGCTCTGCAGGATGTGCGCAGTACGCTGAGTAACGCGCTGGCCGCCGAAGCGCAGGCACGCAGCACGCTGGCGGCGCAGATGCGTGGCTCCTATGATGGGAGCGATCTGGAGAAAGTCACCTCCGGGCTGCTGTACCAGGAAAAAACCGCGCGCGTTACCGCCATTTCGGCGGAAGTTAAGGCCAGAGAGTCCCTGCAGACGCAGTTTAACGACAACAAAGCTGCTGTTTCCGGTGAACTGAGTTCTCTGACGACAGAGCAGAGCGCGCAGGCGAGCCGTATCGGTGGCCTGGAAACCAGCCTCGGGAAAAAAGCCGATGCGGCCGCGCTGACGTCCCTGACGCAGAAAGTTGAGCAACAGGGCGCCACGCTGACATCGCAGGGCGCCGCGTTAACATCGCTCACTAACCGGGTTGGCCAGACGGAAACGGGCCTAGCTGGTACGAATGAGGCGCTGAGCGGGCTGCAGTCTGTTGTTACCCAGCAGGGCGACAGGATAACCAGCCAGGGTCAGTCCATCACGAAACTGACGAGCGATTTGGGCACGACAAATGCCGCGCTGGCGAAGAAAGCCGAAGCGGCTGCGGTCACTGCCTTAACGCAGCAGGTAGAGCAAAACGGGCGGGATATTCGCAGCAATACTGACAGCATCACCAGCCTGTCGAATCAACTGGTCAATGGCCAGCCGAATCGCTGGTCCCGTCGACTCTATCCGGTGCAGCTGGCTAACGCCGGGACAGTCCCGTCATTCAGCGATGTTCGCGCCGTGGCGCCAACGGTCGTGGATGAGGTGGCCGACGCGGCCAAACTGGACTTTACGTCCGCCGGCAGCTATCTGATCGCGTTGTATTCCTGCCAGGTGAAAGTGGCCGCAGATACCACCATCACACTGGCGCCCGGCGCCAGGGTTTTTGATGATACCGGCGCCATATTTGTGAATGGGGTTCAGGTCGCCTGGGGTAACGCCAGCTGGAATACCGTCAGTTTTGAACTGAAAGCCGGCTGGAACACCGTTGAGTTTCTGGTGAATCAGTGGACCGGCCAGGCGTATATCAACCTGGGTCTGAAGTTGTCAGACAAGGTTGCTGAGATGTACTCCGGTCTCGGGGTTTCCGCGCTGGCAAACGCAGCCGGCGTGCTCAGCTCGAATGTCAGCCAGATTGGCAACGAGGTGGTCAGCAATTCGCAGAGTATCACCCAGCTCCGGAATGCGCTGACGCAGACAGACGCGAACGTGGCCAGCAAAGCGGATCAGACGGCGATGAACTCGCTAACCGGACGAGTGGAGAAGACGGAATCCGGGCTGACGGCTGCTAACGCCAACATTACCACGCTGAAATCCGCTGTACGGGCCGGAAACGCATCAGGCGGGGATTTAATTCCCAACCCGACGTTTGACCCGGCGTATGACCAGATGGGGTTCAGCGTGGTAGCCACGACGGCTGAGGAGGTCCCGCCGGGCTGCCCGTATGGTTATGCGGCCCGAATTGCCAGCCGGGATCACCATCCTAACTTTGCCGCGTTCCCGGCCACGCTTAACGATGTGATTGAGATCAGCGCACTGGTTGCCTGCGGCGCCGGTACGGCGAATTTTAATCTGTATGTTGGCACCGCCGTTCGGCCAGATACGAGCACCGGTGCGCCACTCATGGCGGGGGGCGGAAAATCCCCCTCCGCGACCTGGCAGAGAACCACCTGGCGCTTCAAGGTCACGCAGGCGATGGTGGACAGGGGTTATATCCGCCCGTTCCTGCAGATCTCGCAGAACAGCCCGTATGGCACCGTATGGTTCGTTACGGACTGGCATATGCGAAATGTGACAGCGGCGCAAAAGGTTCAGGATACTGCGGATGCCACGGCGGCGGCGGTTGACTCCCTGACCACCACCGTGACGCAACAGGGTAATCTGCTGACCTCGACCGGCAACCGGACAACTCAGCTGGAAAACGGGCTGGCAACCACCAATGCCGCAGTGGCCAAAAAGGCTGATGCGACAGCGATGCAGGATTTGACCAATACCGTCACACAGCTGGGCAACGACCTGACGGCTGCAAACAGCGCCATCACGAAACTGACCGGAAATCTGGCGAATACCGATAAAGCGCTGGCGCAGAAAGCCGATGCGACAGCGCTGGCCACGCTCGACACGAAAGTGACGCAGCAGGGCAAAACGCTGGAGAGCCAGAGCAATTCGCTGACGAACCTGTCGAACAGTCTCTCGCAGGTTGCGGCAGATATCGATGCCAGCGGTCAGATACCGGGTAACCTGGTCGTGAATCCCTCATTTGAACGCGGGCTGGATGGTTATACCGGGCGGTCAACCGCGACCAGCGTGGTGGAGGTTTCCGTACCTCACAGCGGGACGCGGGCGCTGAAGGTTGATCCGGGGAGCGTGTCTCCGGGGCAATACATCCCGTTTGTTCAGGGGCGAACCTATGAAATCGGGGTGTGGGTCAAGGAACCGGGAGCGACGACGGATAATGGCGCGGGAAACAACAAGCTGCGGATCGGTAACTCTGCCGGCCAGCCGGTTTTTGAGCGTCCGTACAACAGCGGCACGGTGGGGACTAACTGGACCCTGGTTTCCGGTCGCTGGAAAGCGACGGAGACAGCCAGCCTGCCGGTGACGCTGAGTAACTATCTGATTAGCGGCAGCCGCTACTTCGATGATTTTTACGTCACTGACGTTACCGACCGGGTGGACATCGATGCCACCGCCGGCGCCGTTACCGGACTGACGAGCCGGGTCAGCACAGCGGAAGGGGCCATCACCTCACAAAGCCAGCAGCTGACGAACCTGCAGAACAGCCTGAACACGACCAACAGCAATGTGTCGAAGAAGGCCGATGCCACGGCACTGACTTCGGTCGATAACCGGGTGACAGAGGCGGAAGGGAAACTGACCACACAGAGCCAGCAGCTGACAAATCTGGCGAATGTGCTGACGGCCACCCGCAACGCCGGCGACAACCTGATCCCGAACTTTGATTTTCTGCAGGGCAGCACTGCCTGGGATATTCAGTATCCAGCCGGTGTGACCTTTGGCGATTTCGGGGACGGGAAAGCGGGGGTCCGGCTGAACCGGACGACCACTACCAGCCCAGGCATTTTCTCCAACAACAACAAGCCGGTGCCGCTGAATGGCCAGCGCAAGTATCGGGTGGTGGTGAAGGCCAAAGGTGTTTCCGGCGCGATGAGTCTGCTGATCCGTCGCCAGAACAAAATCGGCCAGACGGACAGTACGTATGAGGATAAAACGGTCACGCTGACCACTGACTGGCAAACCATCACCTGGGAAACCGGATTGACGGCTGCCGGCGCGGACGGGCAGAACTTCAAACTTTATTCTCATCCGACAAACGGTGAAATCTGGCTCGATTCCGTCCGGGTGTTTGATATCACCGATGAAACCAACATCAAGGCGACCAGCGATGCTGTTTCGTCTCTGACCGGGACGGTGACGAACCAGGGGAACACCCTGACATCACAGGGGCAATCCATCACGGCGCTGAATAACGCGCTGGAAGGGGTCAAAGGCGATGTGGCGAAGAAGGCTGATGCGTCGGCGGTCAGTTCACTGACCAACCGGGTTACCCAGACTGAAAAGGATATCCGTAGCCAGGCCGACAGCCTGACCAGCCTGAATACATCGCTGAAGCAGCAGGCGACACGGGGAGCCAACGTACTGCCGGACGGCAGTTTTGAATCCTATGCCGTCGGCGATGTTCTCAGTAATGCCCGCGCCGTTATCACCAGTGAAGCTGCGCACAGCGGGACCAAAAGCCTGCGTGTTACGCGCAGTACGGAGTACAACCCGAACGCGACGGATAATAACGATACCCATATCTTTTCGGGCATGCAGGTTCGCGATAACGCGGTCTATTACGTGGAGGCGTGGGTTAAGTTGCCGGCTGGCTCGACCGCCGATCCGACCGTTTATATGGTGCTCGGATTTTCCTTCCAGGATTCTGCCAATGGCTGGTCGTGGCCTGGCCTGAACGTGAAAGTCTCCGAGTTGTCGGTGGACAACTGGACAAAAGTCAGTGGCTATCTGACCAACAACCGAACCGCGCTGAAACAGGCAATGGTGAGGATCTCCATCCCGAATACACCAAAAGTTCGCCTGGGTGACGCCTTCCTGATTGATGATCTGATCATCACTGACGTGACCGATGCGAAAGCGGCGCTCGATGCCGCCGATGCGAATGCGCAGGCGCTTTCCAGTCTGTCCGCGTCAGTCACGCAGAACGGGAAGAATATTACGTCTCAGGGCAGCGCGATCACGAATCTGCAGTCGGATGTGACGCAACTTGGTAAGGATATCAGCGGCAAGGCCGATGCCAGCGCGCTGACGAATCTGACGACCCGCGTGACGGCTACCGAAGGCATCCTGAAATCGCAGGGAGACAGCCTGACCAGCCTGCAGAACAGCCTGAACACGACCAACAGTAATGTGGCGAAGAAGGCTGATGCAACGGCGCTGCAGAGCCTGCAGAACACCGTTGAACAGCATGGCAGGGATCTGACCACGCAAAGCAGCGCGCTGACGAACCTGGAAAACAACTTTTCCTCCCTGGCCGTGGGCGGGACCAACCTTATCCGCAATGCGGACACTCTGGAGGGATGGAGCAGCCGCCACGCCACAGAAACCTATCTGGGCGACCGCGTGGCCTACACCCGGCTGGCGAAAGGTGCATCCGGTTATACCCAGCTGGATGAACAGACGCTGGACGTTACCGGGCGTACGGAATTTGTATTCAGCTTCTATGCGAAAGGGGCTTATGACGGGCAGGAGATGGCGAGTTATTTCTATAACCCGTCGAACACCACCACCACGGAAACCAGCCAGGGCGTTAAAGGCGGGGCCGGTGACGGCAAGGCGGTCACGAAACTGACCACCGCATGGGCGCGTTACTGGGTGAAATGGGTTATTCCTGCCACCAGTGGCACCAAACGGCTGATTGCCGCGCGTCTGGAAAGCGCGTCGTCTGCCGACAAACAAGTCTGGCTCTGCCGCCCTCAGCTGGAAACCGGGACCGTGATGACCGACTGGTCACCGAGTCCGGATGATGCGGCCAGCGGTATTACCGCGAACACATCGGCCATTAACAGCCTCACCAGTCGGGTGACGAATGCCGAGGGGCAACTGACCTCGCAGTCTCAGAGCATCACGAATCTGCAGAACAGCCTGAACACCACCAACAACAACGTGGCACAAAAGGCCAGTGCGCAGTCGGTGAGTGATCTCACCAGCCGGGTCACCAGTGCGGAAGGCAAAATCACCTCCCAGGGACAGGCTATCACGAAGCTGCAGGGCGATTTGAGCAGCACTACCGATAAGGTCAACACCAAAGCGGATCAGACGGCGCTTAACGCGCTGACTGGCCGGGTGGAGAAAACCGAGGCAGGCCTCACGGCAGCCAACAGCAACATCGTCAGCCTGACGGCAGCGGTGAACGCCGGGAATGCTGCCGGGGATGATTACATTCCAAACCCGTCATTTGATCCGGCGTATGACCGCATGGGTTATGACGTGGTGGAGACCACCGCCGATGGTGTGCCGGCTGACTGCCCGTTCAGGTATGCCGTCCGGCTGGCCGGGCGAGACCATGTGCCAAAAATCAACAACATCGCCGTGACGCCGGGCGACGTTTTCGAAATGTCTGCTCTGGTAGCGTGTGGTACCGGCAGCGCTGACTTTAACTTCTATATCGGTCGGGCCACCACCGCCACAGGTGGCATCGGAGCGAAAGCGTCCGGGGGCAACACCAGGACCACCACCGCGTGGAAACGAGCCACCTGGCGTTTTACGGTACCATCCGATACCAGCTTGCTGCGGCCGTTCCTGCAGGTTAATCAGAGCAGCCCGTTCGGCACCGTCTGGTACGCTGCCGACTGGCATATGCGTAACGTGACGGCGGCGAACAGTGCGCAGAAAACCGCAGATGCGACCGCAAAAGCGGTGGATTCACTGACCACCACGGTTAGCCAGCAGGGCGATACGCTCAGCAGCATCGGCACGCGGACCACCTCGCTGGAGAACAGCCTCCGGTCGACAAACGATACGGTGAGTAAAAAGGCTGACACGACAGCGGTGACGCAGCTGCAGGGCACGGTGACGCAGCAGGGGAATGACATCGCGGCGGCCAACAGCGCGCTGACTAAACTCAGCAGCGATCTGTCCACGACGAATGCGAACGTGAACAAAAAAGCGGACGCAAGCGCGATGAACACCCTGCAGAACCAGGTCACGGAGCAGGGCAAAACACTCAGTGCGCAGGGGGATTCTCTGACGCAACTGAGTAACAGCCTGAGCCAGACGGCAGCGGATATTGACGCCAGCGGGAAAATGCCGGGTAACCTCATTGTCAACGGCAGTTTTGAGCGCGGCGCGGCGGGCTTTACCGGCTGGAGCAGTACCGCGACGGTGGCCGATTTACAGGTTCCGCACTCGGGTAACAAGGCACTGAAAATGTCCGCCGGCCAGTCTAACCTGGTCGGACAGGAAATCAGTATCACCCAGGGTCGTACCTACCGCATGGGGGTATGGGCGAAGCAGGGTCCGGGGACCACGATTAAAGATGCGGGTAACACGAAGTTTCGTGTGGCTGACAGCACTGGCCTGCTGGTCGGCTCAAACTACGGACCGTTTAGTTCTGGCTGGCAACTGGTAACGTTTGACTGGAAAGCCACGAAGACCACGACGGCCAGTTTCCAGCTGACGACCTTCCTCAGCGCGGGGGCAATGTATTTCGATGATTTCCATGTTCTCGATGTTACGGATGAAAAGGATATCGCGGCTAATGCCGGGGCCATCTCTCAGATGAATACCCGCGTCACCGCTGCTGAAGGGGCTATCACCACCCAGGCGCAGCAGCTGACGAAACTCAGCGGCGATTTGGCCGTCACGAATGCGGCGGTCAGTCAGAAGGCCGAGCAAAGCGCTGTCACCGGGTTGACCACCCGGATGACGTCTGCCGAGGGTAAACTGGATTCGCAGTCGCAGCAGCTCACCAGTCTGCAGAACAGCCTGACCACGATGAATACGGAGCTGGGTAAAAAGGCTGACACGTCCGCAGTGAGTTCACTGACCGGTCGCGTAAGCCAGGTGGAAAACACCATCACCAGCCAGTCGCAGAGCATCACGTCGCTGACCAGCACCATCAATACCATCCGCACTCAGGGAGCTAATCCGTGGGTTGACGGTACGTTTGAAAGCTACAGCGATGGCCAGGTGCTGGGCGGGAGCGGCACCGCCGTTGTGGTGGCGTCTCAGAAATTCACCGGCGGTAAGAGCCTGAAGTTGAGACGGGATGAGAACAACAGCGGCAACAGCGATAAACAGCTTGGCACCTGGCAGTCAGTCCGTGAGGACGCGAAGTTCCGGTTTGAGTTCTGGGCCATGATGCCGGCGGATCAGGCGCCCTCCTCCGGGTGGACAACACTGGTCGGTATCCAGTCGCAGAATGCTGCCGGGCAAAATGCGTGGCAGGCGGCGGTCACTGTCAGCGAAGCCTCTCTGGGCGCGCGCGATAAATGGGTGAAATTCACGGGTATCGCCAGTAACAACGGGGCGGGCAGAACACGCGCGGTGGTCTGGATCTCCACCCGTGGCGCCACCGGCAACGGTACCCCTGGCTATTCACTGTATATCGACGATCTGGTCATCACGGATGTTACCGATGCGAAAGCGGCACAGGATGCCTCTGACGCGACGGCGAGCGCTGTGAGCGGCCTGACGGCGCGCGTAACGGATGCCGAAGGGAAAATCACCGCTCAGGCGCAGCAGCAGACTGCACTGGCCACGAAAGTGGATAACGCCAACTCCCGCGTCGATAACATGGCGAAGACGCTGAGCGACAGCCAGAGCACACAGGCCAGCCTGAATACCTCGCTTCAGTCGCAGATTGACGCGCAGGCGGCCGCCAACATCAAAAACCAGACGACGCTGGACAACACGATTAAATCGGTGGCCAGTATCACCAGTACCCAGCAGACGCATGCAACGGCACTGGAGGCGCTGGCAACGCAGCAGACGACCCTGACATCCAGTGTCGGGGATCTCAGCGCTTCCGTTCAGAACACCGCTAAAACCGTGGCGGATGTGAATGGTACGGTGAGTTCGCTGTGGTCGATGAAGGTTGAGACGGTTAACGGGAAGAATGTTGGCGCGGGGATTACGCTGGGCAGCAATGGTCAAACGAGCGACATGATCCTCTACGCCGACCGCTTCTCGCTGTTTAACCGTAACAATGCGACGGCAGTGCCGGTGATGATTGCCGAAGGCAATGAACTGTATATCGATACGGCACGTATCAAAAACAGTTCCCTGACCTCAACCAAAATCGCGGACGGTTCCATCACGAACGCGAAGATCGGCAACGAGATCCGCTCGAATAACTTTGTTGACGGGTCGCAAGGCTGGCGTATCGCCAAGGATGGCTCTTCGCAGTTCAATAACGTGATCGTTCGTGGCAGGGTCGAAGCGAATAGCGGCGTGTTCCGTGGCACTGTCCAGGCGGATGCGTTCATCGGTGACATTGCGGTGGCAAAAGGTTACGACAGCCTGACCTTCCGCCGCAACCAGACGGTACAGCGGAACGGTGCGTATCAGAACAGGGGGTATAGCATGACAGTGGTTCTGGCCTGCACCCTGGTGTGCCAGACCTATGGGACAGGCAGTGGCCTGGGGTATACCTCTGATATTACGTTCAACATTGGTGGGCAGGAGGTAACCCGCCGTATCTTCGTCGATGCCGGTAATATCACAGCTGGCACCACGGCCTTTGAATTGCGGTTTGCCGCGCGCCTGGATGCTGACTACAACAATGTCGGCTTCTTTATCAAGGCTACAGGTCGTAATGCCGCGATTGATTACACCTGCACAGTCGAGAACATCACCGCAACCGCATTCCGAACGGACAGCAGTTCATTTAGCTAACAGAGGCCCCGCCAGGGGCCTTTTCTTTTTCCAGGGATAACCATCCAGGAGGAACTTTATTATGGCGATGTATGAAGTCGGTACCGTCACGGGTGCAGCGTCGCAGGCACGGGTGACAGGAGCGACAACAAAGTGGTCACAGGTGGCGCTGGGGATACAGCCGGGGTCGATTCTGGTGGTCTACCGCAGCGGTAGTACTGACCTGTATGCGATCAAATCCGTGGACAGTGACACGCAGCTGATGCTGACCCGGAATATCACCACCGCATTTTCCGGCGCCAGTTACGGAATTATTACCGCTGAAACCGCCAGTACCTCGTCGTTTGCTAACCAGCTGGCCAGCGCATTTGCATTCTGGCGTAGTGTGGTGGAGGGCTGGTCGATGGCCCTGACCGGCAGCGGCAATATCACCCTGACTGACCCGATCACAGGAAAGCAGGTAACCGTGCCGGCGATAGGCGGGATGGCGAAGGCATCGGATCTTAACGCGCTGGCAAAACTCACCGGAGGAAACAAACTCGACGGCTCGCAGGTTATAACCAGCGATAATGCCGGTTTTATTCTCGGTAAGAACTCAGATCTGGCTCTGCTCAAAAAACAGGGGCAAGGCGGGACAATTGCCGTTGGCTCGGGAACACCGTTCAGGGTTCAGCGTTCAAGAGCGACCACTGTATCACCGGCAGACACCTTTGATGACATCCTCGTTATTGGCACCAATAACCAGACGACGTTGCCCGGAGATTTGGTTGTCGGTGGTGGTTTCGATAATACGGCAAAGGGCAAGCTGTATTCCCAGGCGTTAGAGCTATCGATGAGCACGCCATACATCGACTTTCATTTCAACGGCAGCATCGCCGACTTTACCGCCCGCATTATCCAGGACCGGCAAAACAGACTAAATATTCAGGGCAATGCCAGCTTGTTAGTTACCGATGGCAATTTAACCGCTGGCTCAACAATGCCCGGCAATATCGCAGTCGGCCAGCAGGTCACCGCCGCACCTGTGCGGTCTCAGATGTTGGGAAGAGGCGCTTACGGCGACCCGGACGGCGCATACGTGCAAATGTACATGGAGGAGAAGGTCGGCACTGAGCACCGGATCGTGCTGTACTCTGACGGTTTCGGAAGAACCGATGCCTGGCTATTTCGGCCTGGCGGCACAATCACCACCGGCAAAGGTGACGTCATGACTACCGGTTCTGACGTTCGTCTGAAAGACGGGTTTACAGAACCTCAGGAAGGGGCCTCCAGGCGCATTAATGCGCTGGGGGTATGCGAGTTCAATATGAAAGGCGAAACGCGCCGGAGGCGTGGTTTTATCGCTCAGCAGGCTGAAAAAGCTGATGATCTGTATACTTTCCTCGGCATCGAGCAGGAGATCGATGGCGAAAAATTCAGGGTGATGAATGTTGATTACACGGCCATCATCGCCGATTTGGTAACAGTGGTGCAGGATTTGATTAGGCGAGTTGACGCACTAGAAAGTTGAGGAGCATAAAAAATCCCCCGGAGGCACTTGCCGGGGGCAACTGTAACGACATTAATTGCTGTGTACATCACAGAATAATTTGGAGTAAACGATAAGTAAGTTCAAGTAAATTTTTACTGGTCAGATGTTGTGTCGTTGTTTAATAATCTACCAAAATTAATAATGCAATAGTGATAAATCCTGTTGGGTTTTCATGTTTAAGGATATAACCCTAAAGTATTGCCTTTCATTAGATTTAAAACGTACGGATAGATTCAAGAAAAATGGATGCAAAATGTTATTATTGATACGTTTATCAATAATTGAAGTGCAATCTTGTAATTTTCACATCCATGTTATAACTTTGTAATGCAGGGCGGTTTTATCTTGTAATTTAGTGGTTTAAAGTGATAGCGGCTCTTAGTGATTTATAATAGGCTTTCTATGTTAACAAAATTCCCAGATGAAAAATACATATCTGACAGAAATTCATCGTTTATTAAAAGAGTATATTTCTTACGTCAGATAGGTGTCGTTCTTTGCTTTCTTCCTATATATTCAGTCCTCCAGGAACAGTCACATCAAAAAATAACGATAGCCCTGTTAATTTTGAATGCACTCATCTGGCCATCGGTTGCTTATCTGGCAAGCATGATGTCGAAGGATATGCTGAGTACTGAAAAAAAGAATATGGTACTCGATTCATTCTGGGCTGGTATCTGGATAGCCGTAATGCAAGCTAGCCCAATTCCATCATTATTCATAATCTCCGTTCAAATAGCTGATCGCTATGCTGCTGGTGGATGGAAAATTTTAAAACCAGCATTAACGTGGATGATGATTAGTTTCGTGATAGTTTGGTTAGCAAATGATTTCAGATATACTATAGAATTCAGCACCCGAACGGTATTGCTTTCTTTACCGTTGGCAACCTGTTATCCCATAGTGTTGAGTGTTGTTTCAAGGCACTTATCTATAAAGTTGAGGAAAAGAAGGGAGTTACTGGAAAAACAGGCGCTGATGGATCCTGGCTTAGATCTGCCAAATCGCCGATTTTTTGAGCAAAAAATGGAAAGTGCTTTTCGTGCGACGCGTAAAAAGAGAATTCATTCTTATCTTATGCTCATTGATGTTGATAATTTTAAAAAAATTAATGATACATATGGTCATGAAGTAGGTGATGCGGTGTTATCTCGTATATCAACAATATTACGAGAGTGCGCTGGCGAGAAGGATGTGCCAGCAAGATTTGGTGGCGATGAGTTGGCTATTATTGTTAACAACAGTAATAGCAAGCTTGTTATAGCCATGGTTGATATAATTCAGGAAAAAATTAAAGATCTTTCATTGCCTTCTCATAAAGATATGTACTGTACTGTCAGTATCGGTATTTCTTGTGCAGAAAATAAAGAATCAATTATCGAGTGGATCAAAGAGGCTGATCAAATGCTATATGAAGTTAAACGTAATGGGAAGAATGGATATTGCATGCCGAATAATTGAAGATGAAATGATTTATTTTCTTATGATGTTATACCTATAAATGTTTAAGATGGTTTATTATCGGCATTATCATCGCAGATAAATTTCTTCGGAACCTCAGACACCTTCTCAACTAACGTTTGATATCTGGCACTAAATTATTAGTATTTAATAACACATTGATTTTATTGTGATTTATAATGAAATCATGTTTCTATTTTTACCTTTCACTTCATTTGATTTGAATTACCGATCAATTTGTGGTGTGTGATAGGTTTCGCCTATTGTTCGATCATGATCGATCATTTTAAACTATTTCTCTTTCATTTATAATTATGACACGATTAGGAATATTCTTAGTTCCGGTGTTTTTTTATGTTAAAGAACAGTGTGGAAATAGAATCCTGCAGGTTTGTTTTAGAACCATCTTACAAAAAAGATGGTTCTATTCATTCTTGGGAAATTCTCACGAAAAGTGTTAAAAAAAAGAACGCTAATGATTATCATGCTAATGAAGGTCTTTTTTGCTTCAGTTCGCTAAGCGATAAAGAAAAAATCGATGTGTTTAAGAGACAGATATTGACAATTGAAAAGCTTGATGCATCAAAATTGAAGTTCAAGCCAGTTTCGTTGAATGTTGACAGTCTTATTAGCGATTGTATTTTGAACGATAAATATATTGGTGATTACTTAAAAAACCAAAAAAACATTGCTTTTGAGATTAACGAGTATTTTCATGAATTCAATACTAAATGCTGTATGGCTGACTTAAAGTGTCTTTCAAAATTGTGTCCAGTATGGCTGGATGATTTTGGAAGGGGCTTAACAAGTTTAACAATTATTGATATGTTTAATTTTGAATGTATAAAAATTGATAAAGATTATTTCTGGGAAATACAGAGTGAGAGCGAATTCTTTAAAAGAATAAATAAAATAAAATCATACTGCAATTTCGTGATTGTTGAGGGAGTTGAGACAATAGAACAAAAAAATAAAGTACATTCTGTTGTTGATTGCGCTTGCCAGGGAAGGTTGTGGATGAGTGATTACTATTATGTTGAGATTTAAAATAAATGACAACAAAAGATGATAAATGTCCATTTTGTGGTGCAGTTTTAATTAATGAGGACCACTGCCACAGCTGCCATGCATTTAAGATTAAAGGCTATGTATCAAGAGACGCACGCAAGACAATTAATTTGATATCTATCTGCACATCTTTACTGGTAGCGCTCTTTGGGATCTTGGTTGTGTTTCTAGTATCTTTCGGTATCGGGACATATATTGCTATCATTGCGTTTTCTCTTATTTTATATTTTATTATGAAAAGGATTCTGCATATAAAAGAAGAACAAAAAGGGAAGATGGTTTGGAAAAGAGCAATCATTACATGGTAGGTAGTAATTAAATAATATAATGGCGCTGCTTGTTCCAATGCAAGCCTCGGATTCCGAGGCTTTTTTATTTTCTTTTCAAATCATGAGTTATAACACCGGAGATATTTAACCCGACTCACAGGGAGTAAGTATTATTGGCTAATAATTCACTATCCAGATGAGCTGAAAAACTCAAAGCCAGTTATCAAAACTGAAAATATACTAATGAATTTCAATAGGTTAGGGCTTAGGTTAAACACATTAATAACGTATCAAAAATACCTGTTTTTCTATTTAAATCAACAAGTAATGATGTTATTGGTTAACTACTGCTGCGCCACATGCAGTGGTTCGAAGCCGCAGACCTGATCGTCAAAGGCATGGAAGGCGCTATCGCCGCCAAGACCGTAACCTATGACTTCGAACGTCTGATGGAAGGCGCTAAACTGCTGAAATGCTCAGAGTTTGGCGACGCGATTATCGCGAACATGTAATCCCGTTGGTGGATTAAGTAAAAGCGGGAGCCGATGGGCTCCCGTTTTTTTTCGCCTTCAGGCAATTATTCTGCCGGACGCTTGAAGCATTAGGCGATGGCGAATGTCCCGCAGCGCAACGTTCAACAAAGCTATATACCTCATGACAGGGAGAGATCCATTTGCCGTAAGAGCTCGCATGAAAACGGATTGCACGCCAGGCGTCATACTGATGGCCCGACCGGCTTAAACCGGTGCCGTTCGGCGAAAATGTGCTGTAGCCTAAACTCAGGCTATCCGCGCACTTTCAGATTAAACAGCCGGGACAGCGCCGCTCTGCCGCTATCCGTCACTTGTACTTCCCGATATCCCGGCGCGCGCGTTATCCATCCTTTTTGCAGGAACAGCGTCATTAGCGCCGAGCCGGCGTCGCCTCCCAGATGAAAACGTCTTTCGCTCCAGTCGAGACAGGGGCAGCAGGGCTTACGCCGTGGGCGGGCGTTCAGTACTGCGCCAAGGCGTTCAAGCTGGGTTTTACCGGCTGACGTCAGGGCCAGGCCATCTGCCGCCAGCCATTTTTCTCTCAGCATAAATTCATAAGTATTGACCGCCAGCTCGCCCGCCAGATGATCGTAGCAGGTCCGGGCGTAGCGAAGATTAACCGGCGTGCTGGGGAGAAGCGTCTTATGCGCTTGCATAGAGACGCCCATCAGGTTTTCCAGCAGCCCGGCAATATGCGAGCCCGCCAGGCGGTAATAGCGGTGGCGCCCCTGCGCGAGACACACCACCAGTCCGTTGCTGAGCAGCCGGGCAAGATGGCCGCTGGTGGTGGAGGCGGACACCTCGGCGACCGTACTGAGTTCGGTTGCCGTCCATGCGCGCCCGTCCATCAGCGCGCAGAGAATACTGACCCTTGACGAGTCAGAGAGGGCGGAGGCCACCATCGCCATAGCGGTTTCCAGCGCCTCCTCTGGCTCACTGTCTTGCTGCGGTTTCAGGAGATTCATTCAGAAAGTATGGCCCATTTTTTGGTCACTTCCGCTGCCCGGGCGTCATCATCGGTAAGGAGAATGAGCCGGTTACGGTGGTCGCTGTACTGTACCAGAATATTAATACCATTATGGGCCAGGGTGTCCGCGATGTCTCCCAGTTCCCCAGGACGTTCCTGAGGTAACTTTCGTATCAGAGGACGGCATACATTGCTGACCGTAAAGCCGGCCTCGGTCAGCACCCTGCGGGCTGTCTCACCGTCTTCCACCAGAAAATGCGCATGTCCTGCATCAGGCGTGGTGAATACGCCGCCGCCTTCGAGCCCCACGCCGTTGTTACCCAGCGCCATACCCATTGCGCCAAGCGAGCCCGGCGAGTTGCTGAGAATCACGTGAATGTCATACATCTGACTGTGCTCCCCGATCCGATGCGTAATCCCGGAACACGCGGGCTACGCGTATTCTGTAATATGAAAAAATCGATGCTTTGCCTTCGCGCTGGGCAGCCAGATGCCGCTCATTTTGCTGCCAGTTGGCCACCGAGGCTTCATCTTCCCACCAGGATAGCGAGAGGATTTTGCCGGGCGTACTCAGGCTCTGAAAGCGCTCAATGGCAATAAACCCCGGCGTGTCTGAAAGCAAAGGCGTCAGCCCGGCCGCCAGCTGAAGATATCTTTCCTGTGCTTGTGGTAAGGCGTCGGCCTCAAAAAGTACCGCAATCATAAGTCTGCTCCGTGGTGAATTTCCCGGCAGTCTACTGACGGTCAGAGCAGGAAGCTTCGGTGTGCAGCGAAATATGCCTGGCAGGAGATCAACGATTGCAACGGAAATGCTCCCAGGCGTTATTGCGATGGTGAATAAAAAAGAACGCCAGCCATGCGATACGGCAGCCTGAGCGCACAGGGCTGGCTGAGTTTTAGTGAAATCGCGATGTGGGGGGATAAACCCTGAGGGCTGCGGCTATCGATGAAAGCGATCGCCGACGGGCAGTACGGGCGGGAAAGTCGTTTTACTGACATGCAGAATATGAAACCGGAAACGCTCGCCCGGACTAGCGAAGCGCCGCCGGGCGATAATCGAAAGAGCACATTGTCTGCCACCGGTCACGCCTTCAGGCTCCGCGCTCTCCTCGGGCGTGAATTTTTACCTTAGCCGGGAGACCTGCGTCTCGCCTACTGTGCATGGCGGCGCAGGGTGGAGGCGGGGTGGCGCCGCAGCGCCTCTTCGGGACGCACAGGGCGCCGCACCAGTTCGCCGCCGCAGTTCGGGCAATGTCCGTTCAGTCGCGTCGTCATGCAGTCCCGGCAAAAGGTGCACTCGAATGAACAGATAAACGCCTCGGGTGAGTCTGGCGGCAGATCTTTATCACAGCATTCGCAATTCGGACGTAACTCGAGCATCAACTTCTCCTCTGGTGAACGGCTATATCAGCGACGGCGGGCCAAAGCACGCTATGTTTATATCATGCCGCGATCGGTCCGCCGAGAATTTCCTTGCGCGGTAATCGCCTTCTCAGAGGGTCGCCTTCCCGGGCTGCATTCCCGGTACGAGGATCACTTTGCGGCACGCCTCTTCACGTTTCTCAAAGATCTGATAGCCGCGCGCGGCCTCCTCCAGCGGCATATGGTGAGTGACAATCTCCTCCGGGGTAAGCAGCCCTTGCTCAATAAGCGCCAGCAGATCCGGCAGCCAGGCGTGGACGTGGGTTTGTCCCATCCTGAAGGTCAGTCCTTTATCAAAGGCATCGCCAAACATAAAGCCGTGGATGAAACCGGCGTAAACCCCGGGTACGCTGACGATGCCGCCGCGGCGCACGGCGGCGATGCACTGGCGCAGGGCTTTTCCGCTGCTCCCCTCGATTTTCAGGGTGCTGAGGACGGTTTCCGTAAGGCTACCTTTCGCCTCGAAGCCCACGGCGTCGATCACCGCGTCGACGCCGCGATGGCCCGGCGTGTTATCGATAATCCACTGCGCAGGATCGTCATGGTGGTCAAAGTTTATCGGGATCGCGCCATAGCGTTGTTGCGCGAAATCGAGTCGGTAATCGTTATGATCGATGATAAATATCTGTTCTGCGCCATTGAGCCTGGCGCAGGAGGCGCAGAGCAGGCCTACCGGGCCGGCGCCAAAAATAGCCACGCTACTGCCGGGTTTGACCTCGGCGTTTTTAACCGCCTGCCAGGCGGTGGGCAGAATATCTGACAGAAACAGCACCTTTTCATCGGGTAAGGTGTCTGGCACTTTAAACGGTCCGGTATTGGCTTTGGGGACCCGTACATATTCCGCCTGGCCGCCCGGGATCCCGCCGTACAAATCGCTATAGCCAAACAGCGCCGCCGGTGGCGAAATGCCTTTTCGATTGAGCGTCGCTCCCTGGCCGCTATTGGTGCTTTCGCAGGCGGCATACTGCTGCAAGCGACAAAAGAAGCAGTCTCCGCAGGCGATGACAAACGGGATAACCACCCGGTCGCCTTTGCGGACCGCGGTGACCTCGGAACCGGCTTCCACCACTTCCCCCATAAATTCATGGCCGAAAATATCACCATGGTGCGTGCCGGGGATCTTTCCGCGGTACAGATGCAGATCGGAACCGCAAATCGCTGTCGCGGTGACGCGCAGAATAATATCGTCCGCTGCCTCAAGAGCCGGGTCAGGCATGGTGTCGACGCTGACATGATGCGGGCCGTGATAAGTGAGTGCTTTCATAGAATATTCTCCTCGAGAGAAAGGTTGACAGCATGCGGTTCTTCGGCCTGGTGAACGGCTGCTATCGTCACCGATAAATCATCGTAAAAAATAAAGCGTAGAGTACTAATAATAGAACTGCGTGATATTCCAGGGGCTGAATATATTCCACGCTTCGCTTATTTCCCGGCTGGTCTGTTCGAGTTATTTGCCTATTGCCCTTATGTGTGCCAGTATTAATCGGGCATGATATTCGCTCCATTTTGTTTGCTAGCCGCTTCCCCAGCGGCTTTTTTTATCCGTAAAATCAGGGAAAATTCTTAATTTCCGTCTGGCAAAGGACAATGCTGCCGCTTCGTTATATAACCCAACGGTAGTAATCCTCCGGTATAGATAATTATTTGCCGCAGAGGTGATCTGCATACATTATTTCCCTGAACACAGTGAGTTAGCGGCAAGGTGCCGTCTGGTTATTTTTGAGGTGTCTTGTAGAATTATTCCGAATTACTGCTAAAAGGTGTCGAAAAAACGGAATAATAATTTGACTAACCAGCATTACCCGCTAGATTTAAATATCGAACGACGAGTGATACGGAATATTTTCGTATCGTACTGACATAACCGATATACATGAGGTGAAATATGGCAGAGCATCGTGGTGGTTCCGGTAATTTTGCTGAAGACCGTGAAAAAGCTTCTGAAGCAGGTCGTAAAGGTGGTCAGCACAGCGGCGGGAACTTTAAAAATGATCCGCAGCGTGCGTCCGAAGCGGGTAAAAAAGGCGGACAGAATAGCCACGGCGGTGGCCGCAAGTCCGATAATTCCTGATTATCCTTTTCCTTGCACCCTGAAGTGAAAGTATCTCCTGCGAGTCTGTCACAGACTCGCAGTTATTTTCTGACTCCAGAAGGTATTTCTATGAATATGAAAAGCATTGAAGATGTATTTATTCACCTGCTCTCAGATACCTACAGCGCAGAGAAACAATTAACCCGCGGGCTGGCTAAACTAGCCAGAGCGGCGTCCAGTGAAAAACTCAGCGCGGCGTTCAATGCTCATCTTGAAGAAACCCAGGGCCAGATCGAACGTATCGACCAGATTATTGAACAGGAATCCAACCTGAAAATCAAACGCATGAAATGCGTGGCCATGGAAGGATTAATCGAAGAAGCTAATGAAGTCGTTGAGAGCACGGAAAAAAATGAGGTACGTGATGCTGCATTAATTGCCGCTGCGCAAAAGGTCGAGCATTACGAAATTGCCAGTTACGGTACTCTGGTCACCCTGGCAGAGCAGTTGGGCTATAAAAAAGCAGCCAAACTGCTTGCCGAAACCCTGGAAGAAGAAAAACAAACCGATGTGAAATTAACCGATCTGGCGGTAGGTAATATTAATAAGAAAGCGGAAAAATAAACTCTCCCTGACACGAGGAAATCACGATGAATCACGTTGAACATTACCATGACTGGCTACGAGATGCGCATGCCATGGAAAAACAGGCAGAGTCCATGCTGGAATCAATGGCTGGCCGTATCGATAATTATCCGGATCTCCGTGCCAGAATCGAACAGCATGTTAACGAGACCAAACGGCAAATTACCGTGCTGGAAGAGATCCTCGACCGCAATGAGATTTCGCGCTCGGTGATTAAAGATTCGATGAGTAAAATGGCGGCTCTCGGCCAGTCCATCGGCGGGATGTTTCCTTCCGATGAAATCGTCAAAGGCTCGATCAGCGGGTACGTTTTCGAGCAGTTTGAAATCGCCTGCTATACCTCTCTGCTGGCGGCCGCTGAAAAAGCGGGCGATACCGCCTCCATCCCAGCCATTGAAGCCATCCTGGAGGAAGAGCGGGAAATGGCCGACTGGCTGATTAAACATATTCCTCAGACTACGGAGCAGTTTCTCCTGCGTTCAGATGCTGACGGCGTAGAAGCGAAAAAATAACCCAGGAGGCAGGCCTATGTTTCGTCATGTGAAACAACTGCAGTATACCGTACGCGTTGCTGAACCGAATCCGGGGCTCGCGAATTTACTGCTCGAACAGTTTGGCGGCCCTCAGGGCGAGCTGGCCGCCGCGTGTCGTTATTTCACCCAGGGATTAAGCGATGACGATCCCGGCCGCAAAGATATGCTGATGGATATCGCGACAGAGGAGTTGAGCCATCTGGAGATCATTGGCACTTTGGTCGGCATGCTGAATAAAGGCGCCAAAGGAGCCCTGGCGGAGGGCACCGAGAGCGAAGCGGAACTCTATCGTTCGCTCACCGCCAACGGCAATGACAGCCATATTACATCCCTGCTGTACGGCGGCGGTACCCCGCTGACCAACTCGGCGGGCGTGCCGTGGACGGCGGCCTACATTGATACTATCGGCGAACCCACCGCCGACCTGCGGTCGAATGTCGCGGCGGAGGCGAGGGCGAAGATCGTCTATGAACGCCTGATCAACGTGACCGACGATCCTGGCGTGAAAGACGCGCTGGCCTTCCTGATGACCCGCGAAGCGGCGCATCAGCTCTCTTTTGAGAAGGCCCTGCAGTCGATTCGCAACAACTATCCACCGGGCAAACTGCCGCCCATTAGCGAGTACGCTAACACCTACTACAATATGTCTGAAGGTGGAGAAGTACGCGGCAGCTGGAACAGTGACAAACACTTCGATTATGTCAAGGATCCACAGCCGGGCGTAGACGGCGGAGATGGCAGTGCTTCTGTCGGCCTGACGCCAGAGCAGGAAGCGCTGTGCAAAGCGATGCTGAAGCGAACGCAGTCTGACCCGCAGGGCGATCCTTTGACCGGCGCCGAACTCGGCGCCGGGAAGCAAAACACTTCATCATCGGCTAAGTGATGTTCGCATGAGCCCCGGCTGCGGCCGGGGCGATTCACAATGATGGGTGTGGAATATGTTTGAATTCGACGCGTTTCATCTGGCCCGATTGCAATTCGCCTTTACCGTATCCTTCCATATCCTCTTTCCGGCCATCACCATCGGCCTTGCCAGCTACCTTGTGGTGCTTGAGGGGATGTGGCTGCGAACCCGGGATAATGTCTGGCGTTCACTCTACAATTTCTGGCTGAAAATCTTTGCCGTCAATTTTGGCATGGGCGTAGTCTCCGGATTAGTCATGTCCTATCAGTTCGGCACCAACTGGAGCGGATTTTCCCAGTTCGCTGGCAGTATTACCGGCCCGCTGCTGCTGTACGAAGTGCTGACCGCCTTCTTCCTTGAAGCGGGATTCCTCGGGGTGATGCTGTTTGGCTGGAATAAAGTGCCGCCAGCGCTGCATTTTTTTACCACCTGCATGGTGGCGCTTGGCACGTTGGTTTCTACCTTCTGGATCCTTGCCTCCAATAGCTGGATGCAGACGCCGCAGGGTTTTACCATCGAAAATGGCCATCTCATCCCGCAGGACTGGCTGGCGATTATCTTTAACCCCTCTTTTCCGTATCGCTTGTTCCATATGGCGATAGCCGCGTTTCTCAGTAGCGCCATGTTCGTCGGGGCGTCTGCCGCGTGGCATCTTCTGCGCGGCAACGACTCGCCGGCCATCCGCAAAATGCTGTCGATGGCGATGTGGATGGCGCTGCTGGTGGCGCCGATCCAGGCGGTGGTGGGGGATATGCATGGTCTTAACACCCTTGAGCATCAGCCGGCGAAGATCGCGGCCATCGAAGGGCACTGGGAAAATCGCCCCGGCGAGGCCACGCCGCTGCTGCTGTTTGGCCTGCCGGACATGGAGCAGGAGCGGACCCGCTATGGTCTTGAGATCCCCGCTCTCGGTAGCCTGATCCTTACCCACAGCCTGCATAAGCAGGTGCCGGCCCTGAAAGACTTCCCGAAAGAGGACCGACCCTATTCGCCCGCCGTCTTCTGGTCGTTTCGCATCATGGTCGGGATGGGCGTGTTGATGATCGCCTTAGGGATCTGCAGCGCCTGGCTGCGCTATCGGCGGCGGCTGTACCACTCGCGTCCCTTCCAGTGGTTTGCGCTCTGTATGGGGCCCGCCGGTCTTATTGCCTTGGTCGCCGGGTGGGTGACCACCGAGATGGGCCGCCAGCCGTGGGTGATATACGGGTTGCTGCGCACGCGGGATGCGGTGTCGTTGCACAGCACCCTGCAGATGGCCATCAGCCTGCTGGTATTTATCGTGGTTTACTGCGCCGTGTTTGGCGTGGGGTATTACTATATTTTCCGGCTTATCAAAAAAGGGCCGCAGCCGGTGACGGAGCTGACCTCGCAAACCGCAGGCACCCCGGCGCGTCCGCTCTCAGCGGCTGAGCCGGTGCGTGATGAGGAGAACGCATCATGAGCATCGATATCTCGGTGATTTGGTTTGTCATCATTGTCTTCGCCACGCTGATGTATATCGTGATGGATGGTTTCGATTTAGGTATTGGGATGCTGTTCAGCGTGGTGCATGATGGCGAAGAGCGCGATGTGATGGTCAACAGCGTCGCCCCCGTCTGGGATGGTAACGAAACCTGGCTGGTGCTCGGCGGGGCAGGGCTGTTCGGCGCCTTTCCGCTGGCCTATGCGGTGATCACCGATGCGCTGGTTATCCCGCTGACGGCGATGCTCATCGGCCTGATTTTTCGCGGCGTGGCCTTTGAATTTCGTTTTAAAGCGGTTCCCTCGCATCGCATCTTCTGGGACTATGCCTTTGCCGGCGGCTCGCTGTTGGCGACCTTCAGCCAGGGGATTGTCGTCGGCGCGTTTATCAACGGCTTTGCGGTGGCTGACCGCCGCTTCGCCGGTTCGACGCTGGACTGGCTTACCCCTTTCAATCTGTTCTGCGGTCTGGGGCTGGTGGTGGCCTATCTGCTGCTGGGCACCACGTGGTTGATTATGAAAAGCGAAGGCGCGCTGCAGCAGCGGATGCGCGAGCTGACTCGCAAGGTACTGCTGGCGCTGATGGCGGTGATCGCGGTGGTCAGCGTCTGGACGCCGTTGGGCTGGCGCTACGTGGCGGAACGCTGGTTTACGCTGCCCAATTTCTTCTGGTTCGTGCCGGTGCCGATTCTGGTGTTGGCTCTGAGCCTGTGGATCTGGCGCCTGAGCGCGCGCCCCGCCAGCCATGCCCGCCCATTTATCCTGACGCTGGGCCTGATTTTCCTCGGCTTCAGCGGGCTGGGGATCAGCGTCTGGCCGAACATTATCCCACCGCATATCTCTCTGTGGGATGCCGCTGCGCCGCCGTCCAGCCAGGTATTTATGCTGCCGGGCGCGCTGCTCATTATCCCGGTGATCCTGATGTATACCGCCTGGAGCTACTACGTCTTTCGCGGCAAAGTCTCCGGCAGCGAGGGCTATCACTGAGCCTGATTCGCGCCGGCAGGTGAGGATTTGCCGGCGCGTCGCGCCGTCCGGTCAGGGATGACCGAGAGGGATGCGCACAAACCGGTGATCAGCTGCAACGACTCGGGCCGGGTGTTTATGCCTTCGGTGGCTTGATCTTAATAATAAATCGTTCGTTAACCCGGGTGATCCTCGCGCCAATATCGCCAAACTCGGTGGCGATTTTAAAAAAATCGTCCGCGGCGACATCAAAATCGAGCTCAATCTTCGGGTGTTGTCCTGTCGCCAGTAATTCATAGAAATGGTCAAGGCTGCGGGCTTTTTCGCTAGGCATCTTATTTCTCCATGGTAAACCAATCTGCAGGGGTTTTATTGCTTACGGCGCTTTTACGGATTATTCAGCAGGATGACAAACGTGCCTGATATAAAATTATGCAATGACAGTAAGAATGAGGTAGGGCGAGGTTATTCCGTGTTGTTAAACCGCGTGGCGACGCGTTGTCCGCCATACCATGACGGCAGAGACGACCCTGCGGCGCCGGTTGATGATAGACATTTTTTGATGACAAATTAATGACAATAAAATGAATCTGTCCGGGCTCGGGATGGCATCGTGCTAAATAATTTTATTCTGTGGCTGGTAAGGTGGTTGTTAACTACTTTATGGTGATGGAGCGTCTTTTTTAGGGCCAACGGCGAGGGAACAACGATGCAATTACTTGATTTATTCGCAGGCTTATTATGGTTAAGCAGCGTTATCTTCCTGCTGTTTGTTCTTGATGTGATCATCACCCGTTATCTTTATCGTAAATAATCGACAACGACAGCGGCGTTGGGCATAGGGGACGGCGTCGGAGGATGATAATATAACCCGCGGACTGATTCAGAAAGGAATGCGCGGTGGCCGGGAGAATTGATTACGATATTGAAAAATACCAGTTTACCGAAGCCGGTGAGACGCCACGGCTCCGGGAGCAGTGGCGCGAAGTATACCTGGAGTGTCGTCAGCTGCGGGCCGGGGCAGAGGAGCGCCTGCGCATTGCGTTACTGAACGTCGACTATGTCACCAGCTTCGAGCTGCCTTTTCGCCTGCTGCTGGTGCGCGCGCCGCAGCTAATCGCCGATGTTCGCGAGACGTTGCAGCTTAGCCGTAAAGCCGCCGTTTTCAACGGCAAACGTTACGGCTGCGTCTATAGTTTGAAACAGGATTTACAGGCTGTACCGGAAGCCTTTCATTACCGCCTGGCAAACCGCATTCGTCGCGTCGATGCAACGGGGCTGACGGCGGCCCCGTACCAGCAGATTGCCCGGGAGATAAAGCCGGCCCGGGAGCGGCTCCGCCAGGCGCTGAACGCCGGCCTGCCGGTCACCGCTCTCGACGCCCTGTTCTGGTTCGGCAGTCAGCGAGTGGCGGCGGACATCGCGCAGTTGCGCCGGTCCGGTATGACGATTGTCACGACGGAGGTGGAGGTCAGCGACAATTTGTTCAATACCACCCGACGAGTGCCCGTTTACCGCCTGGCCAGCGAGTGAGTCGGCAACCTTTCGCCCAGCCGTTGCCTCTGCAGACAGTTGACCATTGCCCCGTCGAACCAGACGCACAGCCCTCTGGCGACAGGCCGTGGGGCCGGTTCCAGCCATGCGCTGGCGATGAGCATGAGGAGCATTAGCGCCAGTGGAACCATGTATTTTCTTTTCACTGCTCTTTATCCGCTGCGCCTGTTCTGCCAGCAAGGTAGCGGTAAAGTATGACGTTTCGTTGACCGGGGCCGCGTTTTTATTATCGGCAAGCGGTTGCGTTGGGTCAGAGATTATTCATCTTTTGGCATACGAGAGGACGAAAACTGGCGGCTTGTATTTTTGATTTTTATTACACCACGCTTTTTTTTGCCGCCGGGGAAAAGCGTAATGTGGCTACGACTGGATGCGGCTCGTCATGTAACTGGCTGGTTTGAAACAATATTTTAATTGTTGTCTAAACGCATGCGACAGCGGTGGCTAATTTATATTAATTCACTTTACCGATCAATAAATTATATGTTGATAGTTTTTAGCTATCGAATGTTTCTTATCGATCATTTTAAACTATTTTTGTTGGCGGGAAATATATGACATGCTTTAACCCTTTCTTATTTTTGGTATTTTTTAAATGGTTAAAGAAAACGCGAAAAATACCTCCTATCGCTTCGTACTGGAGCCCGCTATTAGCGATGATGGCAGCTGCCACTCGTGGGAATTGCTCACTAAAGATATTATAGCACCCGCACGAAATAACGCCTCAGCGCCCGCGTTTTCTTTCTCCACGCTTACCGAAAGCGATAAGCTTGCACTATTTACCCGACAAATCGAGTTGCTTTCCGTATTTGATTTTTCCCTGGTCGATAATAAGCCGATCTCGCTCAATATCGATGATTTATTAAGCCATTTTATTCTGACGGACCGCTATCTCTGCGATTTCCTGCGCTCGTGTAAGCATATTGCTTTGGAGATAAATGAGAATTTTCATGAGTTTATCGCCGGCCGCGAGCTGACGGCGCTAAGCACGCTGGCGGCGCTTTGTCCGGTCTGGCTGGATGATTTTGGTCGCGGGCGAACCTCCTTCCCGCTGCTGGAGAGATTCCGCTTCGATTGCGTCAAAGTTGATAAGGATTACTTCTGGGATAAAGAAAACGACCCCGCTTTGCCCGGTCTGTTGCAGTCTATTCATACCCTGACCGGCCATGTGATCGTTGAGGGTATCGAAACCGAAAAGCAAAAACGGTTAATCACTTCTGCCGGGGACATCATAGGTCAGGGCCGCTACTGGAAGGAAGAATATATTTTTCTTTGCGGTTGAGGGTCGACCGGGGGCTGGTTTCGGTTACCTGCTATTCTTTTATTTTCCAGTTTTAAATTCCCCCTTTGCTACTGATAGTCTTTATTAGCGCAGTGATAAGCGCCTCTCTTTTTTATGAAGGATCATTCCCTGTAAATACCCCCATGCGTAACGCCCCGATCGCCATTTCGACGTAAGCCAGGTGCTGATTTCTGAGCTGCGCGAGCTGGTGAAAAAAGATCTCGCCGCTGCGATCAATTAATCCTGCCTGCGCCATCCGCTCAGGATCGCGCGGCATGGAAAAATGCCGCCGTTTACCGGCGGCTATTGCTTATTTTGCGCTACCCTGGTTTTTTTCCAGCCGGGCGAAATACTCCGGTGCAAACGGGCGCGGATCGACGTCGGCAAACGGCGCGCGCTCAAAGTGCGATTTCAGCGCCCAAGGGACCGTGCAGTCAAAAATGGTCTTGCAGCTGATGCCATTTCCACGGATCGACGGGCTGTATTCCGGCGTCTGGGACGGATCCAGCTGGTGACCGCGAATGCCGGGGATTGTCGTAATGCTGACGTCCCCCTGCATGCGGGTGGTCATCGCCCACAGGATATCGTCGCTGTCAAAGATGTCGACATCTTCATCAACCAGAATAATATTTTTTAGCTCGGAATAGGTCGCCAGCGCCAGCAGCGCGGCCTGCCCCTGCCGGCCTTCATCGGCGGGTTGACGTTTTTTCACCTGCAGGATCCCGAGGAACTTACCGCCACCCGCGGTGTGGGCGTAGACATTTTGTAAAAAGCCCGGAATGGCGGCCTCGACGGCATTCCAGATACTGGCTTCCGTTGGCAGGCCGGCGAGGGTGGTATGCTCTTCCCCCGGTCCCACCAGGGTCTGCAGAATCGCATTGTTTCGCATGGTCACTGCTTTGACTTTGATTACCGGCAGCGACGGATTAGCGCCGCCGCAGTAGCCAGGAAATTCCGGCATCGCGTGGCCGCTATTGGTGTGCTGATCCTCTCTGACGCGCACGCCAGGCAACAGCTCACCTTCGATAACGATCTCGGCGCGGGCGATGGCTTTCTCCGGGACGCTGACGCCCTGAACCAGCTCCACCGGACGTTGACGCAGCGCGCCGGCGACGCCCAGCTCGTTATAGCCGAACGGCGTGGTAGGGGCTTCGAAGCAGGCGCCAATATAGATGGCCGGATCGAGACCCATATTGATGGTTATCGGCAGTGGTTTGCCGGCGGCCTCGGCCTTCTGGCGAAACACTTCGATATGGCGGCCGGCGGCAAGAAACATCGACAGCTCATCCCGGCCCTGGACGCACAAGCGGTGGATGGTGACGTCGGTCAGCGAGGCGTCGTCGGGATCGCTGGCCAGCGCCAGGCCCAGGCAGAAGAAGGGGCCGGCGTCGATAGGGGTGTTGGTGGGCGCCGGAAGCAGGGTGCGCAAATCAAAATCCGGATCGTCGGCCAGAAAGATCTGTTCCTGGCAGGGGGCGCTGCTGGCCGGGACGACCACCGGCGCGACCGGTTTTTTCACCGCCTTACCCACTTCAAGGGCCAGCTGCGAGGCTTCGCAGCCCAGCAGCAGCGCGGCCCGCTGGCGGCTGGCGTGCATACCCACCAGAATGCGCGAGTGTGGATAACCCTTAATATTGTTAAACATCATCGCCGGCCCGATGCGAGTGGGGCGCTTCACGGTGCCGCCCGCGCCGATATGGCGATAAACACCGGCCAGCTCGGCGTTAGGGTCAACCGGATGATCGGTTTCGAGATACTGATTGTCATGCTGTTGCAGCAGCGCGATGGCGTCGCGCAGATCCTGAATCGGTGCGGTCATGATGTTCTCCTTAGCGTATCGATGCGCACAGTATGCTTCGCAGGCTAATGGTTATCAATTGCATCATTTATGCTTTATTGATAAGCTTTTTCTTATCAATTTGTAGGGAGGAGTCCGACCATGTCCTTGCGAGCGTTACGCCATTTTGTGGTCGTTGCCGAAGAGTTGCATATGCACCGGGCGGCGGAGCGGTTACATATCGCCCAGCCCGCCCTCAGTCAGCAGATTAAGCAGCTTGAGCAGCGCCTGGGCGTGGTGCTCTTTTCCCGCGCTAACCGCCGTCTGACTCTGACCGCCGCGGGCGAGGCCTTTTTACACAAGACGCGGCTGGCGCTGGAAATGGCCGATCAGGCGGTGCTGGACGCCCAGCGCACCGCGCGGGGCGAGCAGGGGAGGCTGCATTTGGGGTATGTCTCCAGCGCGATGTACGACAGTAAACTGCCGGGGCTCCTGCGCCGGCTGCGCGCCGACTGGCCGGGGATTGAGCTGTCGCTGGTGCAGGGGGATGTGCAAATGCTCTACGAAGCGCTGTTGGATCTGCGTCTGGATATCGCCATCATCCGCGCGCCGCTGGCCTCGCCGCCGGACGCGCTGGTGGTCAGGCCGTTTGTACGTGAAAAGCTCTGCCTGGCGCTCTATCAACAGCATCCGCTGGCCGGCGTGGGCGCGCTTAATCTGGCCTCATTGCGCACTGACAACTGGATCTCGCTTGACGATCCGCAGGGCACCGGACTGGAGCAGGTTTTTATGGATGCCTGTCGCGTCGCGGGCTTTACGCCGCAGGTGGCGCAGCGGATTAACGACGTTACCTCGATGATTAGCCTGGTCTCCGCCGGGGTGGGAGTGGCGTTGGTTCCGCTCTCGGCGCGGGCCTTACGCCTTGATAACGTGGTGTATATCGATCTCCAGGATCGGCTGGCGGAGAGTGAGCTGAGCATGGTTTACCACCGCCATATTCGTTCGGCGGTGGTAAGGAAAGTTATCTCGCTGCTTAATACCGCTGAGCGATAGTCCCGATTAGCTGGTCTTCAGGCGGCCAAAGCTGACAATCCTTGAACGGCCCAGCTCTTTCGCCCGGTACAGCGCGGCATCCGCCGCGCGCAGCAGACTATCGCTTTGGGTGTGCTGCGGGTAGCTGGCGATGCCAATCGACACATCCACCTGGCCTATCTCGGTCAGACCATCGCGCAGCGTCATATTGCGCACCTGGGTGTAGATCTCGCTGGCGCACTGGTGCGCCCCGGCTTCGTCAATCCCGGGGAGCAGCACTAAAAACTCCTCGCCCCCGTAGCGGAAAGCCATGCCGATATCGCGCACCGCGCGCTGCACAATGGTCGCAACGCTCTTAATCACCAGATCCCCAGCCTCATGGCCATAGCGATCATTGATGGTTTTAAAATGATCGATGTCGATCATCAGACAGCTCAGCGGAGTATGGGTATGGACCGCCAGCGCCATCTGCGAATGCAGCGCTTCGTCAAGATGATGGCGGTTACGCAGGCCGGTCAGGGAATCGAACAGCGCTTTTTCCAGCAGGGCGCTGCGCAAACGCTGATTGGCCAGCGCCAGGCCCAACGCTTCCGCCATCAGCTCGAGATAGGCCCGGGAAGGAGCGTCACCGGCGGTGACGTTCTGGAAGGTCAGCAGGCCAATGGCTTCGCCCTGGGCGATGAGCGGTACGCAGAGCGACTGGCCGGCGTGCGTCTCCGGCAGATGATAGCAGGTGATATCGGGCTCGCCCTGCACCGGCGGATGGCTGAGTCCCCGCCGTATCGCCCAGCAGTCGTCGGGAGAAAAGGGCGTCGTCTCACCGGCGGGCGACAGCCACTGCGCTACGCAGCGCATCTGCCAGGGGTCGGTATCCAGAACATACAGTTTACCGGGGATCGTCGGGGCGATATTCGGCGCAAACCGCTCCGCCACCTTAATCACATCCTCAATGGTTTCACAGCCCTGCAGCCGCTGAGTCATACGCGCCAGCAGCTCGCGGATCGCCCAGTCGGCGTCGCGCTGCTGCTCCAGCCGCTGACGGGCCAGGCCGTTCTCGCGAAAAATGCGGATCGCCTGAGCCATGTCACCAATCTCATCCACCTGGGTAAAGTGCGGCGTCTCCACCGCATAATCCTGGGAGGCGAGACGCTGGACTACGTCGCTCAGGCGAACCACCGGGTAGAGCACCCGGCGTTTGAGAATGAAGCCGAGGACGAACAAAAACATCAGGGCGGTCAGGCCGACCATGATTTCCGACAGCGTACGCCAGATCCGCGAGCGCTCGGTGGCCTGGTCGATAGCGACGGCGGCGCGATGCTCAAGCATCTGGCGGAAGCGATCGATCTGCGTCTGCATGCGCTCCAGTTCAGTCTCGTACGCGGTGCCGTACAGCACCGCGATGGCCGCTGGCGCATCGCCGCGAGCGACATGCGCCAGGGCCGCCTGCTGTTCATCCTGTAGCTCATTGGCGATCCGCAGGCCATCCTGGAGCAGCGCCAGCTCCTCGCGGCTGGCGCCGTTATCTTTCAGGCCGCCCAGCCGCTGCTCTATGCTCTTGTCGGTCTGCTGCAGCTGCTGATATTGCGTAAGCGTCTCCGGCGAAGGCTTTATCACGTACAGCCGGGCGAGGTCAGACAGCGCCCAGGCGTCGTTTTCCACCTCGTCGGAGAGGGTATCAAAGACCTGGCGCTGCTGTACCGCCTGGCGTTCGACGCGGTCGGCGCTGGAGGCCATGAGCATAGCGCTCCCGGAAGCCAGCGTCAGGCCAACGGTGATCCCGTAAGCCCAGTTAGTGATGGTGGCGATTCTCACCGTGAATTTCCTTGCATGCAGATGAAGCTGTTTTGATTATAGAACTCCGCCCCCGCCACGACGGCGGCCCGCTTCAGAGGCGGCGCTCGCTATGCAGAGGGGCAAGGGTCTGAAGAATGATGGCGTGTAGCGTTTCCGCATGGTGGCGCAAAACGAGGAAGACATCGCTATCCAGAGCGCCATTTATAACATCCGCTTCCATAATCTGTAAGGCTTCCTGCCAGGCCATCCCTTTACGATAAGGGCGATCTTCGGTCAGCGCGGTGAAAATATCGGCGATGGAGATAATCCGGTCGGCGAGGGTCAGGTGCTCCTTTTCGAGATGCAGAGGGTAGCCGCTGCCGTCCATTTTTTCATGATGATTCGAGGCCCAGTTAATGATGTCGCCGAGCTCGCTATAGTCGCTGAGAAGTTCGCCGGTCATGTAGCTGTGCTCCCGCACCTGACTCAGCTCCTCATCATCCAGCTCGCCCTCTTTTTCGAGAATGGAGAGTGGGATATAGACCTTGCCAATATCGTGTAGATAGCCGGCTATCTGTATTTGCTGACAGGTGGGCTCCGGCAGCTGCATCCAGCGGGCAAGCTGGCGGGCGATTTCCCCCACCATGATGCTATGGGTGGCGGTAAAGCTGCTGTAGGTGTCGACGATTTTGGCAATCAGCAGGCAGACATCCTTCAGACCGTGAATATCCAGATAGCGCGTGTTGATGGGGCCAATAATCTCCAGCAGCCGCTGAATATGGCCGGGGTGAAGGTGCTGCCAGAAGTTCGCATTTTCAGCGACCTCGCACAGGATATCGCAGAGCGGCGGATCGATCTCCCGATGCAAAGCGACGAACTGTTCCACCACCGCCCGCGTGGGCCAGGCGGCAACGTGGCTATCGGCCGGCAGCAGCCGTTCAAAGGCATCAGCGAAATAGACAATGTGCTGTTCGCGGGAGCCCCGGTGGTTCGGGCTAAAATGGTGATCGCGAATAAAGGGAACGATGGGCTGGAAGGTCGCTAATCCCTCCAGCATCGCCACACCCTGGCGCTGATGCGGGTCGTGGATATTATCGATAGCATCCAGCGAATGAATGGTGCGTTTATCCCCCAGCACGCCGATATCGTGCAGCAGCGCGGCGCAAAAAATGGTCTGCTGCCGTTCGTCAGGCAGTTCCAGCCTTTGCGCCAGCGTCAGGGCGATTAAGGCCGTTCGTTGCATATGCCGGTGCAGTTCAGGGTTAATGATCTGGATGACTCTGGTGGTCAGCATCAGGGCCGACTTCAGGGCAATACGCATCTCTGTTCTCCGTTCGCGTGACCTGGCGGGCAAAAATGCTCTCGCCGGTGACGGAAGTGTCGATAATCTGATCGCAATGCGTGTTGTGTGTTGCTGAACAGGTAAATCCTCAGAATGTTTTGGTTCATAGCTCTGCCCGTTTCAGATCCAGTGGTGCACCAGAGTTGGGCGATATCGTCCTAAGAACCTTATTATTGTCTGATAGTTAACCATTTCCCCCCCAGAAAAGAAATGAATTCTGGCAAGCCCTTTGCATTAAGCAAGCGTAAGTTTGATTAATGTCTATGAAGGGAGTGACCTGTATGAATTTTAGAGCATTACTTGCCATTGCGTTATTGACGATGAGCAGCCTGGCGTTTAGCGAGACGCGTCTTCCGCATATTGTTATTTTAGCCACCGGCGGAACGATTGCTGGTTCGGCGGCCAGCAATACCCAAACAACCGGCTATAAAGCCGGGGCGCTTGGGGTGCAGACGCTGATTAACGCCGTGCCGGAAATGAGTAAAATCGCTCACGTCGAGGGCGAGCAGGTGGCCAATATTGGCAGTGAGAATATGACCAGCGATATTATTCTCCAGCTCTCGAAGCGGGTGAATGCGCTATTGGCTCGGGACGATGTCGATGGCGTGGTGATCACCCATGGCACGGACACGCTGGATGAAACCCCGTATTTCCTCAATCTAACGGTGAAAAGCAACAAGCCGGTGGTCTTTACCGCGGCGATGCGCCCGGCGACGGCGATCAGCGCCGACGGGCCGATGAACCTGCTGGAAGCGGTCACGGTCGCCGCCGATCCTGATGCCCGGGGACGCGGGGTAATGGTGGTGCTTAACGACCGCATCGGCGCGGCGCGCTTTGTCACCAAAACTAATGCCACTTCGCTGGATACCTTCCGGGCGCCCGAGGAGGGCTATCTTGGTGTCGTGGTGGGCGGAAAACCCCAGTTCGAGACGCGGGTGGATAAAATTCACACGCTGCGCTCGGTGTTCGATGTGCGTCAGCTGAAGGTTCTGCCGAAGGTGGTGATTATTTATGGTTACCAGGACGATCCGGAGTATATGTACGATGCGGCGATCGCCCATCATGCCGAGGGTATTATCTACGCCGGAACCGGGGCGGGGTCGGTGTCGGTACGTAGCGCCGCCGGTATCAAAAAAGCGCAGCAGGCGGGCATCGTGGTGGTGCGAGCCTCCCGTACCGGCAGCGGCGTCGTACCGCCGGATGACAGCCAGCCCGGGCTGGTGGCCGACTCCCTCAACCCGGCAAAAGCGCGTATACTGCTGATGACCGCGCTGACGCAGACTAAAGATCCGCAGCTGATTCAGCAATATTTCCATACCTACTGATCCTCTGCGGCGAGGGCGTTGTTTACACCCTCGCCGTGCGTTCTTCTCAATGACCTGGCTTCCATGCAAATCGATGGCGGATGATTGCCCATCATTCACTCCACCTGTGTTTCCCACGAGGCGTAAAGAAATATTTTTTATTGTCCGGCGGCACAGTATTTCAATGCACCGCGCTTATTTTAAAAGCAGGTTTAAATAAGTCTATTCTTAATTGTTGTCTTAAAGTCGTTTTAATCTTTCTTATGCTGACGGATTAAAAAAGATGCATTTCGCAGTGGGACGCGTTTAATACTCGCTTTGACAGACTACGATGCATCCCAACGCGGTCAGGCCGCCGATCGCGCGGCTCAGCGGACGCCTGCCACCGGCGGCCAGGGCCGCACTGCGGCAGCTTTCGGTTGTTTTCGTTAGTAAAGCTGATGATTAGCGTGAAAATGATATGCATGATGAATATATTAAGCGTGGCTCAAGATTTAAGTTTACATTTAGTAACATATGTGCCGCAATTATGTTTTTTTGTCAGCTTGCTGTTTTTTACTTGCCGGAGGGAATTTCAGCGGATTAGTATTGTCGAACTTGCTGTACGTACCGCCTAATGATGATAAATGGATTCTGTTTTCCTTAAGCGTTACCACATAATTAATGTTTACAGGAAAAATCATGGCCTGCGTATTTAATAAACAACTTTTACACCCGCGTAACTGGCTGACCTGGTTCGGGCTCGGCATCCTCTGGTTAATCGTGCAACTGCCTTATCCGCTGCTGCATTTTATCGGCACCAGCGCTGGTCGCCTTTCCCGTCGCTTTCTTAAACGCCGCGAACATATCGCCCGGCGTAATATCGAACTCTGCTTCCCGGACATGTCGCCAGCGGCGCGCGAGACGCTGATCGATCAAAACTTTATGTCGCTGGGAATGGGGCTTATCGAAACCGGCATGGCCTGGTTCTGGAGCGACGAGCGGGTCAAAAAATGGTTTGATGTCGAGGGGTTCGCCAACCTTAATCACGCGCTTAGCGGTGGGAAAGGGGTAATGGTCGTCGGCGTGCACTTTATGTCGCTGGAGCTGGGCGGGCGCGCGATGGGGCTGTGTCGGCCAATGATGGCCACCTACCGGCCGCACAACAGCCCGCTGATGGAGTGGGTGCAAACCCGCGGTCGCCTGCGTTCGAACAAAGCGATGATCGATCGCAACAATCTGACCGGTCTGGTGCATGCCTTGAAATCCGGTGAAGCGGTGTGGTTCGCGCCCGATCAGGATTACGGTCCCAAGGGCAGCGTCTTTGCACCTTTTTTCTCCGTCCCGCAGGCGGCGACCACCAACGGCACCTATGTCCTGTCCCGCTTATCGGGCGCGAAAATGTTGAGCATCAGCATGGTACGTAAGCTGGATCGCCGGGGCTATAGCCTGCATATCAGCGAGGTGATGAATGACTATCCGGGTGAGGATAAGCAGATCGCCGCCGGCTATATCAACAAGGTTATTGAGCGCGAGATCCTGCGCGCTCCCGAGCAGTATCTGTGGGTACACCGTCGTTTTAAAACCCGACCGCTGGGCGAACCTTCCGTCTATTAACCTTCCCGCACAGGCTGCGCTTTCAAAATCCCGACAGTTGGGGTAACGTGAGCCGGATCATGTTTTAGTCGTGCGCGAAGGAGTGCAGAGTGTTCGCTGAGTTTGGTGTTCTGAATTATTTAACCTATCTGGTCGGGGCGGTGTTTATCATCCTCGTTCCTGGCCCTAATACGTTTTTCGTGCTGAAAACGGGTATTGCCCACGGGGTGAAGAAAGGCTATCTGGCGGCGGCGGGCGTCTTTATTGGCGACGCAGTGCTGATGTTTCTGGCCTTCGCCGGGGTGGCGACGCTGATTAAAACCACGCCGGTGTTGTTTAACGTCGTGCGCTACCTCGGGGCAATTTACCTGCTGTGGCTCGGGGGCAAAATGCTCTATGCGGTGCTGACCCAGCGCGACGGCCAGTCCGACGCCAGCGCGGAGCCGGCGAGCGCGATCCTCAAGCGCTCCCTGACCCTGAGCCTGACCAATCCGAAAGCGATTCTGTTCTATGTGTCGTTTTTCGTGCAGTTTATCGATGTCAACGCCAAAACCCCCGGCGTGGCGTTCTTTATCCTGGCGCTGACCCTCGAGGTGATTAGCTTCTGCTATATGAGCTTTTTGATCCTCTCCGGCTCGTTTGTCACCCGCTACGTCAAAACCCGCAAGAAGCTGGCTAAACTTGGCAACAGCCTGATTGGTCTGGTTTTCGTCGGGTTCGCCGCGCGCTTGGCTACCCTGCAGTCCTGATCCCCACGGGCCGGTTACCCGCTGACCGGCCCGCCGTCTCTTATTCTGCCCTGTAACAAAAACCCTTCATTTTTTATTGCATTGGTGTTACATATACAGCCGTTTATCGCTCAGCAAAAAGGAAGCCCCGATGATTCTGCAAAAACTCCTCAGCAATAAAAACTGCAAAAAATACTGTCTGTCGCTCGCGGTGGTGTTTGCTATCGCGCTGGCGGTAGTGGGGCGGGCGACCTTCGGGGGCGTGGTGAGCGAGTACAATATGCCGTACTCAGAGTGGACGACGTCCATGTTCTTCCTGCAGGGGGCGATGGTGACGGTTTACAGCATTGTCTTTACCGCGCTCTTCGCTATCCCCCTCGGCTTTATTTTCCTCGGCGCCGATCGTCAGGATTAAGCGTCAACGGGCGAACCGCGGTTCGCCCTGTCTTATCGGCTTATCAACAGCGTGAAGCATTAGTCGTCGTCATGATAGTGATGATGGTGGTGGTGGCGATGGGGATGATATCCATCGTCAATAATGCATCCCGATAACAGCGTGCACAGCGCAATAATCAACGGTAACACGATCGGTTTTTTCATCCTTACTTCTCCCGCTATTCTTATTCCCCGGGGCCGAGAATGCCGCGGCGGATAACGTGAGTGTAAAGGGTTAACTTATTGATGGGATAGGATAAATCCGCAATATCGCCGCGGCGATCACCACCAGCCAAACTGGGTGCCGGCCACCGCCACGATGGCGACGACCAGCATGATAATGGTGCTTTTTTTCATTATGCCCCACCCGGCGCCGCATAGCCGCCGACAAAAAACCAGCCGAGAAAGACGACGGCGATGATAAAGATCGCCACCGGGAAAAGAATACCCAATTTCATGATTGTGTCCCTGTACCCACGAATGATGCCCTGCATGATACTGGATATCGCGGTACTTTAGTCAATATGAATGAAATTCTCCTGGCGGCGGGACTTCTTATCCTGGTACATCGCCTCATCGGCAGCGCGTAAGGCCGCTTCAACATCGATACTCTGCGGATCGCAGGTGACCACCCCGAAGCTAGCGCCCTCATAGTCGATACGCTGTTCGCCGAGGAAGTAGACGCCGCACAGAGCCTGACGCAGAGACGTGACATACGCCTGCTGTGCGGCAGGCTGCTGGGCGCTACCGACGATCAAAAACTCATCGCCGCCAAGGCGGCCAACGATATCTTCCCGGCGCGCGACAGCGGTGAGTCGTTTGCCGACCTGCACCAGAAAGCTGTCGCCGCACGGATGGCCGAACCGATCGTTAATGGCTTTGAAACCATCGAGATCGATAAAAATAAGCGAGACCTGCTGCTGCTGGGCGCGGGCGGAGGCAAAGCGTAACGCCAGCTGCTTAAACAGCGCGCGGCGATTGGGAAGCTGGGTGAGCTCATCGGTAGACGAGTGCAGCTCCAGCGCGACGTTTGCCGCCTGCAGCTGTTGCACCAGGGTGTCTTTTTCCACGTAGTGGGAAATGAGCTTCGCAAACAGGCCCATGACCTGTTCGCCTTCGAGGTTATAAGGCTGTTGTTGCCGGCTGGTGGCGCAGAGGGTGCCGAACAGAGAGCCGTCGGCCAGGCGGACGGGAATGCTTAAAAAAGTAGCAATTCCCAGCTCCTGGGCGGCGATGCAGGAGTGCCAGCGGTTGGCAACGTCATTGCTAAACGTACACTGATCCTCAAGGGCGCGTTTGCACAGGGATTCATCCCAGGGGACGGAAAATCCTTCCGGGATCTGCATTTCGCTGCTGTTGTGGGCGAACATGATCTGCTGCCGCTGGGCGTTGGTATCAATGCGGGTGAGGTAGGTGGACTCCATTCGCGTTACCGCCTCCAGCATCTCCAGCAGCTGGCGCACCAGGGTTTCCAGGGACTGTTCCGCAGCGAGGGTTTGCGACACCCGGGCAAGAATAAAATCTGACATGAATAATACAGCTCCAGCACGCCAAACGTCACCCCAGCATATTGGGCTGCAAACGGACATCAGCGTCAAATAAACAGTGATATTTTTAAATTTATCACATCTGTCTGGGGAATACTTGTCCACGCGGTGGGAAAAAAGCCCCGTCGGGTGAGTTATGCCTGACTCCACATCCCTGGCATGGAGCTGGAATGCCAGAAAGCATCCAGTAAACCCTTATGCTGTTGATGTGCCTGCACGGAAACCATCTGCGCTGGCCGTCTGGATTGCGCTTTATGAGCAGGATAAAAGCGATCAACGCGAGCAGGCTGAAGCAATGAGTCGTGCAGCAGAAGAGTGCCTCTTTTCTGTTGCACATTGCGATCCCTAGCGCTATGACGAACTGAATGATGCGCTGATTGAGAAAGCTAAGCGACATGCAGAACTCCATCGTGTTGATCCTCTTACCCTGATTCGTGATGACGTCGCCAGCTTGCCTGGTTTCCTGCGCAAGCCGCTGGAAACAAGGATTAAGTATTTGGAAAAATCAGAAGATCCGCGCCATTTGCCTACCTATCTGAATGAGGTCATTACTCCCTCATTAGTGAGGATTGACAAGGTCCGTACTAACCAGGCGTCGCTGTCATTCCAAGCCATGGCTGGCAGGGATAGTCTTGATCAACTCCTTCGACTTGCTGAACTGAATCAGCGGGAGGTTAAGCGGCTTTCAACGCTGGTCGCAGCGCACATTGATATGATTTTTATCCAGCTTTGCGGTGAGATGCTGACCGATGAATTAGCTTCTCCCATCGTAATACTGGAGCTCTATCGTCGTGTGGCGGCCGAAGTGTCACGCCTCTATGTTATCCCGCCGGGTTATGAAGCGCTCCGCAGCAAACATAATCGCCGCAACCCGATTAACTACGAGCTGATACCGGGCGCGCTTGCCCGTATGCGTTGTGCTGACTGGTGGCAACGTAAGCTGTGGCAACTCCGCAACGAATAGCGGGAAGAGTTGCTTCGGGTAGCGTGCCTTGTTCATCGGCACGCATCACCTTATGTCAGCCATGACATTCTGTTGCAGAAGCGGGAACAACGCCGTAAGGCGATGGATTTTTTCCGCAACCATGATCTGATTAACGAAGATGGCGACACGCTCAGCATGGAGGATGTGGTGCTTACAAGTGCCAGCAATCCAGCGCACCGTCGTAATGAGATGATGGCCTGTGTTAAAGGCCTGGAATTGATAGCTGAAATGCGTGGCGACTGCGCCATGTTATATACCATCAACTGTCCTTCTAAGTACCACGCCACACTGATGAACGGGAAGCCTAACCCTACATGGGATCACTCGACAGTTAGGAAAAGCAGCGACTATCTGGTTGATACGTTTGCGGCATTCCGTAAGGCAATGCACAAAAAAGAGCTGCGCTGGTACGGCGTCCGCGTAGCCGAACCACATCACGATGGCACTGTGCACTGGCATTTATTGTGTTTTATGCGCAAAAAACATCGACGTGCAATCACATAGCTGCTGCGTCGTTTCGCTATCCGAGAAGATCGCGCCGAACTTGGCAATAACACTGGCGCTCGTTTCAAGTCAAAGCTGATAGACCCGCGAAAGGGGACTCCGGCCAGTTATAATGCAAAGTACGTCAGTAAAAACATCGATGGGCGTGGGCTGGGTGACACCGTCAGCAAGGAGACGGGTAAATCACTACGTGATAGTGCCGAGTACGTCACTGCGTGGGCATCGTTGCACCGTGTTCAATAATTTCGTTTTTTTTGGGATTCCAGGCCGGCAGGCGTACCGCGATTTACGATTGTTCGCATCGCAGGCAACTCGTGCAATGAAAACCAGCAAACCGGGTGCTCCGGTACTTATGGATCCAAAACTGGACGCTGTGCTTGCTGCTGCTGATGTTGGCTGTTTTGCCACTTACATCATGAAGCAGGGCGGTGTACTTGTTCCCCGCAAAAATTACCTCATTCATACCGCCTACGAGCCGACAGTCGAACCAGGAACCTATAGCGATCACGGGATTCGTGTTTATGGCATTTGATCGCCTATCATCGGTAAGGAAAACAAAATATGCACGCATGTCCATACCTGGAGATGGTGAAGAAGGCTCCCGCTAACCCAGGCGCTGAAAGCGCCGCCCAGGGCGACCCCGTCGCCCCTTGGACTCGTGGTAATAACTGTCCCCCAAACCAAAAAAACCCCAAAAAAGGGAAGATAACTGACGTTGCTATACCCGAGATAATGACCCCTGATGAAGGAACTGGAACGCTCGAGGTGAGTAAACTATCCGCAAAAGAGCGCCGGGTTGTACTGAGAAGGATTACAGAGGAGATCTATAACAAGAAGAAAGCACAGGGCCACGTAGAATCACGCAATTACTCTCCGCTTGAGGTCTTGTTGAGCGATTTTGCTTCATCTATTGGCATCGAACTTAGAGAATCCCAAGTTAATCATTTACTTAATGGTAAACACATACGTTATGGTGATCGCATTTACTACGCGACTCACGATGGGGCGCTGCACAGTATGGAACCAGAGAATTCAGATGTTCAGATTCGGAACGTGTGGAAACTGTTGAAAAATACAATAAAGTAGATGTAGGTCACATCACAGATAATCCAGTAGGGCATTATTCCGACATGCTCAGGAAACTGGACCCTAGGGGATGGACGGTACTCTTTGGGGGAGATAAGGACAGGGGGTGAGCATGTATGACGATTATGATCAGCGAGAGGCGAATATTTCCAGCTTCCTGTCGAACAAAATAAAACGATGCATCAAATGTGGGCATGAGCTGGACTACAAAGAGAAATTTTATTACACAGATCGAATTTGCAATCTCTGCCGCGGGCTTCAACCGTTCGATAGTGAGGGCGTTCCGGAGGTAGAATCTGAGGGTAAGTCACCTTATCCAATTATTAATCTCGATTTATCAAAGTATGAGGACAAAGGGCAGCAAAACAGGTCTGATTTTGAGAAGCAGGTCTTTAGCCGTTATCCCGAATGGCAATTGTTACGAGAAAAAGCGGAAAAAGATTGGGATGCAGCTCATCCACGGCCTGAAGAAATAAACTTTGTTACTCAAATCCCTAGTTATAGTTTAATCATTACTGATGAGTGCATAGCAGAACTGATTAATCAGTATGATGCAAATGGGGCAGTGAATATTAAAGTTGAAGAGTTAATTTCATTGCTTTGGGAAGTAAGAGAGTACCGGAAAATTTAAATCAAAGAGCAACTTTCCAAGATGATAATTGAATCCCCAGCTCAGTCAAGAAATAACGTAAAGACAGTGGGCTGGAGAAAATAGAAAAGTTAAGATTTGTGGCTGAGTGCCTACTAGGGAAGATTCCCCATGTCCCATAGCGATGAATTACCCGGCACCTTCTGAAAAATAAAACCAAATTTCTGCTGAGCCCAAACAATAAACAATCCCTCAGATTGTCCACATTCTGGACAATGGAGAGTGTTAGCTCGATGCAGTTCTGGATACCAAGAAAAGATAGTAAAGTGTAAACTGCATTTCATGCATCTGACTTTTTTCTCTGTATATTTAGCTGTTGTTTTTACAATCTTTTGCACATGAGCAATACCGGCGTTCGTTATGCTTGATGTCGTCCCATCAAGGCTCATGAAACCAGCATGCGCAAGTTCAAATAGCTCATCAGGATACTGTTTTACTTCCTTGGAATAAAAATGAAAGGTCTGTCCGTTGGACTCGATAATAATTCCATCATCTGTCCTATTAATTAATGCTGGGCTTTCCTCGCATGCAGCAGCTAAAAGAATCTCTGTCGCACGCTCAGAAAGTTCTTGACTTTTTCCCTCTGCTTTCAATGTTTCGATAATAACTGTTGATAGTACATGCATTTCATCGCCGGTTACTTGAGGTTGCGCAGGAAGCTTTCCTTTTTCAACCATATCGTACACAGCATCGCGATGTCCTTTTAATTCTGCTCTGCTAAATCCTTTCGTCATATGCATCTTTGAATGAACAGATGAATGGCATGAAATACAAATTGGTATCAGATTGTCTTCATTATCTAAACCACCTTCACTCTGCGCAACAATATGATGTATTTGAATTTGCAATGGTGAAAACCTCCTGCAAATACAGCAATGTCTAGCTGACTTAACAAGTATTTTGGCAGCAATGTTATCTGGAATTGGCATAAATACTCCGACTCTAAATGTTCTAACTAAAATTGCTTAGTCTACAGGTCTGTACTGGCCTTGACTCAGTTCATAACGTATCTAAGTTATGCGAAAATGATCCTCTGTGCTACTTAATTGACACTACTACCCCTTTGTGGAACCCCTTAGGGGTAGCAGATTCTGATTTTTTTGTCGTTGTGAGTCTTATTGTAAATGGCCTCAATACATAAAAAGAGGCCAATAGAAATTCAAATTTGCCTTAGGAATTCGCCAAACTCTTTAACCTTTTTACATGAGGGAGCTAATCTAGATATGGAAAGATCGGTGTGGTTATATTGAGCTTTTGGTACTTGGCAAAGTGGCAGTGCTCTGGTATTGTCTAAAGCTATGGCGGAGTCGATTCGACAATGTATGTATTTTTTTATGACCATAAGCCACTCACATATAAAGTAATAAACATACTTGCCTCTAATCAATAGTTCTTCGTCTAAATTAGAGATAATATCGTGATAGGTTTTTTCATCATTAGACATATTGTTGAGTCTGGATGTGATTTCAGGAATGTCATTTAATTTGAATGTCACGCTGTCTTTTTTAATTGCCTTGAATATTTGTGCGTTGCTTGGAAATTCCACGCTAAGGTTAAGAATTCTAGACATATATAGTTGTATTGATATTTTTTTTATGCCTTCATGGAAATCTTTTTTAGCAGACTCATAAAATGTCATCAATCGGTCTATTAATTCCTTGTTTGCCTCGTCAAGTTTAAATGAAGATATCAAAAAATGTTTTATTACTCTGTTGTCAGATAATGGACTTTCAATAGCATAAAATGGAAGTGTGAATATATTTTTATTAGAATAGCAAAATAATGAATAGTCTTGATCAACAAAAAAATAAGTGCTATCAAGAAATTCACTATTTTCAGAAGATAGTTCATCATACAGAGCTATGGACTGATCTTTACCAGAGCCCTTGATATGTGAAAAATCTTTATCGAATGCGCATAAATTCATTGCGTGATAATAAAAATCATAATCATCACTGCCTTCAAATATAAAAAGTGGTTTGTTTGGTGATTTATCCTTAATTAATTTTAAACGTAAGACGCATGGTTTTTTTATTGAATTCATCATCATTTCAAAGCGTGAACTGTTCATTTGTTAATGTTCCTTAAATTCTTTTTAACATTTAAAGATTTAACGTTTTTCTTCAGTTCATTATTGAAAACAAAAGGAGAATGAGTAATGGCAAACATTTGTAAAACAGAAGGGCTATTCACTATATCTACAAGTACGTGTTCTTGCCATTCGATTGATAATGAAAGTTCAGGCTCATCTATAAGTACTATCTTTGCTTTTGTATCATCTAAGTACATATGTGCCATTAGAGATATAATTTGCTTTTCTCCGGATGATAAATCTTCCAAGCCTATGGGGTTATTGGTGTGTAAATCTTTTACAATAACCTGCAATGATTCAACGTCATAATCTAAAAACTTAGAATCATCAGAGAGTTGCAGGTATTTATTGCACATTGACACGAAAGATTCTATTTTCTCTTCAAGTTCTTTTGTAGAGTCTATAACCGGTTTTAATTTAGACAAAAAGTAGATTAAGTTGCCATTAGATGCTAATGCAGCTTTATCTTTCATTATGCGAGTTACTTCCCCGATTATTTTTTCATTTCCTTCTTTATCTTTGTTAACAACTCTACCTAAAAATCTTGAAAGCTCATCAATAGCAGGTATTCTATATCGAGTGCGTTTGTCGTCTATTTTTCCAGTCATCATGTCTTCGATAATGTTTGCACTTAATGTTCTGTACCCTAGACTTGAACGACGTTCGATTGATTCACTAATGTCTTTAAGTTCTAATTCGACATCATAAAGACCAAACTCAATATGTGTACCGTTAGCAGAAGATGTGCGGATTTTTACAAGCTCTCCATCACGGAATTGCATTTTTTCATCTGACTCTATTGTATACTTATCTCTTAATGTCGCCTTTTCAATTCGCCTGTAGGTTGGAAGATATATTATATCAAAATTACGCATTCTATTTTTTATTTCTTCAAGCGCTAAAGTTGACTTGTTTTTTTGATTTCCATTTCCTAGTTCATGATTTTGAAAGATATCAAGCTGCTGAGAGTAGTGATTGTTAAGAAGCCTTTTTATATTGGTTAGTATATTATCAATCTCGGAGTATCCATATGGGGTTGAGTTATATATAAGGCGGTACCATTCCTTATTTCTTGATTCCCTTATTTCCCTTACGGATCTGCTCTTTATATCATGTAACAAATCATCAATTTGAGATGGTTTTAGGAATGACATCATTTTTAAAAATTGTGTAGGTAAGGGTGCAGTGGCTAGAAAATCAGAGAAATTCAGTTCAGATATATTGATTTCATAGCTTTTATCTTTGAAATCAATTTCTATTGAATCACACTTCAGCTTTCTTAACTCATCAGCATTACCTCTTAATACTGCATTTAATGAGTTTATAAGTGTTGTTTTTCCTGCCCCATTTTCTGCAATAATTATTGTTGCTTCATTATTAAAAACTAGCTCAATATTTTTATAACCGTAAAGATTTTTCAGTGAGAAACGCTTTAATTCCATATAAATAGCCCTCGTTTTATTAATTGGCAAGCAGGTGTAGCTTCGCATAAAAATGCAAAAAAATGCACATTTTTTTAAGGATTATATTCTGTTTAAACCCACTCTTGGGCGAGACCTGAGGGGACTCTATGCATGCACGAAAAATGAGAGGATTGCTGCGCGCAGGTGACGGGGGGGGCAAGCCCCCGCAAGCGGGTCATGGTAGGGAAGGCGGCAGAATACGCAGTTTCACGGGTTCTGCGTCATGGTGAGCGGTGATTTTAGGTAGAGGCATGCCCTTGTGCAGGGAAAAAGCAGCGACGCGCGGAGAGGCGCTGATGCGGGATTCTTTAAGCAGAAAAGATGAGGCCAGCGAAAACGCTGGCCTGTTATAAATGGCTGATGTTGTTTAAAGAAACTAAATTTTCTGGCGGTTATTTCTCAGGGGTAAGCAACGCGTAAGGATTAAAGCGGATCACTTCTTCTCCGATCCACTCGTTCACCACCTTCAGCGCCTCCATCACGGGTGTCAGTTCGTTGATAGCGTACACCCGGGCGGCTTTCTCGATATCCCCAAATGATCCGTTTCCCCTCTGGCATGGCACCCATCAGCTGCGGCGGGATACGGTGCGCTGCGAGTATGTCGTCACGTGTGGCATTCTTGATATTAATAAACTCATCTTTCGCCGTGATCTGCTGGAAGGGGAGGATTTGCACGCCGTCTTTGCCGCCGCCTGGCGCATGCAGCAGCAGGTTTTTAAATGCGCCTTTACCGCGCGCACCGGTCAACGTCTCTTTGACTGCCTTCATGCTTTTATCGTCAACCTGTCCGGCGCCAATATAGACAATGCATCCAGCATGCGATCCGTTGTCGTAGTACAGCTTACGGAACATGTCAGCGGAGTGGGCCAGGCTGGCGGCCAGCAGTGCTGCCATATATTCCGGCATACCTTAGACCTCCTGATTAATATCAGGGTTCAGAACGTGACAAACCGTTCCTGATTTGAACGTGTGCTCTTCTTTCCAGCGCCGGATAAACCAGTATTGATCGAGATCTGTGCTCCCACGCCGGGTGTACTTCGCAAGAGAGTGTTTGAAGGGAAGTGGGCCGCTCAGGCGATTACGCGGGAGTTCAAGGTAGGCATTGCCAAATGTGAACCAGTCCAGCGCGAAGGCCGAGAATGTCTGACGGTTGAGCAGCTTGTGCGGGATAAAACAGCCGGTGAGCACATTACGTTTGGAGTACAACGCCGACTCATGCCAGGCGCTCTGGCGCGGAGCTTTAGCCAGTCCGTAAAAATCTACTGGCGTCTCATAGTATCGCCCGTTGTCCATGCAATAGAGATTGTCCAGCAAATCGGCCATATCCCGCACGGGATAAGGGCCGTCAAAGCTGAACGCTGTCAACGCGGGATCGGCCTTCAGTGACTCCACAATGTCAGAACCGGCGGTGCTGGCTATCGGCTTTTTACCGTATTTATTTTTTTCAAAGGCTGCATCAATCTCACTTCGTTAACGCTGACATTCTCGGGCTGTACCTCACTGGTGGTATTGCCCGGCGATTTACTGAGAAACAACATCCTGCTATTCGGCGCCGGATCGACGTTCTACGGTTGCACATCACTGGTAAATATTCCGCCGAGACTGTTCGCGTCCTGCTCGCTTATTACTTCCTTTGGCGCCACGTTCCAGAATACCGGCGTGGAGGAAACACCGGAAAACCTGTTCAGCGGCAACTCGTTGGTGACCTCTTACGGCCAGACTTTCAAGGGCTGTAAAAACCTGCGCTCAGTGCCAGCCGGTCTTTTTGCCGCCAGCATAAGTGCCACGGTATTCACGAATGTCTTTTCGGAATGCAGTGCGCTGGAAGTCGTCGGGGCGGGATTACTCAACACCACGGCGGTAACGACGGTGGGTTATCTGTTTGACGGCTGCGCGTCATTACGTAGCGACGTTAACACGATATTTAATCTTGCGAGTTACCCGGAGATTGTCACCACAACGGCGATATTCAAGAGCTGCGCATTACTGGCCGGCAAAGGCCTGGCATTTATGGGCAAAGTGCCGAACGTCACCGCGCACTATTACGCGTTTTATGCATGTGCAGGCCTGGACGATTACGACGATTTACCCGGCAACTGGATAACGAACAAACTATGAAAACATTCAATCAATTAAAAAGTCTGATCGACTTTTGTCAGACCGATGCGTTTTTCCTGGAACACCTGAACCGGCTTCAGATCGCCGGCGTGATTTATCTTGATGAAGGCGATATCGATGCTGAGAGCAAGACTGTGAGTGATGATTTTTATGATCGACTTGCCAGTGTGTACGGCATTGAGCCAGAAACGAAAAATGAGGAGGCATAATGGCCATGGGACTGACACTAACCACGGCGGGCGCCGCCGAAATCGAGGCCGCGTATCAGGCGGGGGAGATTGTGGATATTACCGCTGTACTGATCGGTGATGGTGGCGGCGTGACATTGCCGGCCGATCCCGATGATCTGGCGGCGGTGACGGCGCTTTTTGGTCAGTTTGGCCGTGAAACCTTTGACTCTGATTCAAGCTATGAGGGGTTTATCAGCGGTCAGATCGTTATCAATTGCCAGGATTATCCGGGTAAAACTCTCAGAGAAGCGGGGCTGGTCAGCGCTAAGGGTACGCTCATCGCTTACGGCACATATCCGGCGACATACCTCCCGGCACAATCTGATTCCATCATCAAAGAGATCATTCTGACGCTGGTGTTGACGCTGACGCACAGCTCAAGCGTGCAGCTTGTTATCGATCCGGCGCTTGCCACACTCACGCAGGAAACAGGTGATAAACGCTATCTGCGGCGAGCACAAAATCTTTCTGATTTAAACGATCCCAAAGAGGCCAGGAATAATCTTGAACTGGGTAACTCAGCCCCGCGGGACGTGGGCACTGAGACGGGAACGGTAGCTGCGGGGGATGACTCGCGGATCACCGGTGCACTTCAGAAAGAAAATAATCTTTCCGATCTGAGCGATACATCCGAAGCCCTTAAGGCGCTGGGACTCAACAGCGATGGAGCGGCCTATAAGGCAATTGTTGACGCCATTTTTTATGTCGGAATTGTTGTCTCTGGCGAGCAAAGTCCAGCGGAGCGGTTCCCCTGGCAGACATGGGCTGACTTAAGCGAAACCTTTGCTGATAGGGTTGTCAGAATTGGTTCTCAGTATGGCGTGACTGGCGGCAGTAATAAGGTAAAACTCGAAGCTGATAATCTGCCTCCCCACTGGCACCGTTCAGGTGATAGGTCTCCCGGCGCCACCTGGGATCCAACAACAACGCATGGAACAGATAATCAGAAAAGCGGCCCGTTAGCTCTCACTGAAGGAACCTACATAGATGTAGCAGGCCTGACTGAGACCACAAACAAAACTGTAGATGTGACTAACGAATATGTTTCACTCAATATGTGGAAACGTATTGCATAAAATAACTAATTAACGCTTATTTTAATCGATAGCCGACAGCCATGATGGATAGCGTTTTTCGACAAAAAGGTAATGTTGCCGTGAATGGAAACATCAAACCATCCCGATGATAAAGTACGATTAATGCTGTGACAGCATTCATATACTTAAAATTTTCTTTCTGGGATGAGCCTAGAGTCTTGATCTAACCCTCTTCGAGTATTATTGTTAAGTTGAATAGAGGGCATTACTGAGATGCGAGAAGGCTGCAGATTGTCATCTGAATTTTTTAAGATACAATTTACGTTACTTATCTAAAAAGGTTATAAAATGCAACAAAAAGACATAGATGATTTTTTTAATGCTGTGGATTCATTAAAAAGATTTAAGAGGGCGGAAATTAAAGACTCTAAAGATAAAACAATGATTGAGCAACTTTATACTGATCTCTTGCCTAATAATCATGTGTTTAAAATGTGTTTTAGCGATAATACAACCTTTCTGATAGGTAGGAAAGGAACTGGCAAATCCACTATAATACTGAAATTAGAAAATGAATACAGGAAAAACAGTAAATATCTGCCTTGTTATATTGACACCAAAACAGTATTTGAAAGTATAAAAGGTGAGTATCAAAAAATTGATTATCTCCGGGGGAAGATACCTGAAGAACACTTGGAAAATTATCTCATTGAAAGGGCCTTTATTAAAAATGTCCTGAAGGCGATCGGGCATGAAATTAACGTTAGGGCTGAGAGCTTTTTTTCTAAACTTGTAGGAGTGATAAATTTAAGTAGAAAGCAGCAAGTTAAGCAAAAAATAAGTGCGTTACTAATAAAGATTGAAAATAACCAATACATTAAAGAAATTGAGTTACCCATTTTGGCCGAGGTTAGTACTAAATTAACTCAGACTAAAGAAGTTGAAAAAGGTCAAGATATATCTGCTGGTGTTAATGCAAAGGCTGATATTAATTCTGGCAGTAGTCAGCTAGGACTAGGGGTTGATGCAAAAAGGAGTCATTCCACCAAGGATAAAACAAATGATGGGTGGGAAAAACAATTTTCCACTGCGTTGTTAAAAGTGTTCCAAATAACAACTATAATAGAGGAAATAGGTGTAATACTTAAAGAAATTGATGTTACCAAGCTTGTGGTTTTTCTAGATGACTTCTCAGAAGTTGGAGAGAAAACGATAAAGAATTTTGTAAATGTCGTACTGTCCCCATTAAATAACTGGGCTAATGATTTTATTTGTTTCAAGGTGGCAGCTTATCCAAATAGAGTTTATTATGGCGATATTGATGTGGGAAAGATCGATATTGTTGATTTAGATTTTTATAATTTATATTCTAGATATGATAAATCTACCATGGAGTCTTTATCTGTAGATTTTACTAAAAGATTACTCCAGCAAAGAATTAGTGGTTTTTGTAGAAAGGATTTTTCGGAGTATTTTGACATATCATCGACTTCTATTGATGAATATTGCGATTTAATATTTAAAACCTCTATGAATGTTCCACGAATTGTTGGGTATATACTTTACTATTGTCATCAAACCCACACATCGTTAGGTCGGAAGATCACTCGTCAAGCGATTGAGGTCGCTGCTGAAAACTACTATGAAAAAGTTGTTTCTAAGTTTTTTGATATTGCCACTCACAGCTTAATGTCTTTCAGCGAAAAAGTATCTGAGCTACAACAGAAAGAATTATTGGATTTGGTTGTGTCAAAATTGAAGAGTGTCAAGAGAAAAATATCCTCAGGTGAGTTTTCAGGATTGATTTACAATAAAGAAAGAACAAATCCATATTGCAGTCATTTCCATTTTCAACCTAATCTTGAACATTTTTTGAGAACGTTAGAACTCAATTTTTTCGTTACGAAATATAATGAAATGGTAAACAAAAAAGGAGTTAAAGTTTCAATTTATGGCCTCAACTATGGTTTAAGTAAAAGCCAAAACCTTAGATGGGGGAGACCAGACGGAACGCAGTATAGAACTTATTTCATCGAAAGTCCTTTTGATTTTAATAAAGATATTGAAGAGTTCCTGAGACAGTCAAAAACTATAATATGCACAAATCCCCAATGTGGAAAAACATATCCTTATGAAGATCTTAATTTCTTGAATTATAACAAGATGCGGTGCATTGAGTGCCAAAGCCCTGTTGAGGTGCAAGCCTTTTCGGAGTCAATAAGTAAAGAAATGTCGAAAATAGACAAAGCCAAGTTAATGCCTAGATTAGAACTTATGATACTGCATGAACTTCATAAGGCCGGGACAAAAATACTGGCCCGAGATATCGCTGAAGAGTTAGATGTGTCTTCACAGTTAATTGCAAAACGAGCAGAGAAACTTGAGAAGAAAAGATATGTGGTACGTGATAAATCAGCAGCTTTGATAAAGTATTCGATCGCTGATAAAGCTGTTGACGATTATTTTCATGATGATTGATTATTCATAAATCAATAATGATGTAATTTTCAACATATGATGTGAGAGTTGTTTTTTTTAATGTTTTTGTGATGGTTTATTAAAATATGCATTATAACTCTCACAATATTGTAGCTATGAATGGTAATTGTTGTTTGGATGGTTTGTAATGCGATGTTGCCCATGTGGTTACACGGTGGGCATATATTTGAGGCTTGCTGGATTGTATTTGTTAAGATACTTGCTCATGGTGTGTGGTATACTTTAATATAGTGGTGGTTCATTCAGCGTATAGTTAATGTAAGTGAGGATTATACCGTATTTATTAATGCTGTAGCTGTCTGTATAGTATTCATAAGAGCTATTCGTTGTAGATTGTAATGTAATACCCCTGAGGAGTATATTAGATTGTATCTACAATTTTTACAGTATTCTCTTTTATTATTGCCATCAGATCACTTACAGAAGTACTATGCAGCCGATCCCTGATATCCTCATCAACCCGCTGCAACGAGAGTGTGAACTCAATTTTTTCGCCTTATCATAGCGATCGAACTCCTGATGCGTTTCCTGCAAGCCCGTGATGACATACATCCCGTAGATGGAACCGACTCCATCAATCAGCGGCCAGGCCAGCCCTGTACAGGCCATCGTTGAAACTGCACCCAAAGACAGGTTGCCTCCAGTGATTTCAGGATACAGCAACCCACCCAGCGTCAGCTGGTTCTCACCGGCGCCAACGTACTGCCACTTTGCACTACGGCCCACGCGATCATTCTTAACGTGCCGCCAGTTACGGGACAGCTGCAACTGCTGATAGGGCAGTGTCCTGAGTTCAAATACAAAAAGCCCGAATGCCATCATCATAGCTATAATTCCTGTTAATCATGGTCCCGGAATGAACCTCGGGCAGCGCGTTGCTTTTTATCAATTTCTGCGCGGACCGCTTCGCCAACAAGTCGCGCCAGTACGCGCGGATTGCTGTTCTGAATGCCATGCAGATGAACATGAATATCACCGGAAAGACTATAACCTGAAGCCGCAGCCGCCGTGTGGGTGCTTTGATTTCGGCGAACCGGTTGCCATGCCTGCGTCTGTTTTATCAATGGTTCGCCAGCGGCAATAACCGGGCGAGCGCTGACAGACTGGCGGACAAGCCTCGATCCCTGCCATTCTCCACTCACTGCAAAGGCTGGAGGGAGGTTTTTAAATACAATGTCACCCGGCCCGATACGTTTTCGCTTTTCCTCATCTAAAAGGCCTTTAGTGTTATCCGCGATTTGGCCCAGCCGTCGCTCTGTTCCAGCGTTAACCCCGAGCACATTGGGCGGCGGGGCGTTGCCTTTGCTTGCTGGCTTTTCAGATGACCATTGCCACTCCCTTTTAACCATGCGCCCGGATTTTTCATCCCATTCCCACATAACCGGAATAGCCCTGAGTCTGGCCGCTTCCAGCCTGGCTCTTTCAATGCCATCGGGGATGAAATCGAGCTTCTCCAGTAACCAGCCGACGCCTTCCATTAACTTCTGAAGGGGCCAAAGCAGAACGCTAAGTGCGGTCCCCAGGACCTCGCCAAAGGTCTGCCCGGCGCTGGCGCATTTGTTTAGCGCCTCGCGACTCTCCTCTGTGGGCCTTAATACTTTTTAAACCAGCTCCAGACGTTTTTGACTCTATCCTGTATCTGACCGTGTCTGGCTTTAAGCCTGAAATCGATATTCAGGATTGGATCATTTCAAGAGCGGAATATGTGATCGGTGATAACGGATTAACTACGAAAATGGAGCTTGAGGCTAAAATAAGCGACCTCTTGGAAAGGGGGCTATTCTTGTCAATGTGGTCGATATGTGGACACTTTTCAAATAAATCCTTTTATTTCAATTTATTAAATCCAAAAAAAAAGCCCCGTCGGGGGCGACGGGGAAAACTCATTGATTATGGAATGATCTGTTCTCTGGTCAGTTCGAGAACAGGGCTACTCTACGGGGGAAAAGTGCAGGCAAGATGGAGAAAACGTGGAGATTCAGGCTAAAATCCCCGGGCATTCAGGAAAGGGAGGAACAATGAAAAAGCTACTGGCTATTCTGCCACTGGTATTAGCCGGCTGTGCCCAGCCGCAGCCCACTGCGCCGACGAAAACCATCGGCATGCCCAACCCCGCGGCGGTATACTGTCAGCAATCCGGCGGCACCCGGGTGCCGGTGCAAACGCCGCAGGGCGTCAGCACTCAGTGCAAACTACCCAGCGGCGAAACCCTCGACGAGTGGGCGCTGTGGCGCCGGGATCATCCGGCTAAATCGTAACCGGCAGGGCCGCCAGCCAGGCGGCCAGCACCCGGGCATGATTCTGCTCGGTGTTCTTCGCGGCGTACAGCAGCGTCAGCG
>ERZ791922.49-NODE-49-length-107571-cov-3.973585_pt1 | contig 107571 bp, 108 predicted proteins | sample MGYA00510134_ERZ791922 | MGnify/ENA primary metagenome ERZ791922 (study PRJEB30046, sample SAMN00792101) | human gut metagenome | study: EMG produced TPA metagenomics assembly of the A metagenome-wide association study of gut microbiota in type 2... | reverse complement strand
ATATCATTTGCAACCATTCTTTCTACAAGATTTGCAAATGATATTTCTCTTTTCCAACCTAGGGAACTTTCTGCTTTTGTAGGATCACCTAAAAGTATATCAACCTCAGCAGGGCGGAAAAATACTGGGTTAATTTTCACGATTGTTTTACCGGTAGCTTTATCGATACCGATTTCATTTACGCCTGTTCCATGCCATTCAATAGTAATATCAACATGTTTAAATGCAATTTCAACAAATTCTCTAACAGTTCTAGTCTCGTTAGTAGCGATTACGTAATCATCCGGTGTATCTTGTTGTAACATTAACCACATGGCATTCACATAGTCTTTGGAATGACCCCAGTCACGTTTAGAATCCATATTACCAAGTTCTAAGAAATCTTGTACACCTAATTTAATTCTAGCAACGGCATCAGTAATTTTTCTTGTAACGAACTCTTTACCACGTCTTTCACTTTCATGATTAAATAAGATACCACTACATGCATAAAGATTATAACTTTCGCGATAATTTTTGGTAATCCAGTGTCCATACAACTTAGCGACTCCATATGGGCTTCTTGGATAGAAAGGTGTGGTTTCCTTTTGTGGGATTTCTTGTACTAAACCAAACATTTCACTAGTAGATGCTTGATAAAAACGTGCAGTTGGTTTTACCGTACGAATGGCCTCCAACATATTGGTAACACCAAGTGCGTCAATATCAGCAGTTGCTAATGGTTGTTCCCAACTTGTTGCTACGAAGGATTGAGCAGCAAGGTTATAAACCTCGTCAGCTTGAGATATTTTCATTGCATTAATTAGGGATATCACATCAGTCATATCGGCATAAATAAAATGTATTTTGTCTTTGATATGTTCTACATTTCCATAATCAACTACACTTTTCCTTCTCATAATGCCGTATACATTATATCCTTTTTCTAATAACAATTCAGCAAGGTAAGAACCGTCTTGCCCCGTAATTCCTGTAATTAAAGCATTTTTCATTTTTATTTCTCCTTTGATATAATTATAGATATTCACTTCTGTTGCATATTTTTAAATTCTCTAAGACCTTTTTTATATTGTTAGCACTTTGTTTATCACAGATGAGTGTTGCATCCTCTGTATCAACAATAATTAAATCTTCTACTCCTACAGTTGCAATTAGTTTTTTATCAGCTTCTATAATACAATTATTGGAATCAATCGTTATAACATTACCATCTACAATATTTCCGTATTCATTCGTTTTTTTAATTCTTTCTACTGCCAACCAAGATCCTACATCATCCCAACCAAAGGCCCCTGGTATAGTAAAAATATTATCACACTTCTCCATGATACCATAATCGATAGAGATGGAAGGAAAATTAAGATATTCTTTTTCTAAGATAACGTCTTGATTACTTGTTCCAATTCCTTCTTTTATAGAACTTAATCCTGAAAATGTTTCTGGCATAAATTGTTCTATATTATGTAAAATAGAAGAGATTTTCCATACAAACATACCACTGTTCCATAAATATTCTTCGGATGCTAGATATTCTTTTGCTACTTCTAAATTAGGCTTTTCTACAAATCGTTCCACCTCGAATGATCTTCCCTGGCAATTGTTTGGGTTGAACTTAATATAACCATATCCGGTTTCTGGATAATCGGGAGTAATACCAATGGTCACCAAGTTATTACCTTTAGAAGCTACATCACAAGCATCTTTTAGCACATTAATAAACATACTATTATATCTTATTAAATGATCAGACGGTAAGACTATCATTATGGCTTCTTCATATTTTTTTGAAACATGAACAGCACCTAACCCAATACAAGGGGCCGTATTCCTGCTTACTGGTTCACATAGGATATTTTCTTCGGGAATATTAGGAAGTTGTTCTAAGATAAGAGATTTATAATCGCTATTAGTAGCGATATAGATGTCTTCCATAGAAACTAATGGAAGAATTCTTTCTACTGTTAATTGTATCATTGTTTTTCCATCACTTGTAAGTGACAAGAATTGTTTGGGTAGGTTTTTTCTACTTTTAGGCCAAAAGCGTTCTCCTCGCCCTCCAGCCATTATAAGTGCAGTTACTTTCATGATAAATGTTCTCCCTTTTCCACATAATAGATAGAATAATATTACAATAACACAATAATACAATAATATACATAATAATGCAAACGTTTTATATCCTATATTTAGCTTTAGAATATATTGTTACATTTCTTTATGGTATATGGCACTTTAAATGATTTTATGGTACTCTTATTGATATACAATAGATAAAAACCATTGTGAAATTCATAAAAATATATTGAATAAAGTAGTTCTTTATCGTATCATTTTAATTAAAGCTGATTTAAAAGAAATACAGGAGTAATAGTACAATGTATATAAAAATAGTTAAACGGTTCATAGATATTTTATTTTCGCTAATTAGTTGTATAATATTATCGCCTATTATGCTTCTCATAGCAATTTTGATTAAGATAGACACGGAAGGACCCGTATTGTTTTGTCAAAAAAGAGTTGGTATACATAAAACATTCTTTCCAATGTATAAATTCCGTACTATGTGTATCCACACACCTAAAGACTGTCCTACCCACCTTTTGGAGGATGCAAATCAATACATTACACCAATCGGAAATTTCCTTCGCAAGACAAGTCTTGACGAACTACCCCAGTTATGGAACATTCTAAAAGGTGATATGAGTTTTGTCGGTCCACGTCCAGCCCTTTGGAATCAAGATGATTTAATTCAACTAAGAGATAATAACGGTTCTAATGATGTTAGACCAGGTTTAACTGGATGGGCTCAAATCAATGGAAGAGATACTTTAACATTAGAAAAAAAGGCTGAGTATGATGGTGAATATGTGAAACATATCTCCTTTTTATTTGATATGAAGTGTATAGTAGGAACAGTAAGTAGCGTAATTACACGTGATGGAATTAAAGAAGGCGGCGAGAGTTAAAGCGATAAGGAAGGTGTTATTATTTTATGGTAAGATCATCTAGTAAGCATATACTTATTACTGGTATTCATAGTTATATAGGTAACAACTTAAGAGATTACATATATCATAAAGAATTACCTGTAGTAGTAGCGACGATCTCAATGCGCGATGAAAGCTTTAAGAAGCTAGATTATAGCCAATATGATTGTATTCTGCATGTTGCTAGTATTGTTCATCAGAAATCAAGAAAAATTGATTTCAACGACTACTATCATTGCAATGTTGAAAAAACCATAGAAATTGCTCAATTGGCTAAAGAGGCAGGGATAAAGCATTTTGTATTTTTGAGTAGTATGGCTGTATATGGAAGCGGCATTACCAGAATAAGCAAAGATACGATACCTCGACCTGATAATTACTATGGAAGAACGAAACTCATTGCAGAGGAAAAATTACAAGAACTTGCTGATGATCACTTTAAAGTAGCTATTGTGAGACCGCCGATGGTATATGGGAAAGACTGTCCAGGTAATTATAATGTACTTTCTCGACTTGCAAGAAGAGTTCCATTTTTTCCAGAGATTGAAAATTATAGAAGTATGATATATATTGATAATTTATCTATATATTTGTGGAGAATTATTGAGGGAGAAAGTATTGGGATTTTCCACCCACAAAATATAGAGTATGTAAATACATTTAATCTAGTTCAAGAAATCGCAAGATGCCATGGTCAAAAAATCTATGGTATTAAGATATTAAATCCTTTGATTCATGCTCTTAGGAAATCCACAAGTATATTCAAAAAAGTTTTTGGAGATTTAACGTATGATAAATCTCTATCTACATTAGAGACAGGTAACTATCAATTAATTAATTTTAAAGATTCAATAAAAGAAACGGAAACATAAGCAGCTACTTACTATGTTTCCGTTTCTTTTATTGTATAGATTTATTTTCTAAAGTTTCTACCTTAGCAATTCTATTTATAGCTAATCCTACCCCCACTAACAACCAAAATATTGGAGCGACTGTGATACTAGAATCATTTGATATTCCACTAACCATATAACTTAAAGTGCTTACTAATATAGCGATACCTATGGAATCGATACTATTCAATTCTTTTTTTCTAAGATACAAGAGTAGACTTTGAACAAAATAGATGCCATAGAAGACAATAAAGCAAATTAGTGATATGACACCTGTTTGAACGCCGATTTGTAAGTATAAGGAATGTGGTTTTGTGATTAATGTATCCCCAAATCCATAATTAGTCATTGCCACATAATCATATTGAGGGAATTCAAATACAAAAGTATCTGCCCCAGATCCAAGAATTAGATTTTGTGATAGTAATGGAATAGTCCTAGACCATATATAGCCTCTACCTGAACCAAATGATTCCCTACCGGTAAACACCATACTAGAAGCGCTTTCTAATGGTGTAAAACGTCCATATCGGTTATAGAACTGATATTGATTGGACTCAGTATTATACTTGAAATACCAAGGTTTATTATCAATAAGTAAGCCAAAATCCACAACATCATCGATTAATATTAACGGTGAGATTTCGTCAAAGCGTTCATCTTTAATTCCAAGTACAAATCCGGATTCTTCTGATGCAATTACTTCTGTTTCAATTAAGTTCAAATTAATGTCAGTGATTACAAGTTCTTTGTTTGAATCTTGTGATATAAAAAAAGTATTTCCTTTATAAGTGACTTCAATATGGTCTGAGTTTGTTTCAATATGTGACAAATTAGGTTCCATTGTGTTTTTATTACCGAATGCATTTTTTATCGCATTTAGGTATGCATTATCTTGAATTGCATTCATAACAAAAAAGCCAATACATGCGCTTGCTACTATAGGAACTATAATATACCAACGACGTAGTAAAATCCTCCTTAATAATATAAGAACAAGTAGGAATGAAATTGCAATACTTATTAAGCCAGTTTTAGATTGAGAACCAAACATACTAATAATTTGAGTAATAATAACAAGTCCATAAAGCACATATTCATAAGTCTTATTCTTGAAGAATAATAAAACAACATACAGAGGAATAATCATTGAAGCATATACGCCAACATAATTTGGATTATACAGGGTAGAGTATGTTCTTCCTTTTTCAAATGTCATACTAAGAGAAGCTGGGTCGACTCCTTTTGCTGCTATTAATGATTTACCAAAAGCAGTACTAAAAAGATCAAGTCCAAATGCTTGGAAAGATCCGAGTAATCCAAGAATCAGAGCACCTATTGCTAATGCGTTTATGATTAGTTTTATTTCCATGAAAGATTGTAAAACTAAGAATGCATAATAAACAACCAAAGCATATCCAAGTAGACAGAATACATTTTCGAATTGCTCGAATATACCACTAAAACCCAAGGAACGATGTTCTGATACCAACGTTGAAATTAAAGCTAATGCTGCATATCCGATTAGCGGATAAAAAGCAATATGAGTTTTTAAGAACTTTTTATCAAGCAAAGCTTTAATAATCATAATAAGTAGGGACAACCCTGCAATAAATACGAAAAACCACTGTTTATAAAATAAGAAATAATCATCTGCCATATCATTGACAACAAACCAATCATAACTTCCCAATCCAGTACTATAACTATGCATGCTTATAATAAGTGGTAGTATGGTAACGATGAGAAACAGTGGAAATAGTAGTAATAATGAAGAGGTACTTAAATGTTGCTTATCTATGTAGCTGTGTTTTCTTTTTTTCTTTAAGTTATTAGACATTTCTAATTCTCCTTATAAGTATTGTTTCTTTTGAAAAAAATGATATAATCATTATACACTATTTGGGAGCGGATTCAAGAAATATGTTTACTTCTAGAAATTTGATTAAATCAAAATAACGCTGCTCTAAGAATATAAATTGCGCCTTCTAAATGGGTGTGTTATAATAGTTAAGTTAAGGAAAAATTAAAATGGAGAACATTTATGGTGCAATTTATTAAAGACAAACAACTGTTAATCAGACGAATATTCTTAATCCTTATAGATGTATGTGCCATATGTCTATCTAGTGGACTTGCATTACTTATTCGATTTGATTTTAATTATAAAAGTATTGAACTACGATACCTTGATAGTATATGGACATATTTGCCATTTAATATAATCACGGTAATTTTAGTTTACTACTTTTTTAAGCTTTATCATAGCTTATGGATTTATGCTGGAATTTCCGAACTTGAAAAAATCGTGATTGCTTCTTTAACAGCGTCTATCGTTCAATTTGTTGGAATGAGTATACTCGGATTACCAATTCCAAGAAGTTATTATTTTATGTTTGCTGCTTTTCTGGTGTTTTGTACTATAGCTTCTCGCTTTACATACCGTTTATTACGAATGAAGTTAAGAAAGAGATACGGAGAAACCACTGGGGAAAATGTTATGATAATTGGAGCTGGTGAAGCTGCCAATATGATTATTAAAGAACTACTAAATAGTACCCATATCCATAAGACTGTGAAGTGCATTATTGATGATGCAGAAGATAAAGCTGGTCGTTACATTCACGGTATACGCGTCGTCGGTAATCGTAATACAATACTTGATAATGTCGAACGTTTTAATATTGATGAAATTATTATTGCGATGCCTTCTGTTTCTAGGAAAGTGATAAGTGAAATTGTATCCATTTGCAAGGAGACAGAATGTAAACTTAATATATTACCTGGAATTTATCAATTAGTAAATGGAGAGGTAAGTACAGCACAGCTTAGAAGTGTTGATGTCGAAGATTTGCTTGGACGAGACCCCATCAGTGTGGATTTAGATTCCATCATGAGCTATGTCAAAGGTAAAGTTGTATTGGTTACTGGAGGCGGTGGTTCCATTGGTAGCGAGCTTTGTAGGCAAATTGCAAGTCATAAACCGAAGCAGTTAATTATTGTTGATATCTATGAAAATAATGCCTATGACATACAACAAGAATTACAGAGAAGGTATCCTGACCTAGATTTAGTTACTTTGATAGCATCAGTGCGTAATACGATACGAATGGATAAAATTTTTAATGAATATCGTCCTAATATTGTTTATCATGCTGCGGCGCATAAGCATGTTCCATTGATGGAAGATAGTCCAAATGAAGCTGTGAAAAACAATGTTTTTGGTACACTAAAAACAGTGCAGGCGTCTAATCGTTACGGAGTGGAGAAGTTTGTATTAATCTCCACCGACAAGGCAGTTAATCCTACCAATATCATGGGTGCTACAAAACGTATCTGCGAGATGATTATACAGGCGTATAATAAATGCTCCAAAACAGATTATGTAGCAGTGCGTTTTGGTAATGTACTTGGAAGTAACGGTAGTGTAATTCCACTATTTAAGAAGCAAATCGAAGCTGGAGGGCCAGTAACAGTGACTCATCCAGATATCATTCGTTACTTTATGACAATACCAGAAGCAGTTTCCTTAGTGTTACAAGCTGGTGCCTATGCAAAGGGTGGAGAAATATTTATCCTTGATATGGGAGAACCGGTTAAGATACTTGATTTGGCGAAAAACTTAATTCGTCTATCGGGTTATGTTCCTGGGGAAGATATTGAAATAAAGTTTACGGGATTAAGGGCAGGAGAAAAACTATTTGAGGAACTTCTCTTAGAAGAAGAGGGATTGAAGGAAACTCAAAATAGTAAAATTCATATAGGGCAACCTATTAATTTTGATGAAGAAAAATTTTATTCACAATTAGAAGAGCTTTACCATGCTTGTACGGAAGAGAGTGATTATATTCGTGAGATGGTTAGTGATATTGTAGGAACTTATATCTATAAGTCCGAACTAAAAGAAGAAGTTGCTGCTACAACCTATGAAAGTGATAGCTAAATCTTATCAGCATTAGTGTCCTTTGGTTTATTTCCTTAAGTAAGTAGCAATACTTATAGTGATAGAAGTGATACTTATATCATAGTAAACGAAGAAATCTTAGGAATTAAAAGAAAATATGAATTAGAAGAAGCAATTTCGCTTATGGCGTAGAAGTAATATATAACAACAAAAGAAAGGATACACCTATGAGATTTTTAAAAGACATACTATGTGGTATATTAATGGGCATTGCCAATATCATTCCAGGCGTGAGTGGAGGAACCATGGCTGTGTCGATGGGAATTTATGACCGTATCATTGGATCAATCACCAATCTTTTTAAACAATTTAAGAAAAGTGTTATGACTCTGCTTCCTTATGGGATTGGAATGGTGGTAGCAATTATTGGGTTATCCTATTTTATTGAAACATTTTTTGAAAAGTATCCATTACAGACAGGTTCTCTATTTGTTGGTCTTATCCTGGGTGGTGTACCTATCCTAATAAAAAAGGTTAGTAAAAAAACTTCGACTGAAAGAAAGAGCAAAACTCATGGGTTTGATGCAATAAGTGTAGTTTTATTTATATTATTTTTTGCCCTTATTATACTCCTTCAGATCTTTGGAAGTGATAAAGAAGCGAAAATCACCTTATCAGTTTCTGTGATTCAGATGGTAAAATTATTTATCATAGGTGTGATTGCATCGGCAACTATGGTGATTCCAGGTGTGAGTGGATCCATGATTCTGTTAATCCTAGGCTATTATAATCCAATCATAGAGACTATTAATTCAACAATAAAAGCATTGTCACCATGGAATTTCGATACGATACTTCATAATGTAGCAATTCTTGCACCATTTGGAATTGGAGTTCTTGTTGGTATCTTTGCTATAGCAAAAATTATAGAGTTTTTGCTTTCTCGTTATGAGAAAAGGACTTATTTTGCGATACTTGGGCTTGTGCTTGCCTCACCATTTGCTATCTATATGGGGATTGGTGTTGGAGTTATTACGGTTGCTAGTATTCTCGTAAGTGTTTTGACATTTGCAATTGGTTTTCTCATTGCTTATTATTTAGGAAGAGAATAAGTTAGGTTTCATGGATATTAGTAGTCTGTAATACACTAAGTTGTTAGCTTATAAGACAGTTAGCGTATTTATTTATTCGCATATGAATAGTAATCATACAAATTTTGTGATATAAGGTGCAAAATGCACCAGAATGTAGGTTTATATGAAAAGAAAATTAAAATTTTTGCTATCAGTGATGCTTATACTATCACTAATTAGCTATGGTGCAATTAAAATACAGGGAAAGAATAAGCAGTATCAGGAGGAGGGACTTACGATAGTCACCTCCTTTTATCCAATGTATATCGCTGCCCTTAATATAGCGGATGGAATCGATGGGGTTCAGGTGGTTAACTTAACGGAAAATCAAACTGGATGTGTCCATGATTACCAGTTAACAACAAAGGATATGAGAACTTTGTCAGGTGCACAAGTCGTTATATTAAACGGTGGTGACATGGAAGAATTCATGGAAGACGTACTAAATCAACAAGAAGAAATTCAAGTGATTGATTCTAGCGCTGGCATGGATTTCTTAACAGGAAGTACTCATAATCATTCAGGAGAGTCTTATCAAGAAGATAATGAGTTGTATAATCAATATAGTGAAGAAATTGATCACGACCATACGGATGAAGAAAGTAGTAACCATCCAGAAGATGATCACGACCATACAGATGAAGAAAGTAGTAACCATCCAGAACATGACCACGACCATACAGATGAAGAAAGTAGTAACCATCCAGAAGATGATCACATCCATACCAATGACGATAGCAGTAATCAATCAGAGAGCTCACACGTTCACACTCATAGTAACTTGAATGGACATGTTTGGCTTAATGTACATCGTTACATGCAGCAAATACAAACTATCACCGAAGGGCTTTGTGAATTTGATCCTACCCATGAAGCAATGTATCGAAAAAATGAAGATAAATACTTAGAACAGCTACAATCTATAAAAGAAGAGATAGAATCCTTAAAAGAGATAGCAAATGGTGCTGAAATTATCATTTTCCATGATTCTTTTGCTTATCTAGCGGAAGAGCTTGGAATGGAAGTAGTACATGCAGTGAATACCGATGGAGAAACAGCACTTAGCGCTGGGGAGATTGCAGAGGTAATTGAAGAAATAAATCTTCACGATATTAAATATCTTTTTACAGAAGAGCAGTACGAACATACCATTGCAGACCGAATCGAGGCTGAGACCAATGCAACGGTTTATGTGATGGACTCTTTAGTGACGGGGGGAGTCAATAAGGACTCTTATCTTAAAGGTATGAAAAAAAATATTGAGATGTTAAAAGAAGCTTTATTAAAAGATCAAAAGTGATTTGAGATAAGGTGATAAGTGATAAGTGATAAGTGATAAGTGTTATGTGGATAACTCACTCCTTAGCTTCATGAATTGTTGAAAAGATTAATCTTTTAAAGAAAACTAAGCTAGTGTGCTAAAGATATAATTGCTAGAGTAAGGTGTAATAACGCCAGAATTGAGGATAGTATGAAACAAGAAAAATCACATAAATCTTCCCCTAATATAAAGAAGACAAAATCACAGGTTGGATTTTCCTGCTCTTCTTGTATAAACCAGCACGAATCCTGCTCAAAAGGAGCCTGTGGACTTCATTGTATCCGTATGAACAATATCGGTGTTACGATAGGAAAGACAACGATTATTGAACATATCAATCTGCATATTCATTGCGGTAAATTAACAGTTATCATTGGTAAAAATGGAGCTGGTAAATCTACCTTAATAAAAGCGATTCTGGGTGAATTAAAGCATGAGGGGACCATTGAATTTAAAGATATGAAAAATAACACCCTACCTAAGATGACGATAGGGTATGTTCCTCAATCCTTAAATGTAGAGAAAAATACACCAACCAGTGTTTATGATATGTTTGCAGGATTAATCGATCGGCGACCTGTATTTTTACCAAGGAAAAAACGACTATATGAGGATATCAAAGAAAAACTTCGTTTTTTTGAAGCTCAGGACTTAATTGATAAGAGAGTTTGTGATTTATCCGGTGGTGAATTACAAAGGGTAATGCTTTCCATTGCATGTACCCCAACGCCAAATTTGCTTTTACTTGATGAACCGGTCTCTGGAATTGATCGGAATGGTATGGAACTTTTTTATAAGAATATTGAAATGCTTAAAAATAACTATGACTGTGCGTTTATCTTGGTATCACATGATTTGAAATTTGTTGAACAATATGCGGATTATGTAATTCTACTAGATAAACATATCTTAAAGGAAGGCACACCAAAAGAGGTTTTATCAAGTAAAGAGTTTCGAGAAGTATTTGGATCATAGTTAATAAGAGAGAACTCTAATATGATTCAAGTAATTAGTAAATAAGATTATCGTATTGAAAAAAATCCTAGAAAAAATGATAAGAGTAAAGTTTTGGTGAATATATATTACGAGCTATATAGCAAGCAAGAAAATAAATTCTAATTGTAATACTTTTCAATTCGAATTCACAAAGAGGGTAAGAAACCATGGATACAATTTATCACTTAATGGAAGCAGTACTTCCATTTGAATTTATTTCCTACAATTTTATGAAAAATGCATTACTAGCGGTATTAGTGATTACACCGCTATTTGGAATGTTAGGAACTATGATCGTGAATAACAAACTTGCATTTTTTTCAGATGCTCTAGGGCATTCTGTGTTTACCGGCATGGCAATTGGTGTAATACTTGGAATAGGGGATACGAACCTTTCTACCATTGCATTTGCTGTGGTATTTGCATTGTTGCTTAATTTTATTAAGAGAAATAACACCGCATCGACGGATACTATAATTTCAGTGTTTTCCTCTACCAGTACGGCAATTGGTCTAGTTATATTATCGAGCGGAGGTAACTTCTCAAAGTACTCCTCTTTATTTGTTGGAGATGTATTAAGTATTACTCCGAAAGAGATCGGTTTATTGGTAATTATTTTTGCTGTTACACTAGTATTCTTTGTAACTTGTTTTAATAAGCTTCATTCGTTAAGCTTAAATACGAGTCTGGCAAGGAGTAAAGGAGTAAATATAGCTACGATTGAGAATTTATTTGCAGTACTCATTGCTCTAATTGTAATGCTATCCATTAAATGGGTAGGGTTACTTATCTTAAATGCCTTGTTAATTTTACCAGCCGCTGCCTCAAGAAATATCTCCTCTAATATGAGAGAGTATCACTTATTTAGCATTTTAATCTCAGTGTTTTCTGGTATCTTGGGATTAATCTTAAGTTATTATTTAAATCTAGCTACTGGTCCGATGATAGTTATTATTTCTGCAGTAATATTCTTTTCTACGTTATGGATGAAGGGGCGAGTGGAAAGCTAAAGTTTCGGAAATTCAGAAAGTTTCTGTCCACAGATAGTAATATTCAGAACTAAAATAGTCACAGTAAAGTGAATGTGAACAAAATATTCTCGCGAAATGTGCGAAACTCACAAAGAACAACGATTATTGATAACGAAAATGAGCGAAAATTATGGAATTATGTTGGTTTGATATTGTAAAATTTTACATTATTTGCTATACTGACCTCAGACCAACATATTAGAGGTGATAAAATGCAGAACAATTGGGTCATTTATATTAAAATTATTGTAAACCTATTACTGACCATCCTGTTAGGAGTAATTCTATTGTTGATTGGACCAAAGTTATTAGCATTCTTTCTTCCGTTTGTAGTGGCTTATATACTGTCACTCATTGCTAATCCTCTTGTTAAGTTTATGGAAAAAAGGATAAAGATAGCCAGGAAGCATGGTTCTGCTATTATCATTATTCTAGTTTTGGCCCTAATATTTGGCTTGCTCTATTTGGTTTTATCTATGCTATTTCACGAGATCTCCAATCTGATTTCAGATATACCAAATATAGCACAACAAATTGTCGACACCTTAGAGGGCATTTCGACTAAGTTTGTAAGGCTGTATGAAGCACTCCCACAAAGCTTGAAAACGTTTTTGGATAATTTAAATAATAGTGCACAAGGATCATTAGACAAGCTATTAAGTGGAGTGGATTTCACCAGTGTCTTAAAAGCTGGAGGCGTCGTCATGAATTTTGCCAATATGGTATTTATGATTATTATTACAATATTGGCTACTTACTTTTTTATTGCAGATCGTGAGAATATTATTGCGGCTGCCAACAAGGTCTTACCAGAATCGATCAAGCGTTTTTACCGAATTATAAGTGATAATTTTAAGACTGCTGTAGGTGGATATTTTAAGGCGCAGTTTAAGATTATGATTATTCTAACGTTGGTAATGTTTTTAACATTTGAGATTCTGGGGATTAGTTACTCAATTTTACTAGCGCTTACTATAGCAATAATCGACTTCTTACCAGTGCTTGGAACTGGCTTAGTGTTCTGGCCATGGACAATCATTGCATTTTTGAATGAAAAATATGTGGAAGCCATTGTTATATTGGTGTTATATCTTGCTTGCCAAATCATTAAGCAAGTATTACAACCAAAGATGGTAGGAGACAGCATTGGAATTAGTCCTTTTTATACTCTGATCTTTATGTTTATAGGGTATAAACTCTATAATGTTATCGGTATGATATTTGGTATTCCAGTTGGGATGGTGCTAGTTAGTCTTTATCGACTTGGAATGTTTGAACGAATCATACGCGGTATCAAGATTATTGCTACGGGCATAAACGATTTCAGAAAATACTAAATTTAGAGCTGTAAGCGATAAAGCATCAGACTCAAAGAATGGATATAGCTAAGAGGGGAACCAATTAGAAGGGAAAGGGTTAATATGAGCGGGGATATCATAGGAAAATTATTTAATGAAAAAGTCATCAGCGTAAACCAAATCAGAGAGATTTTGGAGATGTACAACATAGGAAAAAAGCCATTAGCGAAATTACTGGGGTGGGGAGAAACCACTGTAATTCGTTATCTGGATGGCGATATTCCAACTTTGGAATATACTGAGAAATTACAAGAGATTGCAGAAAGCCCAATGTATTATTATCGGATACTTATGGAAAATCAAAGTAAGATTACCAATGTTGCTTATAAGAAAAGCAAGAAAGCAGTATTGGATGTAATGATGCGTTCGAAGCTTCATGTATCAGCACAATATATTATAAATCAGGCAAATGCTGAAATAAATCCTAGGCAGATTCAAAGTATATTGTTTTACTCACAGATACTAGCCCTTGTTTTTTTGGGTGAGGAAATATTTGATGAGGATGCGCAATTAACTTACAATCAGATGCCTTACTTAAGCCTCTATGAAGGGCTTAGGAAGCAGGGGATCCGAACCATTGAGATGAATCTTGACAAACTAAGTCGCATTGAAAAAGATATTATTGATTGCGTCCAAAATGCATGTGGTTGGTATGGACCTAAATCTATTTTTGCCATCTCATCCGTGGAGAGAAAGGCTACAGAGGATTTATTAGAAGGGCTTAATAGTAAAATCATAACAAAAGATTATCTAAGAACTGTATATGGTAAGATGTTTAGCCAATTACAAATAAAACGCTATCAAGATTTTCCAAAGTATTTGCAACAAAGACTCAGTCAGGCAATTGGAAAAGATGCTTTATTTTCAGCGAATGTACATAAAGAGATATAGAAATAGCAAGTTGCTATAACATATAATGATAAAAAAGTTCATGAAGGAAGATATATTTTCTTTCATGAACTTTTTTTCATCACAAGGAAAAGTCCGCGAATCGTGCTTTTTCTTGTTTGATTCTAATGTTTAGCGAAACGTCGGAAAGATTTAGTATGATAATTCGTAAGAGCTTTCAGAGGATGTATAACAAGGCATAGTTAAGAAGTAAAAAAATCGATTTATCATTATAGATATAGGGTTGACTTTGTGCATGAAAATATCTATACTAATTCATATTAAATATATAGGAATAATTAGAATATAATTGAAAATTATAGGTAGGGCATTATAGGTAGGGCATTATAGGTAGGGCATTATAAGTAGGGCATTATAAGTAGGGCATTATAAGTTGGACATTATAAGTAGGACATTCATAAGTAGGACATTCATAAGTAAAATATTAATTAGTGAATATTTTACAAAAAAAAATTCTATCACTAAGATATTATAAGAAAGAGGAGTTTTATGTTAAATCAATTTTCAAGATCAGAATTATTATTAGGAACAGAAGGAATGGAAAAGCTGTCTAAATCCAGAGTTGCGGTGTTTGGAATTGGTGGTGTTGGTAGTTATACAGTAGAAGCTCTTGCTAGAAGTGGAGTTGGAACCTTTGATATATTTGATGACGATAAAGTTTGCCTAACGAATATAAATAGGCAGTTGATTGCCACACGAAAGACAGTTGGTAAATACAAGGTAGATGTGATGAAGGAGAGAATTCTTGAGATTAATCCAAATGCCATCGTAAACACCCATCAGTGTTTTTTTATGCCTGAAAATGCTGACAGTTTTGATTTTAGCGAGTACTCTTATGTTGTAGATGCTGTTGATACGGTTACTGCAAAAATTGAATTAGTTTTACGTGCAAATCAAGCAAATACAAGAATTATCAGTTGTATGGGAGCGGGTAATAAATTAGACCCTACCAGATTTGAAGTTACAGATCTATACAAAACATCAGTATGTCCGCTTGCAAAGGTGATGCGTAAGGAATTAAAAACAAGAGGGATTAAGAAATTAAAAGTGGTATATTCCAAAGAACCTGTAAGACAGCCACTTTCAGATATGGCACTTAGTTGTAAAACTGGTTGTATCTGTCCTCCAGGTGCGGAAAGAAAATGTACACAAAGAAGAGCTATTCCAGGAAGTACGTCCTTTGTACCATCGGTAGCAGGTTTAATAATTGCAGGTGAAGTAGTAAAAGATATTATTGGGATTACAGAAGCTTAATGTGGAATAGAAAATTTAAAGATGTTAAAGTAGTATAGGTAAAATAGATACAAAAAAAGAGTTATGAAAGCCTTGAATAGCAAATATATTTTAAGTCAAAAGGTGGGAGCTTAAAGATGAAGGAAGAACGTATTGTTAGGGAGTTTTGTAAGTTAGTAGAAATTGATTCACCCTCATTTGGTGAACGGAAAATGGCAGACCAGTTAAAAGCAGATCTTGTAGAACTAGGATTCGATGTAGTAGAAGATAAGGCAGGGATACATTATAACGGAAACTGCGGTAACCTCTATGGATATTTACAAGGGGAGCTACCAGGAAATCCAATTCTTTTTTCTGCTCATATGGACACCGTAGAGCCTTCAAAGAATAAAAAAGCAGTGGTGCAAGTAGATGGTAAGATCACTAGTGATGGCACAACTGTACTTGGAGCTGATGATATTTCTGGAATTGTTGCTATCCTAGAAGCTTTAAGAATGATAAAAGAACAAGGAATTCCTCATAGAAGTATTGAAGTATTATTTGCGATTGCAGAGGAGGTTTATATACTAGGTAGTGAGATTTTTGACTATTCCTTAATTCGTTCAAAAGAAGCCTATGTACTTGATTTAACTGGCGAGGTTGGAACTGCAGCGTTAAGTGCACCAACACTAGTTTCCTTTACTGCCAAGATGATTGGAAAAGCTGCGCATGCTGGATTTGCTCCAGAGAATGGAATACATGCAATCGCAGCGGTAGCAGATGCTATCGGACAGATAAAACAAGGGCGCATCGATGAAAGTACAACAGTAAATATTGGTACGATAACTGGTGGATTGGCAAAAAATATTGTACCTGAAGTCTGTACCATCGAGGGGGAAGCTAGAAGCTTAAATCATGATAAGGCAGTTCATGAAGTTGATAAAATTCATGATGTTTTTATGGATGTTGCAAAAAAACATGGTGCAGAGTGCGATTTTACAACCTCCTTTGGTTGTATCGCGTATGAAATTGATCAATCGCATCCTGTCGTTACAAAATATGAAAAAGCATGTAATAAGCTAAATATTCCTACAAACTATGTTAAGACCTTTGGAGGGAGTGATAATAATAATTTTGTTCGTCATGGAATCACAGGTATTGTCATAGCATGCGGTATGAATGAGGTTCATTCTACACAAGAGTACACTTTTGTTTCGGAACTTGTAAAGTGTAGTAAAATTGTTTTTGAGCTAATGACAGCATAAGAAGAATAAGAGGGATATTGCTATGAAAAACCCATTGAGCTATCAGCTAACAGAGTATCCAAAAGGGCTATGGACAACATTGAGGATATGATTTAATCATTTGCTAGATTGATAAGTAAGGGAAAGAATCTGTTTTAGATGATGCACATATAATCTTGACAATGTGAAATTTTGATATGCTTTTGTAATTGTAATAACTCCTGTTTTAACTATGATTGAGTATAGTTTTAACTAAGCTATACACAGTAAAACCCCTAACTTCTTAAGCAGGAGTTAGGGGTTAATTCTATTTAGAATTCTTATATCACTAATTATTTTTAGCCTTGCACGAGCATAATATTTAATATTAATTACTTAGTTTCTATTCGCTCTCTTTCTCATCGTAGGATCAAGAATCTTCTTTCTAATTCTTAAGCTCTTAGGAGTAACTTCTAATAATTCGTCAGTATCAATAAATTCTAACGCCTGCTCTAAGCTTAATACTCTAGGAGGTGTAAGACGAAGCGCTTCATCTGCACTGGAGGAACGAGTGTTAGAAAGCTGTTTTCTTTTACATACGTTGATCTCGATATCTTCTGCCTTACCATTTTGACCAATTACCATACCGGAATATACCTTCTCGCCAGGTCCGATAAATAAGGAACCACGTTCCTGTGCATTGTATAAACCATAAGTAATTGCCTCACCAGATTCAAAAGCAATCAAGCTTCCCTGCTTACGATACTGGATGTCACCTTTATATGGGCCATAGCCATCAAAAGAGGTGTTAATGATACCATTTCCCTTTGTATCGGTCATAAACTCACCACGGTATCCAATTAAGCCTCTGGCAGGGATGGAAAACTCTAGACGAGTATAGCCTCCATTTGCAGTTGACATACCAATAAGTTCACCTTTTCTCTGACTTAATTTTTCAATTACAGTACCAGAGAATTCTTCAGGAACATCAAGATATGCTCTTTCCATTGGCTCAAGTTTTTTACCAGCTTCATCGTAGTGGTATAATACTTCTGCTTTACTAACTGCAAACTCAAAGCCCTCACGGCGCATATTCTCAATTAAAACGGATAAATGAAGTTCACCACGACCGGATACTTTATAACTTTCGGTCGTATCGGTCTCTTCGACACGAAGGCTGACGTCAGTATTTAATTCACGGAAAAGACGTTCTCTTAAGTGTCTGGAGGTTACAAATTTACCTTCCTGTCCAGCAAGAGGGCTATCATTTACAATAAAGTGCATTGCAATAGTCGGCTCAGAGATCTTCTGGAAAGAGATTGGTCGTACATTATCAGTGGAACAGATGGTATCTCCAATGTGGATGTCTGCAATTCCAGAGATAGCAACAATAGCACCGACGGTGGCTTCGGAAACTTCTACCTTTTTTAAACCTTCGAACTCATAAAGCTTATTAATTTTTACTTTTTTGAACTTATCTGGTTCATGTTCATTTACGATAACAACATCTTGATTGACACGAAGTACACCATTATCCACTTTACCTACACCAATACGTCCTACATATTCGTTATAGTCAATGGTACTAATGAGTACCTGGGTGCCAGCATCTGGGTCTCCTTCTGGAGCAGGGATGTATTCAAGGATTGTCTCAAAGAGTGGCTCCATGTTCTTTGGAGTGTCATCTAATTCAAGAATTGCGATTCCTGATTTCGCAGAAGCGAAGACGAATGGACAGTCAAGTTGCTCTTCGTTCGCATCTAGGTCGATGAAGAGTTCTAAAACTTCATCAATAACTTCGGTTGGTCTAGCTTCTGGACGGTCAATCTTATTAATACATACAATTACTGGTAAACTAAGTTCCAAAGCTTTTTTAAGAACAAACTTAGTCTGAGGCATAGCACCCTCAAAGGCATCGACAACAAGTACAACACCATTTACCATCTTAAGAACACGTTCTACTTCACCACCAAAATCTGCATGACCTGGTGTATCAATGATATTAATTTTTACATCTTTATAAGTAACTGCCGTATTCTTTGCTAGAATAGTAATACCACGTTCTTTTTCTATGTCACCAGAGTCCATAATGCGCTCTTCTACAACTTGATTGCTACGGAATACACCGCTCTGTTTTAGAAGCTCGTCTACGAGCGTAGTCTTACCATGATCGACATGGGCAATAATTGCGATATTTCTTACATTTTCACGTTTCGTATTCATTTGAAACCTTCTTTCTTTAATGGTCCATCAATTAATCGTTCACTGTTCAACTTTTGTATTGTAACATATTTTCATGAATTTACAAGAAAATTCTTGTTTTTACTAAATGGTAGGTTATGTGAGTGCTATAAAATAAGTTCTATAATTAATAGAAATTAGTATGTTTGGTTTGGTAGTCAGAAAATTTTCGGCACATGGATAGAAAAGATTACTATGACGTAAAAGGTATTGTTTTCCTGTGAGTTAATATGGATCTATTTATTGTAATTGACTTAAAAATGAATATGGATCCTTACATTTATTTTAAAGTATAAGTATATTTTCCGACCTTTATCCACATAACTAACACAGAGGTAATGGTAAAAGTGCTAAAATCTTAACAATAGAAACAATATAGAGATATTCTCTGCTTTTTGTCAAGCATAATACGACAAATCTTAACAAAAAAATAACTTGTTTTCATTGTGATTCTAGGTTATAATTAGTAAAAATTCACAAGTAAAACATTTCCAAAATAACCAAGGTTATGAAAGTGTTTCTATACGGTCAGAAGTGCTTTGACGGAAAGGTTGTGTTCTAACAACGGTAGTTACTGCAAGGGTGAAGGTAGCAGTACACAAAAGAACTGTAATTATGAGGAAAATGGTATAGTGAAACAAGGAAGGGAGTGCTTTTGACAAGAATTATGTCAAAAATTGAATACCAAAAATGATTGATTTGTAAATATTTTCCTTATATAATGAAGACAGATAGAATACAAATTAGTTGTAGAGAAAATCTGAACGAACCAGAAGAAGAGAAGGGAGTCATACAGCATGACAGATAAAGTATTTGATAACAATCAAGTAAGTGTTGCAGGCGAGGTAATCAGTGAATTTACTTTTAGCCATGAAGTCTTTGGAGAAGGCTTCTATTTATTGGAGGTACTTGTTGGAAGATTAAGTAACTCATTTGATGTAATACCAGTGATGGTATCAGAACGTTTGATTGATGTGAAAGGAAATTATAAAGGAAAGTTCGTAGAAGTAAGCGGACAATTCCGTTCCTATAATCGTCATGAAGACAGTAAGAATCGGTTAGTGCTTTCTGTATTTGCCAGAGAGATTAAAGTAACCGAGGAAGAATCCGAAAATGCAAAGCCAAACTACATTTTCTTGGATGGTTTCGTTTGCAAACCACCAGTATATCGTAAGACCCCACTTGGAAGAGAGATTGCAGATATCTTACTTGCAGTAAATCGTCCATATGGTAAGTCTGATTACATTCCATGCATATGCTGGGGTAGAAATGCTAGATTTGCAGAAAGTTTCGAAGTTGGTGGACATATTCAGGTATGGGGCAGAATTCAAAGTCGTGAGTATCAGAAGAAAACTGGTGAAACTGATTTTGAGAAGAGAGTAGCATATGAAGTTTCTGTAAGTAAGCTAGAGTATGTGAATAGTGAGGAAGAATAACGATAACCTTCTTGCATAATAATTAGCAAGAGCGGTATACTGCTTTCCATATATAACATAATAAAAAGAGGGGTGTTGGAAGCAACACCCTTTTTTTATGTTTCGAATATAATAATAACAAATGAGATGGAATAAATGGAGTCAAAGCGCAGAATTTAGAAATATGTGTAAGATTGGGTTGACAATAAGAGATTGTGGTGATAATATGATTTTACAATTGAACAACAATTGGTAGAGGTGCATCAATTATCAGTAAACAATCGGATATGTCAGGCATAGTAGAGGATTGTTGAAAGGATGAGATGCCGAAGCTTTAGATACCCTGAAGTATGTAAAGCTGGTCGTATGATGAAGAATCATGGGACTGTCATCAACTTATTGATGGAGAGCTACCTAAAGAATGTATCAATCATATCCTATTTACAAAGCGTTAGGGTATCACTTGGTAATGTAGTAGAATTCTTTAGTGTCGACTCCGCGTCGGCTTTTTTTATGCCAATTTATTCCATGGAGGTGCTGTTATGGCAATTTTTACTGGTGCTGGTGTGGCTATTGTTACGCCGTTTAAGGAAAACAGAGAAGTTAATTACGAAAAGCTAGGTGAGCTTATTGATTTTCAGATTAACAATGGAACTGATAGTATAATTATATGTGGTACAACAGGAGAATCTTCAACCCTGACACACGAAGAACACATAGAGTGTATTCGTTTTGCAGTAGAGCACACAAAGAAAAGAGTACCGGTGATTGCTGGAACAGGATCGAATTGTACCGAAACCGCGATATTCTTATCAAAAGAAGCGCAGGTTGCTGGTGCAGATGCTGTACTTTTGGTAACACCTTACTACAATAAAGCAACCCAAAAAGGATTAACCACGCATTTTACTGCGATTGCTAATTCTATTGATTTACCAGTGATGTTATATAATGTTCCATCAAGAACGGGCTGTAACATCCTACCAGCAACTGCTGCGACATTAGCTAAAACAGTAGATAACATTGTTGCAATGAAGGAAGCTTCCGGGAATATTGCTCAGGTTGCAGAATTAGTGCATGCATGTGAAGGTAGACTTGATATTTATTCTGGATGCGATGAATCCATCGTTCCAGTAATGTCCTTAGGAGGCCTTGGAGTTGTCTCTGTATTGTCCAATATCGCACCAAGACAGACACATGATATTGTAGCTAAATTCCTTGCAGGGGACACAAAGGGTAGCTTAGAACTTCAGTTAAAGTATTTACCAGTGATTAATGCGCTTTTTAGCGAGGTAAATCCGATACCGGTAAAGAAGGCGCTTAACCTGATGGGATTTGAGGTAGGCCAGTTAAGAAGACCTTTAACAGAGATGGAAGAGGATCATGCAAAAGTTCTTGCAGAAGAGATGAAAAAAGTTGGTTTAATCTAAAATATAATAAAAAAAGGATTTATTACCGATCGATAGGAAGAAAATATAAGGATTAGAAGGTGGCACTAAAACTTTCTATTAGAATAGTTTTCAGGGAATCGTTATAATCGATTCCCTGAAAATTCAGATAACATAGACAAAGGAAAGGTGAAGTCATGACAGAGATAATAATGGTTGGCTGTAACGGAAGGATGGGACAGGTAATCAGTAATTTGGTAGCACAGGATGAAAATGCGAAGATTGTTGCTGGAGTGGATGTTTTTGATGATGGAAGAAATCCATATCCGGTATTTAAAAATCTGGAAGAGTGTACGGTTGCAGCGGATGCAGTCATTGATTTTTCCTCTCCTAAGAGCTTAGATGAGTTAATTCGAGTTTCTAAAAAACGAAATCTTCCCTTGGTGTTATGTACAACAGGTTATTCTGATGAGGATATTAAAAAAATCGAAGAAGCTTCGAAAGAAGTTGCAATTCTTCGTTCTGCTAATATGTCTTTGGGAGTAAATACACTACTTAAATTAGTGAGTGTTGCAGCAAATGTACTTGCGAAAGCAGATTACGATATTGAAATCATTGAAAAACATCATAATCAAAAAGTGGATGCGCCTAGTGGTACAGCACTTGCACTTGCGGATGCGATTAATGAAGCACTAAATAAAGAGTATCATTATATGTATGACCGATCTAAGGTTCGTGAAAAACGTGATAAGAAAGAAATTGGAATCAGTGCAGTTCGTGGCGGTAATATTGTCGGTGAACATGAAGTAATCTTTGCAGGTACGGATGAAGTAATTGAGTTTAAACATACCGCTTATTCCAAGGCTATCTTTGGCAAGGGAGCGATCACAGCCGCAAAATATTTAGCTGGTAAAGGTCCTGGTCTATATTCTATGAGCGATGTGATTGCTTAAGATAAATTGCAGAACTATTTTTGTCAATGGTAGATACTCATGCCTTGACAAACGAAAATACAGACGATATACTACAAGTAAAAGAGAAACCGATGATCAGGAGAAGTAGATAAGTAAGGAGTTTTCAGAGAGCTGTTGTAGGTGGGAATACAGTAACGAAAGCTTATTGAATGGACTTGTGAGGGCAACTTGAAACCGTAAGGGAGTAGACGTTGACGGATCCCCAACCGTTATCCATGGGACTGTAATCAGTAAGTTACAGATAGAGTGGGTGCTTTGCACCAATCTGGGTGGTACCGCAGAAGTTCAGGCTTTTGTCCCTGTAGGAGCAGGGGCAGAAGCTTTTTTATATTGATAACAAGGAAGCGTTCGCAATACGCGCTTTTCTTGAATAATTTAAAAAGTGCTCCGAAGTGATGCGCTCGCTTAGCATTAAGAAAAGTTGTCACTAATAAACAATTTGTATTTATTTGAGAGGATGGAAAATCATGAGTGAAGTAAAGAAGAGAATTTTAACTGGTGACCGTACAACTGGAAAACTTCATCTTGGACACTATGTGGGAAGTCTTTCCCAACGTGTAGAGTTACAAGATGAATACGATACTTTTATTTTATTAGCTGATATTCAAGCATTAACAACGCATTTTGAAAGACCAGAATTGATTAATTCGAGTATTTATGATGTTGCGATGGATAATTTATCGGTCGGCCTTGATCCAAATAAAGTGACGATATTTCAACAATCCCAAATCAAAGCGATTGCAGAATTAACAGTTTTTTATTCTATGTTTGTATCTGTCAATGTGCTTCGTCATAACCCAACGATTAAAACAGAGGCTGCACAATATGGATATGAAGATTTAACCTATGGATTCCTAGGATATCCGGTAAGCCAGTCTGCGGACATCACTTTCTGTAACGCTGATTTAGTTCCTGTTGGAGAAGATCAGCTTCCACATATGGAGATGACAAGAAAGATAGTACGCCGCTTTAATGACTTATACGGTGAGACATTACACGAACCAAAAGCAAAGCTTAGCTCTTGCTCTAGATTAGTTGGTTTAGATGGCAATGCCAAGATGGGTAAGAGCCTTGGTAATGCGATTTACCTTTCCGATGATACGAAAACAGTCAACGAGAAAGTAAGAGCTGCAGTTACTGATCCAAATCGTATTACATTAAAAGACCCAGGAAATCCAGAAATCTGCGTAGTACAGGCATACCATAAGGTGTTTAATCCTTCAGAACATGAGGATATCTGCAATCGATGCCGTACAGCGAATATCGGTTGTGTTGCTTGTAAGAAGCGTTTGGCGGAAAAACTAAATGAGTTGCTTGATCCATTTCGTGACAGACGTGCCTATTATGAAGCACGTAAGCCAGAGGTAAGAGACATTATAATGGCTGGTAGTGAAAAAGCGAATAAAATCGGTGAGGAGACTGTTGCTAAAGTGAAGAAGGCAATGTGTGTTTCTATCGATTGATTTATTTGAATAAGAAAATAGAGCTGTTGAAAATGTATTTATTGTGAAGTAGATACCGTATGACAACAGCTCTTTTTTTGTAAAGAAGATGCATGAGGAAATTATCATTCATGACAAGGAAAAGGTTGCGAAGTGTACTTTTTCTTGTTTCAGTGATTTACTTAGTAAAAATTGTACAAGAAAGTTTGATGAATATTATTATTCTGTACCTAATATATTAGCTTATAAGAGATACAAGCTATTGAAAAAAAGCAAAATAATTATCGAGAGTAGCAGGAAAATTAAAAGTCAATTTACACTTTTTATTCATGACAAGTGAGACATTTTATTGTCTTATCTTGTATTGGTGAAGGCTTCATAAGTGCAGAAAGCTTGTGCCAGAATGGGGGATAGAATGAACAAAAAGGAATGGATAAAAAAATTAATATTAGCAGGGATTTGTATTGTTATATTTATCATACTCTTATTTCGTAATATTTTAGGTGGAACAAAAGATAACGATGGTGGAGAACAGTCAAACACCTTGCAGGGGGAGCGTATTACTCGTGCAGAAGCGATGCGACTCTTTAGTTACCTTTTTTATACTTCGGAGGAAAGGAAGGAATTATCTTTCCTAAGTGAATTTTCTGATGTTTCAGCGAAAGAGGAGTATAGTGAATATTTAAATGCTGCAATTAATGCAGGATTTGTTAGTAATGCGACCAAAGAAGACAAGAAAGCAAGGTTGTTAGAGAATATTACCTGCGGAGAATTTCGAGACATGCTGTTTATGATAACAGATTTGTATGAAATAGATTATAATGGACTTAAAAAATCATTTCCAGATAGATTTTCTACGGTCAGAGAAAAAGATGAATTATTGTTAACTGAATTTCTCTCCATTTATGAAACAATGATATCAATGTTAAAAGGTAAGACCAAACTTTCCTATCAAGAGCTATATTTCCTTGGAAGCTTATCAGAAGCAGGAGATAATCTATTAGCTCAGGATGGCAATCAATATCAGACTACATATTTTCGAAATTATCAGGATTTATTTCAGCCAGAGAACGAGCCTCCCAGTAAAGCAATTCCGTTTCGAGGAAAGGAAGACAAAGATGATTATGTCGGGAGATACCTCTCTGTATTAACCTGTGCAGATGAGCTAGTTTATGTGAGAGCGCAGATAGACAAGCCAGTAGTTTTAAAGAATGTATATATGATTGAAGGAAAAGGAAAAGAAATAAAAACCTTTATCTCTGGAATTACAAGAACTTTTGAAACGAGCCTTACGCTATCGGATAGTTTTACAGAGAAGGTCGGGGATTTAACTTTAACGGATGGGCTTATTACGAGTGTTACAATAAAGCCTGATATCATCAGAGGGAAGGTTTTAGTGACCGGTAAGAATGAGATTGAGGTGGAGGGCTATGGGGTTCTACCACTCGATGATAACTATCGGATTTACAAGCTTTTTGGTGAGATGGAGATGGAAAAAACCAATAACATCTTAGTGGGATATAGTGTAACAGACTTTGTTGTCTCGGAAGGAAAGATATGTGCAGCTTTGATACGAGATCAAATCAAGGCAGAAAATATTCGTGTTCTAATTAATTCGAGTAATTATCAAAGTGTCTATCATGATTCGATTATTTTTACAGTCGATTGCCCGTATACCATTGACAATGGAGAAGAGACCGTACGCTTTGAAAAAGATGAGGAATTTACCATAACAAAAGATAGTAAGCTTATGACCAATGGGCGTATTAAAATTACTCCATTAGAAGAACATGGGAAAGTTGCACTTTTGAATGTGAAGCGTAATTTAGGTGTACCAAAATATCGAGGGACAATGGAAATCTCAGTGAATGAAAAAGGCCTCATCGTGATTAACGAACTTAGTATCGAAGAATATTTGTATGCAGTAGTTCCGAGTGAAATGCCGGTAAGTTACGGTAATGAAGCTTTAAAAGTGCAAGCAGTATGTGCAAGAAGTTATGCTTTTAATCAGTTATATGCCAATAAATACAGTGCCTACGGTGCTCATGTTGATGATAGTGTAAGCTGCCAGGTATACAATAATGTGGCAGAAAATGATGCTTCGATTATGGCAGTAAAGGATACTTATGGGAAGGTGTTAACGCAAGGTGGAAAGGTAATTACAGCTTACTATTTTTCTACTTCTTGTGGGCATACTGCAAGTATTGAGGATGTCTGGCAGGATGCGAAGGAGGCGAAATATTTAACAGGAAATCTTCAAACCGAGGAGAGAATGACTGTTGATTTTTCAAAAGATGAGGTGTTTCGAGGCTTTTTAGCAAAAGATGCAGTTTCTGTCATGACGGATGGTACGAAAAAAGAAGAGGCTGTAACTACTTATGATAGTGGATTTTTAATGTATCGATGGAATGTAACCATGGACGTGGCAACATTAAGCAAACAGATCAATAAGTATTTAGCGGATTGTTATAACAGTAATAAGACATCGATATTAACCTACGTACGTTCACAAGAATTAAATGATGCAACCGAGATCCCGGGAGCAACGATTGTAGAAGGAAAGGTCTTTAAAAGCATTCCAGTATCTACGATTGGGACATTGACCGATATGAAGGTTATTACGAGAGGAAGCAGCGGTATTATAAAGGAATTGCTAATCAAAGGAACTGAGAACACTGTATTAGTAAGATATCAGACGAACATAAGAAAATTATTAGCTCCAGTTGCAACGGAAGTGGTGAGATTGGATGGCAGTACAGTCAATGGAATGTCATTATTACCAAGTGCTTTTTTTGTCATCGATAAGAGTAACGAGAGTTCGAAGACAACATTTACACTAACTGGTGGTGGTTTTGGTCACGGAACTGGTATGTCGCAAAATGGTGTGAAAACGATGGTTAGCAGGGGAAAAAGCTATGAGGAAATCTTAAAGCATTACTATACTGATGCTAATTTAGAAGTAATCTATGAGTAGAGTGAATTTAGGTTTAAGAAAAGCAGAATAGAATTCTAAAGTATTTTGTAAACACGAAATTGTGTCAAAAGCGTTAATCTGTGGATAATAATAGAATTTTTAAAGAACAAAGTGGATACAGACTAGGGTTTCTATGGAGATTTAAGCTCCATGAATAGACTAGGTGGTATCCACTTTTATACGTTATCTTTGATTTCAAATAGGACAAAAGTTGTAGTAAAGATTGGGCAAGGTGTAGAATTGGCTTAGTTTACTCCTGTGATTGTTTCTTACTAAACAACTTTTTAAGTGCAGAAAGAACAGTAGGGTTTGATAGTACTGAGTTGACTTCAGCACCAATAAACATCATGTACATACAGGAATACAGCCACACCATGCATAACACGATTGCAGTAAGGCTGCCATAAGTATAAGAGTAGTTGCTCATATTATCAATATAGAAGGAAAACAGATAAGAAAAAATCACCCATCCACAAGAAGATAATATTGCTCCAGGAAGTTCTTTAATCAACTTGGTTTTTCGGTTAGGAACTACCATAAAAATAAACAAAAAGAAAGCAATTAACAAACAAAGACCTACGATAGTACGTAAACTGATGATAAGAAGAGCAAACTCTGTGAATACTGGAAAACGTCTTACAATCCAAAGATAGAGCTGATTTCCAAAAACAAAAATTACAAGAAATAAAATAATCATCAATGCAAAAAGAACGGTATAAATCGCTGATTTAATACGTATGATAATATAATTTCTTGTTTCAGTATTCGCATAAACTCCATTCATTCCGCGGATAATACTTAAAAATCCTTTGGAAGAGGACCATAGCGCAGCAACCAAAGTAACGGATAGTATTGTTGTTGAAGTAGCCTTATTGTAAAGCTCAGTAATGATAGAGATGATAAAACTTTGAATTGCTGCAGGAAAAACAGTTCTGCAGGCATGCATTACTTCACTTTCTGTAAATGGAAGGTATTGCATAATGGATAATAAAAACATAGCAAACGGGAAAAAGGAGATGAAGATAAAGAATGCTGCCTGCGCGGAAAAGGCACTGATATAATCATCTCTTAGTTTATGACTAAATACCCGAATGACTCTTGCGATTGAAATAAACAGCATTGCACAAACTCCGATCTTAACTTAAAAAGTTCTTAATTATTATATTATATCCATAGTAAATCAAAATTGAGCACTTGACAATAGAAAAATATATGATAGAATTACCCCTATAAGAAAAAGGCTATGAAGGTGTTGCTACAGGCAACCAGATTAAACTTTTCTATCAGAGAGAGGAAGTCACCGGCTGAAAGCTTCCCCGAGTTCAGAGTTTAATTGATTTTCTCACCGGAGCTGCATATTTGAATATGTTAACCTACCTCCAAAAAAATAAAGTCACAGGGTTAACATTAGTAGGATATGACGTATATGCACGTTACGCATAACTTAAGTGCCTATGTTAGGAATAAGGATTCGTTATTCTCCTTATTTTTATAATGGGAATTAGGGTGGTACCGCGGGTAGCTTTTATACTCCGTCCCTTTTTGGGGACGGAGTTTTTTTGTGGTTAAAATGAACCAGAGAAGTTTAAATCCGTGTTAGAGCGAATATTGTGTGTTTTGTCTATGTGAAAGAGATTAAGTCAGCGAAAAGAAAGGAGAATTACTATGAAACAAACATTGATGGAAATCAAGGAAAGAGCATTGAGTCAAATTAATGCAAGTGAGACCTTAGATGTGTTAAATGAAATCAGAGTGAATTTCTTAGGTAAGAAGGGGGAATTAACCTCTGTTTTAAAATCATTGAAGGATGTGGCACCAGAAGATCGTCCCAAAGTTGGTCAGTTAGTAAATGAGGCAAGAGAAATTTTAGAGGAAGCACTAGAAAGTAAGAAGGCAGCATTTGAAAAATTGCTTCGTGAAGCAAAGATGAAGGCAGAGACAATCGACGTTACACTTCCTGCTAAGAAACCTATGCTTGGCCATCGCCATCCAAATACAATAGCATTAGAAGAGGCAGAGCGTATCTTCGTTGGTATGGGTTATGAAGTAGTAGAAGGTCCAGAAATTGAGTACGATTATTACAACTTTGAGGCGCTTAATATTCCAGCAAATCATCCAGCGAAAGATGAACAGGATACGTTCTATGTTACAAGCAATATCTTACTTCGTACACAGACTTCCCCAGTTCAGGTACATGTTATGGAGCAAGGAAAACTTCCAATCCGTATGATTGCACCAGGAAGAGTATTTCGTTCGGATGAAGTGGATGCAACACATTCTCCAAGCTTCCATCAGATTGAAGGGTTAGTAATCGATAAGAATATCACATTTGCTGATTTAAAAGGAACGTTAGCAGAGTTTGCAAAACAGTTATTTGGAGAAGAGACAAAGGTTAAGTTCAGACCACACCATTTCCCATTCACAGAGCCTAGCGCTGAGGTGGATGTATCCTGCTTCAAATGTGGTGGAAAGGGATGTCGTTTCTGTAAAGGTTCCGGTTGGATTGAAATCTTAGGATGCGGTATGGTTCACCCACATGTTCTTGAAATGAGCGGAATTGATCCAGAAGAGTACACAGGATTTGCATTCGGTGTGGGTCTTGAGCGTATCGCACTACTCAAATATGAAATAGATGATATGAGACTTCTTTATGAGAATGATATGAGATTCTTAAAACAATTCTAGATGAAGGTAGCGCATAACACATTATGCGCGGGAAAGGAGAATAATTATGAATACACCACTTTCATGGATTAAAGCTTATGTTCCAGAATTAGACGTGACAGCACAGGACTATACTGATGCGATGACCTTAAGCGGAACTAAGGTAGAAGGATTTGAAAGACTTGACGCTGATTTAGAGAAAATCATCGTTGGTAAGATTCTTAAAATAGAGAAACACCCAGATGCGGATAAATTAATTGTATGCCAGGTTCAGATATCGGAAGAGGGAGATAGCGTACAAATAGTAACTGGTGCAAAGAATGTAAAAGAAGGCGACGTAATACCAGTGGTATTAGACGGAGGACGTGTTGCTGGCGGACATGATGGAAGTAAAACTCCTGGTGGAATTAAGATTAAGAAGGGGAAACTAAGAGGTGTGGAATCTAATGGTATGATGTGCTCCATCGAAGAGTTAGGTTCTTCCAAAGAGATGTACCCAGAGGCACCAGAAGATGGTATCTATATCTTTAGTGATATAAAGGAATATGAGAATGTAAAGATTGGTTCTAGTGCGATTGAAGTATTGGGATTAAATGATGTTACATTTGAGTATGAGATTACTTCTAACCGTGTGGATTGTTTTGGTGTACTTGGTATTGCAAGGGAGGCAGCAGCAACATTTCGCAAGCCATTCGTTCCTCCTGTTGTGAAAGAAACAGGTAATGATGAAAAAGTAGCAGAATATGTGGAAGTAAAAATTAAGGATGCAGATCTATGCAGTAGATATGTTGCTAGAGTAGTTAAGAACGTTAAGATTGGCCCATCCCCATTATGGATGCAGAGAAGACTATCTGCTTGTGGTATTCGTCCGATTAATAACATTGTTGATATCACAAACTATGTAATGGAAGAGTTCGCACAGCCAATGCATGCGTTTGACTTAGACTTAATCGCAGGAAATAAGATTATTGTAGAACGTGCAAATGATGGAGATGAATTTGTAACGTTAGATGGTCAGGTGAGAAAACTTGATTCCAGTATGTTAATGATCTGTGATGCAGAAAAGCCAGTTGCTATTGCCGGTATTATGGGTGGTGAAAACTCAAAGATTACAGATGATGTAAAGACCTTATTACTCGAAGCAGCATGCTTTGATGGTACTAACATTCGTCTATCCAGTAAGAAGTTAGGCTTACGTACCGATGCTTCCTCAAAGTTTGAAAAAGGGTTAGATCCAAACACAGCAATGGCAGCAATTAACCGTGCATGTCAGTTAATCGAAGAACTTGGTGTAGGCGAGGTTGTTGGCGGAGCAGTGGATGTATATCCAAGAGTACGTGGAGAAAAGAGAGTGAAGTTTAATTGGCAGCGTACCAATAAGGTACTTGGCACTTCTCTTGATAAAGAAACAATGCTTTCTTACTTTAAGATGGTAGACTTAGGATTTGATCCTGCAACAGACGAAGTTATAGTTCCAAGCTGGAGACAAGACGTAGAATGCCAAGCAGATTTAGATGAAGAAGTAGCTCGTTTTTATGGTTATGATAATATCCCATCAACGCTCCCTAATGGTGAGGCTACTACTGGTAAGCTTACTTTTAAACTTCGTATTGAAAATGAAGCAAGAGCGATGGCGGAACAGTTTGGTTTCTCAGAAGCTCAGACTTATTCTTTCGAAAGTCCAAAGGTATATGATAAATTATTAATACCAGCAGAGGATAAACTGCGTGAAACGGTAACTATATCAAATCCTCTTGGCGAAGACTATAGTGTGATGAGAACCTTACCATTAAACGGTATGCTAAGCTCACTTTCTACAAACTATAATCGTCGTAATAAAAATGTTCGTTTATATGAACTTGCAAATATCTATTTACCAAAGGCACTTCCAGTAACTGAATTACCAGATGAGAGAATGCAGTTTACTCTAGGTTTCTATGGTGCTGGTGATTTCTTTGACCTAAAGGGTGTTGTGGAAGAATTTATTGAGAAAGTCGGGATGAAAGGTATCTTAACTTATGATCCTAATTCAGGAAAAACCTTCCTTCATCCAGGCCGTCAAGCGAATATTTACTACGAAGGAACCTTAATCGGTTACTTAGGTGAAGTTCACCCAGAAGTGCTTGATAACTATGATATTGGTGAGAAAGCATATGTTGCAGTTCTTGATATGCCTGAAATCGTTGCAAGAGCAAGCTATGATGTGAAGTATACAGGTATTGCTAAATACCCAGCAGTTACCAGAGATATTAGTATGGTTATGAAGAAAGAAATCTTAGCTGGCCAAGTAGAAGAAGTGATTCGTAAGAATGGTGGTAAGCTATTAGAACATTATAGCTTATTCGATATCTATGAAGGAGCTCAGATTAAAGAAGGGTATAAATCAATGGCTTACTCTATAAGCTTTAGAGCATTGGACCGTACGTTAGAAGATAAGGATGTTACAGAAGTAATGAATAAGATTCTAAAGGGACTGTCAGCACTTGGAATTGAGTTAAGACAGTAGAGTCTATTACTTGAGATAGAGATAGATAAGAATAAGCGCATTCGAACGGCTATAACTGAAGTATAGAGAAAACCGGGTTGTTATACCCGGTTTTCTTAAGTATAAGGAATTAATATTTTGTGAGGTTACTTATTTATATAAGTTTAGCAGACATAAGGAGATATTTTTATCATATATAATTCATTAAAGGCAATGGAACTTACGAGTAGTGAATTTGTTACATATTTCTTAATTTACCATTAAATAAGTGTTTTAACATAGTTTTGACAAAACTAATCTCTAATATTAGAATATAAAGGGGAAATGTCCTAAATTTGACACTAGGAGGAGAAAAAATGAAGAAAATAAACGCGAGACTCATAGCTTTTGCGGTGATGTTTGCAGTAATGTTCAGTACAATAGCAGTAAGTCAGACACAGAATGCTTATGCTGCTTCAATAGCACTGAATGCAACTAGCAAGACAGTGGTAGCTGGTAACACATATACACTGTCGGTGAAAAATGCTACTAATATGTCCAAAACCTCATGGAAATCTTCGAATACAAAGGTTGCCACAGTAAACGGAAAGGGTCTTGTGACATCAGTCGCACCAGGTACAGCAACAATAACAGCAACTGTTTATTTTAAAGATGGTACTCAAAAACAGTTAAGCAGTAAGATAACAGTAAAGAAGCGTATTCCAGCTACTAGTGTTACTCTTAATGTAGTACATGATGAAATTAATGCCCATATTATTGAAGTAGGAAGTAAGTATGACTTCAACACAAAGTTAACTCCATCAACATCTACAGATTCTACCTATTATAGTATCTCAGATACTACTTATGCTACAGTGAATTCTGCAGGTATTGTTACTGGTGTGAAACCTGGTATTACTGTGTTAGAAGCAAGAATTGGTGTAAATAAGACAGAAGCAATGAAATCTACAAATAAAGTTGTAGCAAGAACATATATCTTAGTAAGACCTAAGACTACACCAACGGTAACTCCTACGCCAACACCAACACCTGTTACTGAACCTAAGGCATTAGGAGTTTCTTTAGTAAGTTCGAATGAAATTAAGATTACCTTTAATTCACCAATCCGTAAATCAAGTGTTATTGATGGAAATGGTAACTTAATAAGTGGTGCGATTACTATTACACCGGGTAATAAAGCAACAGCACTAGGAAATTTAAGTGCGAAGCTATCTAAGGATTTAATGGAGTTAAATATTATTGCAAGTGGTGAATTTGCAGGAGTTTATGTTACTACAATCTTTAATAAGACCGAAACTGTTGATGGAACTCCAGTTCAGGCAGCGGCTTTCCAAAACGATTTTGTTGATACCAAAGGACCTACTTATACGGAAACAACAATAAGTGATAACGGATACAAAGCGCAAATTCAATTTAGTGAAGCAATTGACATCTCAAAACTAAGTATTTTACAAGTTTATGGTGAAAGCAATACTTATGTAAAGAATTATATTGGAAATGCAAACAACTATATCTTAAGCAGTGATAAAAAGACATTGACAATCGACTTAATGGCAACTGGACAAAAGGTTGTGAATGCAATGGTTGAGATGACCGGAATTAAAGACTTAAAGGGTAATGAAGCAGAACCTTATGTACTTTCTGTTATTGTAAGATGTGATGCTACAGAAAAAGCGTTAGCAAACATTCTTAAGGTAGAAAGAATAAATAAAACTCAGTTAACAGCAACGTTTGACGCACCAATTGAAACTGCAGGTTATGCTAAAATTGATGGGTTAGTTTCTTATGGTACGGTAGATCCGGATAATAATAAAAAGGTTAATTACACAATTATTAATACTAACTTAACAGGTAATCAGTTAGTTACCTTCTCAGGCTGGAGAAACTATAATGCTAGTTATACAGTAAATGCTAATCAGACAAGAGAGGTTGACTTTACCCTAGATACAACTCCACCAATACTATTAAGTTATGAGTTAACAAGTAGTATGCAAAATGGAGTACCTGTTAATAAATTAATTCTGAATTATAACAAAACAGTTAGCCTTACGAATATCAGTAGTTCCTTATCAGCATTAGTGTATAGTAACAATGGTAATATACTACCGATGAATTTCACATACACTGGTACAGTGGAGGATAAGACAGTAACACTTACATTAGATAACTTGACACTAGAAGGTGGTACTTACAAGATTACAATACCAAAGGATTTTGTATTAGATAATTTAAGTAATGCCTCTCTTTCAACCACAATACAGGTTCAAAAATCCGCAGGAAGCTCGTCAAACTTACCAGATCCAGCTTCCATAATACAAGATGCCACCAATCCAAGCAAAATTATTATAACATTTAATTATAAGCTTGATTTAGCGAGTGTTGCAAATGTGTCGAATTATACATTAGGATCTTATACAAATCCTATCAGTGCAGTAATAGAACAACAGGATAATAATAAAGCGGTTGTTGTGCTAACCTTTGCAAATGGAGCAATTTCGAGTACAGGATCCCATGCAATCACTATCAGGGGACTTAAAGGTTATAATGGTTCCTATGGTGAGATGAAGGTCTATAACACAACACTTACCTTGGTAGAGAATACAGCGGCTATGGTAGTTAGTTGTAAGCAAGTATCTCCATATGGTATAGAAATCGAATTATCCAAAGAAGTAACAGGGACAGGAACATTCCAGGTTTATAATGGTAGCAGCTATGTGTCACCTACAAGCTGCTACGTTAGCGGAAAAGTAATTTACCTAAGCTTTAATCAAGCGATTGGTAATGCTTCCTATCTGATATTAACCAATAATTATTTTGTAGATTACCAAAATAATGCAGCGGTAATTAATTCACCGCTGTCCGTTCAGAGAACATACTAAAACAAGAAAGGGTACCTTTTACTAACCTTACCTTGTTATAAATAAAAAGGGTGCATGGAACGACAATTGTTGTTTTATGCACTCCTTTTTTAAAACTTTTTATAAATCATATCATAGGCTAAAATCATAGAAATTGGTTATTTTATTAAGTATGACAATTTTGTTATTCTTGAATATGTGGAAATGCTAGTGTATAATAATAGAGATTCTAGTATGACATGATAGGAGTATGTGTTTTGAAGTGTAATTTAACTACGGGAAAACGAGCATTGGTATGGATACTTTTTCTTGGCTATTTGGCCTGTTTGTCATACTTTCTTTTTTTTAGTGAACGATATGGAAGAACAGATACGAGTAATGGATACCGTTATAATTTAGTGTTATTTCGAGAAATAAAGCGTTTTTTCATTTATCGGAGGGAAGTCGGCCTGGAAGGTTTTTTGGTAAACATGGTAGGGAATGTAGCTGCATTTATGCCATTTGGGTTTTGCCTACCGATGATTAGTTTAAAGCGGAGAGGTTTTTTCTCTGTTCTTTTTTGGAGTTTTGGACTTACGTTAACGATTGAGACAATACAACTTCTTTATCAAATAGGAAGTTTTGATGTTGATGATTTATTACTTAATACCATTGGAGGAGTACTTGGCTATATATGCTACAGGATTATGCTTGCGATTTATACGGTATACAAAGTAAGAAAGAGTAGTCACCATAAATATCGTATGGAATAATCACAGGCAAAATAACAGGAGGAATTCATGATACTAAAAAAAGCAAAGTATAAATTTAAAGGAAGAGTGCATTCAAAGAATGGAATCCTGTCATTTTTGTTAGGACTAGCTGTAATCATATCCTTCTTCACCATTTCATTTATATCAGGTATCAATAAGGGGCAAGGGGATATCGTTCTGGGTGCAGTTGGTATAACAACCTTTTTGGCATCTATTTATGGTTTTATTGCAGGATATAAGAGTTTTCAAGAAAAAGATATTTATCTGGTTGCACCTATTCTAGGGATTGGCATCAATGGTATTATGATGATAAGCTTGTTTTGCTTGTATATTCTAGGAATTGTGATTTAAACATTGAGAGATTATAGTAAAGTAGAGAACCTACTAAATAAATGTTAAAGCAAATGAAAAATTAAATAGAGTTCAAAGAAGATTAAAATCTTTCTTTAGTTACAAAAGCAAAATAGAAAGCATAGAAAGAAGGAATGGTGAAATATGAGAACGATTCAACGTTTACAGGAAGAAAATGAAGCAGCATTAGAGAGGCTATCATTATCGATGGAACGCTTACAGGTAATGTTAACTGAGGATACTGTGAGTGAGAAGTACCGTGACTTTTTTAAGAAAAATGCTGCCTTTTTACTAAAGTTATATCATATAGCGTTAGCAGTAAAAAGTGGAGAGCAGGCAAAATTAACACTAGAGCAGTTAAAACAGCAAAACACGGAACTGTATGAAGATATTCTAGATAATAATTATAACCAAAGTTATGCAAATCCTGCTTATGCAGTTTCGGTATTTGGTGAGGAATATGGTAAGATTATAACCTTTTTGGCAACAGAAGTTCGTTCTTTAATTCCATGTGCTTTTGAGTATAAGTTACTACCATTTACCATGTCTGTTGAACTCTTTATTGAAGTGTACAATTACTTTGAAGAAGAGGATGAATATACTTATAAAGACGTAAAACGTGCCATTTATTACTTTGCGAGCGATTATGCAGAAGACTTTATGGACATGCGTGTGCGTGAGATGTATGATCCAACTTATACCTTTGCTTATGATATTATTATGGATTCCGATTTATCAGACCTTAGATATCTCTATCAATACGGAGAATATATTACAGATAATGAATTAAAAATTGCCGAGTTTTTAAATGAACTTTCACCTGAGGAAGTAAAAGCGATGGCAGATACTTATACCGAAGGTTATGTACGTGGTTTTGTTATGATGGGTGCGGACTTATCAAAGAAAAGCATTGTAGGAATTCGTACCTGCATTGGATTTGAACGTATGATGCGTTATGCATTTCAAAACTTTGAGAATCTAGGAAAGAAAGTAACGGTTTACCGTGTTGCTACTGATGTGATTAATCGTAAGGGTGGTAGAAAAGTAGGTTACTATGCAACAAGTCCTAACCCACAATATGAATACGACCATCGATTTGATAAAGGACTTTTCTTTGATAAAAACTATGCAGAGCGTCATTTGGTGGCTACCAAAGCGGCAATGGAAAAATACCGTGTGGAATGTGCTTCCTACGCAGGTCCAGCTGTGTTAGAAACTTTTGGAGAACCAGACTTTGAGCCAGTGAATAAACCAGAAGTAATTCATTTGGATAAAAAACAACAAGAATTAAATACACAGTCACAAGGACAGATAAGTCAAATGATGCAGGAGTTTATCAAATCAGAGGAAATCTCCTTTACCATTATAGCTTATCCACTTCCATCTATCGGAGATAAGTTCCAGGATATATTTGCTGAGACTGTCAAAGTAAATAATCTGGATAATGAAGAATATAAAGCAATCCAGCAACACATCATTGATGCACTTGATCAAGGTGCATACTGCCAAATCTTAGGTGCGAATGGGAATACAACAGACTTAAAAGTAATGCTTTATGAACTAAAGAACCCTGAGAAGGAAACAATATTTGAGAACTGTACAGCGGATGTTAATATTCCGGTTGGAGAAGTATTTACTTCACCAAAGCTGACAGGAACGAATGGCTGTTTAAATGTGAGCAAGGTTTTCTTAAACGGTTTAGAATATAAGGATTTAAAGATCTGTTTTGAAGATGGTATGATATCTGACTATAGCTGTTCAAATTTTACTGACAGTGATCAAAATGCGAACTATGTTAAAGAGAATATCTTAATGAACCGAGATACTCTTCCTCTGGGAGAGTTTGCAATAGGAACTAATACAACAGCATATGTAATGGGCCGTAAATTTGATATTCAGCGCAAATTGCCAATTCTAATTGCAGAAAAAACAGGACCACATTTTGCAGTAGGCGATACCTGCTACAGTAGAAGCGAGGATCATAAGGTATATAATCCGGATGGGAAAGAGATTGTCGCAAGAGAAAATGAGGTATCTGCCCTTCGTCATACCGATATGGCAAAAGCTTATGTAAATTGTCATACAGACATTACGATTCCTTATGATGAAATCAAAGAGATTTCAGTGTATACCAAGGATAATCAAAAGATTATGATTATAGAAGATGGGCGTTTTGTTCTACCAGGGACAGAGCAATTAAATGATGCATTAAAAGAGCTTCAATAAGAAGAGAAGTAATCACCCTTTTAAAAGTTACTTCTCCATAAAGTGGGGAGTTACCTAAAGATAGAAAGCAAAAGGAAAGGATGTATTTAACATGGCTAAGGTAGGAATTGTAATGGGAAGCGACTCAGATCTTCCAGTAATGAGTAAGGCAGCAGAAATGCTTGAGAAATTTGGAATTGATTACGAGATAACTGTAATTAGTGCGCACAGAATGCCGGACGTTTTCTTTGATTATGCTACAAAAGCAGAAGAAAAGGGATTCAAAGTAATTATTGCGGGTGCAGGTGGTGCAGCACATCTTCCAGGAATGTCAGCAGCTATTTTTCCTATGCCAGTAATCGGTGTACCAATTCACTCAAAAGCATTAAGCGGTGTAGATTCCCTATACTCCATCGTTTCAATGCCAGCAGGTATTCCAGTAGCAACAGTGGCAATTGATGGAGCAGCAAATGCAGGTATTTTAGCAGCAAAGATATTAGCAACTTCTGATCCAGAATTGCTCGAGAAGTTAAAAGCTTACAAAGAAGAGTTAAAAGCTTCTGTATTAGTAAAAAAAGAGAAGCTTGAGAATGTTGGCTACAAAGAATACATGAAGTAATCCCCCAATAATTAAGCTTTGTATAACATTAGAACGAAACAATAAATCATCCTAAGTAAACAAAAGGAGCTATTACAACAATAGGTTTAACCCTATTATGTAATAGCTCTTTTTTATGCAGTTAGGATATGTGATTTAATCACTGACGGATAATTTTTACAAAGCTATACTGTTCATAAAATATATAAAAGGTAAGATACCTCATATCTAATCTATATTGTTAAAAAATAATCAATCATTTTGAAAGATTATTTTGTTAAGTGGTATCTAATGATAAAGATAAGAATAGATTTTACGAAATACGAAAGAAGAAAGAGTATGATCCAGTTAAATGAATGGAACCCAAAGCCAGTTCCTATCATCGGATTTACGGTGCAAAATAACGCACCTTTTATGAGAAATAGCTACGCAGTTTCACATAAGTTGTATTTTGTTATAAATATTAGTTTAAAAAATCTTAATTGGAGGGATATCGATGAGAAAAAAGACAGTGATTATTGGTGGAGTAGCAGGCGGGGCTACTGCGGCGGCACGCTTACGAAGACGTGATGAAGAGATGGAAATTATAGTTTTTGAAAAAGGGGGAGAAATCTCTTATGCGAATTGTGGTCTCCCTTATTATATCGGTGATGTGATTAAAAGTAGAGATGCCCTGTTATTACAAACACCTGCCGGAATGAAATCTAAGTTTAATATTGATGTTAGAGTTCATAGTGAGGTAGTGAAAATCAATCCCGAGGAGAAAAAAGTAATCGTAAAGAAGGCTGGAGAAGCAGAACCTTACGAAGAAAGTTACGATACACTTATTATAGCAACAGGTTCTTCTCCAATTCGCCCATCGATTGAGGGAATTGAAGCTTCGAATGTTTTTACATTATGGAATGTTCCAGATACAGATGCTATAAAGGAGTACTTAAACAGAGAAAAACCAAAGAGTGCTGCAGTAATTGGTGGCGGCTTTATAGGAATTGAGATGGCAGAAAACCTTCATGCCGCAGGATTATCTGTAACCATGATAGAGATGCAAAATCAAGTGATGCCAACGCTTGATTTTGAGATGGCACAGCTACTTCATGAACAGATTCGAAGTCAGGGAGTGGAGTTAATCTTATCCGATGGTATGAAAGCCTTGGAACATGGTGAGAAAACAAAGATATTACTTAACAGTGGAAAATCTTGTACTGTAGATATGGTTATCTTATCAATCGGCATCAAGCCAAATAGTAAACTTGCAAAGGAAGCTAATCTTGTACTTAACGAGCGTGGTGGTATTGTTGTCAATGAATATCTACAGACATCAGACCCTTCCATCTATGCAGTTGGCGATGTAATAGAAGTAGAGAATCCAATTCTATCAAATAAAACAATGATTCCTTTAGCAGGACCAGCTAACAAGCAGGCAAGAATAGCTGCTGATAATATTGCCGGAGATAACTTAAAGTATCAAGGTACAATGGGAACTTCGGTCGCAAAAGTATTTGACTTAACAAGCGCTAGTGTCGGGGTAAATGAGAGAATGTTAACGCAGCTTGGTAAGAAGAAGGATGTTGACTATCATACCGCGCTCATTTATCAGAAATCACATGCAGGATATTATCCGGGGGCTACTACTTTGGCACTAAAGCTTATATTTGGTACGATGGGACAAATCTATGGTGGTCAAATCGTTGGTGTGGAAGGAGCAGATAAGAGAATCGATACATTAGCAACTGTGATGAAGCTAGGTGGTAAAGTACATGATCTAACGGAACTTGAACTTGCTTATGCACCACCATTTTCTTCAGCAAAAGACCCAGTTAATATGCTGGGATTTACCGCTGAGAATATCTTAAATGGTCTCGTAAGTTTTATTGAACCTAAGGAGCTTGATGAGATTCTAGCAGAGGAAGAACAATCGAAAGACTATATCGTACTTGATGTAACAGAAGAAGTAGAACGAATGGTATATCAGATACCAAAATCTTATCACATACCTCTTGGACAACTACGACAAAGACTAGATGAGTTAGATAAAAATAAAACGATTGTTCCATATTGTGCAATTGGGGTACGTTCCTATAATGCAGCTCGAATTTTGGAACAACATGGATTTCATAAAGTGAAGGTGTTATCAGGTGGTACTTCATTTTATAAGGCGATGCATAATGAAGTATATTTCAATGCATATAAAAAGAATGAGGAAGATATGAGATCAGAAGAAAGTTTAACGAATGGTTCAGAAAAAGTAGAGGCAGCAGAAGCTCCTATGAAAAGACTGCAAGAGAGTGAAGCGTTAATGGGAAGCGAAGCGTTAAAAGAGATACCAGTAGAAGAAATCCATATCTTAGATTGCTGTGGGCTTCAGTGTCCTGGACCTATTTTAAAGGTAAATGAGACACTTTCCAAATGTAAGGATGGGGAAGTAATAAAGGTAACTGCAACCGATATGGGATTTGCACGAGATGTAGAAGCCTGGTGTAGACGTACAGGAAACACCTTAGTAAAAGTAGAGCGTGGCTCAAAAGAAAATACCGTATACATCAAAAAAGGAAATGAATCGTGCTCGATTTTAAATTCTGTTGTACCTACCACACTACCACAAGGTAAGACAATAATTGTATTCAGCGGTGACCTAGATAAAGTATTAGCCTCCTTTATTATTGCAAATGGCGCAAGAGCACTTGGAAGACCTGTTACAATGTTCTTTACCTTCTGGGGGTTAAATGCATTAAGAAAACCAGAAAAAGTGAAAGTAAAGAAGCCATTTATGGACAGAATGTTCGGTGCTATGATGCCTAGAGGCAGCAAGAAATTAAAGCTGTCAAAGCTTAATATGGGCGGTATGGGAACGAAGATGATGCAAAAAGTAATGAAAGATAAGAATGTAAATTCTGTGGAAGAATTGATGATGCAAGCATTGAAGAGTGGAATTAAGCTAGTTGCCTGTACGATGTCAATGGATGTCATGGGAATTACGAAAGAAGAATTAATTGACGGGGTAGAGTTTGCTGGAGTTGCAACTTACCTTGGAGATGCAGAAGAATCTAATGTTAATTTATTTGTTTAAAGAACGAAACGTAATAAGCAATGTTGCAAGGGTGACAAAGAGTTGTAGTGCAGTTTTAGGTGATAGTTTATATTGATATGAAAAAGGTGAATCGGCCCATTGGTTAAATGGCATATTCACCTTTTTGTTAATTCATCTTATAGCTTTAAAGATAGTATTCCTTAAAGCTGTTAATTCATGACAAGGAGAAGTACGCGAAGCGTGCTTCTAAATCTATTATACCTAATAATCATAACCTTTTGAATCTATATACTTATCCTCTTGAATCTAAACCATATTTCCAAGTTTTATAGATGGTTACTCCCATTTCTATTAACTCAACCATGATGCCAAAGAAAAGTAGGAAATTAATAATAAAATCCGAATTCCACCAGGAGATAAAATCAAAATTAGAATTTAATGTAGCTCCTATTTCAGTTTCTAGAAAAGTTATAAAATCAGGATTAAAGAATGGAATCATCTTTAAAAGTATAAAAGTTATGATAATCTGAAATATCCCAGTAATAATACACATGATCATTACTCGTACGTTATATCTACCTGTGATTAGTTTTACAATCTCATAAGCTATCCCAATAACAAAACTTATTAATATCATTGGTAATATAATATTCCAGACCTCTATGTTAATTGGAGATATGACCTTAACACCATTTTTGGTCATAATGCCCAAGCGTTCAATGGAAGGCAGCAAGATAATAACAATGGCAAATATTATTGTGAAGATAATACCTGCTATGCTATCCCCTCTGTTAATGAGAGCCTTTTTATCAGGTACCTTAGGGAGATATTCTGGTTTCCATGTCTGTACATCAAAATCTCCATTCGTGCTCATTAGTTGATCGAGTTTCCATTTTTTAAGAAATTCCACTTTTATATGCTGGTGCTGTAGAAAAGCAAAGATAAGAGTAATTATTCCAAAGCCACAAATACTACCCATAAACAAAGTACTAGCTAAATTTATTAAGCAAGTAAGCAAACTGTTTTCACTAAATAGGAGTTGAACAATAAAAGAAACAATTGCGGATAACGCAACGGCAGCCAATACAATTTTAACGAGCCAGCAATAATCATCGAAGTATTCTGGGCTAATGAGATATTTACTTTCATCTCGGTAACGTTTTGCAAACTCCATTGGATCTCCAAGTTCAAGCAAAATATTCTCCATATCAGTATCATTATTTCTGGCATCATACATATCACTAATGAGTTCTTCTAGTTCCATCTTTATTTCTGCTCTTTGATCTCTCGGAAGTTGTGAGATTACTTGATATATATACCGATTCATTAAATCATTTTGTTGTTTTTCCATCAAGACTCCTCCATTAATAATTGATTCAGATTCTCAGACATCATAAGCCATTGCTCTTTTAATTGGGAATAGACTGTATTCCCAAATTCAGTTCTATGGTAATATTTACGAGGCTTTGATTCACCCATTTCCCATTCACTTTGTAATAAACCTTGTTTCTCCAACCTTCTTAGCAGTGGATATAATGTATTAGGATCTATGGATACGCCTTTTTCTTCTAATGCTTGTACAAGAGAATATCCGTATCTTGGATTTTTTAATAAGCTCAAAACGCTAAGGATCAAAGTACCTCTTCTTAGTTCTAGTATTAAGCCAGAAACTAAGTCCTTTTCATCACCCATATTTCCACCTCCTGGATACATTATACTGTATGATATACAGTATTGTCAACAACACAATATTATAAAATATAAAATAATTTTGCATCTGTATTTGAATAATAAAAATCTTGAAAATAGGAACCTAATTAATAAGAGTATGGGTGCATTTTTATAGCATAGCTTATAGGCTTATAAGTTAGAATAATAAATGAGATAAGAAATTAAGAATGGAAAATTAACGACAAAGGATGGAACATATGGTAGAATGATACTCGTAAATAGGTTGTGAAAATAAGAGAAGATAAGCGAATCTATCAATCATGAAATAAACAAAAGAGAGCTAAGAAGAAATTTTAAAATACATTATCAGGAGGGTATCCATGGATTACAAGAAAGCAGGAGTAGACATTGAAGCAGGTTATAAGGCTGTAGAACTGATGAAAAAACATATTCAGGGAACGATGAGAAGTGAGGTGTTAACGGGAATAGGTGGTTTCTCGGGTGCATTTTCTTTGGCCTCCTTTAAAGACATGGAGGAACCTACCTTAGTATCTGGTACCGATGGTGTTGGTACAAAGTTAAAACTTGCTTTTGTATTAGACAAGCATGATACGATTGGGATTGATTGTGTTGCTATGTGTGTAAATGATATAGCATGCGCTGGTGGAGAGCCATTATTCTTCCTAGACTATATTGCCTGTGGGAAGAATGAGCCTGAGAAGATTGCTACGATTGTTAGTGGTGTAGCAGAAGGTTGTAAACAGTCGAATGCTGCATTAATTGGTGGTGAAACAGCTGAAATGCCTGGATTTTATCCAGTGGATGAATATGATCTTGCGGGATTTGCAGTTGGTATCGTTGACAAGAAGAAATTAATTACAGGAGAAAACTTAAAAGCTGGTGATGTTTTAATTGGAATTGCTTCCTCTGGTATTCATAGCAATGGATATTCTTTGGTGCGTAAAGTATTTAATATGAAGAAGGAAGCTCTTACTACGTATTATGAAAGTCTTTCTGCAACACTTGGAGAAGTTCTTCTTACACCAACTAAAATCTATGTAAAAGCACTGAATAGTTTAAAGACAGAGAATGTGGAAGTAAAAGCATGCTCTCATATCACTGGTGGAGGATTTTATGAGAACATTCCAAGAATGTTACGTGAGGGTGTTACTGCTGTTGTAAAAAAAGATTCTTATGACATTCCACCAATTTTTAAAATGTTACAAAAGGATGGAAGTATTGAAGAGCATATGATGTATAATACCTACAATATGGGTATTGGTATGATGGTTGCTGTTGATAAAGCAGATGCAGACAAAGCAGTAAACTTAATCAAAGCGGCAGGAGAAACAGCTTATATTGTTGGCGAGATTAAGGATGGAGAGAAGGAAATCTGCCTATGCTAAGAATCGTAGTGCTGGTATCCGGTGGTGGAACCAATCTTCAGGCTATCATAGATAGTATTCGAATAGGTCGTATTAGCAATGCGGAAATCGTATCGGTTATAAGTAATAAAAAGGATGCCTATGCTCTAACAAGAGCAAGGAATTATGGCATTGATGCTTGTAGCGTATCTCCCAAAGACTTTGAGTCAAGAGAAGAATTCCATGAAGCGCTTTTAAAAACTATTGATGATTATCATCCAGACTTAATCGTATTGGCTGGATTTTTAGTCATCTTACCAAAAGCATTAGTAGAAAATTATCCAAATAAAATAATTAACGTCCATCCGTCCTTAATTCCTTCTTTTTGTGGTGCAGGTTTTTATGGTCTACGTGTCCATGAAGCTGTGTTAGAAAGAGGAAATAAAATAACGGGGGCAACCGTTCATTTTGTAGATGAGGGAACAGATTCTGGACCGATTCTTTTACAAAAGGCAGTTTGCGTAAAGCCTTCGGATACCCCAGAAAGTCTTCAAAAGCGGGTGATGGAGGAAGCGGAGTGGATCATTCTTCCTCAGGCTATTGATGCAATAGCGAACGGTAGAGTAAAGATAAAAGATAACATTGCTATCGTGAGTTAGTGGATGACGTAGAAAAGAGGTAATTATGAATATACTTATCGTAGGTGGTGGCGGAAGAGAGCATGCCATTGCTAGAAAAGTTTCGGAAAGCAGACGTGTTACTAAAATATATTGTGCACCGGGTAATGCCGGTATAGAAGAGATCGCAGAGTGCGTAGCAATCGGAGCAATGGAATTCGACAAGTTAGTAGCCTTTGCAAAGGAAAAAGAAGTAGATTTAACTATTATTGGTATGGATGATCCCCTTGTTGGCGGTATCGTAGATGTTTTTGAAGCGCAAGGACTTAGAGTGTTTGGACCTAGAAAGAATGCTGCTATTATTGAAGGATCCAAAGCATTTTCGAAAGACTTAATGAAGAAATATCAAATTCCTACAGCGGCGTATGAGACATTTGATTCTGCCAAGGAGGCAATTAAGTATCTAGAAACTGCTCATTATCCAATCGTATTAAAAGCAGATGGACTTGCACTTGGAAAGGGAGTATTAATTTGTAATACGTATGAAGAAGCCCTAGATGGTGTAAAAAGCATTATGCTTGATAAGCAGTTTGGAGAAGCAGGAAATCGTCTTGTGGTAGAGGAGTTTATGACTGGTAGAGAAGTATCAGTATTGGCTTTTTGCGATGGGAAGACAATCAAGCCTATGACAAGTGCTCAAGATCACAAACGTGCGAAAGATGGTGATCAAGGGCTAAATACGGGCGGAATGGGAACCTTTTCTCCAAGCCCATTCTACACTAAGGAGATAGATGATTTTTGTAAGAAATACGTTTATCAGGCTACCATTGATGCTATGAAAAAGGAAGGCAGAGACTTTACCGGTATCCTATTTTGTGGACTTATGTTGACCGAGAAGGGACCTAAAGTACTTGAGTACAATGCGAGATTTGGTGATCCAGAGGCACAGGTAGTATTACCACGAATGAAGAATGATATCATCGATGTAATGGAAGCTTGTATTGATGGAAGGCTAGAGGAAATCCCTTTGGAATTTTACGATAATGCTGCGGTTTGTGTTGTGTTAGCATCCGAAGGCTATCCTGAACATTATGAGAAGGGATTTGTAATCCATGGTCTTTCTGCATTTGAAGATAAAACAGATTATTATGCTTTTCATGCAGGTACAAAGAAGACAAATGAAGGTATCGTAACAAATGGTGGTAGGGTGTTAGGAGTAACCGCAACCGGAAAAGATCTGCGTGAGGCTCGTAAGAAAGCTTATGAAGCAACAGAATGGGTACAGTTTTCTAATAAATATAAGAGAAACGATATTGGAAAAGCGATAGAAGAAGCATAATCGATAGTTATTTGCATGGTTTGTATGCTGCTTCAAGAGTTAGGATAATAAAAAATACTTTAAAATCGAATTAGTCCATAAAGTGATGTTATGAACCGTTTCCTATCATGTAGATAGTGAAACGGTTTATTTTTTTATCTTGTGATGACAGATATACCAATGGAAATAGTAATAAATTCAACTCAGATGCCACAATACTGCCATATATCCCATTTAGTATGGAAACGAGTGAAAAAAACCAATAAAAATGGAGAAATAAGTCGGTTAAAATGGTTTATTGTGTTATAATAGTGTGTGTGAAAGTAGGATAAACTAGCTTTGATAATATAGATTAGGCGATTGCAGATGACAAAGTGAATTCTTTTGGGTAGATGGTTTTTCTTATTGATATATTAAATGATATCAATCGTCAATTTGTGCTGACTTACAAATTGACTACCGTTATAAAAGGGCGTTAAAGCGCCAGAATTGAGGTTAGAATGAGATTAGAAATGAAACACAAACGATTAATTATATGGATATTGTGCATCAGCATGCTGATTCCAAATCTGATATGGCAGAGACCAGATGCAGCATATGCAGCATCGAAAGGTATTTGTACAGCATCAACGCTCTATGTTAGAAAAGGGCCGGGAACTTCGTATGATAAAGTAACCTCAGGTAGTGCAGATGTATACCTTGTAAGGGATCAGGAGGTAACAATATTATCAGAAAAAGATGGATGGTATGAGATTGAAGCTACCTTTGGTGGGAAAAAAATCACAGGCTTTTCGTTAGGAACCTACATAAAAAAGGTGGAGAATACAGAAAGTAAACCAACAACAACTCCAACTCCAACACCTACACCAACTAACGGTTCTTCGACAACATATGAGTTAAAACAACCTGCGACAGTAAACGCATCACAATTAAATATAAGAAAAGATAGCAATACCTCAAGTGCTGTTTTAGGAACCTTAGTAAATGGTGATTCAGTAACCGTAATAGGGACAAAGTGGAATGGTGAGGATTGTTGGTATCAAATCCAAACAGAATTAGACGGTAAAACAGTAAAGGGATATGTATTAGCTGTTTACATTGAAATGAATTATAAGAGTGGTCTTTATGGTAAGATTCGTTCTAATAAAATAGCTATGCAACTTGATGCAGGAGAAGGAAATAAGACGGTATCTGCTGCGGATGGAACAAAATTAATTTTAAATAAAAACCGAGCTGTATATTTGACAGCAGAAAAAAGAATAGGAAATGAAAAATGGTTTTATGTTCGTATTACCTATGACGGAGCGAAATATTATGGTTACTTGCCTGCGCGTTATGTAGAACTAGATGGAACAAAAGTAACAACAGGTGGTGATCAAGATAATTCTAATTCTGATGGTAATGAAGAAGATAATCAGACGGATAATCCAAACACCTCAACAACACCAGCGAGCCATAAGATCAATCTCGCAGGAAAAGTAAATGCAGAGGGCGTCAATGTAAGAAAGGATGCAACAACAGGCAGTGCTAAGGTTACTTCTCTAAATAAAAATACCAAAGTAACCATTTTAAAAGAAAAGTACGATGGAAATGATAAATGGTATCAGATTTCCTTTGTTCAGAATAAAAAAACAGTAACTGGCTATATGCTTAGTAAATATATTACTGCAACTGTTGGAAGTGGATTTTATGCAAAGCCTACAAAAGAAATCATCTATAAAAAGTTAGCTTCCGAAACAGCAGAGGATTTGTATACCGATGACGGAGAGTTGATTAAAGCTTCGAAAGATTCCTATGTATGGGTGTCTGAGGAGAAAACAGTAGCAGGTACTAAGTGGTTTCGAATTAGTTATAAAGAACCTTCGATTACTTATTTTGGATTTGTAACCGAGAATGACTTAGAGTTAATTGGGAAGAAAAAAGATACTGGAGTTCCTCCAACTCCAACTGAAACCCCAGGTGAAACTGTAACACCTACACCTACCGAAGCGGTGAAGCCAACAAATACTCCAACTCCAACGCAGAAACCAATTGATAAAGACGAGGATTTTCAAATACCGGGCGTTATTACAGCATCAACGCTAAATCTTAGACAAGATGCAACTACAAAAAGCAAGGTATTGGGGACATTATCAAAGAATACAAAACTAACCGTACTGAATCAGGTTAAGGTAGGAAGTGAAACTTGGTACCGAGTAGCTGTTACTGTTAACAAAAAACAGACAATTGGGCATGTTCTTAGTAACTATGTTAAATTAACCTTAACAGAGAAAGCGACCGCATCAATGTTAACTAGCAACACGAGATTGAGAACTTCCGCAAAAACAACGGCTGGCTATGTGAAATATAAGAGTGGAACGATTGTAAATCTCGCGAAAGGGACAAAAGTAACCTTGATCTCAGAGGAAACCTCGAATGAAAAGTGGTTCAAGGTATCTTATACAAAATCAGGTGAGACGGTAACTGGTTACCTACAGGCAAATTCAGTAACATTACTTGCGAGTGGCCCAGCACCTACTCCTACTCCGAAACCGACTGCAACGCCAAAACCAACAGCAACGCCAAAACCAACAGCAACGCCAAAACCAACAGCAACACCAAAGCCAACATCCTCGCCGGCACCTACTGTTACACCAAAGCCATCCGTAACCCCAACTCCAACAGCTCAACTTTTCACAGCGGATGGTATAATAATTAATGCAACAGCTCTCGTTGTAAAACAAGCACCTGGTTATAGTAGCTCTTTCGTTAAAAATAACGCAGGCTATGCAGTAACACTCTATAATAATGATACAGTAAAGGTGTATGGAAAGTATTACGAGGATAATATCTATTGGTTTCATATTAAATTCACCCAAAGTGGCATCGAATATTCTGGCTATGTGAATGAGTATTACGTTAAAATTGATGAATCAACTATAGTGGATGGTGATTCTGGATCCAGTGTCCCAACGCCAACCCCAACACTACCAGATAACCAAGATTTCGAGCAACAACTAACAATACAGGGCTTTCCAGAGAGCTATAAGCCATATTTACGTGCTCTTCACGAATTATATCCTGACTGGAAGTTCGAGGCTTATCACACCGGACTTGATTGGAATACTGTAATTAATAATCAAAGTGTTCCTGGTAAGAATTTAATATCAAATAGTAAAGGAATAGAGTGGAAATCCTTAGAGGAGAAAGCTTATAACTGGAAAACAGATAGTTTTATAGTATATGATGGCTCCACTTGGGTTACTGCCTCAAGAGAAGCAATTGCGTATTACATGGATCCAAGAAACTTCCTTGATGAAAAGTCAGTATACCAGTTTGAAGTGTTAACCTATAAACCATCCTATCAGAACCTAAGTGGTGTTGAAAGTATTCTAAAGTATACACCTCTATCGAATGCTAGCTATACTTATACTGATGATTTTGGGGCAACACAAAGTATTACCTATGGCGAGACATTTATGAAAGCAGCAGAATATTCAGGCGTAAGTCCATATCATCTTGCTTCTCGTGTAAAGCAGGAGGTAGTAACTGGCACATCTTCTTTAAGTAATAGTGTCTCTGGTACCGTAAGCGGATGGGAAGGGTTATATAATTTTTATAATATTGGTGCTTATCATTCCACAGTAGCAGGTGGTGCAATTGCAAATGGTTTAAAGTATGCGAAAAATGGTAGTACAAATGCAACTTTAAATATGAAATCATTAATCCCTTGGAATAATAGGTATCGTTCCATCGTAGGTGGTGCATTTATTATTGGTGACTCTTATATCAATCGTGGTCAAGATACGATTTACCTTCAAAAATTTAATGTAACTCCGACCTCTACCCATTCTCATCAGTATATGGCGAATGTAGAAGCACCATTTTCTGAAGGAAAGAAGGTTGGAACAGCATATGCTCAGATTGGCAATCTCCCATTGGTATTTTCCATTCCTGTTTACTTAAACATGCCTGAGATTCCATGCGCTGCACCAACTACAAAGTATAATCCGAATAATTATTTAAAGACTTTGAGTATAAAAGATCTAAATGGAAATGATTTGACATTAACACCAACATTTGACATACTAAATACGAAAGAGTTCTCTTTGGTTGTACCTAACAGTTGTGAGGGAATTAATATATCGGCTACTACAGTAAGTAGTAAGGCAGTTCTTAGTGGAACTGGTGTTGTGCCATTAAATGAAGGACTTAACGAGATTACCATTATGGTAATTGCTCAAAGTGGAGATTTACGTGAGTATAAGATTTCAGTTGTACGAGAATTACAATAAAAGATGGTTGAATACAAAGTGGGTTATTAATTACTCATAGAGTGGAAGAACAATCTACAATAATAAAACGAAATCCCATAGAGTTAACTAACCGGTAAGAAACTAAGGTTTCAAAACGAATGGTTAATTTTATGGGATTTTTAAAACGAGAGGAGAACTTATGAAATTCTGGTATAAAAAAAGCTTAAGATTTTTTCTATGCATGCTTCTTTGTATTTTATTCCTTCATTTCCCTAGTACGAATAGTTTAGCTGCCAGTGCAACCATAAAGATTGAGATACCAACAGAAGAGGTAAGTAAGGAGGAAGAGTTTAAGATATCGATTGTAATAGCTTCCGATAGTACTCTTGGTGACTTTGAAGGTTATCTTTCCTATAATGCAGAAATTATAGAATTTATTTCAGGTCCAGCATGTGTTACCGGTGGCAATGGAATGCTTCGTTTTATGGATACAAATGCATCTGCTTCGGAAAGTGAAAGAAAATATGTGTTGCGATTTAAAGCATTGGAGGTTGGAAACTGTCAGCTATTAATGACCGAAAATCCAATTGCATATGAGTTCGAATCAGGAGACCCGATGTCTGTGTCAGCATATTCCGGGAATATCACAATTCATGCCCAGGAAGCTGCTTCAGAGAATACGAATCTAAGTATATTAAAAGTAAGCCCAGGTACCTTAACTCCTTCTTTTCAATCAAACGTAAAAGAATATAGCATTATGGTTGGACCAGAGACAGAGAAAATCGTGATTAGTGCGATACCAGAGGATACTATTGCAACAGTGAGTGTAACAGGTAATGACTCGTTAAAGTTTGGCAATAATACTATTGTGATTAAAGTAACTGCACAAAGTGGAGATACTGACGAGTACCGAATTCAAGTACTAAAAGAAGAAAGTTATCAGTCAGAAGAGAAAAATGAAAATGACGTTGGAGATGCTCCTAGTTTTAAAGCAGTGAAAGAAGCTGGTAAGATTAAGATATTAGGTCAGTACAATTATACCGTAGTTTCGGAGGAAAACAATATTATTATACCTAAAGGATATGTAAAGAGTAGTATTCTTGTTGACGGCTGCGCTATACCAGTTTATCAACGGAAGGATAGCCTGAAAGAAGATTTTCTACTAATGATTTTAGAAAACCCATTTGGGAATACTTCTCTTTATCGATATGACCGAACAGAAAAGACAATCCAGCTTTATACAGAGCAGGCAATCACAGAAAAAGAGGAGAGCTCTCCTGTTACAAACTATAATCTAGAGTTAAAGGTACAGAAAAAAGAGTTTGAAGAAAAAATAAGTCAATTAACTATCGTTATTATAGTACTGTGTGGCATCTGCGCTATACTTCTGATTGGTATGATACGATTAATGCTTCGTATGAAAACGAACCAAGATGATGATTTGTTCTAAATTTATACTTTCAGAACGATATGAATTTGCGTGGTTGCATAATATTTGTGATGAAGATGATTTTTTGAGTACCTTTGTGATTGCATCCAAACTAGTCTTAAGTAGTATCAGTTGACAAATGAATCATAGTGTTATAGTATGAATATAACAGATATAACTTCGAGAACACGTTGTAATACAGCAAGGAGGTGAAGAATGTGATTGTAACCATTGACTTTAATAGTGATGAAGCAATTTACATTCAATTAAGAAATCAGATAATCCTGGGAATTGCAACCTCAGAAATCAGAGAAGGGGATAATCTTCCTTCGGTGAGAGAATTAGCAGAAAATATTGGTATTAATATGCATACAGTGAATAAAGCTTATACTATATTAAAACAAGAGGGATTTGTAAAACTTGACCGAAGAAGAGGAGCTGTAATCGCACTCGACTATGATAAGATTAGAGCAATTGCTGAACTGAAGAGTCAGATGAGGGTGATTTTAGCTCAGGCTATCTGTAAAGATATTAGTTGTGAGGAGATTCATGAGCTGATGGACAGCATCATGGGAGAGTTCTCCTGTGATTCCAGATAGGAGGTAACCATATGTTATGTGATATTTGCGGAAAGAAAGAAGCGAAAATCTACTATACGGAAATCATTAACGGAAAGAAAAAAGAGCAGCATCTATGCTCGGATTGTGCATCTAAGAATAGTTCCTTTCTAAATTTTCCACAAGGAGATGGGAATGACCTCTCTTTAGGAGGGATGCTATTTGGGCTACTTGATAGTATTGGAAAACAGCAAAATGAGGAAGAAATACCAATTACCAAGTGTAAAAGCTGCGGTTTAAGTTACGAAGAATTTTTAAAGCTAGGAAAATTTGGTTGTGAAGATTGCTATAGTAGTTTTGGTAAGGTGTTAAACAAGAACTTTAGAAGTATCCATGGAGCAGACACTCATACAGGGAAAAAGCCGAAAGGCTATGAAAGTGAAATGAATCGTATCGTAAATGAACTCTCGGAAGAGGATAAACTAACAATACAATTACAGCAAGCAATTGAACAAGAAGAATACGAGGAAGCTGCAAGAATAAGAGACCGAATCCGAGAACTGAAAAAGGTTTAAAGGGAGGTAGGCTATGAAAAAATGGTATGAAGAGCAGTCGGTGGATAACGACATAGTAATTTCTAGCCGTATCCGCCTTGCAAGGAACATCAAAGGATTTTATTTTCAGGAACGAATGAATAGAGAGTCAGCGATACAGCTTGTGAATAAAGTTACTGGACTTACAAAGGACCTAGAACTGAAAGAAAATCAGAAGTTCTATGAATGCAGTGTTAACAAATTACGAGATATCGATAAAGCCTCCATGGTGGAATATCATATTATCAGCCCTCTCCTTGCAGAAAAGGAAGTAGAAACAGGACTTATAGTTTCTCAAGATGAGAGTATCAGTGTTATGGTGAATGAAGAAGATCATCTTCGCATTCAAGCTGTTGCAAGCGGTATGAATATGGAAAAGGCATTTTTAGATGCGGATAGAATCGATGATTTTTTTTCTGAGAAGTTGGGCTATGTGTTTAATGAACGATATGGTTATTTAACAAGTTGTCCAACTAATGTTGGAACTGGACTTAGGGCCTCCTATATGGTATTTTTACCAGCGTTAAATATCTCAGGTAAGATTGATAAACTTGCAGAAGAAATTGGCAGGTACGGAGCACAGATTCGAGGTATCTATGGCGAAGGTACCAAGGGGTTAGGACATATCTTTCAGATATCCAATAAAACAACCCTTGGGAGATCAGAAAAAGAGATCATTGATAATTTGGAAAAAATCGTGGATCAAGCAGTACTGCAAGAAAGAAAACGCAGAGAATTTCTGCTAAACATGAATGGCGATGAAATTGAAGATAAGGTATACCGTTCTTATGGTGTATTAAAATATGCAAAGAGTATTAATACCATTGATGCACTCATGATGTTATCTCAGTTAAAGCTAGGAATGGATGAGGATCTTATAAAATTAAAAGAACCTATTAATATTCATAAGTTGATGATGGAGATAACACCAGCAAATTTACAAAAGAGTCTGGGAAAGAGTATCGGACGTGGTGAACGAGACCGCTATCGTGCGGAATACATTAATAAAAAGCTACCACAGCTTTAAAAGAAGAATGGAGGAATATATGAGAGATAGATTTACCGAAAATGCGAAAGAGGCAATCAATCTGGCAACTGATGTCGCTTTCCGCTTAATGCATAATTATATTGGAACAGAGCATCTACTCATTGGTTTGCTAAAGGCTGACGGAGTTGCCTCTAAAGTTCTTGAAACAAATGGTGTTGAAGAAGAAAAAGTTTTAGAGCTAGTCAATCAATTAATTGCACCAAATACGCCAGTGAAAATCACAGGTAATAACAATTTCACAAGCAGAGCAAGAGGAATTTTGGAACAAAGTGACAAAGAAGCAAAAAGAATGAATGCAGAGCAAATAGGCACAGAACACATACTGATTGCTTTGATGAAAGAAACTGACTGTATTGCAGTAAGATTACTAAATACTCTAGGAATTAATATTCAAAAACTCTATGTAGATACTTTAGCAGCAGCTGGTGTTGATATGAATGCAGCGAAGAGTGAATTCAGTGCAACCAAGGGAAAAGGGAAGGGAAAATCCTCTACACCTACGCTTGATCAGTATAGTAGAAACCTTACGGATTATGCAAAAGAAGGAAAACTAGACCCAGTCATTGGCAGAGAAAATGAAATTAATCGTGTCATTCAGATTCTAAGCAGAAGAACGAAGAACAATCCTTGTTTGGTGGGTGAACCAGGTGTTGGTAAGACTGCTATTGCAGAAGGATTAGCATTAAAGATTGTGGAAGGCGATGTACCAGATACCATTAAGGATAAACGTGTAGTGACTTTAGACTTATCTGGTATGGTAGCAGGTTCAAAATATCGTGGTGAATTTGAGGAACGTATTAAGAAAGTAATATCAGAAGTTATTTATGATGGAAATGTGCTGTTATTTTTAGATGAATTACACACTATTATAGGTGCAGGTGGAGCAGAGGGTGCGATCGATGCTTCTAATATTTTAAAACCATCCCTAGCACGTGGAGAGCTTCAATTAATTGGTGCGACTACAAGAGAAGAATATCGTAAGTATATTGAAAAGGATGCAGCATTAGAGCGTCGTTTTCAACCAGTTGTGGTGGAAGAACCATCTGAAGATGAAACCATCAAAATCTTAATGGGATTACGCACTAGTTATGAAATTCATCATAATGTTGTGATCACCGATGATGCTGTAATAGCAGCGGTAAAACTATCAAAGAGATATCTTAATGACCGTTATTTACCAGACAAAGCAATCGATCTTATGGATGAGGCTGCATCAAAAGTACGATTAAGCACGTACGTAGTATCACCAAAGATGAAGCAGTTAGAAGAAAAGATTGCAGAACTGGAAGCAGAGAAGGAAGAAGCTATTAAAGCAGAGGCCTTTGAGAAAGCTAGTGAAATTAAGAAAAAACAAGATAGAGCAAGAGATACACTAAATCGTCAGAAGATTGAGCATGAAAAGGCTAGGGAAGAGAATAAACTAATGGTAACAGAGGGTGAAATTGCGGAGGTGATTTCAGGCTGGACCAAGATTCCGGTAAAGAAACTGGAAGAGGAAGAAAGCGAGCGTCTCATGAAACTGGAGGGGATATTGCATGAACGTGTTGTGGGACAGTCGGAAGCGGTTTCGGCGGTTGCTAAAGCGATTCGCCGTGGCAGAGTGGGGTTAAAAGATCCGAATCGACCAATTGGCTCCTTCTTGTTCCTTGGACCTACGGGTGTTGGAAAAACTGAGCTAAGCAAAGCACTCGCAGAAGCGATGTTTGGAAGCGAGAATTCCATGATTCGAGTTGATATGTCTGAATATATGGAAAAGCATAGTGTATCGAAGATGATAGGTTCTCCTCCTGGATATGTTGGGTACGATGAAGGTGGACAGTTAAGCGAGAAGGTACGCAGAAATCCATATTCCGTGATATTATTCGATGAAATTGAGAAGGCGCACCCGGATGTATTTAATATTTTACTTCAGGTATTGGATGATGGGCATATCACAGATGCACAGGGAAGAAAAGTTAGTTTTAAGAATACAATTATCATCATGACTTCAAATGCTGGTGCGGAGAGGATTATATCACCGAAGAAGCTGGGATTTACCTCCGTAGTCGATGAGAAAGCAGATTATAATCGAATGAAGGAAGGCGTTATGGAGGAGGTAAAACGAATCTTTAAGCCAGAGTTTATTAATCGAATTGATGAGATTATTGTATTCCATTCCTTAACAAGAGAAGATATTAAGAACATTGTTCGTATTATGTTAGCGACTATTGAAAAACGCTGTGAACAGCAAATGGATTTAAAGCTTACGATAGAGGAAAGTGTGATTGAATTTATATCAGAAAAAGGCTTTGATGATAAATACGGTGCAAGACCAATCCGTCGTGCAATACAAAGTTATATTGAAGACAAATTAGCAGAAGAAATCTTAGAAGGTAAGATTAGTTCGGGGGATTTTGTAACAGTTAATTATAAAGAAAATCAGATTGTCATGACAGGGAAAAAGAAACGAACCAGAAAAGCTAAGACAGAGTAAACAAAATTTCCAACTGATTTCATAAGGTTGCGAACAACTATAAAAAAGGCGACAAAAAGCATAGTATTGTTTATGGTATGCTAAAACTGTAATTAGTTTCTTTTGAAGGGAATATCTAACTCATTTTCTATACAAATTCGTCGAAATACAGAATATTTAGTAGCATTATAGTAATGATTATATTATAATGCATATATAGAAAAATCAACTAGTTAGTATTAGTTATTTTAATAACCCTAAAAACAGATGGTTATGAAACAATACCAGGAGGATAAGAAAATGGCATTAAATGAGAATCTGATTCGTGAAGAAAAGGATGGCACAATTAGCTTTGGTGATTATACCTTAGAGACGAAACAGAAAGTTTCGGATTTCCAACATAACGGAGATTTATATAAAGTAAAGACATTTTATGAGATTACGAAATTAGAGAAAAATGGACTATTTGTTTATGAGTCTGTACCGGGGACAGCAGTATCTCATTTGGATATATCTGAAAAAGAAGTTAGTTTCTATGTAAAGGGCAGTGAAGATGCTCAGATTACATTAGAATTAGAGCCAGAGAAAGAATATAAAATTTTCATTGATGGAACTAATGTTGGTAAGATGAAGACAAATTTAGGTGGAAAATTAATGATTAGTACAGAGCTTAATTGCGAGAGAGATGTTCAGGTACGTGTTATAAAATTATAAACACTAATGAGTGAAGTATCGGAAACAATTGCATCGACTTTCAGTAAACAGTAATAAATTAATTTATGGACGATGCAATTGCATCGGCTGTTTAGTAAACTGGTCGATGCAATAACATGGGAGAAATAAAACATGGCAAAAAAAAGTACCGTATTTTTTTGTAAAGAATGTGGGTTTGAATCTGCAAAATGGGTAGGACAGTGTCCTGGATGCAAATCTTGGAACAGCTTTACCGAAGAACCTGTTGTAAAAAAGACATCGGTCAACAGAACTAGCAATAGAAAAATGGAAACTCCAAAGTATCTCTCAGAGGTACGAACAGAAGAAGAAAATCGTACTATCACAGGAATCGGAGAACTTGACCGTGTACTTGGTGGTGGAATTGTCAAAGGGTCTTTGGTATTAGTAGGTGGAGATCCTGGTATAGGAAAATCCACGTTGCTACTTCAGATGTGCAGACAGCTTACCACGGCAAAAAAGAAGGTACTATATGTTTCCGGTGAGGAGTCTCAACAACAAATTAAAATGAGAGCAGAGCGCCTTGGAACCTTTCAAGGCGAACTGCTATTACTTTCTGAGACAAACCTAGACCAGATTGAAGACATTGTATCGAGGGATACTCCGGAGATTATGATTATTGACTCAATCCAGACGATGTTTAAAGAAGAAATCAGTGCATCGCCAGGAAGTGTAAGTCAAGTACGAGAATCAACAGGAGCCCTGATGCACTTGGCAAAGGGTATGGGTATTTCAATATTTATTGTCGGACATGTGACGAAAGAAGGCGTTGTGGCTGGTCCACGAGTCTTAGAGCATATGGTAGATACTGTACTCTATTTTGAGGGTGATAATACCGCAGCATATCGTATTCTTAGAGCGGTGAAAAATCGATTTGGGTCTACGAATGAAATTGGAGTATTCGAAATGAAGAATACTGGTTTGGCAGAAGTGATGAATCCTTCCGAGTATATGCTCCAAGGAAAACCGGAGGATGAACCAGGATCTATTATAGCAGCCTCTATGGAAGGGACAAGGACTATGTTGGTTGAGGTACAGGCTTTAGTATGTCAATCCAACTTAAACATGCCCCGTAGAACAGCAGCAGGAACGGACTATAATCGTGTTAATTTATTAATGGCAGTTATTGAGAAACGATTGGGAATACAGTTATCTTTCTGTGATGCTTATGTAAATGTTGCTGGTGGTATGAAAATAAATGAACCTGCCCTAGATTTAGCCATTGTGATGGCACTGATATCTAGTTATAAAAATAGAGCACTTAGTAGTAAAACAATTGTGTTTGGAGAAGTGGGGCTTACTGGAGAAGTTCGCGCGGTAAACATGGCAGAACAGCGTGTGAATGATGCTAAGAAGATGGGGTATGAAATCTGTATTTTACCTCAGGTAAATCGACAGCATATTAAAATTCAGGGAATCCGTCTCATCGGTGTTAATAACGTGAGAGAATTATTTAAATTGTTGCAAGAATAAATGCTACAATTTATGGCATGCAATTGGTCTTAGGTGGAAAATAACTAAGTTTCAACTCTTAATTTATCTGTGAGCGAAAGCGTGCAAAGGGTAGTAAGATAAAAGATGGGGGTAATAATGCAAAGCGAATCTTTACAAGAGATTATGGAAAAGCTGTATAGTTCTCAAGATCAAGTAGAGAAGACTACATTTGATGTACTCAATGAACAAGATAAATTATGTTGCCTTGTTTCAGAAACTTCACTTGAGATACAAAAGCTTATTTCTAAGATGGAAGCGATCAATTATTGTGTTGCAAATCATTTGAAAGATCATTTAGCAAGAGTACAAGGGGAAAAACTAAAAGAGTTAGAACATGTGATGTCGATGGTGGAAGAACAAGAATTGATTGGGATAACCGTATCGCAGTATATCGACACATTGGCTACACAGGCTAGTTATGCCTGTGAGTTAGTACATATCATGGAGAATGAAGTTGCAGTTCATCGTGAAGATATTGAGGGAATTGAAGAGTGTGTAAACTGTGATTCAGAGAAGGACGCAATTGGCTCAAAGTAATAGAAGAGGGAATGTAGGTGTATTAACAACGGTTTTGTGTTTATACTTGCTTACATTCTTTTTTATTCATGACAAGGAAAAGTTCGCGAAGCGTACTTTTCCTTGTTTGCCTATATTCTTACTATTTCCTGGATAATGTTATAAGTGTTGACAAAGATGGTAATATTCTATATGATAACTGTGAATCTGTGGGAAACCCTTCTTTATTATACATGTGCGTAATAAAAATATGTTAGAAAAAGGCGACAAGGCACTAAAATAGAGGTTTTCTTGATATGTATGCGTGTAAAGCACGCAGATGGGAGTTAGGATGAATATGGATAAAAAGAAAAGATTTACAAAGTCTATTACATTTCGGATTCTAATCGGCGTATTAGTTCTAGTCATACTAGGAGCTGGGTTTTATGGTTTTAAATTACTAGTAAAAGTAAAGGGAAGCTTTAGCTATTTATATAATTATACCGTCGACACAAGAGGAAGTCTTCCAGTAGAGCAATACCTTGATAATGCCAAAGGTGCTGAGGAAGCGCATCCAAGGGCAACGAAAAATACTAATCCAAATGTGCTATCGATGTCTACTCGTATTCAGGTGAATGGGGTAGATGTTAAGAGTTATAAACGTCCTTATGACCTGACATTTTCAGAAGAGGATTTGTCTGGAATGGATCAATTAAAGGGAGTTTATACGTTCCGTGGTGACTATTATAGAAATCACCAAGCTTATGGTTATGCTAATCTTATTGAGAAAAAGTTTGATTCTAATTTCTGGTCTTTTACAACAGGAAAGGTATTAAAAAGTAATGGGGTTGATTATTGGTCTGGCAATGGATGGACAGGCCAACCATTGGTTGTTGAATGGGATGATGAGACGAAGAGAATCATGAATCTTTATGATGCAGCTAAGAAAAAGGAAGGTCTTGTAGAAGTAATCTATCCTGGAATGGATGGGTATGTTCACTTTTTAGATATGGATACTGGGGAACCAACGAGAGATGCAATCAACGTTGGCATGACCTTTAAGGGAACTGCTTCACTTCACCCAGGTGGTATTCCGATGTTAGTGATGGGATCAGGAGATGCACAAACCGGTGTATATGGAGAGTGTATAAGTCCAAGAATCTATATCTATAGTTTGATCGATGGCTCGAAACTATACGAGTTTGCGATGAACGATCCTATAGCACCACGTATTTGGCATGCATTTGACAGTTCAGCCATCTTCCATGTGGAATCTGACACGATTATCTGTCCAGGCGAAAATGGTGTATTATATACGTTAAAGCTTAATACAAAATATGATAAGGTAAAAGGAACGCTATCGATCGCACCATCGGAAGAAGTTCGTGTTGTATATAGTGCTGCTCGTGCCTCAGAAGATTATCATGTATGGGGTAGTGAATGTAGCGGTAGCGTGTGGGAAAATTATCTTTATCTTGGTGATAATGGTGGAGTAGTAAATTGCATTGATTTAAATACCATGGAGCTGATATGGACACAAGATGTTGGAGATGATGTGAATTCTTCTATTATCTTTGATAAAGAAGAGGATGGTAAAAAGTATATTTATGTTGCCACTACCCTAAAGTATGGAAAAGACAGCCACAATATGGGTGAGGCGAGTGTATATAAGTTAAATGCAATTACTGGTGAAATTGTATGGAGAAAACCTTATGAAGTTCATAGTGTTGCAGGTTTAGCAGGCGGTTTTTTAGCAACAGGTATTGCCGGTAAAGGAATCGTTTCAAATTCTGTGTTTTACTTTGTTTCAAAGACTCCTAACGTTGAAGGTGGTTATCTTGTATCGTTAGATAAAAAGACTGGGGAGGAAATCTGGAGAACAGATTTAGGGACAGATTCTTGGAGCTCTGCAAATATTATTTATACAGCAAGCGGAGATGCATATCTGTTACAGGGAGCTTATAATAATAAGCTTATGTTAATTGATGCTACTACTGGAAAAGTCGTTGATAGTATTGATGTTGGTGGCGGAATCGAGGCAACCGCAGCAGTATATGAGAATAAAATTGTTGTAGGGACTCGAAATGAAAAGATAATCGGGGTGACTTTAAGATGATGAGAACGAGATCAAAATGGATGACGGTGGCAGTTCTAGCAATTCTTTGTCTACTATGTGCTGGTGCGGGATTTTTTAATGATGGAGCTAAGGTAACCTCTGATAAGCTAGAAGCTGTTGTGGAACTTAACGGAAAGACAATGGGAGGCGTAGCTTCAAAGATGCCAGATAATAGTGCAAGGATTTTATTTGACAGTATACTAGGAGTTAAGTTAAGAGGATATCGTTCCTACCCTGATGTTAATGAAACACTATCAGCGTTGAAAACCAATGAGATCCAGGTCGCTTGGTTTCCTGATGTGACAGCAGATTATTTGGCCCGAACAGAGAAAGGAATCCGAAAGCTTGAGATTCCAAAGGCATCCGAAGATAGACTTGAGTTTGGTATGGCACTTTCCGTTAAAAATCAAGCATTGAAAGATGACATTAACGAAGCATTGAACACGCTAAAAGAAAATGGAACTTTAGAAACTCTTGTATCTACCTATATTGGGGCAGAAGAAATCAAACCGATGTATGCGAAGGATTTTGAAAAAATTAAAGCTACCAATGGTACGATATATGTAGGTGTTACGGGTGCTTTACCTCCTATCGATATGGTAGACTTTGAGCAAAAACCATATGGATTTAGCGTAGCTTTGATGCATGAAGTAGGTAAGATATTAGAAAAAGAGATACGATATGTATACCTTCAAAATGATACGAGTTTTTCCATGCTAATGGGTGGTAAGGTAGATGTGCTCTTTAGCTATGGAACTAGTAAAAATACAGTGGATACGAAAAAAACATATTGTATGACTGACGGTTACTATACAATGAATCAATACGCTTACCTGGTTTTAGAATAAAGTATGAAAAGCGGTAATCATCTATGATGATTACTAAAATATAGGGAATTCCAGAGTGATTCTTTTTGAATTTTCTCATCCAATGTTATGCTAGCTTTGATGAGATTTCTGGAATTGAGAGGAGGAAAGAATATGAGTTTTATCAGAAATATCTTTGATGCGATAAATAACAATCTGATCTCCGGCGGAGCATATTATCTAATCGCAAAAAGCGTTATTGTGACAATTATTTTAGTAGTGATTGCATGGGTGGTAACAGTAGTAATTGGATCTGTGTTAAGTTACTTTATGTCATACCATAAGAGAGGAATCTCGGGATTAGCGCATGCGATAAGTTTTATATTCCGTAGTACACCAGTAGTATTGTTATTATTGCTATTTTATTATGTAGTGTTTAAACGACTTCATCTTAGTATCACATTAATATCGGGAATTGCAATAGGATTATATGGTGCAGGTCATTTTGCACAAATTATCGCAAGACAGGTGAGGGAAGCAAAAAAACATCAGGATGCAGTTGTAATTCGAAGATTAAAACAGGTGTATTTTACAGTAACCTTACCGCAAACAGTGGAAGATACCTTATTCATGGTAAAACGACTAGCAATTTTATTATTACAATGGACTACTATCGTTTCCTATATCTCAGTAAATGACTTAACAGAGGTTATGACTAGGATTGGTCAAAGAACAATGTATCCATTCTTTTCTATCTTTGTCTGTATTATATTTTACCTTGTTATGACAATAATGATTGAAGGAATCTTCTATGCGATCAAGAAGAAGATAACTGGAGAAGAAGATAGTTATGAAGACGAAGAGATGGAAGGTCCTAAGAGAATTCGTTCCAGTAAAAAAGAGCAAGATGATTTTTTGGGTATATCAGATGAAATACCGGACGTAGAGGAAGAAGATGAGAATGAGTACGAATATGACTCTTTGTTACCAGAAGAAGAGGAATCTTCATTTCAGAAAGAGGATACTTCCGAAGAGCTAGAGAATGAAGATTATCTTGTATTTACAAAAGATTTAGCAAAGCAGGTAGAAGAAGAATTTGAAGACGAACTAATTCACAAAGAAAATCTTCCAAACCTTGAAGATGAATTAGAAGAATTTAATAAAGAAGAGTAGTATTAAAATTTAGAAAGCTGTTGCATTTTTTTTATAAGCTCTATATCAAGTTTAAGAGGAGTTTCTCTTAAACATCGCCATTACTAGATGCAGAGCTGAAATAAAAATGCAACAGCTTTTTCTATAAAAAGCAGTCTATACCAAATTCATTGGTTTGGCATTTAGTATAGCATAAGATTGCATCATCAGGAAACGTTTCGCAGTTTACTTGATGATGCCTTTTTCTTTGTAATATTTCATCGCACCATCGTGAAGGGGTAATCCAGCAAGGTCTGTGACAGCTCCTTCTAGACTAACAGAGCGTAATGTGCTGTTTTTCTCCTTTAACGAATCCATATGCTCCCATAGGGTTTTTGTTAAATCATATACTGTTTGTACATCTAAGTCAGTAGTTGTACATAATGCTAATTTGACAGCAGATGTGGTTATGTCGGTATCTTGATTTTCATAGGTTCCTGCAGGGATAATATACTTGGAATACCACGGATAGTTCTGTTGGAGCTGTGTAATAGTTAAGTCACTGATACTGATGAGATGTGCGCCAGCTTCACTTGTCATTTGGCTTACCGCTTGGTTTGGGATACCTGCCATAATCCATGCACCTTTGATATCATTATTTTTTAGTAACTCCACAGATTCTGTAAATCCCGAATTCACTAAGTCACAGTACTCTGCTAAATCAATGCCCAAAACTTTAAAATGTTGTGTAGCCTCTTTTATGGTAGTACTTCCAATTGCTCCAGGAGAGAAAGAAAGTCCTTTTAAATCAGTAAGAAATTTTGCATTTGTGTCTTTAGAAACAACGATCTGGTTTGGGTTATAGTATAATCCAGCAATAACACGTAAATTATCGTTTGCTTTCTCTTCGAAATCTCCTATCCCATGATAAGCTTCATATAGGATACTTGTTACAGCAAACGTAACCTCTGCATCTCCTTGGTGTAATAGAGTTAAGTTCTCAATACCTCCATTACTTTCATAGGAGTTTGCAGTAATATAGGACAACTCATTTGTCCAAAGGGTTGAAAATAGGTCCCCAAGTTGATAAAGTGCTCCGGATGAGGATGCTGTTGGTATATGTAAAGTCTGAGGGGGAATGGGAGAACTAGTCTTATTGCATCCGGTTAATAGCAACATGAGGAGAATGAGAGAAAACAAGTAAGGATACTTGCTAACGTTGAAACATTTACTCATAGATACTCCTTCTATAGTTAGACAGTCGATAAAGTAACGTAGATACGTAACTTGTTGTGAGGAAGTTACGATATTCAGTATGTGTTTTTCAGTATGTAACGGCTTACAATTCACCTCGCACTAATATATCAGTTTTAGAAATATTAGTCAATTATAATTTTTCTTTTTGTGAAATATGCGCTAAAAAACAACAGATATTTACAAATATTTGTATATCAAGTTATTGTAATATTTGGAACAAATAAGTTTTTAAAATTAATAAACAAAATATATAAAGATTCAATCAAAATATACCGATAAATACATGAAATATGAAAAATATATGATTTTTTATTTTAATTTCTGAAAAGCATGGTAAAAAAGTAGAAAAATGGTAGAAGGAGTAGAAGATAATAATACAGAGTGGAGGTAATGTGGAATGAATACAGTTAATTTAAATGACAATTCAATAAGAAAAGAGATGAAAAAAACAGTGAAAACAAGTATGTTTCGTACTATGAAAGTCAAAGTTATAGGTGTTGTGCTAATAATTACTGCTATTGCGTCGATTTTTAACCTATTGACAGCTTTTCCGAGTTTCGAAAAAGCGATCGATGAGAAAACTAAGACCAGTATGATGGATATAACTGGTGCTTATGGACACTTGTTGCAAAATGAGATGGATACAAAAGACCAAGCACTTACTTATGAGGATTATATGACACTCCTTCATGATACTTCATTAGAAGGAATTCCTTCTAGTTATGCATATGTTGTAGATAAAGCTGGAATCATGTTGTATCATCCGACCGAGGATAAGGTTGGAGCAGAAGTTGAGAATTCCGTAGTAAAGGGAATCGTGGAGCAAATAAAACAGGGAGTTATTCCTGAGAACAATACGATTACTTATGAATTTCAAGGTGTTATGAAATATGCAGGATATTATATTTCTGACACTGATAACTTCATTCTTGTTCTTACTGCTGATGAATCGGAAGTTATGTTACCAATGGAACAGTTTAATCGTAAAATGATAAACGGTAATATTTTTATTTTAATTATAGCAATTATCGTAGGAATAATAATTGCATACATATTAGCAAAACCTACGCTAATTATAACAGAAGCAGTAAATCGAATCTCAGAGCTTAACTTTACTGAGGATGATAGGCAAAAGAAACTGGATACCCATCGAGATGAGTTTGGCGATATGAGTCGTGCAATAGGAAAAATGCGTGAAAATATCATTGCTATGATTAATAGTTTAACGAATACTTCCAACCGTATCGGAAGCAATGCAGAAGAATTAACTCGTTATGCCAATGAAGTAAATGAAAATTCCAGTGATAACTCAGCTACAGCAGAAGAACTAGCAGCTGGAATGGAAGAAACATCAGCAACAACGGAATCCATTAATGCAAATATTGTTTATATCGAAGATAATACAAAGGAGATTAGTCATCTTACAGAGGAAGGAAAATCTATGGCTCAGGAAATCATGCAAAGAGCCGAAGAACTTCATTCCAATACAGAACATGCCAGTGATCTTACAAAGCAGATGTATGAGGAAGTAAGAGTGAGGACTACGACAGCAATCGAAAAATCAAAATCTGTAGAAAGAATACAAACTCTTTCGAAAGCAATTATGGAGATTGCTTCTCAAACAAGTTTATTGTCCTTAAATGCATCGATTGAAGCTGCAAGGGCAGGTGAATCAGGAAGGGGATTCGCTGTAGTAGCGACAGAGATTGGTAACTTAGCAAATCAATCCACTAGAACGGTAAAAGATATTACGGATATTGTGGAGGAGGTACAAGATGCTGTAAATAATATGGCAGATTGTTTATCAAAGACGCTTGATTTCTTAGAAAACACGGTTTTGAATGACTATACAGGATTTCGTAATGTTAGTACACAATATTCCGATGATGCCTTAAAATTTAATGATAGTATGTCGATTATCAACACCTCTATTGATGGCTTACAGACAACAATTAAAGACATAGCAGAGGCGATTAATGGAATCAACGATACGGTGTCTGAGGCAGCAACTGGTGTAACTGATATTGCACAAAAAACCTCAAATACAGTTGAACTTACTGGAAAAACTTCTGAGAAAGTATCTGAAACATTGGAACATGCAAAAGACTTACAAAAAATCGTGGAACAATTTAAGATATAATAGTTTGAGCTTGGTACCTAGTTCTTTGCTTGACACAAGTTTTCAGGTCATCTATAATAAATAAGGTTAAGAAACATTTGTAAACATATCAGAATGAAAATAAGGGGATATGAACGCAACTGCTTTTTTCACCGCTTTATAGTAACAGAATAAAGTTTCGAATCAGTAAACTGATGAAGGAATTACCGAAAGGAAGATGCAGATGAAACACTATGATGTCGTGATTATTGGTGCAGGCCCAGCAGGTATTTTTACTGCGCTTGAGATGATCAAAAAAGGAAGCAAAAAAAAGATTGCAATTGTTGAAAAAGGACGTCCTGTAGAGAAGAGAAGCTGTCCAAAAACAAAAACAAAGCAATGTGTAAATTGTAAACCTTTTTGCCATATCACAACAGGGTTTTCCGGTGCTGGAGCTTTTTCAGATGGAAAATTATCGTTAAGCTATGAAGTGGGTGGAGATTTACCAACTCTTATTGGTGAAGATCTTGCTCAAGAAACAATTCATTATACCGATGGAATTTATTTGGATTTTGGTGCTGATGACAAAATTGAGGGAATTAGTCAGCCAGAAAAAACAAAGGAAATTCGTAAAAGAGCGATTCATGCTGGTTTAAAATTGGTAGATTGTCCAATTCGTCACCTTGGAACAGAGAAGGCACAAATGATTTATCAAAGCATTGAAGAATATCTGTTAGAAAACGGTGTAGAGATTTATTTTAATTATATATGCAAAAATATTATTATTGAAGACAATACCTGTACCGGCGCAATTATTGAAAACGTTGTAAAGCAAGAGGATTGCATTGAGTTAATGGGAGATAGCATTGTTGTTGCAACAGGACGTAAAGGTGCTGATTGGCTTGAAAAAATATGTGAAGAACATGATATTGCTCACCAGCCGGGAACCGTAGATATTGGTGTTCGTGTGGAAGTTCGTAACGAAATTATGGAAGATGTAAATAAGGTATTATATGAATCCAAGTTAATTGGATATCCAGCTCCATTTAAGAACAAAGTACGTACCTTCTGTCAAAATCCTGGAGGGTTTGTTAGTCAGGAAAACTATGATAATGATTTAGCAGTCGTAAATGGTCATTCCTATAAAGAAATGAAGTCAGACAATACGAACCTTGCTATTCTTGTTTCTCATAATTTTAGTGTTCCATTTAATCAGCCGATTGCTTATGCACAAAAGGTTGGCGAATTAACAAATATGTTAAGTTGCGGACATATCCTAGTGCAGCGTTATGGAGATATTCTTTCTGGAAAAAGAACCTGGCCTAAGGAATTAAGTCAATCCAATGTAAAACCAACGCTACCAGATGCAGTTGCCGGAGATATTACTGCAGCAATGCCATACCGTGCAATGACCAATATTATTAATTTTATTCAGGCAGTCGATCATGTTGTTCCTGGATTTGCAAGTACAGAAACCTTATTATATTCGCCAGAATTAAAGTTCTACAGTAACCGTATTAAGATGACACCAGAGTTTGATACAAACATTAAGGGGCTTCACTGTCTAGGAGATTCTTCTGGATGGACGAGAGGTCTTATGATGGCATCGGTCATGGGTGTCTTAATGGGTAGAAAGTTAGTATAGTTATATGTATGACAAATTTTTGAGAGTTTGTATGGCTTGGAACTGTTGATTCAAAAAGGTATCTAAGTATCAATCTTTGTAAAAAAACATAGGTGTCTCAGAATGTAGATTTATGCATTTTGAGGCACCCTTTTTTCATCAAGGAATTAGTTTTTATAGTATATAAGATAATATAATTTTTTTATATAAAAACTACTCTGATAGAATCTTTTTTTGATGTAAAAAATTAATGTTTCTCATAGTCGCGATTACTATGTTTTTTAGACGAAAGATTCTGGGATTGCGAGTCGTGAGTTACAGCATTATATGAATTAATATAATACTTCGCATATGGATTATTAGGACAGCATGGTGCTTTGTAGTAATAATGGAAATCTTTTGCCTCTAGGTTCCTAGACTCTTTATTACTTAATGAAGATTCTTTTGCTATTTGTGACATCATTACTCCTTCTCCTGCACTTGTTTCGCACTAAAAAATAGAGACTACTTACATGCAAATTTATTAGTCTACCGAATTAATTTACTATAATAGTTAAATTAGTATTGATTCCTTCTTGAATTACACACTAAATTCCTATAGGAATGAACTATTGATTAATGGATTATTGTTATTCACATAAAAGGTTTTATTCATTACAAGGAAAAATTTGCGAATCGTGTTTTTTCTTGTTCATGACAAGAAAGGTATGCGAAGCCTGCTTTTTCTTGTTAGTAATAGTGTATTCCTTTCTGTAAAAAAAGTGAGATAATAACGGAAAAAAATCGAAATGAAAGATGGTAAAATTTACATAATAAAGTGGTAACGTTGTGAAATAAGCCTAACTATGCTATTTATCAGTGTTTGTGATAGTGAAAGATTATATTCATATTTCTCTTGACAATTATGACAATTCATAGTATCATAATAAAGCACAGTGAGTGACACAATTTAATCAAATATAGGGGTATAGTTCAGCTGGTAGAATAACGGTCTCCAAAACCGCAGGTCGTGGGTTCAAATCCTACTGCCCCTGTTACAAAGCTAGTAATCTAAATGGTTGCTAGCTTTTTGTTTTGCCTTGAAAACTCGTTTGCAACGATTTTTGCAACGTTTTCTATAAAATAGTTGCAAATAATAGAAAGAGAGATTAATAAAGAGCTTTCTCAAAAATATCAACAGTCTGTTTTTTCATCTTTGGTGTAACGTGTGAATAGGTATTCATTGTTATTCTTATATCTGTATGCCCCAGGCGTTCTTGTACATCTTTCATATTAGCACCATTTTCTATTAAAACAGTTGCATGTGTATGCCTTAGCATGTGAAAATTAAAATCTATATTCAGATCTCTAACGATTCGCTTTGCACAATACTTTGTTGTTTGGTTTGTAAATAAAGAATTATCTTCTTTCTGACAAACAAAATCAAGAGGTACAGATTCGGGAGATTCTTCAGTAGTTATCACAATATGTCTCATTCCATCTTCTTCGATTAAATCATAATAATATTTCTGATAATGTTCACCATAATAAAGTGACTGAGATTTCTGTCTTCTACGCTCTTGCTTTAATATATCTATTAGAGTGTCACCAATATCAATAGTACGAGGTTTTCCACCCTTTGTCTTACCTAATTCCCAACGTTTTCTTTCGACATTATAGAACATTGATTTGTTTATACGAAGTGTTTTCTGATTTAGATCTATGTCATTCCACGTAAGACCGCATACTTCCCCAGCTCTACAGCCAGTATGATAACCTAAAATAATAGGTATATAGTATATAGTGCCTTTGCAATAGTCTAATATTTTATTGTATTCATCTTGTGTGAGGATTTTAATTTTAGAATCGTCTTCTATATCAAGAAAGGTATCGAGATTTTTATTGATTTTTTTCTTCGTAACATAAAGCATCGGATTATCTTTTATATACTTCTTTGGATAAACAGCATATTTAAAGGCACCATTTAAAACAACTAAATGTGATTTTAATGTACTTGCTGCATATTCTTTTTGTTTTGCATCGATATATTGTTGTAAGTCATCTATAGTTACATCTTTTAATTGCTTGCTTCCCAAGGCTGGTATAATGTGATTCTCTATAGCATTTCGATAATCCATTCTAGTTCCATGCCTTAAAGATTCAGAAACACATTCTTTAAACCATATATTTAATAACTCTGTAACAGTCATTGTTGCGTAACTAAATATTCCGTTTAGTTCTGCGTCAGCGATAGCTTGTTTCATAAGTGTACGTGTTTCTTTCTCATCTTCTGTACCTGCCTTGTAAACCTGTACACCATTATGGACAAATTTATAATAATATTTCTTACCTCTTTTAAATACACTTCCCTTAGTCATTATATCACCTACCTTCTTCTAATTATTTCACATCACTTTGAAAAGCAACTGCTTTCCCTAATATACGAATATTGCTTATTTCTGAATTGATGAAAATCTTATCCTCATAAGATGGATTTTCAGCTTTCAATATGAACATGTTTTTGTCTGGATAGAAGTAAACTCTTTTTAATGTTGCTTCATTACCGATAACAACTGCCGCAATATCACCATTATCGACAGAGTTTTGTTCTCTTATAAAAACTATGTCACCGTCATGGATGCGAGCGTTTATCATACTATCACCATGTGCACGTAAGCAAAAATCGGCGTGTATGTTAGTGCCTGCTTCAACGTAACTTTCTCTGTCTTCATTACAAAAGATAGGTGCTCCGCAAGCAATATCCCCTAGTAATGGATATCTCTTAATCGATATTGGGATTATGTTATCGAAACTTCTATTATTTGACCTGTCCTCCCAACCCATTAAATAAGCAGGAGTTGTGTTAAGTAGCTTTGCGATTTTGTTAATTGATTCTGCTGGTACTTTTTCGATATCGCCTTTTTCATATCTAAAAATAGTAGAACGTGAGACACCTAAAGCATCTGCAAGCGTGTCCGCACTAATGTTTAGCTCTTGTCTTCTGTCTTTGATTCTTTTACCAGTATCACTCATAATTATAATAACCCCCATAAATTTATATATTACACTATAACACACATGTTGCATATTTGCAACATATTTAATTGCAATAATGCGATTTTTTGATTGACTTTATAGCAGACTTGTATTAATATAAAGTTACAAGGTCGCACAAATGCGACTAGAGAAGAGAGGTGAATATATGGTTGTCAATGTGCCTAAATTAAAAGGAAAGATCATAGAGAAAGGTACAACACAAGAATCAGTAGCGGATTCAATGGGAATGTGTAGAAGTACGTTCTACAGAAAGATGAAAAATGGAGGTGCAGGTTTTACAATTGGGGAAATACATAAACTTGTAAAAGTATTGATGTTATCTAAAGAGGAAGCAATTGATATTTTTTTTAATCAACAAGTCGCATAATTGCGACTAGGTGAAAGGAGGAATACCTTTGGATGAGTTAATATCTGCAAAAGAAGCATCTATTATCTTAAACACAGATGAAAATTTTGTTAATACCCTTATAAAAGCAGGGATACTTCCTTATTTGAAGTTACGCACAAGAAAAATAAGACGGTTTGCACTCGATGAATTTATGAAGAAATATGAAGGATGGGATATATCTGATCCATATAACCCAAAAAAGATTGAACAATAAGAAAGGAACATTATGAATCAATTAGAACAGAAAGCAATTACGTCCGTTGAAGTGGCGGAAATGGTCGGGAAGGACCACAACAAATTATTAAGAGATATTAGGGGTTATGTTATTCAACTAGGACAGTCCAAAATTGGACACACCGAGTTCTTTAGCGTAGCAACTTATTTAAACAATCAAAATAAAGAACTGCCATGTTTTTTAGTAACAAAAAAAGGTTGCGAATTTATCGGTAACAAACTAACAGGTGTCAAAGGAACGGAATTTACTGCAAAGTATATTAACCGATTTCACGACATGGAAACAGCTCTTACACAGCCGAAAAAACTTTCTGCATTAGAACAGCTTCAATTACAAAACCAAGCATTGCTAGAAGTTAATGACAAGGTAGATGAAGTAAAGAACGATCTTGAAGAGTTTAAACAAGAAATGCCACTTCTCGGTTGTGACATGGACCGTATTACAACAGCTATCAGAACAAAAGGTATTAAATGTCTAGGGGGGAAGAATACACCTGCATATAAGGACAAGCCTTTACGTTCTCGGGTGTACTCAGATATACACACGCAGTTACGAAGAGAGTTTGGAGTATCTACATACAAATCTATCAAGCGTAATCAAGTGGACAAGGCTGTGGATATTGTTAATAAGTATTATTTGCCTTATGTGTTAGCGGTTGATATTGCAGATGCTAATACAAAGATGGCGATAGCCTAATTAATATTTAATTTCCTTAGAAAGAGAGGTAACCGTATGAAAAATTTATCATGTTTTGGTAGTTATAAATCAGACAATAAGCAATGCGTTAAATGTAATGATACTGATTGCCAAAGGATTGAAGATTTAAAAATGAATTGTCAAGAGCAATGCAGAAAAGATGTCACAAGTTGCGGCTTATGGGATACATCATATTGTATATTGTATAGTTAAACTGAAATTTTGCAAAGAAAGAAGGTGAATTATGAGGACATGCCTTAATTGCAAGCACAAAAACGAAAGAATAAATATATCGCCTTGTCACAAGTGCATAGAAACGGAATCGTATATTAACTGGAAAAGTGAGTTGCCAAGGATAATCGCATTATGGATACAGATGACACTGATATGTGGGATTGGAATATTCGGCGCATGGTTATTCTTAAACATGGCAGAACACGATAGCTGGTGGGCAGGCTTAAAATGTGGTCTTGCAGGTACTTTATTAATAGGTGGTTCGTTGATGGCATTGGAATACTTAATGAAACGAGAGGAGAGGAGGCAGAATGGCTAAGTACTTTTGGTGTAAGCACTGCGGAGATTTATGGCCTGTATCAGTGGAAGCGCAATATGCAGAAGATAACTACACGTGCCCCAAATGTGGCTCGGAGTTAAGAAGAAACGTAAAAATGGCTCAACCGACCGCGAATCGAGTTGAGCGCACAACAAAATAATCTATTGGTATCATAGCATACCAGGAAGGACTTGTAAATGAAAATTTCTATTATTAGTATTAAAAGCCTGTTTGGGATTAAGGAAAAACAACTTGGCGGAGAGAGTGTTGAGCTTATAGGTAAGAATGGAGTAGGTAAGTCAAGTGTTATCGATAGTATCAGATTAGCACTTACAAACAGTAGTAATCGTGACTATAAAGTGCGAAACGGAGAAACTGAGGGCGAGATCATAATCGAAACTGATACAGGTTTAAAGATTGACCGCAAGATTCGCACTAATAAGGCAGACTATAAGAGCATTAAGCAGAACGGTGCGGAGGTATCTAGTCCAGAGACATTCCTTAAGGATATCTTTACTTCGTTGCAGCTTAACCCTGTAGAGTTTTTAGCAATGAGCAAGAACGAACAAAACTCTATTATCCTCAACATGATTGAGTATCCATGGGATTTAAACACTATTAAAGAGTGGTTTGGTGAGATTCCTTCATGGATTAACTACGATCAGAATATCTTACAGATTTTGAATGATATTCAAGCAGATAAAGGCAAGTACTTTCAAGACCGTCAAGACATTAACAGGAGCATTCGAGATAAAAAGGCTATATGTGAAGATATTGCCAGTGAGATTCCAGCTAATTACAATGTGCAGTATTGGGAAAATGCTAATGTTGGAGAGATTTATACCAAAATTGAGCGCATCAGAAAGACCAATCAAATGATTGACCGTGCAAAAATGTTGCAAGATGGTCGTGAAAGCAAGGTTCGCAAATACCAAGCAGATTTAGAAATCGGGAAAGCAGCTTTAGATACTGAGTTTGGTAACAAAGAGAGTTACATAGAGAAAGAGATTATCAAACTTCAAAATCAGATAAAAGAATTAGAAACCGAAAAAAGCGGACTTGGAGAAAAGAAACAATCAAAAATTGCATTGCTTGAACAAGAATACAAAGCTAATGTTGCTAAGTTTGATGCAGAAGTTTCTGAGTATGCAGAGTATCTCACGATGGAACCGCAGGATACTACTGATCTACAGAAAGATGCCGAGAAGGTAGAAGAAATGAAAGGTCTTATCAACGAATACCGCCGCATGCAACGTACAGAGGGCGAAATTGACGAACTTAGAGCGCAAGCACAAGTGCTTACGGACAAGATTGAAAAAGCTCGTACTCTTCCTGGTGAAATCCTTCAAACTGCAACTATACCAATCGAAGGATTAACAGTAGTAGATGGCATCCCATTAATTCATGGATTACCAGTATCTAATCTATCCGATGGAGAAAAACTTGACCTTTGTGTAGATGTTGCAATTCAAAAGCCTAACGGGTTACAGATTATATTAATTGATGGATCTGAAAAGTTGTCTACAGAGCTTAGAGAAAAACTATACCAGAAGTGTAAGGACAAGGGATTGCAATTTATCGCTACTCGTACCACGGATGATGATGAATTGACAGTTATCGAATTTTAGGAGGTGCTTATGCAAGCAATCGGTATTCCATCCGGTACGCTTACAAAGGAAGAGACTTATGAATTAGGTAAGTCTCTCCTAAAAGCCGGATACGCTGTCAAAATCGGCGAGAAAGAGTTGAAAGATCACAAGAAAATTAAGTGCGTGTTCTACGGAGCATCAGAGGAAGTGGAGGCTATAGATAATGATTGAAAATGAATTAATTGCACAAGCACAGCAAACACAGTTAGCACCATTCTCTACATTAGAGAATTTCAAAGAAATATATGACATTGGGAAAATGTTCGCAAGCAGTACCTTAGTTCCTCAGACGTATCAAGGGAAGGCAATGGATTGCACAATCGCTGTAGATATGGCGAACAGAATGGGAGTATCTCCTATGATGGTAATGCAAAATCTTTATGTAGTCCGTGGGAAACCTTCATGGAGTGGACAGGCATGTACTGCACTGATAAGTGGAAGTGGAAAGTTTAAGAATCTTAAACACGTTTATACAGGAGAACGCAACACAGATACATGGGGATGCTATTTGCAAGCTGAACGTATTGAAGGTGGCGAAATCGTTAACGGTGCAGAAGTAACTATAAAGATGGCAAAGGATGAAGGTTGGTACTCTAAAAAAGATCGTGACGGAAAAGAAACGTCAAAGTGGCAAACCATGCCAGAATTAATGTTAGCTTACAGAGCAAGCGCATTCTTTGCAAGAGTCCATATCCCTAACGCACTCATGGGGGTTTCGGTAGAGGGGGAAGTTGAGGACGTAACTGGCAAGAAAGAAAAAACTGTAGCACCTAATCCATTTGAAGCACAAGGGGAGGTAATTGATCATGATCCTAACGAGTGAGAATTATTTTAGTCCAGAAGCTAGCCGAGAGTATATCTCGGTTAGCCAGTATAAAGAGTTTATAGGCACAATTGGCAGACCTGCATGTGAGGCCATGGCAATTGCTAAGTTAAATGGTGAATGGGTAGAAGATATGGAAGAATCCACAGCCTTAATGGTTGGAAGTTATGTGGATGCACATTTCGAAGGAACGCTTGATTTATTTAAGGCACAGCACCCTATTATGTTTAAAAAAGACGGTGGTCTTAAGTCAGACTATGTAAAGGCGAACGAAATTATTAACCGTTGCGAGCGTGATGAACTCTTCATGAAATTTATGAGCGGTGAAAAACAAGTGATTATGACTGCTGAAATGTTCGGAGCCAACTGGAAAATCAAAGTTGATAGCTACTTAGAAGATAAAGCAATTGTTGACCTTAAGATCATGAGAGAGCTACATAAGGCTGAGTATGTAAAAGACTATGGTTATATGAACTTTGTAGAATATTGGGGTTACGATATCCAAGGCGCTGTTTACCAAGAAGTTGTTTATCGTAATACAGGAAAGAGATTGCCGTTCTTCATTGCTGGTGCTTCAAAGGAAAAAGAAACTGACATAGAGTTGATTTGGATACCAGATGAAAAGTTAAAAGAAAAGTTAACAGAGGTAGAGCATAACACACCGAAAATATTACAGCTAAAGAATAATGATTTTGAACCTATTCGATGTGGTTTGTGTGACTACTGTAAGCATACAAAGGTTTTGACAGCACCAATCCACTTTGCTGACCTGTTAGGAGTGGTTTAAATGAAAAGTATTCTAGTTGAAGATACAGAACACTGCGTATTCTGCGGAAACTCAAACGTGGAAGAACATCACGTACTATTTGGAGTAGCAAACAGACCTATAGCTGATAAATATCATTTAGTCGTACCTCTATGTAATAAGCACCACACAGGAAGCGCAGATTGCCCTCACAAGAACCGAATTATAGACTTGACGTTAAAGTGTTGGGCGCAGTCAGTATACGAGCTTAAAATCGGAAATAGAAGCGATTTCCGTAGAGATTTCGGGAAATCGTATCTATAAAGTAACTATTAACCACACTGTCGTAACAGCAAGACAGTCATATTGAATAGAGGCGTAAATACATATCACAATTTATTTGACTCCTTATTCGGTACGGGGAGCTAGCCACTCCCCAATAACAAAAAGAACGGAGGAATCCGATGGAATATAAATTTACAATACTAGGTCGGCTAGATGGACTTAATGATTACACATCTGCAAACAGGACTAACCCATATAAGGGGGCGAAAATGAAAGCAGATGCCGAAAAATCGGTCATGTATAGCATTAGGCAACAATTACACCGACTAAATATTAAAGCACCTGTACGATTGAAATACGAGTTTTGGGAGCCTAACAAGAGAAGGGATTTAGATAATATTTCTTCATTCGCACATAAAGTAATTCAAGATTCACTTGTTAAGACAGGCGTACTGCTAAATGATAGCTGGGATTACATAGTTGGATATTCAGATTTCTTCTATGTAGACAAAAACAATCCTCGAATTGAGGTAACGATTGTTGAGGTGGGATGATGGCAGGAGTTAAGTGGATACAACTTAGTGTTGACATGTTTAACAATCAGAAAATCAAGTTTATTCGAACGTTGCCAGAAGGTAATAATATTCTGCTTATCTGGGTAATGCTGCTCACTATAGCTGGTAGATGCAATTCGAATGGGTTTATTTTTCTAACTGAAAGCATTCCGTATACTCCTAAGATGTTATCTGATGAACTTGGCTTTGAAGAGAACATAGTTATTTTAGCTTTGAAAACATTATCGAAGTTAAAAATGATTCAGCAAAAGCAGGAGTACATCGAGATTACTGGATGGGAAGAACATCAGAATGTACAAGGGTTAGAAAGATTAAAAGAGCAGAATCGAAAGAGACAAGCAAAATACAAAGAAAAACAAAAATTACTGGAATGTAACGTTACTACTAACGTTACGGATACGTTACCAGTAACGCAAAGTAACGCAATAGATATAGATATAGAAATAGATAAAGATATATATATAAAAGATAAAGAACAAAAGAAGAACCTCGCTGACGCTCAAACATATTTTTCTGATGAAAAACTAAACTCTACCTTCATTGATTTTATGAATATGAGGAAATCTCTTAAGAATGGGAAAATGACCGAGCGTGCTATAACGATGATGATTAATAAGCTTAATAAACAGGAAGTCAGGACAGCGATTGCAATGTTAGAGCAAAGCATACTTAATAACTGGAAAGATGTGTATGAGCTTAAACAGGAGAGCAAGCAGCAAGCAAAAAAGGAAAATAAGTTCAATGCATTTCCACAAAGAGATTACAGCGAAGATGATTTTTTAAGTATGGAACAAAGATTGTTAGAGAGGTAGATAGATGGTATATTTTTATGATTTATACGAACATAATGGAAATATCCATACTGGCATTACAGCAAGAGACGTGGCAGATACCACAGGAATGAGACTTGATTTAGTTTGTAAGTATGCTAGGAGTGGCTACTTGTACAAAGGCAGATACAGAGTTGCTAGGCATGGAGAAAAGGTAGTAGAGGATTTTAAGAGCAATAATAACAATAACGAAACAGGTTATGCGTTTCCGACGGAGTACAGAATTGATTTTGCTAAAAGGTGGGACAACCTGCCGATCATTAAGTTTTTTAGAAGTAGACAGGAGGTAATCAATGAAACCAGTACTTTTCAACACTAATATGGTTAAGGCGATACTGGACGGACGTAAGACGGTTACAAGAAGAATCTGCAAAGATGCAAACCAAAGAGAAGTACCTTTAAATGATTTTATTGACAATGAAAGAAGGACATACGCAATACAGAGCTACAGTGATTTGGAACATCTGCATTCAGTAAGTTTGTGTGAAGTGAAAATGCCAATATGTAAAGGAGATATCCTCTATGTAAGAGAAACATGGCAATGTTTAAATCCATACAGTGACAAAGAATATGTGTACAAGGCAAGCTGTGACGTAGATTTTGCAAGTGATATAGGTAAATGGCTCCCATCTATACACATGCCAAAAGAAGCAGCAAGAATCTTTCTAAGGGTAACAGATGTAAGAGTGGAACGGTTACAGGATATTAATGGGCAAGGTCGACACGATGAATTTTTAAAAGAAGGGTATCCGTTTAATTATATAGCAGGATCTCCATTACATGACTTTGTATTTCTATGGAATTCAACAATTAAAAAAGCTGACTTAGACAAATATGATTGGCACGCGAATCCATGGGTATGGGTAATAGAGTTTGAACGGATAAGTAAGGAGGATGCTTATGATTCAAAGTGCTGATGAGTATCAAATTGTAGAGAATGTTATTAGACATACACGAGGTCTTAAATCTGCAATGAATTGGTATAAAGTTCAAAATATTCTTCTCATTGGAACAGGTCATAGCGGAATGACGAGTAGTTGCACAAAGACAAGGGAACTCGGTGTTGATCCATACGGTTACAAATGGGAGAAAAATGAAGGTTAGTTAAATCGAGATTTAGCTAACTAAGTTAGCGGAAAGGGGAAAACATGACAAGACAAGAATTAGCCAAGGTAATTACAGAGGTAATATGGTGTGATTTTGAAGCAATCCAAGATTGTTACATAGAGGATGATAAGCAGCGACTAGAGGATGAAATATATGAGGTAGTAGAAAACTTTGAATAGTTAAGGAGGTAGCATGGGAAAGTCAAGAGCGAATAAGCAGAACAGATTAAAAGCGCAGTTAAAGCCACAGAAGAATGATGTGTATAAGGTGGCTAAGGTCAAGAAATAGGAAAGGGAAAGCATAATCCTAGGTAAAAGAGAGGCCTCTCGTGTAGACGTACACGAATGGATTTTAATAATTATAGCTGTGATGATCAAATGTCCATCTTTGACATGATAAGGCAGCCATTCAAGATAGATAAGCCTATTAGGCTAATAGAATTGTTCGCAGGTGTTGGCAGCCAAGCAATGGCACTTAGAGATTTAGGAGCATCATTTGAACACCATAGAGTAGTAGAGTTTGATAAGTTCGCAGTAGCAAGTTACAACGCTATTCACGATACAAATTTTTCAACATTGGATATAAGACAGGTTAAAGGTTCAGATTTAGGAATTATAGAAACAGAAAAGTATTGCTACATACTAACCTATTCATTCCCATGTCAAGATTTATCGGTAGCTGGTAAACAAAGAGGAATGACAAAAGGCAGTGGTACAAGGTCAGGTTTATTATGGGAAGTTGAAAGGCTGCTTAAGGAAACAGAATATCTTCCACAGGTATTGTTAATGGAGAACGTTCCACAGGTAATATCAGATGCTAACATTAAGGATTTTCAATTATGGCAAGACTTCCTAGCTTCTAAAGGATATTCCAATTATGTTGAGATACTAAACGCTAAAGATTATGGAGTGGCACAGAATAGAGAACGTTGTTTTATGGTATCTATTTTGGGTGATTACAATTACAAATTTCCTAAACCAATCCAACTTACAAAGACAATGAAAGACTACTTAGAGGATGATGTAGATGAAAAGTATTATATAAATACAGAAAAGGCACAAAGCCTTATTAAGAAGTTAATCGATGGTAATCAAATACAAGGCTGTATAGGGAATGTGAATCCAAGTGGAAACGGAATCAATGGTAATGTGTATAGTGGAGACTTGGCACCAACGCTGACTACTAATAAGGGTGAAGGGATCAAAATATGTACTGACTTATCTATTAATAACCCAAAGATAACAGAGATATCTAATTGCATTACTGCAAGGCAAGATAGGGGTATCAGTAATCAAAGGTCAGTAGGGAGTGCAGTAGTAGAGCAAATAGGAAATATTTCAGAAGCCAACGCATGGGACAATCCGCAAGTTGGGAGGGTTTATTCTGATAAAGGATTATCACCAACACTCAATACGATGCAGGGTGGAAATAAGCAACCTATGATTGTAGCGAGCAGAGGAAGAAATCCTGTAAATCCATCCGATAGAACTCCAGGAAACTATGTGGAGCAAAGACTAGAAGTTAATAGTCAAGGGCTATGCAATACTATTACAAGTGTTCAGAAAGATAATATGGTACTAGAAACAGTAGCTGTTAAGCAGGCAACCTATAAAGGCTACGAAGAATGTGTAGTAGGGGGGGTGGCAGACCTAAGTTTCCCTAGCTCAAAAACTAGGAGAGGAAGAGTACAAGACGGAGGAAACACCTGTCCTACTCTCACAGCAGAGACAACAGGAGTATGCAGAATTGAGAGCCAGTACCGCATAAGAAAGTTAATACCGCTAGAGTGTTGGAGATTGATGGATTTCACGGATGATGATTTCCACAAGGCAGAATCCGTCAATAGTAATTCACAGCTATATAAGCAAGCGGGTAACAGCATTGTAAAAGCTGTTCTTATGGCTATATTTAAGCAGATGTTATAAGTCGTAATACACAGGATAAAGAAAGATAATGGCAAATAGAACGGAGGTAAGTGATGAATGATCTATGTGAGTTTATGCAATACAGGGATGATGAAGATAGCATGTGCACGTCTCCATCATGTTCAGAGTGTGATATTTATAAAGCACTAGATAAGCATGTACCAAAGAAAATAGATAGAGTAGGAAACAAGTGTCCTGTATGCAAGTGCTACCTAGCAAGTCAGCCAATACCGGATCATTACTGTTTTAATTGTGGACAGGCGATAGATTGGAGTGAGGAAGAATGAGAGAGATTAAGTTTAGAGCGTGGGATGATAAAGACAAGATTATGTATTCAGATAAGTCACTTGATTTAGTAATCCATTTTGATGGTGAGCTAAATAGTATTGATCCAGAGACAGGAGAAATTGCAGGAACACATTATACAAAAGAATTAAGTATCATGCAGTACACAGGCCTTAAGGATAAGAACGGTGTAGAGATTTATGAAGGAGATATCTTGGAATGGAGATATAAGAACATGCTAACTGGTGTAGAAGTAATTGTAAGATACACAGTACATTATTCTGAACCATCTGCTTGCTTCAAGACAAAAGAGCATGGAAGTGTTAATGATACTCTGTTAATGCTGACACTGAGTAAGGATGTTTATGTGGCAGGCAATATCTACGAGAATCCAAAGCTAGTAACTGAGATAAATTAAAAGATTGGAGCGTGGAAGAATGTTAACAGTCGGTGAGTGGGTTGATAGGGTACACGAGATAACGGATCAGTTAGAAAGTGAAGCATCAAAGAAGTTAAATGCAGAGGTAAAAAGAGCGCAAGCATACCATGAAGGATATGTACAAGCCTGCGAGGACTTCGGGAAGATAATGAGAGCAAATATTTCAGAGAACCAAGGTTAGTTAAATTAAGATTTATCCAAGAAAGGAGTTTTGAATGAATAAGCCTATTTGCCCTATTTGTGGTGAAGAAAATCTGGAATTTTGTAAAAAACTTATCTATTCAAGAAGTCATAAGATAAATAAAAATGGTGAGATAAGTAAAAAATCATCGGTTAAATTCTTAGAAGAAACAGAAGTTGAATTTATAGAATGTATAGATTGTGGATTTGTTTACAATTTAACATATACAGACAATAATAGTGAGCCAAATGAAGAACTTAATAAATGGTACTATGGTTTAGTTTGGTAAACTGAAATTTAGTGCAGTAGCACAGAAAGAAGGTAATTATGAAAAAAATGATTTATTTTTACGAAAAAGTATTGCATACACATGCAGTTGAGGTTGAAGTTGAAGACGATGATGAACTTGAACAATTTATTGAAGCTGTAAATGACGGTAGCTTTGATGATGTTGATGAAGCAATCGCTGAATTATCTAAATTGGAGAGTGTGAAGGTAAATGGAGTCGAGAAGGATTCGAACTTTGATGTAGAAGAAATTGAATGCGATTCAAAGGATGCTGATGAAAACTGAAATTTTGCTATAAATAGGAGGTGTGAGTAATAGCCAAGCGAAAAGAAACATTAGAAATTGAAAAGGCGCTAATGCAGCTGTGTAACGAAAAGCGGTCATATGGTTGTGAAGAGATAACAATTGGTTTTGTTAACAACGGATACGGGAATGAGATAGTTGACTTTATGACTATGGACAGTAAGGGAGTGATAAGGTGCTATGAGATTAAAGTAACTTTACAGGATTTAAAATCTAATGCTAAAAAATCATGGTATGGTCATTATAACTATCTTGTAGTGTCAGAAGACCTTTACAATAAAATTACTGACTGGACAACCTACTTACCCGATGGTATAGGGCTTATAGTGGGACGTGAAAGTAATTATTATCCTACTTGGAGTTTACAATGTGTAATTAATCCTAAGAAACAAGTACTATCAATTGAAACAAGTATGATGCTAAAAGAGAGCATGGTTAGAAGTATTTATTATAAGATGGTTAAATATATAGATGCACAGAGCATAGATAAATTTAAGGAAATACAGAAGAGCCAGAGGTATTGGGAGAAACTATATCGGGATGAAGAGAAAGAACATTTGCTTCTTTGTCGGAAAGTTAGAAAGTTCGAACGATTAAAAAGGAAGAATGAAGGTAAATACATTTTATTGGATGACATGATAGAAATAGAACAACAAAAATCAGGAGAGCATGACGAGGTATTCTGCTAAACAAGCAGTAGAGAGTTGGCTAAGATGTTCTGACTTGCAGGTGTTAAGGATATGATATTTTTTAATAAATCTTCAATTAATAACAAGATAACTCCAACCATTAGAGGAAACACAAAGTTATCAAAAACATTTGAAGTTCGTAAAGCGGATATTATCCAATCATAAAAAGGCAACATGGCGGTCCCTCCTTAACACTGTGATAATAATATTATACTTCAAATATATGGAAAAGTAAATAAATATAGTTGACCATTTTCGTGATTTTACAGTGATGGTTAGCTTGCCAAGAGCACATTGACAACTACATATCGATTAGTAGATAATATTTTTAACATTACTTGAAATTGCTCATCTAGATATCCTAACATATATTGTAAGGAGGTGATTAGATGAGCCGTAATGGTAAAATAATATTATATTTGTTAATAATGCTAGTTGTATATGCAATCTATGCTAGTTGGCTACTAGAGTTAATAAAAGGAATAGCAAATACTTTTAAACAACTTTAAAATTAGTATATAGGGGGGGAGTAATGAGGTTAAATGATTATTTAGATGATTTTTGTAAGCAGCATGGGTATACATACAGCCTTGATTACAACAAAGATAAAAAAGAGTACATGCTTACTTTGGGGAATGAAAAGCAAAGTGGAACATTTACAATGAACAGAGAAGAATTGCAAGGATTGAGTAATACACAGATTAAGAATATGGTCAAGTTCTTACACGAAGGGATACAGGTCATAGCAAAGTCAAAGGAATAAATAAAAATTAGCTACTAATCGATAATGGTTAGTAGCTTTTTATTTTCTCTGTAACCCACAAGCCTTGCTCCTTGTAATAAATAATATCAATAAGCTGTTTACGTCCATTGAGTGTAACATAACAATTATATAGTTCTCTACCTGGCAATTCCTTAGTTATCCGTACACCATCAACAGGAACCGTAACTCGTGTACCGTCTGGTAGATCAATCTTAATCTTTAAAGGTGTAGATTTTCCTTCGGCATCAGTAAATGAGTATACAGCTATAGTTTGATAATTATCATAATCAATTTCGAACTTATGACTTCGAGGTGGTTCGTAAAATGGCATGATTAACCTCCTGTAACAATAAATAAGCGGTAGACGCCGACCAAAGCACTCCTACCGCTACTCAATATTCCAAGGACAAGTATATCATATCCTTGGCACAAAAGAAAGGATGATTGTATGAGCAGCAATAGTAAATTTATCAATGATGTTATTAGTGCGATGGCGATAGAGCTAGATAGCAGGCAATTACAAAAGCTAGAGAACGCATTAAACAGTAACCTACACGGTAAGCAGATTAGTAACGAGTGTACGGAGCTATCTACCTATACGGATGATAATGACTACATACTGAAAGTATTCGCTGCTAACAAGAAGCTTGAAAACTTATCTGATAAGAGTATAGCGCAGTACGTGAGAACTACTCGTAATATGTTGCTCACTATCAACAAAAATTATAAGGACGTTACCACAGAAGATATTAAATATTACCTTGCTATGTATCAGCAAACGAAAAAAGTAAGCATGAACACGTTAGCGAATACCAAAAGATTCATAAGTGCGTTCTATGTATGGGCGGAGGAAGAGGATTACATACCAAAGAATCCAACGAAAAAAATCAAGAACATTAAGCAGGTACAAAAGGAGAAAGAGTATTTGACCGAGGATGAAGTAGAACGTATTAGAAATGCATGTGAGACTAAGCGAGAGATCGCCATGGTAAACTTTCTTCTATCGGTAGGCTGTAGAGTATCGGAGTTAGAGAGTTTAAACATCCAGGATATTGATTTTCAGGCAGAAAGCCTATCCATATATGCAAGTAAAACAAAAGAGTACCGAACTGGCTATTTAAATGCAAGCGCAAAGCTACACCTTCGCAATTATATCATGAGCCGAGACGATTCAAACGAAGCTCTATTCGTAGCGAGCAAGGGCAAACATAATAGATTGGGTGTTAGTAGCATACAAAGAGAATTACAAGCGATTGCAAGACGAGCAGACGTCACAAAGCATGTCACAGTGCACCTATTCAGGAAGACATTTGCCACACGATTAAGCGCTGCAGGGGTAAGAATAGAAATCATACAGCAACTACTAGGACATGCTGATATATCAGTGACTGAACGTAACTATGTAACGATAAGTGAAGAAAATGTAAGAGCAGCTCATAGAAGATGTGCAGCTTAATAAGAGGAGGGGATTATTATTACCAGAAAAGAATTCGAGAAATTGCTTAGAACTAAAATCAAACTAACTGAGTTAAAATATAAAGTTGATGAAATGGCATATAAAAGCGTTGTCGGTAGTCAGCAGATTACAGGGATGCCGTTTGTAAGTGGTACTACTGATAAGGTCGGAGACTATGCAACAAGAATTACGGAGCTTGAAGATAGGTATATGAGTATGCTGATACAATACAAAGGATTGGAAAAGAAAGCAAAGGCATTTATCACAGAGATACCAGATGAAACGATTTCTTCTATCCTGTATCTGAAATACATCAATGGATATGATAATATAGACATTGCGAGTGTGTGTGGGTTAAGAGGTCCATACAGAGCAAGAGTAATAAAAAACATCATTAACACATTTTTTTTAGATTCCCTGCTATATTTGTTATAAAACAGTTGACACAGGCTTACTTGACTGGTATAATGAAAGAGTAGAAGTATATATAAAAGCGCATTTCCTAAACTAACAACAGGATTTGCGCTTTTTTTGTATTCTTACACCTCCTTGTTTGTCGGAGTACGAAACATAAACCGAATCGTATCTAGCAGTATGCGACAGCTATCTGATACAAGGTAGCAACTGCTTTAGAATATATATAAGTTGATTGAAAATGACGGAATATGGTATAATATGTTAAAATATAAAGGAGGCTATATAGATGGATCAGTTTAACTTAAGCAAAGAAGTTATTAATGTGCAAGGAACAGTAGAATTCATAAGGGAAAGATTAACACATCTAGAGAATAGTAATGATCTAGGATTTGAATTATCTGAACCAGCAACAAACCTAATATACTTAGAGATAACGATTGAAGGAAGAAATCTAAGTACAAAGATTAGGTTTGGTGAAATATATGAACATGTTATTCAAAACAAGTTGGATAATGGAGTTTTAGATTTTGATAGCGTTGATCGTTTCATTCTGAAAAAAATAAATGAATTGATTATTAATAGCAGATAATGGTTAATTAGAGCACTCATAATTGGGTGCTTTAATTATGTGGTTTGTATAAAAGAGGTGGACCTAATGGAAATCACAATTTATGAATTAATTATTTTCCATGTATGTGAGTGGATTAGATATAGATATAACTTAAGCGCTCGCTCGTTGGTTCGGCAATGGGTTAACCACAACACATGGAAGTCAAGGTGTAAAGTCAAACGTAAGCCTACACCATCTTATGATATTAAGATAAATATAACCCCAAGATATTTACACATGGTGTAGGCGTAAATACTAAATAATTATATTATGCAACAAAGCAGATAGACGAATCATTCTTATGACCTATCTGCTTTTTTAATGGAATGTAACTCAATGGCAGAGTACCTGGCTTATATCCAGTTAGTTGTCGGTTCAAGTCCGACCATTCCGATTCTATTAATTAAAGAGAGGGTGAGACAATGAGTGGTATATATATGACACTAGAAATGAGAAAAGCAAGAAGTGAAATCAGAAGAACAACAGAAGAGTGCATCATGATTAGCAATGAACTATATCCAATGCTCAAAGAAGATATGAAAAGAGCAGAAGCGAATAGAGGGCGAGACTATATAACATATACGCCAGATAGAAAAATCGGCAAGACATACAACCTAATGAGACTTGCTGCCGAATACGATTATCCTCTAATAGTACATGATGCGAGATGGGCAAGATGTATTGAGAAACAAGCTAAGAAACTATTCAATAAAAACATAATAGTCCGAAGTTATAGGGCAATATCTAATACTTTTGATGGACTTAGATGTGATGTTATTTTAAAGGATGAGCCTGTAGATATAGTAACAGTCCGTGATATGTTGAACGAGCAAGGTCTTGGTTGGGTTAGTGTTGTAGGAATCAATTAATAATTTGGTGAGCTGCCAATGGCAGAGGGTTTAACATTCAAACATCGCAGGGGTGGGAGCGAGAATGTAAAGGAGTTGTTTAAAATGCTAAAGTCATGTAAGTATTGTATGAAAATACATGATAGTAAGTATGACTGTGGAAAAAAGCCGCAGAGAAAGAAACAAGGAAACAATAAAGATAAGTTTCGATGGACATCTGCATGGCAAAAGAAAAGAGAAGAAATAAAAGCAAGAGACAAGTTTCTATGCCAAGCATGTATAAGGAATCTGGACGGAACTATAAACAGATATACATATGACAGCTTATCTGTTCATCATGCAGTATCACTAGAAGATGATTACGAGAAGAGACTTGATAATGATAATCTTATTACATTATGTGAACAGCATCACGAGATGGCAGAGTGTGGAGATATACCGTTAGATATTGTATTAAATATTATAAAAGAACAAGAGGAGAAGTGATGATATCCCCCCGGGGGGTCGAAATGTATTTCTAATGCTTTTCTTAACACCACGTGTCCACATTCATGCATAAAATATTCCCACATCAACTTTTGAAAGGAGATTACAGAGTGAAAGAAAAGAAAAATCTTAAATTTATTGTTAGGACAGAGAGACCAATAACAGATGAAGCCATTGAAAAAATACGGTTAGGAATAGAAAAATTCAAAATCGGTGAATCAGAAATAATTGTTTTTCCGCAAGCGATATCAATAGTGGTTTTTGATGAAAACAACGAATATGTAACGATGCTCTAAGATATAAGCAGATATATATCTAGAGGAAGGAGGTTCCAAAATGCCAACGCCACCAAAACCATATATTGTATTAGCAAATGAAAAAAAATCGCATAGAACAAAAAAAGAATTAAATCAGAGAAAGCAAGGAGAGGAAGCACTTTCGACTGGTGTTGCTATGAAGGAACGTCCAGAAGTAAAGAGTAATCCAATAGCACACAAAGAGTTTCTTAGGTTAAATAAATTACTAAAAGAAATTCAAAAAAATGATGCTATTAATGAATTGGTAATTAACAGATACTGCATGTTAGTAGCGGAATGCTTTGACTTTGAAGAGAAGAGAGAATCTTTTTATAGAGATATACAGGAACTTGTAAACGACAAGGATAAATTAATTGATAGTGAGGAAATGTCGTTAAGTGCATACTACAAAATGAAGTACAATCTGCAAACAACTATAATTAATCTGGATAAACAGGTGCAGTCAAAACGTAAGATGCTTTTGGATATTGAAAAAGAAAATATCATGACTATAGCGTCGGCTTTAAGGAGCATACCAAAGAAAACTGAAACTAAAACGAATGCATTGCTTAAAGCTTTAGGCGGTGATTAGTTGATACAAGAGAGTAGAGCATATAAGTACTGCGAGTTTGCCTTAATACCAGATAATAGGAAAGTACCAAAGTATGTTAAAAAACAATGTAAGAGTTGGAAAAGTATAGCTGATGGGAAGGATAACGAAGCTTATATTGATGAAAAAGCCTACATTAAAATTATTAATATATTAAAACTGATGATTCACCCAGACATACATCAACCCATGGATGTTGGTTTATCAAATCATGCGATGTTATTAATAACAGCAACTTTTTGTACAAAACTAAAGAATGATAAAGGACTGGACATTCGTTATTACATAACTGTACTTGAGGAAATAGCAAGAAAAAATTTTAAAACATTTGATTCGGCTGTAATTTTCATATTATTAATGTTAACAGAACCTAGATTTTCTAGGTTCTTTTCAGTTGCACCAGATCTAAAATTATCTAAGGAATTGCAGCTTGCAATTAGAAAGATTATTAAATCGAGCCCTTTATTATGTGATGAACTGGACCCAGTTTTTAAGACGTTACGAAGTGAAATACGTTGCTTGTTAACAGAAAGCGAATATACACCATTAGCTTATTCAGAAGATAAAATGGATGGTAAACTAGCAAATGCATTTCTTGCAGATGAAGCAGGAGCAATGGATAGTTATCCAGTCGAAGCAATGAGATCTTCACAGATAACATTACTAAATAAATTAGGAATTATAATAAGTACTCAATATCCGAATGACAATAATGTTATGATTGATGAAATTGACAAAGGCAAGAAAACGCTCGATGGATTAAGAGAAAATAAGAGAATGTTTTCTTTGCTGTTTGAACCTGACGACGATTTACTTACTGACGATCAATGGCAAACGAATGACTTGGTTATATATCAAAGCAATCCAGTCGCTGTCGAAAATGAATATATTTTTCAAGCCATAAAAGATATGCGAGAGGATGCTATCCTTTATGAAAATAAAAGAGAAAACTATCTTTGTAAACATAACAATATAAAGTATAAGGGACTTGGAGTAGAGGGATACATAGATGTTACCAAGGTAAGGGAATGCAAGCGTGAATCAAATGACGATTGGTGGAGAGGCAGAAAAGTTTGGTTAGGACTAGACTTATCAATGTCAGATGATAATGTATGCGTTAATATGGCTACGTACGAAGGAGATACGGTTGAAGATTGTACCCTTTATTCGAAAACATTTGGCTTCGTTCCTGCTGACAAAATAGAATACAAATCAAAACGAGAGGGTGTTGACTATAAAAGACTAATAAGAGAAAAAAGTTGTTTTCCATGTGGTGACGAGGTTATTTCTTACACCTATGTAGAAGAATTTATTTTGTCTTTAGAAGAGAAATACGGCGTTGAAATAGTACGATTAGGATATGATAAATGGAATGCATTATCTACTATTCAAAAACTTGAGAATAAAGGAATAGAATGCGTTGATATCAAACAACATTCAAGCGTTTTACATTCTCCTACAAAATTGTTAAAAGAGAAAATTTTAAGCAAGAAATATCATTATGATGAAAATTTAATGCTTGAAATAAATTTTCAAAATGCTAGGTGTACTGAGGATACAAATAAGAATAAGTACGTAAACAAGAAAAAATCCGTTGGAAAAGTAGACCAAGTAGTAGGCAATATTAACACTACATACCTGATAGAACAAGAGTTATTGTATGGACAAAATGATTTCATCATTCAAACAGGATAAAGCGAGGTGAGAAAATGGGTATATTTAAAAGGCGTGAGAAAAGAGCAGAGGAAATCTCATTTGAAGATGCCCTTTTGCAATCCATATTAGCCAAAACGGAAATGAACAAAGAAAAAGCCATGCAAATCCCTACTGTAGCTGGTGCAATTAGTTTGATTGGTGGGATAGTAGCATCAACTCCTATTAAACTGTACAAAGAAACCGTTAATAACGGAATTAAAGAAGTTGAGGAAGTGGACGACTATAGATATTCACTACTTAACGAAGGGACAGGAGATACCTTATCAGCGAATGAGATGTGGAGAGCAGTCGTAAGGGATTACTTCTTAGGCAAGGGCGCATATATCTACATAAATAAGGAGCATGGAAAAATCAAAAGCTTGCACTACGTAGATGAAACCTATATTACAGTTCAAGAAGTTGTTGAGCCTATATTCAAGGACTACGACATAAATGTCATGGGAAAACCATACAAGCCGTTTGATTTTATTAAAATTCTTAGAAACACAACAAATGGAGCGAGTGGGAAAAGTATAATACAAGAAAATGACTTGATATTATCAGTAGCTTATAATTCGTTAAAGTTTGAAGATGCCCTGGTAAGGAAAGGTGGAAACAAAAAGGGATATCTTACATCTGAAAAGAAGCTTTCGGAAGAAGTAATGACATACATCAAAGAAGCGTTTAGAAAGCAATATTCAAACAATGCTGAGAATGTAATCGTTCTAAATGAGGGGATGCAATTTAAGGAGTCTTCAAACAATGCTATCGAGATGCAATTGAACGAAAATAAAAATTCCAATGCTGCAGAGCTAGGGAAAATCTTTCACATGTCCCCTAATTTGCTAAACGGAGCATCCGCTTCAATTAAACCGACAGAGGAAATACAGAAGTTTGTAAAATTAGCAGTATTACCACTCTTTAAAACAATAGAAGCTGCGGTAAATGAGGACCTACTCTTAGAAAAAGAGAAAGAGCCCTATTATTTTGCGTTTGATACTAAGGAGTTGTTAAAGGGCACACCAGAAGAAAGATTTAAGACTTATAAGGCAGCTATTGAAAGCAAGGTAATGATGATCGATGAAGCAAGGTATTTAGAGGATCTTAAGCCTCTAGGCTTAGATTTTATCAACCTCGGATTAAATGATGTACTTTATAATCCTAAAACCAAAGAGGTATACACTCCAAATACAAATAAAACCGTTAAAATGGATGATTTGAAAGGTGGTGAAGAAAATGAGGATAGAAATACGGAGTGATAGTGTGGTTATTGACGGTTATGTGAATGCAGTCGAACGCATGAGCAAGCCTGTTATTACACCGCATGGCAAAGTGGTAGAGGTAATCGAACAAAGAGCGTTTGAGAGAGCATTAGAGAGGGCAGACAATGTTGATCTGTTATTAAACCATGACAAGGAAAGAAAACTTGGGTCTACTACACAGGGAAATCTTGAGTTATGGGAGGATAACATAGGACTTCGAGCTGTGTGTACCGTTACAGATGCAGATGTCATTGAAAAAGCGAAGAATGGCAAGTTAAAAGGTTGGTCATTTGGAATGTATACAAACGAAGATAAAATCGAGGAAAGAGCGGAAGGATTGCCAATAAGGAGAATAAAAGAGTTAGATATTTTTGAAGTATCTATAATTGACAATCGCCTGTCTCCTTGTTATACAGCAACTTCAATTGAAACAAGAGCGGATGGCGAAAAGGTGGCAGAACAACGAGCATATGAAAATAAGATCGTTGTTAAAAACATGGTTGAAACACCTAAAGAAACTATCGATTATTCAGAATACGTAAACAGAATCGCGAAATTAAAAGTCGGCAAATAGTCGGCTTATTTTTATGCAAGAAAGTGAGGGTTACAATGAGAAATAATAAGAGAATTGCAGAGTTCAGAGCAACGCTTAAGGGGCTTACTGAGCAGAGAGCAGAATTAGAGGTAGAATTACAGGGCATTTTAGATGGCGCACAGGCTGAAACAAGAGCCATGACAGAAGATGAAAACGCCAAATTTGATGAAATCGAGAACAAGATAAAAGCTATTGACACAACCATTGCTGCAGAGGAAAGAGCAAGGGGAATTAAATCAAGGAAACCAACAAAAACCACAGAAGAGACCACAGAAGAAGCAGAAATCAGAGCATTTGCAAACTATGTTCGTGATCAAGCAGGCCTTCCTGTGGAAACACGTGCAGGAGAGCAAAATATTACCATGGGCAACAACGGGGCGATTATTCCTGTAACAATTGCTAATCGCATCATCAAGGCCGTAAAGGATATTTGCCCTATTTATGCAAAGGCAACCATTTATCATGTAAAAGGTACATTAAAAGTGCCTGTATGGGGTAAAGCTAACACCACACACGACATCAACGTTGGATATCAGCAGGAATTTGTTGATATAACAGCGGATGCAGGTGCATTCACTAGCGTTGATCTAACGGGATTTTTAGCTGGAGCATTAACTCTAATCGGTAAATCCGTAATCAATAATGGTGATGTTGATGTAGTAAACTTCATCGTATCTCAGATGGCGGAAGAAATCGCTGCTTTCCTAGAGAAAGAGTTACTCGTTGGTACAGCTGGTAAGGCTACTGGAGCACTTTCTACTACCACAACTCTGACATCTGCATCTGCCACTGCAATTACCGCAGATGAGTTAATTGAGTTGCAGGCAAAGATCAAGCAAGTTTACCAAAATAATGCTTGTTGGATTATGCATCCAGACACCTTCACGGCGGTCAAGAAGCTCAAAGACAGCAATCAGAGATATTTGCTACAGGATGATTATACAAGCGATTTTCCTTACAGATTACTTGGTAAACCCGTATATTTATCTGACAATATGCCTAAGGTCGCTGCTGGTGCGAAATCCGTTCTGTATGGTGACCTGTCTGGTCTATCTGTAAATATGAGAGAAGATGTTCAAATTCAGATACTGCTTGAGAAGTACGCAACACAGCACGCAATCGGTGTAGTATCTTGGTTTGAGTTTGATTCCAAGGTTACAGATAATCAGAAGCTTGCTACATTGGTACAAAAAGCAGCATAAACCATTGATCGCAAGGGCGTAGTATTCAGCTACACCCTTGCGAAGTGCTCCAAAAGAAGGTGGTAATAAAAGTGAAAGTAAGCGAAGTTCAAGTAAATGATATTATAAGATATACAAAGGAAGATCCGGAGAATTTAACACCACAAGAAATACAAGATATAAGCAACTATCTAGTAGCTGCTAAGAGTTTTATAAAATCATATACCGGTCTAGATGATGAGAAGATAGATACGCATGAGGATATCACGATTGCATTATATGTGCTGTGCCAAGATATGTATGATAATCGCTCAATGTACGTTGAAAAAAGCAATGTAAATAGAGTAGTTGAAACAATACTTGGAATGCATTGTATAAATTTATTGTAGGTGATTATATGAATGTTAATCCTGGAGAATTAAATAAGCGTATAGAAATAAAAACTTTTGATAAAAAAACAGGAGAAAGTATCTTAGTAAGAAAATGCTGGGCTAAGATAACAAACACATCTGGGAAAGAGATTATCAAAAACAATGTTGATATTGAAAGCGTAGAATCTAGATTCCTTGTAAGATACTCTGTTATTCCAGTAACTAAGAATATGGAAATACACTTTAGAGACATGATTTTTGATATTCAATATACTAATGAGTATGGTTACAGTAAACAGTATGTTGAGATACTTGCCACATTCAAAGATTGGAATAGTAAATGAAAGCAGAGCTGAATTTTAATAACTGTTTTTTTGAAATCTCAGAGATGATAGGAAAAATACCGAATAATATCGCTGCTAACGAAGAAGATGCATTAGATAAAATGGCCGTTGTAGTCAAAAGAAATGTTGAAAGCAGACTAAATCGTTCAAGTCTAGATGATGACGCAAAAAATTACGATGGTTCAAAGCCATATAAGCATATGAAAGATGATGTAAAATACAGCGTTTCTCGCGATAGAAGCGATGGACTTTATGCAAAGATTCAAGGAGGGAAAAAGACAGGTTACAAATGGAAATTTTTAAACGATGGAACTGTCAAAAATGGAAAGATTCATACAAGAGCAACTCACTTTATGGATTTTTCTCTAAAAGATTCAGAGCATGACATTGAAATAATTATTAATAACACAATTAATAAATCTATGTAGGAGAGCATATGGAAGAAAAATTAATAAATTTAATAAAAAACACATTACGTATCAAATGCGATAGTGTATTTGATAAAATACCAGTACCTTGCGCCCTAGTAGATATTTATAGTATTACACCAGGACTTGTTGGTAATGGTATAAGTGTAAATGATAATTTCGATGTTCAAGTTGACCTCTATTATAAGGCCAAGAACCCATTTGATGAAGCAGTAAAAACGTTATACGAAACACTAAAAATAGAAAAATATTACTCACTACCATATGTTGAGAAATATTTTGATAAAGAAGCAAGTTTATATAGAGCAACTTTCAAATTTTACATAATAGAAAGTGAGGAGTAAATAATGAGAAAAGTTAATTTACAGTTTTTCGCCGGAACACCAAGTAAAAGGGCTTACAGAATAAATATTAAAAATCCTGTTTATTCATTATTAACATCGGACGATAAAACATCATGTGTATATGGAGATGTAAAAAGTCTTGGTGAGGCTATGGAAATTCAGATAACTCCAACATTAGCAACTGGTACTTTATATGGTGATGGTGCTAAAGTTGATGACAGTGTAAAAATAACAGGAATTGATGTTCAGTTCGGAGCAACAAAAATTCCTATCGAAGATCGAGCATCAATGCTTGGAAATACATACTTGAATGGTGTTTTGGTTGAGAACAAGTCTGATCAATCAAAGTATATAGCATTTGGATATGAAGTAGAACAAACAGATGGTAAAAGAGAATGTGTTTGGTTATTAAAGGGAAAAGCGCAGCCAATATCGAGTACATCCCAACAATCAGAAAGCAATATTAATTATTCAACTGATAGTATCAAGATTTCTTTTATCCCTCGAACCTTCGACGGTGCTATTCGTGCATTTGGTGATACTGCAAACGATACATTTACAACTGAATTGGCTGATGAATTTTTGAAAACTGTACCAACTACATTTACAGGTATATAGGAGGAATATAGGTGAAAAAAACATATGCAGTCAAACCTAAAACAGAAATTGAGCTCCAATTTGAGGATGGGAAAAGCATCAATATTACATTTGGTGCCGCTGCTATACAGCATCTGATCACTGATTTTGATGGTGGACTTAGTGAAGCGTTAGAATCTGAATATACAGAACTATGTGCACGAATCATATATTCTGGTAGTGTTGAACACGAGCCTGAAATGAGTTTTGATAAAGCGAAACAGATTGTTTCTAATCTAGATTTAGAAACACTTACTTCAATAATTGAAGATTTTACTGATAGCTTAGGAAAAGAAAAAAAGGCGGAAATCAAAGAGCTGCAAAAAAAAAGTATGATGGAGTTTGTAACGAAGAAATCGATATAGACTTTGACATACTTTTTTATTTATATTGTATAAAGCTAGGGCGCTCGTCAGATGAATTCTGGCATGCGCCTCTTTCACAAATATACACCATGATAGATATTTACAACGACGAAAAGCAAATTGAAGCTGCTGCCTATAACAACTACGAATATAAGTCGAAGTATTTTACTGCTGAGACGTCTAGTGACAATAATGCGATTACAAGCATGAAAGATATAAAGGGGTGGGTATAGTTGAATAATAATAATTTTAAAAGAGTTATCACATTGCAATTCGACTACTCACAAATGTCGAATAGTGTTACTGATATTGATCGTAAAATGAAGCTCTTAGATAGTGAGTTTAAACTAGCCCAAGAGCAAATGAAATCATATGCAGATGAAACCACTAAGGCAGAGTTAGAGGTTCAAAGACTTAGTGAAAAAATCGCATTACAGACACAGAAAGTTAATTTAAATAAAACCGCTCTTGATAATGCAGGAAAAAGTAATGAATTATCCGAAAAGCAACTAGATAGTATACGCAAGAGGTATATAGATAGTGAAAAGTCGCTTTCTGTTATGAACAATGCACTTGAAGAAGCGAAAAACAGATTTGAAAGTTCCGCAAAAAGTACTAATAATTATTCTGAAAAACTAAGTTCACTCGATAGTAACATGAAGTTAATAGACAGTGAATTAAAACTGAATGTTGAAAGATTAAGAAATAGTGATGATGAGAGTAAGAAACTCACAACAACTATTGATTCACTTACAAAAAAAATAGAATTACAGGCTCAAAAACTTGATATAACTAAAAATGCATATGACAAAGCTAATAATAGCGGAAGTGCCACAGAAAGTCAGTTGAATGATTTAAAGCAGCGATATATTGATAATGCATTACAACTCGAAAAGCTAAATAATTCACTTGCAGAAGCGAAAAATAAGTTGGATGATGTAAAAAGTCCTGCCGATAATCTGGGTGACGCATTTAAGAAAAATAGTGATAGTGCTGCTGATATGGCTGGGAAATTGTACATTCTAAAAGAAGCTTTAAAGTACGTTAAAGAATCATTGTCTATGTATGTGGAATTTGATGTTTCCATGGCAAAGATTAAGACCATAGCGGACACAACAGTTGTATCGTTTAGTAATTTGAAACAGGGAGTTTATGAAATTGCAAAGCAAACTGGCCAAAGCGCGATTAGCATAGCAGAAGCTTTGAATCAATGTATTTCTTCAAATGTTGATACAAAAGATGCTTTAAATGTAACACTTGCAGCGGCAAAATTGGCTAAAGCAGGATTCACGGATACAGCAACAGCAGTAGACGTTTTAACAACAATTATGAACTCTTATGGAATATCGGCTGAGTATGTTTCTTTGATATCAGATAAACTTATCGATACTCAGGACAAAGGAAAGACAACAGTTGGAGAGTTAGGCTCTAGTTTCGGAAAAGTCGCAGGATTAGCACAACAAGCAGGCGTATCGTTGGACGAAGTATTAGCTGCAGTTGCAACATTGACATTAACAAATGGAAGTGCGTCTGAATCATTAACATCCCTTAAAGCTGCAATTAGCAATATTATTAAGCCAACAGCAGAAGCTAGAGAAATAGCTGATAAATTGCATATTCAGTTTAATGCCACAGCATTATCAAGTAAGGGGTTATCTGGTTTCTTAGAAATGGTAAACCAAAGATGTAGAGGAAATACTGAAACAATGGCAAAATTGTTTGGTTCTACAGAGGCATTAAATTCGATGCTTTTACTTACTGGAAGTGGGGCTGAAAGCTTTGCTAGTAACTTACTTAGTATAGGCAATTCTAGTGGAAAAACAGAAGAAAATCTCAAAAATCTTGATAGTACCGGCGATAGATTTAAAAAAGGTATTGAAAATTTAAAAACAAAATTAGTTGAACTAGGAGATACATTAAGTCCCTTTATTGAAGTACTTAGTAAAATATTTACACTGCTTTCCAATATTCCTGGACCTGTGTATGTAATAATTGCTGTGATAGGAATATTAGCATTAATGATAAGTAATATTACAAAACTGAAATTAGCTTGGTCTGCGGTAACTTCTGGACTAAGCTTGGCTATGGGGTTATTTTCAGGAACAGCAGCTGTAACAACAACCAATCTTATACCACTTTTACTCGTACTTGCTGCAATTGTTGCTGTAGTTGGCCTTGTGATAAGCGGTATAAAATCAGTTAGTAGTGCGATGAAAGAAGCATCTGCCTCTACACAAGGACTTGTTAATTCAGCTGCTAATGCTACAGATTCACTACAAGGTGCATCGCAAAAAAGTGGATTATTAAAAAGCAATGCATCTGGCACTAGACACTATACTGGTGGTAGGACAGTAGTAGGTGAAGGTGGCCCTGAGATACTAGACCTTCCAGCTGGTAGTAAAATCTATAATAATAAAGAAAGTAAAGATTTAATGGCAGGGGATACGTATTACATGAATTTAGTAGTAAAAGCAAACGAAATCCAAGAAATACAAGATCTTATAAATTTAGTAAAGGGCAGACGTATGGCTGCAAGGAGGGCATAATGGCTACTCAATCATTACGATGTTCAGTTGATACATATATAAGTGTTGCTGATAACTCAAATCACTCTACAGAGCTAAAACTAAAAACAGACAACTGGCCAAATGGTCAGAAAAATCCTACTAGATATGCTGCGGTATTGCAATTTGAAATTCCAAATGTATTGCGGTTTAAGAAAATCAATAGCGTTAAGCTGAGTATCACGATAAAAACAGACATTGGCTCTGGTTTTGGAGCAGTTTATTATCGCGCATATACGGCAAGTGCAAGTATAGCAGATTTAAGTTACTCTAACTATGCAAACCGAGGAAGTGTTAGTACACCAATTTTAGATGTACAAACAGTTAATCTAAGTACACCTGGTTCGAGTTTCACAAAAGAAAGAGATATTACAGAGATATTTACAAATAACATAGTGAATAATCTTTTTACTGTTATGGTTAATGTGCCTAATGTTAACATAGACGATTTATATATCTTGTCGAATGAAAATGCTAGTGGCTATCCTATATTAACTATTGAGTATGAAGATGTCTTACCAGTACCTCCTACTCTACTATATCCTAATGAAGTTTATGTTGATTCAGATAGAGAATTAACATTTCGTTGGTCTTTTAACACTCAAAGTCAATCAAAGCAGAAAGGCTACGTTTCTCAATGGAGAATTGCAGGAGAAAGTACATGGAATACGCTGAATGTAGAAACAACTGAAAGAACAACATATACCTCACCTGCAAATACATTTCCAACAGGTCAAATTGAATGGAGATTACAGACCATTGATGAAATTGACCAAGTAAGCGATTATGCCACATCTCTATTTATCATAAAAGGGAAACCGAGCCTACCTGTTATAACTTTGATAAAAAACGATGCTTTGACAGTAATCGAATGGACTGCATCAGATCAAGTTGGATATGAAGTTGAGATAAAAAAAGATGGAAATATTATTTATCAAGATTCTAAATCCACAAAAGAAACTATATTAAAACCTAACTTGTTTTTATCTGATGGCAACTATGAGCTGAGATTAAGAACGCTAAATAGCTATAGTCTATGGAGTAGTTTTGCAAGCAGATTATTTACGATAAGTACTAATAAACCAAACAAGCCAAGTGTTTCGGTGTCGATTAATGGAGATACTGCTTATATTAATTCTACGTTTGATACGGAAACAGCTTACTTGTATCGTGTAGATCCGGAAGAAACAATTCTAGTTGCCAAGTTAATTGATAAAAAATATACAGATAATGCAATTCGCTGTAATGTAAATTGTAAATATTTTGTCCGTGCATATAATATCGGTTTTACTGATTCCATACCAGTCGGCGCATTAGCATTAACAAATGGTTTTATCGTAAGTGATTCTAGCGATATTGTTAGAGTGGATTTATCCGAAGAAAGGTTTATACCTTTTAGCGAAGATCTCTCTAAGGAGTTTGACTTGGTGGAGTATAGTGGCCGTATTGATCCAGTCGTTGAGGATGGAGAACACGAGAGACAAATTATTACTCGAATTGCATTTGTTAATGAGGAGCAATATGCGAAGCTGCGTAGAATGTTTAATAACTCTATTACAGTACTTTATCGTGACAACAGAGGTATTAAAATATGGTGCAAGATAACAAGACTGAACCGCAAGAATGCGATGCTTGATAGGGGATATAACATTGATATCTCGTTTACAAAGGTGTTTTATAACGAAGGAGTTGAGGTAAATGAATAGCCTTGCAACTGATAAGTATTCGCGTGATGAAATTAAAAAGATGTTAATCGGAAATAGAAAAATTAGCTTTAAGTATGAGCTAATAGATAAGAATAACAACTACCTTGGGCTAGTATCGGCTCAAGGTAGTATTTCTTATGATACACGAATGAGTATCATGCGTACTGGTTCATTTACAATCAATGAAATCACAGATATTAACTCTATTGATGAGCGACTGAAGATACACTTTAATTTGCATCATGAAGATGAAGTAATTACCTTTCCACTTGGTGTCCTGTTAATCAGCTCACCCTCACGTTTTCACAATGGTAAATCGATAAGTAAACAATGTGAATTATATGATCAGTCGGTGATTCTTCAAGAGGATAAATTTGATGTCAGATATTGTGTTAAAACTGGAAATACCTATACTGGAGCTGTTGAAAATATTTTAACATCCGCAGGAATCATCAGCTACGATATTACTCCATCAGATAAAGTGCTTTTATCAGACGTAGAGTTCGAGATTGGAACCAGTAAGCTCGATGCAATTAATAGCTTATTAAACAGCATTAATTATAGTAAATTGCATTTTAATGAGATTGGAATTGCTGTGGCTATACCGTATAAACTGCCGGTGTTACGAGACATAGAAGAAACCTACGAAACTAACAGCGAAAGCATTATAAAAACAGGAGTAGAACAAGGATTAGATGTCTTTAATGTGCCAAACAAAATAGTTCGCTATCTAGAAAATCCAGACCGAGGAATGATGATAAGCAGTTATGAGAATAACGATCCAACAAGCATACTAAGCATAGCTAGTCGACGAAGAAAAATTGTAGATACCGCAAGCGTATCTGATATAGCAGACCAAGCTTCTTTGGATGCTCTCGTGTATAAGCTAGCATCTAATTCAGTTACTTATGAAACTCTAAGATTTAGAACCGGATTAATGCCACACCATGGCCACGAAGCGTGCTTACAGATTAAAAATAAAGACGTAAATATGCAAGCTAAATATATAGAAGAAGCGTGGAGTATGGACTTAAGGCCTGGAGGAGACATGATACATTATTGTAAAAAGGTGGTGCCAATCTAGTGAGTATGTATGAAACAGCTAATGATTATGTTTTAGATGATGAACAGATGAAAGAGAATACAAAAGAGCGCTGTTTCCGATTAGCTACGGTTACTTCGTTGTTTGAAGATGGATATTATAAGATAACATTCTATGGAGAAAGTAACGAAAGTGAAAAAAAGTATAAGCGTCTTGATATGTCGAATCCATCTGTTAATGATACTATTTTACTTGCTCATATCAATGATAATTATATAATTCTTGGTAAAATCACTGGTACGGTGCCGATAGCAGGAGATGGATACCTAACGGAAAGCCAAGCGAATGAATTATTTGCTGCTAGAGAGCATACGCACACGGAGTATGCTCCAACATCACATAGTCATTCTTCCTTAAAACCATCTGCAGCATCTAACCTAATTCTATATCTAGAAACCGGAGCATTAAGACCCAGTTCATCAGGTGTATTCACACTAGGTACTCCAAATTATAGATTTGATAATGCATATTTAGGTGATGTATATTCCAATGGTTATCACTTAAATTATGATAAAATTTATGCCAGTGGCGGAGAAAATTCATACTTTGTTAAGATGTACGGAAATAATATCTTTGGTCCATCAGGAAACGGTTCAATGAATTTAGGAAGTACTAATTACAAATTTAACACTCTGTACGCGCTAAATTCAACGATTTCTACATCTGATAGGAAAGAAAAGTATGATATAGAAAAACTTGATGATAGATACATTAAACTACTATCTTTACTTAAACCAAAACGGTTCAAGTATAAGCTAGGTGATAGTTATCGGTATCATACTGGACTTATAGCGCAAGATGTAGAACGAGCATTGAAGAAGTGTGGAATATCAACGCAAGAATTTGCTTGTTTTATTAAATATAAGCAGAAAAAAGGATATGGATATGGTCTGAGATATGAGGAATTTATAGGACTTATAATCGAGGATAGAAACCGTAACGTTAAAGTCATTGATAAACTTTTGGAAAGAGATAAAAACAATAGGAAGCTGATATCAAACATGCAAAAAACATTAGATGAATATGCGTTACGGTTCGAAGAACTAGAAAGGAGGATGGCAATTGAAACCCTATAACATAGAGCTAAGTACTGAACGAAACCAACCTGTCGAGACAAATATTAAGTTGTGTCAAGGTGACAATAATATCACTTTTAATATTAATATTAGTGATTTTGATTTAACCGGAAATACAGTAAAAATAGTATTCACGCAATCAAACGGAATAAGTGTAGAGAACAGCGCAATTGTTAACAGCGATAATAAGTCATGCACATATAATATCGTAGGGAACGAGCTGCAATCGGTTGGCAAGGTAGTTGCAGACTTAAAAATATATGATTCCAATAACAAGCGTTTATCCTCTGCTTGTTTTATTTTTTATGTAGAGTTAGATTCGTTAAGTGATGGATCATTTCCTCCAAAAAGTTATTCCGCAAGCTTAGAAAAAGCATTAGAAGAATGTAAAGAAGCTACACAGGCAGCACTTGATGCGGTTCAGAAGGTAGTAAACATTGCGAATAATGATGCTGTTACGGTAGAAGGATTTGCGTGGGATGCTAGACGTGGTAAAGCAATCAGGGATGATTTTAATGCGTTAAATGAATCTTTACCATACATTGCATTAGATGGAACGTCGTATACAAGCTTATATTCTTGTATCGCTGACATGAAAAACAACTCTCACCCTATCATAATTTCATGGAGTCCAAAAAATGATTTTCCTGTTTTATGGGGTGGTAGGTGGACTTTCGAAGTATCAAAATATGACAGCATAGATTTTAACCAAATAATTGCAACGTACAAGGGGGATAATGAAAATCCAAATTTGCTTAGAATTTGGATTGGTAAGATCATGTATAATAGTACCACTATTATATGGGAAGAATTAAGCAAAAGTTCAAAAAAATATGGGATTGAATTATATAATGGGTTTACTATTAGTGATAACAACCATGGTGTATGGGTAGATAATGATTTTATCGATGTTTATTTTTCTGTTAATGGTACGTTTAGTCTAAATGGCGTAATTGAACTAGGTAGATTAGATAACAGTGTTATTAATATGATACCAAATCCAAGAAAATTCAATCAAGGAGCTATTACTGCATATGCTGATGATGCTAGAACATATTCTATATTTGGCTATATAAATCCAGATGGCGTTATCATAATACATTTATATGGAGCATATGCGCCCGTAAAAGTAACAGGTTATATACGTATTCCTATAAAGTAATTGAATTAAATCATTATTTAACGAATAAAGAAAGGGGAAATATCATGGAACAAATCAAACTAAAAGATGGTACGTTGCACAATATTATAACTGCAGCACCGAATTTTATTAGCATGGAACTAACACCAGAGGAGTTTAGCAATGTTTATTCTGTGCTAACAGAAAGCAACTTATCAAAATATCAGATTCTAACCGATGACGGTAGTGTATGTGCAATCTACGAGAACAAATATGTCACAGAAGCAACTATAAGAGAAGGAATCGCAACGTTTGTATTTGGAGATGTAGATACTACATCGAAAAGAATTAAAGATCTTGAAGAAAGTAATTCTATGCTTACAGAGTGCATCCTCGAGATGAGCCAGATAGTATATGCGGATTAGGGCATTTTTACTTAGTTTACTATTAGGGAAAGGGGGAACTTTCATGATGGCAATGTTATGGGCACAGCAGATAATGCTTAGTAAAAAAATATATACACAGGTACCAGCGTTACTTAAGGTTTCTGTGAAAGAAATTCTAATTGATAGTGGTTGCGAAGATTTAGCAACAGAATAATTATTGTAGTATACATAGAGCACTCATATGGGTGCTCTTTTTGTATGCGGAAAGGTTGAGCATGGATAAATTTATTACAGGTTTTCAATATGTTATATCTTGCATTGGCGCATTTTTGGGATGGTTTTTAGGTGGAGTAGATGGTTTTATGACAGCTCTTATTTGGTTCGTTGTCGTAGATTATCTTACCGGAGTAATGCTAGCAATTATTGAGAAAAAACTTTCAAGCAAAGTCGGATTTAAAGGTATCTTTAAAAAGGTACTTATTTTTTGCTTAGTTGGAATCAGCAATATACTAGATACTTATATAATCAAGACCGGAAGTGCTATAAGGCTTGCGGTTATTTCTTTCTATATTTACAATGAAGGTGTTAGTATATTAGAAAACATATCAGTTATTGGCTTACCGGTACCGCAGAAGTTAAAAGACGTATTAGAACAGGTTGGAAACCACGATAAGAAGGAGGAGTAGAAATGGCTTATAAGAAGTTAATGACTGATCAAGAGCTGCAAGCGAAAGTATTAGAACTCATAAAAAATCACAAGACCTGCTATCTCTATGGTGGATCCGGACAACTTATCACCAATGAGGTTATTGACCAAAAGGCTAAACAGTTTCCGTCTTGGTACACACCAGCACGCGTTAGTGAGCTGAGAAAGCTAGTAGGCAAAGGCTATTATGGCTTTGATTGCTCTAACTTAATCAAGGCGATTTTGTGGGGTTGGAATAATGGGAAGATGGGTGTATACAGCTCCAATTCCGTTCCAGACACTAATGCGAATGGTCTTATTAATTTATGTGAAGATGTAAGTACGGATATGTCCAATATCGGATTAATGGAGTTGATTCGTTTGACGGGCATGTAGGCTTGAATCTTGGAAATGGTGAGTGTATTGAGTGTTCTCCAAACCTTAACAAGGTAGCTATCACTAAGTTAAGCTACCAAGGTAAATGGTGTAAGCATGGTAAGCTACCGTGGATTACATACACGGAGCAGGAAAAACGTCAGCTTAAGTTAACAACACCTTATATGCGTGGGGATGATGTTAAAAAGCTGCAGCAATTAATCGGAGTTAATACAGATGGCATCTATGGACCTACAACAGACAAGAAAGTACAAGATATATTAAAGTTAATAGGAAAATAAAAATTGGCCTCTCGAAAGATTCGAGGGGCTTTTTTCGTTTTACAATGTTGAATTATGGTAAATATTATGAGATAATATTAGCAAAAACAAGGAGGGCATAATGAAGAAAGGAAAGATGATCTATTTTTGTACTGTTTTTGTATTACTACTAATTATCATATTTGGATTCGCCTATGAAAATAACAAGAATGATGATAAAAATGACATATTGGTAAATAATCAATCAAATACAATTCCCATAGCAACTTTAACGCAAGAGCCAACACCAACATTATCACCATACGATAAAATGCAGAGCTATGAAGAAGGTCAATATAAAGTTGGTGTCGATATTCCAGCCGGAGAATTTGTTCTTTTAGCGACTGATGATAGTGGTTATTTTAGTGTAACTTCTGATGCTAATGGTAATGATATTTTATTTAATGATAATTTCGAAACGAACTCTATAATAACAATCAAGAAAAATGAGTATGTAGAATTGTCAAGATGTATTGCTTATCCATCAAGTCAGTTTTATGATGAACTTGAAATTAATCAAGAAAACTATGGTACCATGTTAAAGGTTGGTAAAGATATAAAACCAGGTGAATACAAAATTGAAACAGATGGTTCGTCTGGATATTATTGCATCTATAGTAATAGTAGGCATGATGATATTGTTGCAAATGATAATTTCGATAATTCGTGTTATGTAAGCGTTGAGAAAGGACAGTATCTAGTTTTAAGCAGATGCAGAATTAAAAAATAAAACTAAGGAAGTGTTAGCATAACAAATGCATTCACTTCCTTTTTTATCACTTTGTAAAATATTAATCAATATAGTTAGTCTGGTTCCCGATCGAACTCACCAAATAGAGTTCTAAGTAGTACGAGTTTCTACATATTAAAATGTATATGCCACATGTTCTTGAAATCTACCAATCACCAAAAAAATTGCAACGATTTATGCAACTATTTTAAATTTAAACTGTACTATAGTGTATTATACTTATTTAAATTTAATTACACGATACTTACAATGTAAACCCATTAGATAGCTACAGATTCAACATTGTAACAATATTTATTTAAACCTATTTATATATATTTAAATAATACAGTTATGAACACAGTTATGACCGCAGGTCGTGGGTTCAAATC
>ERZ791922.46-NODE-46-length-113337-cov-10.683357_pt1 | contig 113337 bp, 111 predicted proteins | sample MGYA00510134_ERZ791922 | MGnify/ENA primary metagenome ERZ791922 (study PRJEB30046, sample SAMN00792101) | human gut metagenome | study: EMG produced TPA metagenomics assembly of the A metagenome-wide association study of gut microbiota in type 2... | reverse complement strand
AAAACTGACCCCCAATTGTTAGATTTTTGGTCTAACAATTGGGGGTCAGCTCAAGTCCCTGGGCCATGAGTCGCGGGCTTTGACCGGGGTGTAGATTTTTTCACACCCCTTTTTCAATTGTCAAAATAACTGGGATGTTTCGTTTCCAGTTCCCGGAGATACCCTTCCACATGGGCGTAGTTGTCATTGACATATTGTTCCAGGTGGGGCCAATCCTTGTCTTTGATCCGCTGGATCAGCTTCCGGTGGTCCGGCAGGAAGCTCTCTCCATAGAGCTTTTCTTCCACATACAGGTTCAGGAACCGGCTGTACTGGATGTTATAGGTGCGGATCATATCCCATAGGTAGCTGAAGCCGGCGAATTCGAAGACGGTCCGGTGGAACAGGCTGTCATAGTCAAAAATGACTTTAACAGCGGAAGACCGATGCTTCATGGCGTCTTCCGCTTCGTCCATGATTTTCTTCAGTTGCTGCTGAAGGGGTTCCGTATCTTTTTCCAGGATCCGTTTGAGGATCTTTTCTTCCATGACGCACCGGAGATAGCGGCTTTCCATCAGGAGGCGCTTGTTCATGAGCACCACCTGGGTGCGGGATTTGGGAGCCACGGAAAGCAGATTTTCGTGTTTCAGGATGCTGAGGGCTTCCCGGATGGGGCTACGGCTCATCTGGAAATAATTCTGCAGCAGGGGTTCACTGATGATTTCCCCCGGCCGGAGCGTAATCCGGATGATGCTTTCCCGGAGGCTCCGATATACGTAATCGCTGTTGGTTTCTCCCTCCAACCGGGGCATCTCATAGATTTCCATCCAACTTCACCTGCTTTCTCTTTTTTTCTCTTTTTTATTTAGTATATCACATTTTTGTCTCAGGATTCCGCAAATACAAATAATTTAACATTGCTTTAAAAAAGAGCTGTGAAAAATGACCGACACAATGTACGGTACTTTTCACAGCCCTTGCTTCCTATTTACTCGTTATGCTGCTGAGGAGGCGTGCAGCACCCGGTATTGTTCTGGATATTGATGTTGTGGCCGGAATAGTTCCCCTCCACTTCTGCATGTTCTTTCTTGGCTGCGGCCAGGATCTTGGCGAAATCGATGCCTGTGTCGTAGCCCATTTCGTTGAACATCAACACCAGATCTTCCGTAGCCGTGTTGCCGGAAGCTCCCGGTGCGAAGGGGCAGCCCCCTAAGCCGCCCAGGGTGGATTGGACACCGCCGATGCCGGCTTCCACAGCCGCCAGGGTGTTCACCAGTCCCATGCCCCGGGTATCGTGGATGTGGACTTCGAAATGGGAATCCGGGAATTCTTCCAGGGAGGCTTTCACAAATTCCCGGACCTGTTTCGGATCCGCCAGGCCCACCGTATCGCACAGGGTGAAGGAACGGATTCCCATGTCATGGCCCCGTTTCAGGAAGGCCAAGAGAGGCTTCACATCATAGAACTTCCCTTCGAAGGGGCAGCCGAAAGCGGTGGCCACATCCAGGCACACTTCCATATCCTTTGAGAAATCCTTCACGATTTTTTCCAATCCTTCGAAGGATTCGTCTCTCGTCCGGTTGATGTTGGCCTTGTTGTGGGATTCGCTGAGGGAGATCACGTTGGTGACCTTCTTCATACCCACTTTCCGGGCGTTCTCTGCTCCCTTGTAGTTGGGGATCAGGGCGAACAGGTCCAGATCCGGATATTTCTTCAGGCAGGTCTCCGCCACCTGGGCCGCATCCCGCATTTGCGGGATGGCCTTGGGATGGACGAAGGAAGTGATCTGCATATGCTTTACGCCGGAGGCGATCAGGGAATCGATGATTTCCAACTTTTTCTCTGCCGGCAGGTATTCTTTCAGGTTCTGGAACCCGTCACGGGGCCCCACTTCGACGATTTCAATTTGTTTTCCCATGATATTTTGTACCTTTCTCTCAAATAATGCCCTTTTCTTTCAGTTCGGCCACTTTCGCTGCATCATAGCCCAGGAACTTCTTGAAGATGGCTGCATTGTCTTCGCCCAGGAGAGGAGCTGCTTTCCGGATGCAGGCCTTGGTCCGGGTGAAGTGCTGGGGCGCGGCGGTGATGTTCAGTTTGCCGATGCCCGGCTGATCCATTTCCGGGAACATCTTCCGATCGCCGGCCACCTGGGGTTCCTTCACCAGACGATCCAGGGTGTTCACCTGGCAGGAAGGTACGCCGGCTTTGTTCAAGGTTTCCACCACTTCGTCGATGGTGTACTGGCTGGTCCAGTCGGAGACGATTTTCCGCATTTCCACATGGTTGGCCACCCGGTCCTTCACATCTTTGAACTTGGGATCGGTCTTCAGTTCCGGCTTGCCCATCACGTCACAGAGGATGTCATAAAGCTTGTTGTTGGCGGTACCGATGATCACGTTGCCGTCCTTGGCCGGGAAAGAATCGTACGGATAGGTGGATTCGTACCGGTTGCCGATCCGCTGAGGGATCCGGCCCGTTGCCTGGTAGATCATGGTGATGTTTTCCATAGCCGCGGCCACGGAATCCACCAGAGCCACATCCACCTTTTCACCTTTGCCGGTCTTTACCCGGTTCACTAGGGCTGCCAGGACGCCGATGCACAGGTTCAGGCCGCCCAATACATCCCCGATGGGGGTGCCTACACGGGTGGGTTCGCCGCCGGGCCAGCCGGTGGTGCTCATCATGCCGCCCATGGCCTGGCCGATGATGTCATAGCCCGCCCGCCGGCTGTAGGGGCCGGTCTGGCCGAAGCCGGAAACGGCACCGTAGATCAGGGAGGGATTGATCTTGCTCAGCACATCGTCATAGCCCAGACCCAGTTTCTCCATGGTGCCGGGCCGGTAGTTTTCGATGACCACATCGGCCTGTTTCACCATTTCCTTGAACATCTCTTTGCCTTCCGGAGCTTTGAAGTTGATGGTGCAGCCATATTTGCTGCGGTTGAAGTTGGCGTAGTATACAGAGTTGTCGTTGATGAAGGGTCCCATGTGACGGGAATCATCCCCGCCCTTGGGGTTCTCGATCTTGATCACCGTTGCGCCCATATCGGCCAGGAGAGCGCAGCAGTAAGGCCCTGCCAGCACCCGGGTCAGATCCAGAACAACGACACCTTCCAAAAGACCTTTTGCATCATCCATTACTGATTACCTCCTAAAATCTATTGCACAAAAGCGGATTTTCCATCAAGCCACACCCATCATCATGGCAAACACAACCATAATGGCGGATACCAGCAGATCATATTTCAGAGAATACAGGATGTGATCCTTCAGCTGTACGCCAGCCAGGCCGATGGCCAGGAACGTGGTCGGTACGCAGGGAGAAATAGGAACACCGATGTTTTCGCCGATCAGCATGGCCAGGCCGACTTTTTCGGGGCTGCCCCCAACGGCCTTCACCACTTCGCCCACAACCGGCAGCAGAGAGTAGTAGTACAGATCCGGGCTGAATACCAGACCGACCACAGAACCCAGGATACCGATGATACGGCCTGCGTGGATCAGGAGAGCATGAGGCAGGACGCCCAGGATCAGGTTAGCCAGAGCAAGGGTCATGCCGGAATCCTTGAAGATACCCAGGAATACGCCGGCGCACAGGAAAGTGGATGCCGTACCGATGGCGGTGCTGGCATGGTTTTCCAGGACTTTGGTCTGGGTAGCCAGGCCGCGGTAGTTCACGAAGGCGCCGATGCCGGTGCCCAACATGAAGGCCAAGTAAGCAGGGACTTTGGTAACCACCATGGATACGATCACGGCGATGGTCAGGATCAGGTTGAAGGCCAGCAGGTTCGGCCGTTTCAGGTCGTCTGTTTCCTGGTCGATCTGCGGGCCGTCCAGAGCGATGTTCTTGAAGTAATCAGGACCGTATTCCTTGGTCAGGCGTTTCCGGTCCAGCATGCCGAACCAGACGGACAGGGCCAGTGCCAGCACCATACCTAAGAGTTCGGTGGGGAGGATCTTGATCCACAGGCCGTTCGGGGTTGCCGGGGTGCCCAGGTTGGTCACAGTGGTAGCAGTACGGATGATGGTGCCGCCCCAAGGAACCATGTTCCAGTTCCCGGTGGTCACACCGATGACGCACAGCATGCTCAGCACATTCAGTTTCAGTTTCTTGAACAAAGGCAACATAGCAGGAATCGTAACCAGGTAGGTGGTAGCCGTAGCACCATCAGCCTGGGACACCAGAGCGATCAGACAGGTGGTCAAATACACCTTCACAGGGTCGCTCCCGGAAATCTTGGTCAGCCCATGGACGATAGGATCGAACATCCCGGCGTCGCTCATCATCCCGAAATACATGATGGAGAAGATGAACAGAGTTGCGTTGGACATGGTGGTCTTCACACCGCCGGCTGCCCATTTTTCAATGACAACACCGATTTGGTCGCTGATTCTGAGGATCTCTCCTTTGGGTCCGTTGACCCCTACGGTAAATACCAGTACGATCCCGGCCAGGATTGGCAGGATGGAAAAGGCAATTACCGGGTGAGCCTTGTTCCTCATCAGGACGAACATCATGATACCGATCATTACGATTGCAATTATTGCGATCATTTTTTCCGCCTCCCATTTTGCTCGACAACTTTTGTCGACAATTCTTGTCGACAACAATATACCTCTTTCCCACCAAAAATGCAATAGGTTTTACTAGAATTTTTAGACATTTCTTTTTAATCTGACGGACTTACCCTTTCATTAAATTTGTTATTCTTCCCGATTTTTCAGCAGTTTGTAAATTCATATTTCTATAAAGACAAATAAAAATAGTACTGTCTTTTCTGGACAGTACTATTTCGATGATTCCAACTTGGATCCTCTGCAATCAAAAGGATTCGGCCAACTAGGCAGCTCCTATCTTGAGGCTTCTGACTCCAGACTCCCTGCGATCCTCTCCGCCATCTCTTGCGCCCTTTGCTCCACTCCCTCATTCAGGAGGATGCTTCCCGGATCGTTGGCGGTCTCCATCAGGGCGAAATGGGGCGGCAGGAGGAACCTCTTGTTGCAGTTCAGGGCATCGATGATCTGCTCCGCCACGATGTCTCCCCCGCTGTAGCCGGAGACCACCAGGGCAAAGACCCGCTTTTTGGCGAATTCCAGGAAATCTTTCCTGTACAGAGCGGTCATCCGGTTGAAGAAAGCCATGATGTTGGCGCTCACCGCATCATTGTAATTGGGACAGCAGAACACCAGGGTATCGCTTTCCCGGATGGCAGGATACCCTTCTTCCACCATGACGCCCCCGTAAAAACAATCCCCCTGCTCCCCGAAATGAAGACAGGCTTCGTAACTGCAGCCCCGGCAATCCACCACGGTGCCGTTCCGCAGGTTCACTTCCCGCACCAGGGCCCGGCTGCCCATGGCACGGCGGACCAGGCTCCAAAGGAGCAGGGTGTTGGAGGTCTTCCGGCTGCTGGCATGGAACAGGGCGATCCGGTGCTTTCTCCCTTCCGGTACCGGAGCCCCCTGGAAGGCCAGGAGCTGTCTCACCAGCCGTTCCACGGCATTTTCGTAGGCTTCCAGGTTGTCCACTCCTTGGAGCTTGGCCTGGATGTTGAAATTGTACAGGGAGCCAGTAGCTTCCACAAGGGGAGCGCCGGGGAAGCTGCAGCCGGACCGGTTGGCCAGGAAAATCATCTCCCGGCCGGCCTTCTTTGTGAATAGTTCCTCCGCCCCGTCCACCACAACGCTGCCCACGCAGTTTTCCAGGCAGTGCCGGTGCTGGGAAACATAGGCAATGAGCTTGGCGAACCCCAGGCTCATGCCGCCCCGGGCCAGGTTCACCACAAAAAGCAGCCGCTGAGGTCCCCTAGGGCCCTCTTCCGGGAAGAGCCGGGCAAATTCCGCAGCTGTCCCCACCACCTGATGAGGATGGTCCCGGAGGGCCCTGGCCAGCACCCGGTCCACCCGCCCGGTATCCTCTTCTTCCTGCCATCCCAGCTTGATCACATAGAACATAGCAATCCCTTCCTGCAGCAGCCGGTCACTTCATCCGGCACAGATTCAGATAGGCCTGGCGGATCCGTCCGTAAAGGGCGGGGCAAAGAGCCGGATCCTCATATTCGAAACCTGTTTCCGTCAGCCGGTTCTTCAGGCCCAAGAAAGCTCCCTCTTCCTGGTCACCCAGATACAGGGATCCGTAATGCCAGGCCCCTCGGAGGGTCAGCAGGATGGAAAGGGCCGCACTGGAAAGAGCCGGCGCCAGATAGGGCTTATATCCCAGAGCCCGGACTTCCAGGTTGCAGGCCACTGTCTTTCGGGTCAGTTCCCGGGAGAGGGCATCATCGTACTGTTCCAGGCTGTCAGCGATCACCAGGTCCTGGCCATGGGGTCCGAAAGCCCGTCCTTCCGTAAGATAATGGCTCAGCTGGGGATCCTTTTCCGCATAGTAGCAGGCCCGGGCGTGCATGACCCCCAGCCCGTACCCCTGGACCTGCCAGGGCGCCAGGCCGGAGCTTTCCCAAAAGGCCCGGCACAGGTTGTCCACGGGATCGGAGACGATGCAGGCCAGCCCCTTATAAGCCGCCTTCCGAGCCAGTTCTCCGAAATGCCGGACCAGCTCACGGTTGGCCTCCAACTGGATCATCCGCATATCCCCCTTAGCCCCGATGGGAGGCGTGCCCTTGGTGGCACAGAAGATGAACACATCGCAGGCAAAGAGCCGGTCTTCCGGTATGATGTCCACAGGAGGCAGCACTTGTTCCTCGGTGGGGAAGGGATAGCGGATCTGGTTGATTTCGATTTCCAGCCGCTGGAGGTTTTTTTCGTCCAGGTCGCAGAGACCGATGGAAGCAATCTGGTCCGCCCCCAGGAGCCGGAGCCCCAGGAGCATGGTCCGGCCCACATCCCCCAGGGCCAGGATGTGCACCCGTTTCTTGGCCGGGAGCGCCGGCCGTCCAGCCAGGGATAGGGGATGGGAAACCCCTGCTTCTTTCGGCAGATCGCTGATATGATACCATTCTTTTTCCATCTCTTTCGCTCCTTTCCAATGGACCGGCTCATTCGCCACCCCGGTTCCTTTCCTGCAGCCGGATGCCGCCTTCTCCCCAGCGCAGCCGCACCAGCCGTTCGATGTCGTTGTCGATGAAACGGGTGGGGTCCATGTTGGCGTCGAATTTCACCCCGATATCCATATCCGGGATCCGGAGCACGGAAAGCACTTCTCCCAGCCGCTTCAAAGTGAGCCGTTTTTCATACAGGGCCTGGTATTCGTCCTGGAGGGTCTCCATGATCAGCCGGGCATTCTGGAGACAGGTAAGGGAATAGAGGTTCACCGCATCCGCCTCTCCGCCGCAGATGAATTCTGGCTTCACATAGGGCAGGATCAGGTTCACCGAAGGATTCCGGTCATAACCGCTGTAGTTGTTGGCATTGTCGATGCTGTCCCCGCCGATGAAGGGATAGCAGTCCCGCTCGTTGAGCCACAGTTCCAGGGACGGCAGGAAGTAAGCGCTTTCACAGTGGAGGCCCTGCTGGGCCATCAGGTCCATGGCATAGCCGGTCATGACCCCCACCAATACTTCCCGGACTTCCACGTCGTTCTTTTTCAGATAGGGCGTGAGCATCCGCATCCGATGCCCTTTTTCCAGCAGATCGTCGATGAGGATCACCGGCCGGCGGAAGGACCGGATGGTCTTCACCTGGTTGTCCACGGTAGCGTAATGATGAGCTTCCGCCAAGGTAAACCCTTTCACGGCCCGATTGAAGTACTTTTCGATATGGAGGGCTTTGGTTACCGTGTTAGGCACCAGCACATCGCTGAGGGCCTTCCCGAAGGGGACGGACATGTAGGGTCCCCGCCGTTTCTTGGGATCTTCCAAGGTGGAGACCCCATTGAGCCGGGCCACTTTCTGGATGATCCGGTAGTGCATGGCGCTGGGGTTGAAGGAAAGGATCAGTTTCCCCGGATAGAGCCGCCGGAGCACCCGCAGGAGATTGTTGTGGGCCCGATCCAGGGCCCGGAGCACCCGGGGATTCTTGTTGAAGGGATTCTTGATGGTGGTTTCCACATCCCGGAACAATACCACCGGGGATTTGATCTGGACGGCATAAAGGGGATGGGACGCCCCTTCCGGAGCGATATCCACGAAGCCCTGGCGGATCAAGGCTCCGATGGCCTCTTCCCGATAGCCGGAAGGATCCACCGGATGGTAAACCACATAGGTGAAATCCCGGTTGATCAGTTCCGTCATCATCTCCGTCAGGAGGATCTGTCCTGGATGGGAGATGGGACTGTCCCCGCTGACCGCAAAATACCCCAGGGCCGCAATGCGCCCAGAAGCTTCTTCCCGGATGTGTTCTGCCGCCTGGGGATCCTGGAATTCCAGGAGCAGTTCCCGGACCGGCACCTGGTGCACCGCTCCGAAAGCCGCCAGATGTTTCCCCCGTTCCCCGCTGTCCACATATTGGGTAAAGACCTTCGGCCGGCCGTCTTCGCCCCGCCATTCCAGATAGCGCCGGAGCAGCAGGCCGTCCGTCCCCTTTCCTTCCAAGAGTTCCGGAAGATGGGGCAATTCCTCCCCTTTCCGGGGCCGGAATTCTCCGATGCCGATTTCCCTGGCTTCCAAGATGTGCTTATAGGCAGGTTCCCGGAGATACAAATTGTTGGCATAGATGAAGTTCTGGGCCACCGGGTCTATGAGAGCGGAAATATCCCGGTTCTGATCGATATTCTCCCGGATCCGGGTGGAACTCACATCCTCGTAGAATTTATCCAGCCGCAGATGGAGGATCTTTCCCCGGATCTTCTTTTCCGCGGTCTTTTCCTGTTCCTGCCGGGCCGGAGCATCCGTGTACCAGTTGGAATTTTCCCGAGTCTCCCTCTGGAATATGATATGGTTCACCGAATGGATGGAATCTTCCGCCGGCTCCAGCCGGTAAGCCGAGGCATTTTCCACCACATCGGATCCCACAGCCAGGTACAGTTCCTTGTGGGCAAAGATTGCCTTCAGTTTCCGGATATCTTCCGGGTTGGCGATGTTCACCGGCAGGTTCTCCGAGAAGGGATAGATGTCCTCCATATCCGCCACGGACATGTTCATGATTTTCCGGCGCATGAGCCGGGGCTGGGTGTGTTTAGACCAGGAGAATTCATCCAGGGCCAGATACACTGTAAACCCCATATCCCGGATCCGCCGGGCCACTGCATTGTGTCCGCTGCTGAAGGGATCGAAGGTGCCGGGGTAGAAGCAGACCTTCCGCTTTGCGGGGAAGGCGAAGCCGCCCCCTTGGGCTTCCACCCGGCCGATGTATCGGTACAAATGGTTCAGGACCGCCGCATTGCTGTAGAAATCCAGTTTCCCTTCAGTATTTTCGTTGAGGAGCACCCAGATCTTCTTGCAGCTGTGGAGGAAAAGGAAATCCTTCCGGCCATCCGACATCTGCCGGCTGCGGAACACGTAGGCGGCCAGGTCCCGGAAAGCATCCCGGCTCAGTTCCCGGTTGTAATGGGCAAAGGCCCGGAGGATGGCGTAGAGCAGCCGGAGCTGGCGTTTTTCGTTTTCTCCCCCCGCTCCGGGGAACCGATCTGCAAATGCCTGGAAATTTTCCAGCACTACCCCCATGGTATCCACCGCCGCCCCGGCCAGCTGGAAATTGGTGGAATCCATGTCTTCCCGGAGGGAAGAGAGGAATTCATCCAGTTCCTCCGGCAGCAGCTTCAAGATCATCCGGCCCAGGTATTCCGGCACGTATTTGGTGATTTGCAGGTCCCCGATTTCCAGGCCGTTGAACAGCTCCACCGCCATTTCGTTGCGCTGGGCGTAAGTCATGGAATCGGCGATCTCCAGAAGTGCTTCCCCGGCCGCCTGGCGCACGGCCAGGTGTTCGCTGACCTTTACCAAGTTGCACAGATGCATCCCCAAGTGCATCACATTCCCCGGTTCTTTCCGGTGCAGCAGGGCGTGGCACATGAGATGGATGTTGGCCATCTTGATCATCCAGTGGACCCCACTTTTCAGGTCTTCTAGGAAGAGGCTGCTTTCCCTTTCGGCAAAAGCCTGGGGATCTTCCGGCAGGTCCATGGTCCGGAGCAGCTGGAGGACGAAGGTTCCTTTTCCTGCTTTTTCCCCGAAGAGATGGTGGGCAGCATAAAGGGCTCCGATCCGCACAATGAGGATGGGATCCCCCGCCGCTTCTTCCAGTGTCTGCTCTACTTTTTGGCAAAATTCCCTAGTGAGATCTTCCGGACGGAGGAACAGCAGAGCTTGGAGCAGGGTCATCCGCTGTTCCGGAGTAGGCGCCGGCAGCTGATACCAGCCCGCCAGCACGTCCAGATAGGGGGCAGTGGGATGCTCTTCTTCGACGATGTTGGCCTGGGCCGTCCCCAGCCGCTGGTACCGGGTGGCCAGCACCGACCGGACAAAGGGTCCCAGACAGGAGCCGATCCGGTTCTTGTGCTGCTGGGTATAGCGCCGCTCCGGATCGATGATCTGGTCCAGGTACTGCCGGAACAAGGTCTGGTTGGTGACCTTCTTCCGGGGCAGCAGCACCCCCTGTGGCAGTTCCTTGGTGTAGCGTTCGTTGAAATTGGCTACGATCTTCCCCATGAGAGTGGCTGCCTGGACTCGGATGTCCTCTTCCTGGTGGCTCAGGAGCTCATACAGGAACTGGAGGGTCATCAGCTTCTGCCGTTCCGTCATGTAGGTGGAATATTCTTCAAAGATGCTGATATAGGCTCTGAGGTTCTTCCAGTTCTGCTCGCTGCGGGCGGCTTCGATCAGGTTGCCGAAATCCCGCTCGCTGCGGAAAAGGCTCATGAGCCGGATGTTGTGGGCAATGGCGGCATATTTCAGCTGGCGGACCACCTCTTCTCCTTCCAGGAGGACATTTTCCCGCCGGGGCCGGACTTTTTCCTGGCGCGGTGCCGAAGCAAAATCAGCCGGCAGTTCCGTGGTGACCCCCATTTCTTCCATATAGGCCTCGAAATCCGCCAGTTTCATATACACCTTCTGGTAGCGCTGGCGCTTGGCCCCATCCACATCGTCCAGCTTCCGGAGGATTACGTCAAAGGCTTCCCGGAGGGTGTAGAAACGGACCACTTCCTTCCCATCCTGATCCCGGAAGCTTTTCACCCGGAAATCTGCATAAATCAGCAGCAGGGATTCCACAGACAGGTTCTCCAATTCCAGATCCCACACCGAATGGTTGGCAGCAATGTGCCCCATCTGGGGCAGCCCTTCCCGTTCGCAGAAAAGGTCCGTATAATAATAATGGAGGTAGGGGACTCGTTTCTCCTCTCCTTTCTTGCAGCCGTATTTGCCCATATCATGGACTGCCGCAGCCCCGGCAATGAGGGCCACATCCACCGGCACCCCCTGTTTGTGGAGCTGCCGGGCCATAAACACCGCCACATAGGATACTCCGCCGATATGACCCAAGGTATTGAAGGGAGTCACTTCCGTCCCCAGGCGCATGAATTCATACAAATACCGGTCCCGGACCAAGGTGCAGAACCGCAGATATTCCCGGGTATAATGTTCCTTCCGGACTTCTTTCACCGGCAGCAGGGCAATGTTCATCCGGGGATCGAAGGGACAGCGGAGCTTTTCGTAATGGTACAGGCCCCGGAGGAGCTGGAGCAGGGTCCGCCGTCCGGCTCCGTAGCGGAGGGCGGCTTCCGGAGGCTCCGGTTCCGTGGTTTCCGGGAAGATCTGACGGAGCAGATACTGGTAGCAGTCAGACAGCCAGCCTTGGGGCGGTTCATCCGCCAGGACCGGCAGGAAGCCTCGGAGGATCTCCAAAGCAGCCGAGGCAGAGAACCGGCCTTGGGGATCGGCGGTGCTTTCCAGAAGGGGGCAGGCTTCCTCCAGCCGGCAGGCTTTGAGCTGCTGCTGTACCTGTTCCAGGGTAAGGCCTACAGCTTTGCAGAAGGCCGGCGTGCGCACCGCCTCCTGGAGCGTTTCCCATAAATTGATTGTATTTTCCATCTCTTTCATGAAAGTTCTCCCAGACAAGTGGTACTTTTCTGTCATCGATGGTTCCATTATAGCACGGAAAAAGGGGGTGCTGCACGCGCAGCACCCCCTTTTCACACTTTACCACACCCCTATCACCTTTCCCCACAGGCAGCCCAAGCCGCCCCAGACGGCAAGGTGGAACAGGGACAGGAGGAAACCGGTTTTCCACCATTCTTTCTGGGTCAGGCAGCCCATACCGAAAAAGATGGGAGCCGGACCGCAGCCGTAATGGGTCAGGCAGCCGAACATGCTGCTGAACCAGGCCAGCACATAGGCCCCCATGGCAGAGGGTGCCCCAGCGCTGACCATGACGCTGAGAAATGCCGCATACATAGCGCTCACATGAGCGGTACCGCTGGCAAAAAGATAATGGGAATAGAAATAGATGAGGGCCAGCACCGTCATGGCCGTAAAGCCACCGGCACCGGATACCAGGAGCCCCATCTCCCGGCTGAACCAGGGGATCATCCCCTTGGCATTCATCTGGTTGGCCAGCATCACCAGGACGGAGAACCAGACCAGGGTATCCCAAGCCCCTTTCTCCCCTTTTACATCCTCCCATTCCAGCACCCCGGTCAGGAGCAGCAGACAGAGGCCGATGAAGGCTGTGAGAGTTTCATGGATGCCCAGGCTGTGTCCCCCCGCCCACAGGAGGATGAGGAGCAGGAAAATGGCCACCATGGCCTTTTCTTCTTTTTTCAGAGGACCCATCTCTTTCAGTTTCTGCCGGGCAAAGGTCGGCGCCTCCGGGGTTTCCTTCAGCCGAGGCGGAAAAAGCCGGTACAGGAGCAGCGGGACCAGGAGCACGGAAACCACCCCGGGCAGCCAGGAAACAGCCAGCCAACCGCCCCAGGTCATCTGGACTCCGGCCACGCTCCCTGCAAAGCTGACCGCCATGGGATTGGCTGCCATGGAAGTGAGGAAAATGGCAGAAATGACCAGATCGGTGTGGAAGATGGCAGGGACCAGGAACCGCCCCAGCCGATCTTCCGTCCCCTTTTCCGGATCAGAATCGAAGGCCAGGTCCAAGGATTTCACGATGGGAGCCAGTATCCCTCCCGCCCGGGCCGTGTTGCTGGGCATGGCCGGGGCCATCAGGACATCGCTGGCAATGAGGGAATAGGCCAAAAAGAGGGTCCTTTTCCCGAAGCGCTCCACAAACAGATAAGCGATCCGCTCTCCCAGGCCGGTCTTGATGATGCCCCGGGAAATGAAGAAGGCCGTCACGATCAGCCAGATGGTGGAATTGGAAAACCCGCTGAGGGCCTCCTCCAGTTCCAAAGTGTGGGTCAGGCACAGGACCGTCAGGGAAAGGAGAGCCACCGCCCCCATGGGCAGGGGCTTCAGAATCAATCCCACAATGGTGGTGGCAAAGATGCCGAACACATGCCAGCCGGCAGGAGCAAGATCCCCCGGGGCCGGGATCAGGAAGAAAGTGATTCCCAGGAAGATACAAAGGGACAGTTGTTTCCATTTTTTCGAAACGGTCAAGAGATACATCCTTCTTTCTTTAGAATTTCATCAGATTTTTTTATTGTACCTCATTTAAATTGTTCGGAAAAAGAAAAAATTGGAAACTTTTCCGGTGCTCAGTAGACCGGTGTCCATTTGGCGGACCGGACCAGTGCCTGGGGATCGGAAAATTCCTTCCCGGCCAGGCCTTCCTTCCGAGCTTCTCCTGCCACCGCAGCGGCCACCGTTTCGGAAAAATCCATGAGCCGAGAAACCGGCGGCAGGACGGCAGCACCGGGCTGGGCCGGATCCACGATGCCCCCCAAGGAATGGGCGGCGGCAGAAATCATCCCGTCGGTGAGGAGCCGGGCCTGGCTGGCAATGACCCCCAACCCCAGCCCCGGATAGATCAGGGCATTGTTGGCCTGGCCGATGGCGTAAGAGACACCATTATATTCCACCGGTTCCGAGGGGATCCCGGTGGCTACCAGGGCCCGCCCTTCCGTCCAACGGATCAAGTCGGAGGCTTTGGCTTCTGCCAGTTCCGTGGGATTGCTCAAGGGGAAGATCATGGGACGGATGCAGTGGGAAGCCATTTCTCGGACGATGGATTCTGTAAAGGCGCCGGCACAGGTGGAGGTCCCCACCAGGATGGTGGGATGGATGGCGGCCGCTGCTTTTTCCAGAGTGTCCAGCCGGGCCCCAGGAGCAAACTCCTCCCGCTTCCGAGCAAAGGGCTTCTGTTCCGGTGTCAGGTCTTCCATATCGTCAAAGAGCAGGCCCTGCTTGTCCACCAGGTAGAATCTCTGCCGGGCTTCTTCCGCGGTCAGCCCTTGTTCCTGCATTTCCAGATAGATCCGCCGGACGATGCCGCAGCCGGCCGTCCCTGCTCCGAAGCACAGGTATTTCTGGTCCCGGAGCTTTTCTCCCGTAATGGCCAGGCCTCCCAGGATCCCAGCCAAGGTAATGATCCCCGTCCCTTCGATATCGTCATTGAACACGGGATGGGCGTTTTTGTATTTATCCAGCAGTTGAGCCGCATGGTCCCGGCCGAAATCTTCGAAATGGAGGTACAGCCCCGGGAAGAGCCGCTCCGCCGTGGCTACGAACCGGTCCACGAAGGCCAGGTACTTTTCCCCTTTCACCCGGCTGTGGCGCACCCCCAAATAGAGGGGATCTTCCAGCAGGCTCTGCCGATTGGTCCCGGCGTCCAGCACCACGGGCAGCACCTGGGAGGGATCGATGCCGGCTGCCGCCGTATAGACCATCAGCTTCCCGGTGGAGATGCTGACCCCGTTGGTTCCCCAGTCTCCGATGCCAAGGATGGCTTCCCCGTCAGTGACCACCATGAGCCGGATCCGGCGGCCTTCTGCTCCGTTCACCAGGGCCTGTTCCAACTGGTCCTGCCGGTCGATGGAAAGGTACACCGCATTCTGGGGCGTCACGAAGAAATCACTGTAGTTCCGGATGCTTTCCGCAATCCCCGGATCGTACACAATGGGCATGAATTCCTTCACATGCTGCTGGAATAGGGCATAGAACAGGGTCCGGTTCCGGCTGAACAGGTTCATGAGGTAATGGCGTTTGGCGCTGACCCCTTCCCTGCTCCGGACATTCCCATACGCCTGGTCCACCTGTTCCTGGAGCGTCTGGACCACAGGAGGCAGGATTCCCACCAAGCCGAATTGTTCCCGTTCCTCTTCCGTAAATGCCGTACCTTTATTCAAAAAGGGATCATTGATCCGTGCATAGCCTTTTTTCATCTTTATCGCACCTTTCTTTTTTCTGATGCTCCTGTTATACTCTATTAGGATAACTTTGTGAACTATCAATTTGTTGTTTTACATAACTGTAGGTTATATTTTAAGAAAGGCGGATGTCCATGCGTCTATCCCTGATCCCCACATTTGCTGCGGTCTGCCAGTGGGGGACGTTCTCCCGGGCGGCAGAAAAACTGCACATCTCCCAGCCCGCCGTCTCCAAAACCATCAAAGAACTGGAACAGGACTGCGGGGTGGCCCTGTTCGAACGGCAGCACAGCACCATTTCTTTGACCCCAGAAGGCCGGAAGCTGTGGGAAGGCTGCCAGCGCTGGCTGAAAGAAAGCGAGGAACTGGAAAAACTGGCAGCTTCCCTAAAGACCGGCCGGCAGATCCTGCGGATCGGAGTTGTCCCCATGTGCGGGAATACCATCTTTCCCCAACTCCACCGGGAATTTTTGGCAGCCCATCCCCATTTCCAGCTCCGGACGGTAGAAGATACCGCCAGTGTACTCTACGGCCTCCTGGACCGTCAGGAACTGGACCTGATCCTGTGCGTCACCAATCATCTGCCCCTGCCTCCTTACCACTGCCGAGTGCTGAAAAAGAGCCGGCTGGAACTATTCACCGCTCCGGACAATCCCCTGGCCCAGAAAAAGGAAGTATCCTTCCAGGACTTGGCCGACCAGCCCCTGGTGCTGTTCCCGGATACCTTCGGCCAGACCCGCTACCTCCGCCGGCTCTTCGCCCAAGCCCGGACGGAACCCCAGATCCTCCACCAGACCAGCCAGGTGTTCACCATCCTATCCTATATCCGCTCCGGTGCCGGGGTAGGGTTTCTTTCTGAAGAATTCGCCCAAGTGGAAAAGGAGCTGGCAGCCATTCCCCTCCAAGGGGTCCCCGCGGCCAGCATCAACCTGGTGTGGCTCCAGGATCCCCGGACTCATCCAGCCTTAGGAGAATTCCTGGCCTTTGTGAAAAATGAGGCTGTAAAAAAATGAAAAGCCATTCTTTCACGGCTTCATTTTTCCCCGCCCTCTTTTCTTCTACTGGTTCCATAGGGTATACTATAGACAACTCTACGGAAGGAAAAGCGACTTATGGAAATTCTTTTTTTGGGCACGGGGCATGCCATCTCCACCCGCTGCTACAACACCTGCTACGTCCTGCGGCAGAATGAACGGTACCTTCTGGTGGACGGAGGCGGGGGCAACGGGATCCTGCGGCAGCTCCAGCGGGCCCGTCTCCCCTGGCAGAAGATCAAGGACATCTTTGTGACTCACCGACACATGGACCATGTATTGGGGGTGTTCTGGCTCATCCGGATGATCGTCAAGGCTATGAAACGGGGAACTTATGTGGGGGAAGCCCGAATCTACGGCCATGAGGAAGTGATCCATCTGCTCCGCTCCACGGCAGCTCTGCTGCTGGATCCAGGGGATCTGGGATTCCTGGATACCCGGCTCCATTTCATCCCGGTGAAAGACAGGGAGACACGGAAGATCCGTGGCTGGGATGTGACCTTTTTCGACATCCATTCCACCAAGGCCCGGCAGTTCGGCTATACTCTGGAAAGCAATGGGCACAAGCTGGGCTGCTGCGGGGATGAACCTCTGAACGACGCCAATTTCACCCGGCTGGCCGGGAGCCAGTGGCTGCTCCACGAGGCCTTCTGTCTCTACCGGGACCGGGAACGGTTCCGTCCCTACGAAAAGCATCACTCCACGGTCCGGGAAGCCTGTGAAAATGGGGACCGGCTCCAGGTCCCCAATCTGATCCTGTACCACACGGAAGACACCTGCCTTCCCCAGCGGAAGGCCCTCTACACCGCCGAAGGGAAAACATATTACAAGGGGAATCTGTTCATCCCCGACGACCTGGAGTGCCTGAAAGTGTGGTAAAAAAAGAAAGGACTCCTCAATACCCTATGCACTATCCCAACATTACATCCGGCCGGTTCCTGGCCCGGCCCAATCGATTCATCGCCCAGGTGGAGATCGGCGGCCGGGAAGAAACCTGCCATGTGAAGAATACCGGCCGCTGCCGGGAACTGCTGGTCCCCGGGGCCAGGGTCTACCTGACAGCCAGCGGAAATCCCAAACGGAAGACCAAGTATGACCTGGTGGCCGTGGAAAAAGGGACCCGGCTGATCAACATGGATTCCCAAGCCCCCAACAAAGTGGTCCAAGAATGGCTGGAACAGGGCGGTCTCCCCGGTCTGACCCGGATCCAGCCGGAATACCGGTATGACCAGTCCCGCTTCGACTTCTATCTGGAACAGGGCAGCCGGAAAGCCTTCCTGGAAGTCAAGGGCGTTACCTTGGAAGAAAATGGGGTGGTCCGCTTCCCCGATGCCCCTACCGCCCGGGGGACCAAGCACCTCCACGAACTGATCCGAGCCGGCCGGGAAGGATACGGAGCCTATGTGTTCCTGGTGATCCAGATGGAAAACGTGGACCATTTCGAACCCAACTGGAAAACAGATCCGGATTTCGGCCAAGCTCTCCTGGACGCCCAAGAGGCCGGCGTCCATCTCCTGGCCTATGACTGCCAAGTAACCCCTGATTCCCTATGGATCGGGAAAAAAGTACCGGTAAAGATAAAATAGAGGCCAACGTTCAGCGGTCAGCGGCTGCTGACGGGGCTGCTGCACATGCAGCAGCCCCTTTTCTCATATCCCCCGGCACCGGTGCCTGGAGAAACAGTTCTTTTCCAGTCCGGGGATGGCAGAACCGGACGGTCCAGGCGTGGAGGGCTTGACGCTGCAGGATGGGGTGCGTTTTCCCATACAAAGGATCTCCCAAAAGAGGATGCCCTTCGTGGGCGAAATGGACCCGGATCTGGTGGGTACGGCCGGTGAGAAGATGGATCCGGAGCACCGTATACTCCTCCCCTTCTGCCAGGATTTCATAGTCCGTTACCGCAGGCCGGCCGTCGGGACGCACGGTCCACCGATCCACACCTTCTTCCGCCCGTCCGATAGGGTGAGCAATCCGGCCCTGGGGATATTCCAGATGGCCTTCACAGATGGCCAGATATTCCCGGTAAATCTGGCTGTGACTCTTGGTCAGGGCATGTTTGGCGAAGGCAGATTTAGCCACCAGCAGGATGCCGGTGGTATCCCGGTCCAGCCGGTACAGGGGATGGATGCCGCAGGCCTGTCCCGTCCTGCGGAAATAGCCTCCCACTGCCTGGACCAGGGTATCCCGTGCCCCTGCCCAGGTAGGATGGATCAGCATGGCCGCCGGTTTGTCCACAGCCAGCAGGTCTTCATCTTCATACAAAATGGAAAGGGGTAGCTGGACCGGGATCACCGCCGCCGTTTCTTCCCAACGGAGGACCAGCCGGTCCCCGGCTTCCAGCCTGTGGGAGGGACTCCTGACCAAGGACCCATTCACAGTGATGGTGCCGTTCCATTTGATCCTCCGCCACAGTTTTTCGGAAAGGTGCAGAGGGCCCCGTGCCGCCTGGCGCACACAGCACCCGGCATGATCCCCATCTACTTGGTAAAGCAGTTCCATGGCTTGCTCCTTTGTAAAGGGGGGCTGCTGCACATGATCCGCAGCAGCCCCCCTTTTTCTCAATACTTTTTCAAAAATCTCTTGAAGAACTCCACGCTGCCCTGCAGGGCGTCGGCGGGAATCTTTTCGTCTACCTGGTGGGCAGCTCCCCAGCGGGGATCCTCTACATAGCCGGAGAACAGCATCACATTGTCAGCGATCCGCCGATAATAGTGGCTGTCGGTGCCTCCCAGCATCAGGAAGGGTACGGTCCGCACCCGGTTTCCGTACTGTTCCTGCAGGGCCTGTTCCGCCGCCTCCACTCCATGGCTTTCCGGATCCGAGGCCGGGAGAGGATCCTTCCCAGAAACATGGCGGATCTCCACCCCTTCCGGCAAGAACTGGCGGAAATACCGTTCACAAGATTCCACCGTATCCCCCTGGAGTACCCGGACGCTCATCTGGGCAGCTGCATGGCTGGGCAGTACATTGGGCTGCTTGCTGGCTTCCGCCATGGTAAAGGCGATGGTGGTATGGAGCAGGGCATCCAGAGCCGGATCATCCTGGGCCAGCCGGCACAGTTCTTCCCAGTGTACCTCCGGTTCCAGGAAGATTTCCTTTGTCCGTCCCTCCTTCAGAGCGGCCATCCCCGCCAGCTGAGCTTTGGCCAGAGGGGTGAGCCGGTAGGGAAACGGATGGCTTTCGATGGCCACAATGGCTTTGGCTAAGGTCCCCAAAGCGGTCCCTTTTCCGGGTCGGCTGGAATGGCCTCCGGGAGAGTCCTTCCAGATTTCAAAGTTCACCGGAGATTTTTCCGCCAGCCCAATCCGAGCTTCCAGGAGATTCCCTGAAGGGAACAGACCGCCCCCTTCGTCTACCACGGTGCCCAGCCGGACGCCCTTCTCTTCCAGGTGCCGGGTGAGCTTTTCCGCTCCATCCACATCATTTTCCAGGTATACTTCCTCGCTGTAGCCCAGGGACAGGTACAGGTCGTAAGACGGCCGCCAGCCTTCTGCCAGCAGGGTTTCCACCGCTTCCAGTTCCGCCAGCAGCAGGTGCTTGCAGTCGGTGGTGCCCCGGCCGCAGATGCAGCCGTCGATGATTTCACCTCCAAAAGGATCGAAGGTCCACTGGCGACCGTCCCCCACTTCCACCACATCCTGATGGGCCATGAGCAGCAGGGGTTTCTTCCCGCTGCCGCTTCCTTCCAAATAGAACTGGAGACCCGCCTGGCCCACCTTGTCCACTTCCATCAGGCGGAAGATGTGAGGATAGAATTCCCGGAAGGCTGCATGGAGTTTCTCGAACTGGCTCCAGTCTACCTGGTCCACATTGGCGTTGGAGACGGTGGCGCACTGGATGAACCGCTGGAGATGGGCTGTATATTTTTCTTCTGTCACAGGGATCCTCTCCTTTCTTTTTTTACCAGGCCGGTTCCAGATTGCCTTTGCAGTTTTCCAGGATATAGTCCTTTACCGGCTGGCTCTGGAAGATCTGGACGAACTTCTTGTAGGTGGGGTTGTCCTTGTCTTCTTCCCGGGCGGCGATGATGTTCACATAGGGGCTGGTGTTGTCTTCCTTGGCAATGGCCAGGTCCGTGGAGAGGCCGGCGGAATTGGCATAGCCAGCGTTGATGATGGAAGCAGCAGTGTCATCCAGGCTCCGGGGCAGCTGGGCAGCTTCCAGTTCCACGATCTGCAGGTGTTTCGGGTTTTCCGTAATATCGTTGACGGTGAGTTCCGTGGCCTTTACATCCGGGTTCACTTTCAAAAGGCCCAGCTTGCTCAGCATCAGGATGGCCCGGCCTCCGTTGGAAGGATCGTTGGGGATGGCGATCTTGTCTCCGTCCTTGATGTCCGCCACATTCTTGATCTTGGTGGAATAGAGCCGCAGGGGCGCCAGGTAAGTCTTGCCGATGCTCACCAGCTTGGTGCCGTTCTTTTTGTTGAAGGCCAGCAGGAAGGGTTCATGCTGGAAAGAGTTCAGATCGATATCCTTCTGGGCCAGCGCCTGGTCCGGGGTCACGTAGTCGGAGAATGTCTTGATTTCCACTTTCAGCCCCTGTTTCTCCGCTTCTTTCTTCACCACTTCCATGATCTGTTCAGAATACCCTGGGGTGATCCCTACGGTGATGCTTTTCTTTTCGGCCGGCGCTGCCGCCTTCTTGCCGCTGTCGCTGCCGCAGCCGCTGACCAAGCTGGCCAGGGCCAGGACGGATACCGCTGCTGCAATCCATTTTTTCAGTTTCATGAATATCTCTCCTTTTTTCCTTCCCGAAAGCCACACAAAGAAAAACGCCATCTGCTGGGCAGATGGCGTTTTCGATGACTGAGCTCGCTTTTCATCTGCCAGGGAGGATCCCTGTTGGAATTGGCACCTTCCCTTCCGGGGGTTGCCGCAGCTTCATAGGGCCAAATCCCTCTGCTGCTCTCGATGAAGGTATGTGATTTTGATGGTTCTGATTCTACACTACTTCACTAGGAAAGTCAAGGACTTTTTGTAACCAGACTGAAAACAGTTACATCTTCTGATGGGCGCGGCGGGCGATTACGTCCAGCTGCTGTTCCCGGGTCAGGTCGATGAATTTCACCGCGTAGCCGGATACCCGGATGGTGAAGTTGGCGTATTCCGGTTTTTCCGGATGTTCCATGCAGTCGATCAGCTTGTCCACGCCGAACACGTTCACGTTCAGGTGGTGGGCTCCCTGGTCGAAGTAGCCGTCCATCACCCGTACCAGGGTGGCTTTCTGTTCTTCTTCGTTGTGGCCCAGGGTTTCCGGAGCGATGGTCTGGGTGTTGGAGATCCCATCCAGGGCATATTCGTAGGGCAGCTTGGCCACAGAGTTCAGAGAAGCCAGGAGGCCGTTCTGTTCTGCGCCGTAAGCCGGGTTGGCACCGGGAGCGAACGGGGTGTAGGCTTTCCGTCCGTCAGGCAGGGCACCGGTGGCGCCGCCGTACACCACGTTGGAAGTGATGGTCAGGATGGAAGTGGTGGCTTCGGAATTCCGGTAGGTGTGGTGTTTCCGCAGCTTGGTCATGAAGGTCTTCAGCAGCCATACGGCGATTTCATCCGCCCGGGGATCATCGTTGCCGTACCGGGGGAAGTCCCCTTCGATCTTGTAGTCCACCACCAGGCCGGATTCATCCCGGACCGTGGAAACTTTGGCGTATTTGATGGCGCACAGGGAATCCACCACATGGGAGAAGCCGGCGATACCGGTGGCAAAGGTCCGGCGCACATCGGTGTCGATGAGGGCCATTTCTGCCGCTTCGTAGTAGTATTTATCATGCATATACTGGATCAGGTTCAGGATGTTCACGTACAGCCCGGCCAGCCAGTCCATCATCAGGTCGAATTTGTGCATCACTTCGCCGTAGTCCAGCACGTCGGAGGTGATGGGTGCATATTCCGGACCTACCTGCATGTGTTTGCCGTCTTTGGTCAGGAACTTTTCGTCCTTGCCCCCGTTGATGGCGTACAGCAGGCATTTGCCCAGGTTGGCCCGTGCCCCGAAGAACTGCATTTCCTTCCCGGTCTGGGTGGCGGATACGCAGCAGCAGATGCTGTAGTCATCGCCCCATACCGGCTTCATCACATCGTCGTTTTCGTACTGGATGGAAGAAGTGGTGATGGAAATGTGGGCGGCGTATTTCTTGAAGTTGTCCGGCAGTGCGGAAGAATACAGCACCGTCAGGTTGGGTTCAGGAGAAGGTCCCATATTTTCCAGGGTGTGGAGGAACCGGTAGTCGTTCCGGGTGACCATGTGCCGGCCGTCCATGCCGATGCCGGCCATTTCCAGGGTAGCCCATACTGGGTCGCCGGAGAACAGCTGGTTGTAGGAGGGGATCCGGGCGAACTTCACCATACGGAATTTCAAGGTCAGGTGGTCGATCAATTCCTGGGCTTGTTCTTCCGTCAGGGTCCCTTCCGCCAGGTCGCGGCTGATGTAGATATCCAGGAAGGTGGAGATGCGTCCCACGCTCATGGCAGCCCCGTTCTGGGTCTTTACTGCAGCCAGGTAGCCGAAGTACAGCCACTGGACGGCTTCCTTGGCGTTCTTGGCCGGAGCAGAAATATCATAGCCGTAGACTTTGGCCATTTCCTTCATCTGTTTCAGGGCCCGGATCTGTTCCGCCAGTTCTTCCCGCTGGCGGATGATATCGTCAGTCATGACTCCGCAGCCGCAGTTGTCCAGATCTTCATTCTTCTTGTTGATCAGGAAGTCGATGCCGTAGAGAGCCACTCTCCGGTAATCCCCCACGATCCGGCCCCGGCCGTAGGTATCGGGCAGACCAGTTACGATGTGGCTGTGGCGGGCTTTCCGCATTTCAGCGGTGTAGGCATCGAAGACAGCCTGGTTGTGGGTCTTGTGATAGTCGGTGAAAATCTTGTGGAACTTGGGGTTTACTTTATACCCATAGGTTTCCGCTGCTTCTTCCGCCATTTTGATGCCGCCATAGGGCATGAAGGCCCGTTTCAGAGGCTTGTCGGTCTGGAGGCCCACCACCTGTTCCAGATCTTTCATGGATTCATCGATATAGCCGGGGCCGTAAGCCGTCAGGCTGGAGACCACTTCCGTTTCGCAGTCCAGTACGCCGCCTTTGGCCCGTTCTTCCTTCTGGAGTTCTTGGACCCTGCCCCACAGTTTATTGGTGGCTTCTGTAGGCCCAGCCAGGAAGCTTTCATCCCCGTCATAAGGGGTATAGTTGTTCTGGATGAAATCCCGGACATCCACATCGTCCGTCCATTTCACGCCTTTAAAACCTCTCCACGCAACATTCTGATTGATGCTGTTCATTACAGTTCCTCCTTTTGAGTTCCCGTTGGTTCGTTTTTCATGGCTTAATCATAGCCGTTTTTCCATTTTAAAACCTTGATTGGAATCAAGTTTGTTTAACCTAACTTATTTTATACCGCCCCCAAGATTTTCCGAGCCTTGTCCACTTCTTCCTGGGTAGGAGGCTTCACGTCCTTCAGCTGGTTGGGGATCCCCAGCTGTTCCCATTTGTACAGGCCCATGTTGTGATAAGGCAATACTTCCACCCGCTGGATGTTGCTGAGGGTATCCAGGAATTCCCGGGTCCGCTGCAGAGCCACCGGATCGTCGGTCCACCCGGGCACCAGCACCTGCCGGACCCAGATGGGCTTTTTGATTTCCGACAGATACCGGAACAGGTCCAGGATGTTGTCGTTGGGCTGGCCGGTAAGCTTTTTGTGGGCTTCCGGGTCGACGTGCTTCACATCCAGCAGCAGGATGTCCGTCACTTCCATCAGCTCCTGGAACTGGCTGAAGAAGGGTTCCTTCCGGGTAAAGGGCTGGCCTGCGGTGTCGATGCAGGTCCCGATGCCCCGGGCTTTGGCCTTCCGGAACAAGTCCAGCAGGAAATCCATCTGGAGCAGAGGCTCGCCCCCGCTGACGGTAATGCCCCCTTCCGGACCCCAGTAGGGCCGATAGCGCTCCGCTTGGTCCAGCAGCTCATCGGCGGTTTTCAGCTGGCCTCCCTGGCCGCATTTCCAGGTGTCCACATTGTGGCAGTACAAACAGCGCATGTTGCAGCCCTGGACAAAGATGATGAAGCGGGTTCCGGGCCCGTCGACGGACCCGAAGGTTTCAATGGAATGGATACGTCCCTGGATCATAATACCTCCTGATAAAAAAAGACCCCATCAAAGGGGTCGCAGTTCGTACGCCTCTTGATGGGTCTCATTGTATGTGTTTTGGGGAAAAGGTTCCTTGATTCCAATCAATAATTCACCAGTTCCATCAGCCGGTCCGGGTCCAGGACCTTGATGCTGCTCTGGCCGGTCTTTTTTACGTAGCCTTCCCGTTCCAGTTCCTTCAGCTTCCGGCTGATGGTTTCCGGGCGGAGGGCCAGGCTGCCGGCCATTTCCTCCAGGCGCATGGTGATGGTGTCGCTGGTCTGCCGCCGATACCGGTACAGCAGCAGCCCGGCCACCCGTTCCTTGGGATCGGCGATGCTCTTCAAAAGGTTCCGCCGGTTGGCATCATGGAGCTTCTTGCTCAAAAGAGCGATGATCCGCATGGCCACTTCCGGCTCCTGGATGGCCTCCTCGAAATCCTTACGGGCCAATTTACAGCATTCCACCGCCGTCATGGCAATGGCTGAGGCAGAATACCGGCTGTCCGGCACCAGCACTCCCTCCCAGATGGTATCGTGTTCCACAAAGATCCCAGCGATCCGTTCCTGGCCCTCTTGATCGTAGGTGCACAGCTTCACCCGCCCCTGGTGGATGATGTAGATGGCATCACAGGGTTCCCCTTCGTGGAACAGATGCTCCCCTTTGGCAAAATTCAGCCGCACTGACCGGCGCAGCAGGGTAGTCACCTTTTCCGGCGGCAGCCCTACCAGGAATTCCACGTTCTTCAGACATTCCCCCCGGCATGCCTTGCAGTGGGCAGGGATAAGGCTGGTCATGCCTTCCCTCCCTCTGCCGGCTCTTCTTTTCGTTCCAGGAGTCCCTCCAGCCGCTGATAGTGGAGGAAGTCTCCCCGTTCTCCCAGTTCCCGGATCTGAGCCGATGTGGCCAGCTGGAAGCTTTCCACTTCGTCCTCTTGGATTTTCACCTGATCCCGGGTAAAATTCCCCCGGAATTCATAAATATCCACAAAATAATTGTTCCGTTCCGCTGGGCTGTCACTGCGGTAAGTGTGGATGCACCGGGCGTCTTCCGGCGCGAAATGGAGCCCGGTTTCTTCCCCCACTTCCCGGAGCACCGCCTGCTGGGAGGTTTCTCCCGCCCGGACACCGCCTCCGGGAATCTCCCATTTCAGGGCGGCCCATTCCTTGTCCGCTTTCCGCTGGGTGATCAGGATTTTCCCCTGGACATCCCGGATCAGAGCCAGCACTGTCAGATGGTAGTCCCCCGGTTCCATATGCCAGTCATTCCGGACCATTTTCCGCCCGGTGACCTGTTTCCTGCTGTCATAGATATCCCAGTATTCCATATCGGTGCCTCTTTCGTCAAAAAATATTTCTTCCATTATACGGCAAAGAGGCTGGGGCATGCAATAAGCAAAGGGGCTGCTGCACCTGTACAAACCATACACGTGCAGCAGCCCCACAATCCCTCACTGCCGAGCGATGGCCCGGTTGATGGCGTTGATGATGCCCAGTAAGGAAGCCGTATTGATGTTGGGATGGATCCCCACTCCGAAGATATGGTTCCCATCCGGTTTCTTCAGTTCGATATAGGAAATGGCCTTGGAATTGGACCCCTGGGAAATGGCGTGTTCATGGTAGTTGATGAATTCGAACCCGTCCACCCCGATTTTGTTCAACGCGTTGAAGAAGGCATCGATGGGGCCGTTCCCATTGCCGGTGATGTGCATTTCCGTGCCGTCGGCCTTGATATCTCCTTCAAAAGTAGTGCTGGTATCCTCATCCCCATCATGGTTGTCGTAGACCTTATGGGCCCCCAGGTCGTACTTGCCCCGGAAATCCACATATTTCTTGTTGAACAGTTCCACAATCTGGGTAGCGGACAGCTCGTCGCCGTATTCATCGGCTGCTTCCTTCACCATATGGCCGAATTCCGGATGCATTTCCTTGGGCAGGTAGTAGCCCACCGCCTGCTGCATCACAAAGGCCGCGCCCCCTTTGCCGGACTGGCTGTTGATGCGGATCACCGGTTCATATTCCCGGTGGATATCTGCCGGGTTGATGGGCAGGTAAGGCACTTCCCAGTATCGGCTGTTGGTATCCGCCATGTACTTGAAGCCTTTCCGGATGGCATCCTGATGAGACCCGGAAAAAGCGGTGAAGACCAGTTCCCCGGCATAGGGATGGCGGGGTTCCACCTTCATCTTGGTGACACTTTCACAGATCCGTTTGATCCGGTTGATGTGGGAGAAATCCAGCTGGGGATCCACATTGTGGGTGTACATGTTGAGGGCGAGGGTGACGATATCCACATTCCCGGTCCGTTCCCCGTTGCCGAACAGGGTCCCTTCTACCCGGTCGGCTCCGGCCATCAGAGCCAGCTCCGTAGCGGCCACTCCTTCGCCCCGGTCGTTGTGGGGATGCAGGCTGATGATGGCACGTTCCCGGTCCTTCATGTGGCGGATGAAATATTCGATCTGGTCCGCATAGGTGTTGGGGGTGGACATTTCCACGGTGGAGGGCAGGTTGATGATCACCGGGTTCTCCTTGGTGGCTCCCAGGGTATCCAGCACCGCTTCACAGATTTCTACTGCATAGTCGGTTTCTGTGCCCGTAAAGCTTTCGGGAGAATATTCATACCGGATGTTCATGCCGCTTTTGGCGATTTCCTTTTCCGTCAGCTCCCGGATCAGTTTGGCCCCGTCCACGGCGATTTTGGTGATTCCTTCCATATCCTTCCGGAATACGATTTTCCGCTGGAGGGTGGATGTGGAGTTGTAGAAGTGGATGATTACGTTCTTGGCACCCTTCACCGCCTCGAAAGTCTTCTTGATCAGTTCTGGACGGGCCTGGACCAGTACCTGGATGGTCACATCGTCGGGGATGTAGTTGTCCTCGATCAAGGTCCGGAGGATCTCATATTCCGTATCGGAAGCAGAGGGAAACCCCACTTCGATTTCCTTGAATCCAATCTTCACCAGAGTGGTGAACAGCAGCAGCTTCTCTTCCAGCTGCATCGGGGTCACCAGGGCCTGGTTCCCATCCCGCAGATCTACACTGCACCAGATGGGAGGCTTGGTGATGGTCTTATCCGGCCAGGTCCGGTCCGGCAGACTGACTCCTTGGAAAGGAATGTACTTTTTAATGGGCTTATGCATAATGGTTTCCTCCTTGTTTTCCGAGGCGGGCCATAAAAAATCCCCGCCCCCTGTATCCTGTAGGGGCGAGGCTGTAAATTCCACGCGGTACCACCCTAATTCAGCCGATCAAAAGACCGACCCTTTCACCTCTTACCATTTCGGTATAAGGCTAAGGCCTGTAACGGGACCTCCCGTTCCGGACTACCTATCACCCGGACGACTCAGGAACCAGTCATCATTCAGAAACGGATTATCGGCTCACAGCAACTGTCGACTCTCTGGGAACCCGTTTTCTGATCTTCTTTCCTTCGCAGTCATTTTTGATTACATTTTTAAACTTGATGTTGCTTATTATAAGTTTTTTTATAACGGCTGTCAACCGTTTTGGGAAAAATGTTTAAAAAAAAAATGTTAAAAAATGGGGTTGTTGTACGTGGGTGATTTTCACACGTACAACAACCCCTTACCATCAATGATGGAACAGCCGGACTCCTGTCATGGCCATGGCGATATTGTATTTGTCGCAGGTGGCGATCACATTGTCATCCCGGATGCTGCCGCCGGTCTGGGCGATGTATTCCACCCCGCTCCGGTGGGCTCGTTCGATGTTGTCCCCGAAGGGGAAGAAGGCGTCGGAACCCAGGGCTACCCCAGTGTTCTTGGCAATCCAGGCCTTCCGTTCCTCCCGGGTCAGAGGTTCCGGTTTTTCCGTGAAGAAGTTTTCCCATACTCCGTCAGCCAGCACATCTTCCCAGTCATCGGAGGTATACACGTCGATGGTATTATCCCGGTCCGGCTTCCGGATATCCGCCTTGAAGGGCAGATTGAGCACCTTGGGGCACTGACGCAGCCACCACTTGTCCGCCTTGTCCCCGGCCAGACGGGTGCAGTGGATCCGAGACTGCTGACCAGCGCCCACGCCGATGGTCTGGCCGTCCTTCACATAGCACACCGAGTTGGACTGGGTATATTTCAGGGTGATCATGGCGATCAAAAGATCCCGCCGGGCGGCTTCCGGGATTTCCTTGTTCTTCGTAGGCCGTTCCTGGAGCAATTCCTCCGTGATGTGATCGTTGTTCCGTTTCTGTTCAAAGGTGATGCCGAAGACCTGCTTTGTTTCCAGTTCTTCCGGTTCGTAGGCCGGGTCGATCTGGATTACATTGTAACGGCCCTTTTTCTTAGCGGACAGGATTTCCAGGGCTTCCGGTTCGTACCCGGGCGCAATGACCCCGTCGGACACTTCATGCTGGAGCACCAGGGCGGTGGCTTTGTCGCACACGTCGGACAGAGCCACGAAATCCCCGAAAGAACTCATCCGGTCCGCCCCACGGGCCCGGGCATAGGCACTGGCCAGAGGGGACAGGTCCAGGCCTTCCACGCTGTAGATCTTCTTCAGGGTATCCGTCAGCGGCAGGCCTACAGCCGCCCCGGCCGGGCTTACATGTTTGAAGGAAGCGGCTGCCGGCAGACCGGTGGCTCTCCGCAGTTCCCGCACCAGCTGCCAGCTGTTGAAGGCATCCAGGAAATTGATGTACCCCGGATTGCCGTTGAGCACCGTAATGGGCAGATCCGCCCCATTCTGCATAAAGATCCTGGCCGGGATCTGGTTGGGATTGCAACCATACTTCAGTTTCAGTTCTTTCATGAAAGATTCCTCCTTAGGGTCAAAAGAAAAAGCCGGCCCTGGGCCACAGCAGGTGCCCAGACGGTCGGCGTTCTACGACCATGCTCCCTGTGGGTGGACCCACTTCCGTCAGTCACATGATCTGTCCATTCAATTATAGCATTGTCAGCGGGAAATGGTCAACTGTTCCTTCACCCCCGTCCCATCGAAGGCCGGGATGAACTGGCTGTCGGCGGAACCGGCTTCCTGGACGAAACCATCCTCGATGGGACTCTGGAACAGGTAGTCCTCCACTTCCTGGTATTCCTTTTCAGAAAGGGGCCGGCCGATTTCCGGATACTGCCCCTGTTTGGCCAAGCCGCAAGGCACATACTGGCGCATGAGGCTGAACAGCACCTGGCCGGGGCTGAAATTTTCCGCCACCCAGTCGATGATTTTCTTGCTGTCCTCCAGCTGCCCGGGCAGGATCATGTGCCGAATGATCACACCTTTTTTCAAAAGACCTGTTTCCTCATCCATTGCATAGGGCCCGGTCTGCCGGAACATCTCTCGGATGGCAGAAGTGGCTGTGGCAAAATAATCTTTCGCATGGCTGTATCGCCAGGCCGCTTCTTCACTGACATACTTCAGATCAGGCAAGTAGATCTGCACCTTTCCCTCCAGCTGCCGGAGGGTCTCCACCTTTTCGTAACCTCCGCAATTGTACACCACCGGCACCGGCAGCTTCGGTTCCAGGGATGCCAAGATGGTAGGCAGGAAATGGGTAGGAGTCACCAAGTTGATATTGTGGGCCCCTTGGCCGATCAGTTCCCTATAGATCCGGCGCAGGTCAGCAGCCGTCACTTCCCAACCCTTTCCATCCCTGCTGATTTCGCTGTTCTGGCAGAACACGCACTGAAGTGTGCAGCCGGAAAAGAACACGGTGCCGCTGCCGCCCGTGGTACCGCTGATGCAGGGCTCTTCCCACTGATGGAGCGCCGCCCTGGCCGCCCGAGGCCGCCAGGGCATCCGGCACCAGCCCAGAGTCCCTGGAGCCCCGTCAGATTCTGGCCGTTCCACCCCACAGTCATGGGGACAAAGAGTACATTTGGTCATGTTGGGTCCTTTCGTAAAAGAGGGGCTGTTGCCCCTGCAACAGCCCCTTTTATTTCTCAGTATTTATACCCCCAGGAATACCGTCCCCGGTAATTGTAGGGATAAATGGTAATGTCATAATGGGCATTTTCCAGTTCGTGGACGATCTGGTGTTTAAAGGGAGCCAGGGCCATATGCAGCACCTTGAAGGGTTTGGATCCCCACATGGCTCCCTCATCAGAAATATCCACTTTATACCCGTTTGCATGGGAATAAGTGCCGGAAGCATGGTACCCCCGCTCCGCCCCGCCGGTGATCACAAAAGTGACCCCATTCCGCCGGGCCAAGTCATTGAGATGATCCAGGAAGGCCACCGTAGAGGCTTTGAAATGAGCCGTATCCGTAGTGCCGTTACTTCTCCAGGACGTATCCATCCCTTCTGTGCTGCTCCACTTCCGCAGGTTGCTCTTGCCAAAATCCCGCCGCCAGGCATAGGCCTGCTTGGTAGAAATGGGCTTGTAGGACAGGGCTTTCCCTCTGTTTTCCATAGTAGATACCCTGTACCCGCCTGCTGAAGACGCAGAAGACGTACGTGCGCCATAGTTGAAAGGCACCGCACGCCGCGCCATACCGGCAGCAGAGGCAGAAACAGAAACAGTCAGCGAAGAAAATAAGACAACAGTGAGTACGACTTTATCCATGCGATTCAGCACATCTCCCAACGTTAAGATTTCAAAGCATAATACACCGCTCTAATTATACGCGGAATTGAAAGAAAATTCAAGAGGCACCTGTCTGTATCTTTGTACAGTCAGTTTTTCCTACAGCCAAAGTGCCAGTCCGCTCCCCACCCCTGCCAGGAAGCCGGCGGCCACGTCACTGGGATAATGGACCCCGCCCCACACCCGGACAGCCGCACTGGCCAAGCTCACCAGGAGGAAGCACACCCCAGCCGCTGGATGGATATACAGGTATACCATGGCAATCACCGTGGAAGAAAACACATGGCGGCTGGGCAGGGATTCTCCCCGCTTGTTCCGGGGGATCAGAGGCTTCAAGGGCCATGCCTCATAGGGCCTGAGACGGTTGATCCAGCTCCGCACCGCCGTCACCAACAGAAAAGAAAGGGCCGGCACCCAGAAAACTTTCTGCAGCAGGCCATTCCCGATCAAGCCTCCCTCATAGAACAGTTCCCCCAAAAGCAGGGGATACGCGATATACATCAGCACCACCAGGGCACTGTTAGCCAGCCGAAGAGCCCGGATCCTGCCAGGATGGCCGACAAAGGGCCGGATGAGGCGGGCATAGGTAAGATCGTAATGGCGTTCGAGATGCATTTTTCCCTCTTTCTGTAAAAAGGGGCTGTGAAAAAATGAAAAGTCATTTTTTCACAGCCCCTTTAATCCATTTGGAGGCGACGCCCAGAATCGAACTGGGGATAAAGGTTTTGCAGACCTCTGCCTTACCGCTTGGCTACGTCGCCATATGAAAATGGAGCGGAAAACGAGATTCGAACTCGCGACCCCCACCTTGGCAAGGTGATGCTCTACCACTGAGCTACTTCCGCATGAAGAATGGTGCCTCAGCGCAGAATCGAACTGCGGACACAAGGATTTTCAGTCCTTTGCTCTACCAACTGAGCTACCGAGGCAATTGGCGACCCAGGACGGACTCGAACCGACGATCTCCGCCGTGACAGGGCGGCATTCTAACCAACTGAACTACTGGGCCGTTGCGGCTGCCTTTTCAAGCGCCGACTTGTATAGTATAAAAGAGAAGGAGAAAAAAGTCAAGGACTTTTTTCTCCTTCTCCTGCTGCGACCGGACTGCCGCCCAAAGGCAGCAGTCCAATCAAATGGTATGATCTGCCTCATCCACCTTTTTCAGGGTCTCTTCCAGATGCTCTTTTAGCTTCCCTTCCAATACCTTCAGGTTCTTGCTGTCGAAATCCATGGAGGCGTGGAATACAGAATTGATCTTCACTTCCCCGAAGAACTGGTCACGGAGCCGATTGTACATGATGATCAGCTGATCCATCCGGGCGAAATTGGAATAGTCGATCAAGATGATGGACCCATTGATGTGCTCGATGGCATGGGCCGGCTTGATATACAGCTCGAAGGGACCGATTTTTTCCGGCAGGCTGTTGCCGTATTCCCATGTGAGGATTCCGTGCTCCGCCACCTGCTCTCCCAGGTTCACGCTGGCAGGATCTTCCATACTGTGGAGGATCCCGGGCAAGTAAGCTCTCACGTTCCGAGCGAACACATCCCGGTCTTTATAGATGAACCGGATATCCCGATAGGAATTCATCCCCATGGTATGGACCACGATGTAGTCGAAGGTCTCGGAAGTGTAGATGATGTCCAGCCGAGCCCGCAGTTCGGGGGCTTCATACCGGCAGATAGTGAGCACCTGGCCGTCGATGGTGTCCACCAATTTCTTGGTGAACTTTCCCACCTGGTCCGGCAGCCCCTGGATGAAATCCCATTGACGGGTCTCTTGCTGGATCTCTTCGATCGGTTTATACCCCATGGCCGCTTACGCCTTCTCCCCGGCAGCCTTTTGGGCTGCATCCTGGGCCAGGAGCTTTGCCAGCCGTCCGCAGCTCATTTTCCCCTCGTGGCAGACCCGGTCGCTTTCGCAAGTAGGGCCGGCCTTTTCAAAGAGGATGGGCGCCACTTCCTTCACCTGGCGGAGCATCTCCCAGGCCAGGGCACGGATTTCCCACTGAGCCCGGCTGCAGCACCGGAGCTGAAAGAAATGGAGCAGGCTCCGGGCGTTCATGGTGACCACAATCTTGGTTTCCGCCGCATTGGGCAAGATGTACCGGGCATCTTCCGCCGGTACCCCTGCTTCCGTCCATTTGTTGTACAGGTCCTGGATCTTTCCGCACAGGTCCTGGAATTCCTTTTTGCATTCCGGCCGGGCAGCCAGGCTGGGCGGCAGAATGGTCTCGAAATCGTGTTCTTTCACATACCGTTGGCTCTGCTGGCTGTAGGAAGCGATCCGGTGGCGCACCAATTGGTGGGTCAGTACCCGGGACACCCCTTCGATGGCAAAGGTGAAGCTCACATGCTCGAAAGTGGAAGTGTGCCCCATCTGGCCCAGCCGGCGCACCAGGCTGGCCACTTCCTTATCGGACATCTTGGTTTCCAGTTCCGCCGCCCCGATGGGAGAATAGCAGAGCCGGGCGCTCATGGCTACGGTACGGTCCGGTTCGGGAGTATAGCGGAGCAGTTTCACATGCATCATTTCTTTTTCTGTTTCCTTTCTTCCTCCATAGCTCGACGGATCCGTTCAAAAGATCGGTCCATCAGGTCCTGGAGCCGTTCCTTCCGGTCCGTCAGGTAAAGATAGCCCATCAGAGCCTCAAACGCCGTGCCTTGGCGGTATTCCCGGACACTGGCGCTTTTGGGCACCGTACTCTTGGTGTTCCGGCCCCGCCGGGCAATCTGTGTTTCTTCTTCCGTCAGGATTCCAGCCTCTTCCAGGTCATCCATGGCTTTGGCCTGCATCACTGCAGACACCATCCGGCTGGCCAGATCGTGGAGCACCTGCACATGGCTGCTCACAGGCAAAAGCCGCATCCGCACGTAAAGGGAGAACACCGCATCCCCGATATAGGCCAGTTCCACCGGATGGATCAGCCGGGGTTCCGGCAGTTCCTGAGGTTTGCCGCAGGTCCCCAGCACATGGTCCGGGAGCCTCTGATACTGTTCGTATCTCACTTTCTCTTCCACCGTACGCCCTGGGGCGTATCTTCCAGGATGATTCCCTTGGCAGCCAGTTCGTCACGGATGGCATCGGCTTTAGCAAAATCCCGGGCTTTTCGGGCTGCCTGCCGTTCTTCGATCTTGGCGGCGATTTCCGCTTCCTCGTTGCTCACGGCGCCCCCTTCTCCGTTGGCAGCCGGTTCGTTTTCCAGGATGCCGATCACGTCCAGCATTTCTTTCCAGGCCTTGGCGATCTGCTCCACCAGCTTGCCGTCAGGCTTCTTGGCTCCGCTGATGATGGCATTGTGGTATACATTGATTTCTTTGGCCAGGGCAAAGAGATAGCTGATGGCCAAAGAAGTGTTGAAATCGTCGCTCATGGCGTCGAAGAAGCCCTGGCGCAATTCCGCTACCTTATCCCGGAGGGCCAGGCTTTCTGCATCCGGTCCCACGGTGATCACCTGCTGGATCTCCCGCAGGTTGTTCTGAGCCGTGCGCAGCCGTTCCAGGCTCCGTCCCGCTTCCGCCAGCCGTTCCTGGCTGAAGTCCAAGGGGCTCCGGTAGTGGGTATTCAGGATGAAGTACCGGATGGTTTCCGGTTCGTATTCCTTCAAGAGATCATACACCGTCTTGAAGTTGCCCAGGGATTTGGACATTTTTTCTTCATTGATGGTGATAAACCCGTTATGGACCCAGTACCGGACAAAAGGATGGACTCCCGTAGCCCCTTCGCTCTGGGCGATTTCGTTTTCATGATGGGGGAAAATCAGGTCGCTGCCGCCCCCATGGAAGTCCAAGGTATTCCCCAGGTACTTGGTGCTCATGGTAGAACATTCGATGTGCCAGCCCGGGCGGCCTTTGCCCCAGGGGCTGTCCCAAGAAGGTTCTCCCGGTTTAGCAGATTTCCACAGGGCGAAATCCATGGGATTCTCTTTCCGTTCGTCCACGTCCACCCGAGCGCCGGCCATCATGTCTTCCAGCTTCCGGCCAGACAGCTCTCCGTAATGGCTGAACCGTTCCACCCGGTAATACACATCCCCGTCCACCACATAGCCGTAGCCATTGTCGATCAGCTGCTGGACGGTGTGGATGATGTCCGGGATGTGTTCGGAGACCCGGGGATAGATATGGGCCCGCTTCACATGGAGCTTGTCCATCACTTCGAAATAGGCCTTGATGTACCGGTTGGCGATCACATCCCAGGTGACTCCTTCTTCATTGGCGGCCCGGATGATTTTATCGTCCACATCGGTGAAGTTCTGCACATAGGTCACATCGTACCCTTCATGATCCAAGAACCGGCGGATCACATCCCAGACCACAAAGGGCCGGGCGTTGCCAATATGAGGATGGTTGTAGGGCGTGACCCCGCACACATAGATTCCCACTTTCCCTGGATGCAAGGGGACAAATTCCTCTTTCTGCCGGGTCATATCATTATATACACGGATGCTCATGAGAGACTCCTTTCTTTACAGGCTCACGCCGGCTTTAGCCAGGCTGCCACGGATCCGGGCTGCCGTACGTTCTTTGCCCAGAAGCGGGATCATTTCTGCCAGTTCCGGCCCATGCTGGTTCCCGGTGAGGGCCACCCGGACAGGCATGAACACTTTCTTGCCTCCCAGCTTGGTTTCCTTCTGGACGGCCTTGAACAGGGCTTTGGTGCTGGCATGGTCCAGATTTTCCGCAGCCGCCAGTTTCTCCAGGAACAGGCCCATCACCTGGGGCACCGTTTCTTCCTTCAGCACGGCTTCCGCTTCAGGCGTCTCGAAATCGAAGGCATCGGTGAAGTAGAGGGCCACCTTTTCCGGGATTTCCTTCCCGAATTCGGCCTGGTCCCGGGCGGTGAGGATGACCTTTTTCAGCCATTCCAGCTTCTCCCCGGTCTCTTCTCCGGTCATATAGCCGGCTTCCTTCATGAAGGGTACGGCAAAGGCCACATAGTCCTCATCAGACAGCTGGCGCATATAGTGGGCATTCAGCCAGTTCAGCTTCTTGATGTCGAACACAGCCGGATTCTTGGCCACGTGGTCTAAAGAGAATTCCCGGATCAATTCTTCCCGGGAGAAGATTTCCTGGTCAGAATTGGGTGCCCAGCCCAGAAGAGCCAGGAAGTTCACGATGGCATCGGGCAGATAACCCATCTGCCGGTACTGGTCCACGGACGTAGCCCCGTGCCGTTTGCTCATCTTCTTGTGGTCCGGCCCCAAGATCAGGGAAATATGGCCGAAGGTGGGTTTTTTGAACCCCAGAGCATCGTAGAGCAGCAGCTGCCGAGGGGTATTGGACAGATGTTCTTCCGCCCGGATCACGCAGTTGACCCCCATGAGGGCATCATCGATGACCACTGCGTAGTTATAGGTCGGGATGCCGTCGCTCTTCACGATGACGAAATCCCCGATGCCATTGGACTCGAAATGCACATCTCCCCGGACTTCATCGTGGACCACGATATCCTGATCTTCCGGCACCCGGAACCGGATGGTAGGTTTCCGGCCTTCCGCTTCATAAGCTGCCCGTTGCTCCGGGGTCAGGTTCCGGCATTTGCCCATGTACCGGGGCATTTTCCCCTGGGCGGTCAGGGCTTCCCGTTCTGCCTCCAGTTCTTCCGGAGTGCAGTAGCAGTAATAAGCCTTGCCTTCTGCCAGCAGTTTGTCGGTATATTTTTTGTAGATATCCAGCCGTTCCATCTGCCGGTAGGGACCATTGGGGCCGCCTACATCCACCCCTTCATCCCAATCGATGCCCAGCCATCGCAGGGCAGCCTTGATATTGGCTTCCCATTCCGGCTTAGACCGGTCCCGGTCGGTGTCTTCGATCCGCAGCAGCATGGTTCCGTGCTCTTTCCGGGCCAGCAGCCAGTTGAACAGAGCGGACCGAGCTCCTCCGATGTGGAACGGCCCAGTGGGGCTGGGTGCAAAACGTACTTTTAAATTTTTTTCCATTGTATCTTCCTCCCAAAAGGTTTTTATCTTGTCAAGCTGGCCACAGCTTCGGCAGCAATGCCTTCTCCCCGGCCGGCAAAGCCCAATTTCTCTGTGGTGGTGGCCTTCACGTTCACCGCATCCCGCGGCAGCTTCAGGTCAGCCAGGAGGTTTTCCAGCATGGCCGGCTCATAAGGCGCCAGCTTGGGCCGCTGGGCGATGATGGTCACATCCACATTGTTCACCTGCCAGCCGGCTGCCCGGATCTTTGCCAGGACGGCAGCCAGCAGTTTCCGGCTGTCCGCCCCCAGATAGGCATCGTCCGTATCCGGAAAAAGACGGCCGATATCCCCCATCCCCGCGGCCCCCAAAAGGGCATCCATCAAGGCGTGGAGGGCTACATCTGCATCGGAATGGCCGTCCAGTCCCTTATCCCAGGGCACCTTTACCCCGCACAGGATCAGGGGACGGCCGGAAACCAACCGGTGCACATCGTACCCTGAACCGATCCGGAATTCCATCTTTTTTTCCTCCTTGCGTTCCACCAACGCCTCCGCCCATGCCAGGTCTTCCGGCGTAGTGATCTTCCGGTTGTCATAGGAACCCCGCACCAGGGCCACCGGCTGCCCCAGGGCTTCTGCCAGACTGGCGTCATCGGTAACAGCCAGGCTGCGTTCCCGGGCTAGGGCAAACCCTTCTTCCAACAGTTCCCGCCGGAAAATCTGGGGGGTCTGGACTGCCCAAAGCCGGCTCCGATCCAGGGTCCGGTCCACGCAGCCCCGAGTATCATCCACCTTGATAGTATCCTTGCAGGGCACCGCCGCAATGGCAGCTCCCGTTTCCCGTGCTTTTTCCCAGACCTTCAAGAAAAGATCCGGAGCGGCAAAAGGCCGGGCCCCGTCATGGACCGCCACATACCGGCAATGAGCGGGCAAGGCCGCCATGCCGCTGGCTACAGAATCCTGCCGTTCCTTTCCGCCGGTGACGATCTGCCAGGAAAGGCCAGGGAACTGCTGAGCCTGCCATTTTTGGAGCAGCTGCCGGGCACTTTCCTCCTCTCCCTTGGCTACTGCCACCAGGGCTAGTTCCAGTCCGGGGACTTGGCTCAGCCCGTGGAGATTCCGTACCAAGATGGGGATTCCTCCGATGCAGGCATAATTTTTATTATACCCCAAACCGAGTCTTTTTCCCATACCTGCCGCGGCAATGATGCAAACCAGTTTTCTATCCATCCCATCATTCCTATCTCATTTCAGTTTGGTCTCATTTCAGTTTGGCAAAGATCATCCGTCCAGCAGAAGTTTGGAGCACTGAAGTGACCGTCACCGGTACCGTGAAGTTCACGCAGCGCTTGCCGCCTTCCACCACCACCATGGTCCCGTCATCCAAGTACCCGATGGCCTGGCCCGGCTCTTTGCCTTCCTTGGCCAGATAGATCTGGAGCTCTTCTCCCGGCAGCACCGCCTGTTTCAAGGCATTGGCCAGGTCGTTGATGTTCAGAACCCGGACGCCCTGGATCTCTGCCACCTTACTCAGGTTGAAATCGTTGGTGGCCACCACGCCTTTCAGCTCTTTGGCCAGCCGGACCAATTTCGTATCCACTTCCGTGACGTCATCATAGTCCTTGTCGGCGATTTCCACCACCGCACCTTTGTCTTCCTGGATGGAACGGACAATATCCAATCCCCGCCGACCCCGATTCCGTTTCAGGGTATCTCCGGAATCAGCAATCTTCTGGAGTTCCTCCAAGACGAATTTTGGGATCACGATGATTCCTTCCAGGAAGCCCAGGCGAATCACTTCCAAAATACGGCCGTCGATCAAAACGCTGGTATCCAAAAGTTTATAAGTGCGGGAAGCTTGGCGAGCACTGGTTTTCCGGGAACTTTCCTTGTTCCGGGCAAACCAGACTCTGTTAAAAAATAAAAGGATATCCTCGCGTTTGTTCAAGGCCACTTTGGCTCCGATGATGGCGCCCATGATACTGAAAATCAGTGAAATGTACGGTCCGACCAGCGGCAGCCGGGAAAAAGCCGTTCCCAGGAGCGTCGCCACCACCAGGCCGGTGATCACCCCGATGGAAAGGACGAAAATGTCCCCGGTGGGCAGATCCGCCACATAAGAAGCCAGGATTTCCGAATAATGGAGAGTGTAGTGAATCAGCGGCGTAGCGGCGGCTTTGCCCAGATACCCAAAGACCAGCGCCCCGATGGCGCCCATGATCAGGTTCAAAGGCGTCACTCCCAGAAAGCCCCACTTCAAGTAGTTGGAAGAAACGAATTCTCCAAATAGCGGAGTGGCGATTTCCATGAGAAAGACTCCAAGAGCGGCAAAGACCAGGATGATAACAAATTTAATGATTTTTTCAACCATTGTTTCACCTCCTTGTATAATATCAACCTACATTCTACAATATTACTAAAGTAAAGAAAAGAGATTGAATCAGAATTTTGAAGAAAGTGTAAAAAATAGGGGGTGTTGCACATTTCGTGCAGCACCCCCTCCTATCAAACAAATTGGTCCAGCCATTTTTCACTTTTCTCTTCATCCACGCTTTCCACCAGCATGAACTCGCTGAGAAGGATCTGCTTGGCGGTGGTCAGCAGCCTCCGTTCTCCGGCAGACAGCTTCTTTTCGGTTTCCTGTACAGCCAGGGTCCGGACCACATCTGCCACTTCAAAGATATCCCCCGTCTTCATCTTGTCCACATACATATTGTACCGGCGGTTCCAAGTGATCCGCTTCATCTTGTTCTCCGGCCGGGCCTTCAGTACATCTTCCACTTTGGGGAGGACCGCTTTGTTTACAATGGGCCGGAGTCCGATCTTATCCACATTGACTTCCGGGATCATCACTTTCATGTCGCTGAGCAGCATCTTCAGCACGAAATAGTTGACTGCACGGCCGTCGATTTGCTTCTGTTCCACGTTTTTTATCACAGCTGCCCCATGCATGGGATACAGCACTTTGTCACCCACTGCAAACATTCTGCTACCTCCTTACGTACAGAGTAGATACAATAACCACAACTGTATATATTGTAGCACGAACATCTTTGCAAGTCAAATTTTTAGATTATAACACTTTTCTTATATACCTGTCAACGTTTTTTTGAGAAAAAAAGGCGCTGCACGCAACGTGCAACACCCTCTTTCACTGATCGATCTGCTCCCGTATCCTCTCCAGCCTGTCCCCTGTGGCCGGGTGGTCGGAAAGCATCTTTCCAAAAAATCCCAGCTGGGGATTGTGATACAGGTTGTCCAGTTTGGCCAGACCATTGTACAGCTCTGCTCCCAGCCCCAGCTGGCAGGCATAAGCATCGGCAGCATATTCATCCTGCCGGGCGCAGTATCGGTTGAACAAGGTGAGCGGCCATCCCAGCAGCCAGTTCCCTACCTGGAGGATGAAATTCATCACCATGCAGAAGAACACCAGGATAAAGCCCAGGAGGGGAATGAACTGGAGGACCATCAGGAAAGCCAGGAACAGCCGGTACAGCCGAAAACAGGCCCGGTTGGCCGTACTCATGCCGCAGAGCAGCAGCAGCTTCCAGGTATGTCCCTTCTGGAGATGACCCATTTCATGGGCCAGGATACCGGACAGTTCGTCCACGGTGAAATACTGGAACATGGGCGCATTGACGATGATGTTGTTATCCCCCAAAGCACAGGCATTCAGAGATTTTTCCGGGTTGATGTACAGATGGAACTTCTCCCCTTCCAGCCCGCCCCGGCGGATCACCGGTTCCAAGGCCTGTTCCAGCACCTCAAGATAGGTTCCCCGTGCTTTCTGCCAGCCGCTGGTGAAGATCATCATCCGCTGGAACAAAGGGAACTGCATCAAGAGCCCCGGCACCAGGACCAGCACCGTCAGGAACCAGTTTTCCCAGCCGGGAGACTGGTCCAGGGACCGGAGAGTATCCGGCGGCAGGAAGAAAGCTGCCAGAAGCAGGACGAAAGGGCTCCACAGGGACAGGAGCAGGTAGTTAACAACGAAAGATACAATCATCAAAAGGGCGCTCAACGTGCTCCCTCCTTTTTACTCTTCACTCTGCACTTTTATACTCTTCCGCCAGTTTCTTGAACAGGGGCAGGGATTTTTTGATGGTATCATAGCTGATGCAGTAGGAGGCACGGAAATAGCCTGGGCAGCCGAAATCCGTCCCCGGCACCAGGAGCAGGTCATACTTTTTGGCCCGTTCGCAGAAAGCGTAATCATCCTCTTCCAGGCATTTGGGGAACAGATAGAAGGCTCCCTGAGGCTTTAGCACGGTGAATCCGGCATCTTTCAGGCCCTGGTACAGCAGCTGTCCATTCCGTTCATAAGGAGCCACATCCGAAGGCTTCCCGGCACACCGGGCCACCACCAGCTGCCACAGCGAGGGCGCATTTACATGGCATTCCACCCGGGCGGCCCCGGCAATGGCCCCGAACACTTTGGCAAAATCCGTCACTTCACTGGGCACCACGATGTAGCCGATCCGTTCCCCGGGCAGAGAGAAAGATTTGCTGTAGGAATAGCACACCAAAGTATTTTTATAGTAGAGAGGGATGTAGGGCACCTGGATGTCTCCATAGACGATTTCCCGATAGGGCTCATCGGAAATGATGAAGATGGGATGGCCGTATTCCTTCTCTTTCTTTGCCAGGAGGGCGGTCAGGTTCCGGATGGTCTCTTCGGAATACACCACACCGCTGGGGTTGTTGGGAGAGTTGACGATGACTCCTTTGGTATGGGGTGTCAGCAGCTTTTCAAAAGCAGCGAAATCGATCTGGAAATCTTCTGTCCGGGCCGGCACCACTTTCAGGCTGGCACCGGTGGATTCCACGAAGCAGCGGTATTCCGGAAAAAAAGGAGCAAAGACGACGAATTCGTCTCCCTCTTCCGCCAAAGCCTTGAAGCAGATGGTGATGGCCGCCGCAGCCCCCCCCACCATGAACAGGTTGGCCCCGGTGAAATGGGTGCCGAACCGGCGGTTGATGTCTTGAGCCAAAGTTTCTCGGACTTCCGGTTTTCCCGGAGCCACCGTATAGCTATGGATGGCCTGGGGAGGCAGTTCGTCCATGATGTCCAGGACCGCTTCCTTGATGTAGTCAGGGGCGGGCACGTTGGGGTTGCCCAGGCTGAAATCGCAGATATTCTCTGCCCCTACTTCCTTCGCCCGTTTCTGGCCGTATTCAAAAATGGTCCGGATGGTGGATTTCTTCGAACCCAGTTCATACATTTTTTCATTAACCATTAAGATCACCTGTATTCCTAAGTAGATTGGTATCATTATAGCATAAAAACAGGAGATGCTGTATGTGGCGTTCACCTTTCCCATACAGCATCTTCTGCTTTTTCACTCCAACTCAAACGCCCCTGTGTACAGCTGCCAGTACATCCCCTTTTGGGCCAAGAGCTGCTGGTGGGTCCCCCGCTCCCGGATCTTCCCATGGTCCAGCACCAGGATCTGGTCCGCATTCCGGACCGTGGACAGCCGGTGGGCAATGACGAACACGGTCCGGCCTTCCATCAGGGCATCCATCCCCTGCTGGACGATCTGTTCCGTCCGGGTGTCGATGCTGGAGGTGGCTTCGTCCAGGATCATCACCGGAGGATCCGCCACCGCCGCCCGGGCAATGGCCAGCAGCTGGCATTGGCCCTGGCTGAGCCCAGCACCGGCGCCTTTCAGCACCGTAGCATAGCCCTGGGGCAGGTGGCGGATGAAAGCATCGGCCCCGGCCCGTTTGGCCGCCGCCACACATTCCTCATCGGTGGCATCCAGCCGGCCGTAGCGGATATTTTCCAGCACCGTGGCCGTAAACAGGACCGTATCCTGGAGCACCATGCCCAAAGACCGGCGGAGATCCCCTTTCCGGATCTGTTCCAGGGGGATCCCATCATAGGTGATGGACCCGGAAGAAATGTCGTAAAATCGGGTGAGCAGGTTGGTAATGGTGGTCTTCCCGGCGCCGGTAGCCCCTACCAGGGCGATTTTCTGGCCGGGCAGGGCATCGAGGGAAATGTCCTGGAGGATGGGTTTGCCCTTTTCATACCCGAAATCCACATGGCGAAAATGGACCTCTCCCTGGAGAGGCCGCAGTTCTTCCTTCCTCGCTTTTCCCGGCAGCACCCATGCCCAGTGCCGGACCCCGGTGACTTCTTCCAGAGGCCGCAGTTCCACGGTCCCGCTGTCCTGTTCCGGTTTTTCGTCCAAAAGCCCAAAGATCCGTTCCGCCCCGGCCATACCCATGACCATGGCGTTGATCTGGGGAGAAATCATCTGGATATTGGTGGCAAACTGCCGGCTCATGCCCAAAAAGGGCACCATCACCGCCAGGCTGAAGGGCAGCCCGGAAAGGGACAGGTTGGGCACCTGCTTTTCCAGGAACAGGCCTCCGCAGGCCGCTACGACGATGTAGATCAGATAGCTTACATTGTTCAGGATGGGCATCAGGGTGTTGGAATACTGGTTGGCTTTGCAGGAGGCATCAAAAAGAGCCTGATTCACCCGGTCGAACTCTGCCCGGGCTGCCTCCTCATGGTTGAACACCTTGATCACCTTGCCCCCGTTGATGCTTTCTTCCATGAAGCCTTCACAGTCCGCCAGGGTGTGCTGCTGCTCCATGAAATACCGGGCGCTCCGGCCCCCCACTTTCCGAGTAATGACCACGGACCAGAGGGAGCCTCCCACCACCACAAGGCTCATCCAAAGGCTGTAATACAGCATAATGGCCAAAAGCACCGTCAGCGTCACGGCGGTGACGCACAGCTGGGGAAAGGACTGGGAGATCATCTGCCGGAGGGCTTCCACGTCGTTGGTGTAATAGCTCATGATGTCCCCCCGCTGGTGCCGGTCGAAATACCCCAGAGGCAGGGTTTCCATATGGGTGAACAGCTTTTCCCGGAATTTGGCCAGGCTCCCCTGGTTGAATACTGCCAGCAGCTGGTTGTAGGTTACGTTGGCCAGAAGGCTCACCAGGTACAGCAGGGCCAGGATCCGCACATAGCCGTAGATTTCCGGCTGGACCGCAGCCCAGGGGAGCTGCTGGTTCCAAGCTCTTTCCAGCACGGCCACCACCTTCTGCATGAATATTCCGGGCAGGGACAGGATCCCCGCATTGATGAAGATCAGCACCAGGATCCCGGGCAGCAGCCGGGGATAGAACCCCCACAGTGTCCGGAAGAACCGCCAGGCCTTTTTCCAGCTGAAGATGTTTTTCCTCTCAGCCATGGAGCGTCCCCTCCTTTTCCCTTTCTTTTTCCAGCAGATTCTGAGACCGGGCCATTTCCTGGTAGATGCCATCGGTCCGGAGCAGTTCTGCATGGGTACCCAGGCCGTGGATCCGGCCTTTGTCCAGCACCAGGATCCGGTCCGCCCGTTCCACGGAGGACAGCCGCTGGGCGATGATGAAGGTGGTGGTACCGGGAAGGGCCGTGGCCAGGGCGTCCCAGATGGCCCGGTCCGTCCGGGTATCCACCGCCGACGTGCTGTCGTCCAGGATCAGGATCCTGGGACGTTTCAACAGGGCCCGGGCAATGCACAGCCGCTGTTTCTGGCCTCCGGACAGGTTGGTGCCCCCCTGTTCGATCCAGGTGTCATATCCTTTGGGCAGCCGCCGGATGAATTCGTCCGCACAGGCCCACCGGCAGGCTTCTTCCAGCTGGGCCCGGGTGGCATGGGGATTTCCCCAGCGCAGGTTGTCCGCCACCGTACCGGAAAACAGCAGGTTCTTCTGGAGCACCATGGCCACGTTTTCCCGGAGGGTTTCCAGATCGTACCGGCGCACGTCCACCCCGCCCACCCGTATAGAGCCGGCAATTACGTCATAGAGCCGGGGGATCAATTGGACCAGGGAGGATTTGCCGCTGCCGGTGCCTCCCACGATCCCCACCACTTCCCCGCTCCGGACGGACAGGGTAATATCCTGGAGCACCGGTTCCCCGGTACTCCCTTCATATTGAAAAGAGACCCCCTGGAAATCCACAGAGCCGTCCCGGACGGTTTTCACCGGATCAGCCGGAGAAGTGAGGGTGCTGGTTTCTTCCAACACCTCCCGGACCCGCTGGACCGATTCTTCCGTAAAGGTGAGCATCACCATGATCATGGACAGCATCATGAGGGACCCCAGGATCTGGAAGCTGTAGGTGAGCAGGGTGGAAAACTGGCCGATGTCCAGCAGCCGGCCCCGGGTGGTGACGATGAGCCGGGAGCCCTGGGTCAAAAGGAAGATCATGACCCCATAGATGCAGATCTGCATGAGCGGGTTGTTCAGGGCCACGTACCGTTCCCCTTTGGTGAAGATGGCCTGGACCTTCCGGGCGGTTCCATCGAATTTGGCGATTTCCGTTTCTTCCCGGACAAAGGATTTCACCACCCGGATGCCTTTGATGTTTTCCTCCACCTTGTAGTTCAAGGCATCGTACTGAGGGAAGCCTTTCCGGAAAAGGCCCACGGACAGCACGGCGATTTTGTACAGTCCATAGCCCAGGATAGGGATCACCACCAGAAAGCACAGGGCCATCCGTCCTCCCATGTACCAGGCCATGAAGAAGGAGGCCAGTAGGTTGAAAGGGGCCCGGAAGGCGGTGCGCACCAGCATCATGAAGGCCATCTGGATATTCTGGATGTCCGTGGTAAGCCGGGTCACCAGGGAGGCGGAGGAGAACCGGTCGATATTCCCGAAGGAAAATTCCTGGATCTGATAGAACACGTCCTGGCGGAGATTCTTGGCAAAGCCGCAGGAAGCCCGGGCGCAGGTGATCCCGGCCACATAGCCGCAGGCCAGGGCGCACAGGGCCATGAAGAGCAGGATCCCGGCATAGTGGAGGATCCGGTCCAGTCCACAGCCTGCCTTCACCTCATTGACCAGCAGGGCGATTTCATAGGGGATCAGGGCCTCGAACACCACTTCCCCCATGACAGTGATGGGGGTCAGCAAGGCATCTTTTTTGAATTCCCGGAGGGACCGGAGCATCATCAGCCAGGAACCCCGGCGGGAAACCCCTGCCCCCGATTTTCGGTTGTTGTATTCCATAGCACATCCCCTATTTCCGTTAGTATGAGCTACCTTATAGCTTACCATAAAAAAGGAGCTGCTGCACGGGTGGATGTGCAGCACCTCTTCAATTCCCACTGGCCAGAGCCAGGGCATATACTTTTTTCACCCCTCCCCGTTTCAGGGTCCGGGCGGCTTCTTCCAAAGTGCTGCCGGTGGTGCAGATGTCGTCTCAAAGGTGTCCGTATTTGATACAATGAAACGATAGTAGGAATTTTGAACACCCCCGTGTTCAAAACTATAACTATACTACATTGAATTCATTCCAAATTCTCTCAAGCATCACTATCATAAAATTCTAAATAAGTGCCTAAAGTTCGATATGTACACAAAATCAGCAACCCTCATTCCAGGGGGTTGCTGACTTTGTTCTTTATGGCTCCTAGAATCCAGGATTCTCTCCATGAAGCAAAATTCTTCGGCTCGTCTTTCTCTCTAGAATTTAAACCGGAATCCTGCATTAAACTGATATTTCGTTTTTACATCTGCTTTAAAGTTCCGCTCTGCGTCCAGATAGAATTGAGACATATCCGCCAACTGAATATTGGTTCCCAAGCCAACAACATACCAAGTATCGCCCAGGTCATCCCGATCGGTAAAGCGAACATCGTCCCGGATGCTGCTTTCCGTACGGCCTAAGAAATCATGGTTAATGGAAGCCTTCAGATACACACGGCCAGGATGCTTGGTCTGTTCCTGGAATTCATGGCTGATTACAAAGCCCAATCTACCAATCAGGCTATTTCCATTATCCTGATGGACTTTGGCACCATTACGAGTTGTGTATTCGTCTCCCCACAAGTAGCTATAGGTAAGCTGTGCCTGGGGTTCAATAGTCCAATGCTGCCCCAGTACTTTCTTCCGTCCATATTCGGCGCTGATGCTGCTGCCCCAGTTTTCAAACTTTCCATGGTCCCCATAGGCGGTATTGTAATCAGAATCAATACGCCCCACACGGGCAACCAGGTCCAGATAATGGCCATGAGGACGGATATTCGTTCCATACAGAGACAGAGCCGTGGATTTTTGTTCACCGTGCCCCTCTGTATAACCTGTATCCCCCCACATATGGGAAATGGCACCGCCATAGATCCAGCTTCCAGCCTGATCGGTCTCCACTTTCTTATCCAGACCAACCTGGACTGTCCGGTAGGTTCCCTTAAATCCATGTTGTCCGCTTCTTTCCATTCCTTTATGAATGAAACGGGCCCATACCCCTTCATCAGTCTGATTATACCGCAGTTCGCCCAAGCGTTTTACAAGGGTATCATCATCACGCCACAGGGCCAAAGCCGTATGATAGGCTGTTCCAGGAACTGTACCATTAGGGTTAATGGCATTGCCATTTTCTCCGCTGGAGGAATCCGGAGTCAAGAACCAACGATCGTATCCGTCATAAGCAGGATTCCCCGTATCTGATTCTTTTTGAATCACAAGGTTTTTATTATAAATCAGCTCATAATTCTTCACCTGAACCTGTTCATTTTGGGTAAAAGAAGCGCTTTCGGGAGCAGTCGAAGCAAAATAGAGTTTGCTTTCATCCATCATTCCGTTCACACTGCTGCGATCAGACATTTCCAGGGTATAGCGGCTGCCGTCGCCGTCATGCGCCACCACAAAATCACTGCGATCCCCGCCGCGGTAAGTTTCCACATCATCACCCAGGTAACGAAGATCCATTTTCAACGTACCGCCGGAGCCGCCCAGCCATTCTGTCTCCAATTTTCCGGCCGCTCCTGCCAGCGAAACCGCACTCCCCTTATCCAAATAAACGGCGTGGGTCGTACTGTCACCGGTCAGCTGCCAAAGGGAATTTCCCGCCAGAGAAACAGCGCCGTTTCCAGAAGCTTTTCCTTTCCATAAGCTGCTGCCTTCCATATTGATATGGGCCGATCCATCAGCAGAACGATCATCCATATCTCCATTCCAGCGGCTGCCGTTATGCAAATTAATATCTACATTTCCTGTAGTAGTTTCAAGATTGCCATTCCAGACAGAACCCTTATCAAAAGTTGCCGCCAGGTTGCCTTTTACTGTTTTTATAGGCTGATGGTGTACATCCTCATAGGTTTTCTCTCCATTCTTCATATCTCCGGTCATAGTAGACTGGTTGGTAAAGGACAGATTCATGGTCCCGGCATTATCCACATTACCGGTAAGAGAAGACCCCTGGCCGGAATATACTGCGTTAAGGGTATTTTCGCCTGCAGCTTTCAAATTCCCCATTTGTTTTGTATGAGCTCCGGTCAAATTTAAATGAACAGTATTGCCTTCATAGATTTTTTCCACCCAGGTAGGATTGCTCGTACTGCTGGAAGAAATCATATGTCCCACAGATTCCGCGTTGCCTGTCAGACTCCCGTTGGTGCCGGAAAGATTGACCGTAATGGTACTTCCACTGGTATAAGCGTTAATATTCCCTGTCATGGAAGCATTGTCTCCGGAAAAGTTTGCCTGAATAGATGCATTGTCGGTTTCAGAAGCGTGGCTGGGATCATCCCAGGATGTTTTCAGATTCCCTTTGAAATTCATATTTTTCCCGGTCATATCCAGCTGAATATTTCCTTTGGTTTCTGCTTTTACCTGTCCTTCCACCTTGCTGTCATTTCCTGTAATGGAAATCTTAGCCAATCCTTCTGATTCTGCTTTGAGCAGATTGGAATCAGCACCTATACCATCTTCATAGGAACGTTTTAGAGCAAACCGCTCGCCTGTCGCATGAATCACAAGCGCTCCTTTATCGCTTACAGCTGTATCGCCCCGCACAAAGGAATCGTTTCCGTTTACATTGAGATCCACTTTTGCCCCATCGGACACGCCAATGGCGTCTTTTGTAAAGACTCCGCCGCCGAAATCATCGGCTTTTGTATCGATAAAGGAACCATCTCCCGTCAGATTGGCCAGTACAGTGGTTCCTTGCCCGCGCGCCTGAATTTCGCCCAGGATTTTCACCGTTCCTTTAGCGTTTTTATTAATGGTTACGTGGGTTCCTTCCCCTTGAGGACTGGTTCCGGCACTAATGCTTGCCCCCATACCCGGAGCGGTAATCGTTACATCGCCCCCTATGTTGGGATTAATATCAATATCACCGCCCACTCCTGTAACAGTACCCTTAATATCTACTTTTTTGGCTGCCAGGTTCACATTGAATCGATTGCCACCTGCCCCAGGGCCGGCCAAAATTGCACTATCTTGCCCTTCCAGAGTAATAGCGTCTGCTTTAATTGCAATACCATTCCCTATAGGATTAAACATGGACATCATGGAGTTGCCTATGGCAGGACGACGAAAGAAATCACTCCCATCATCTTCGGAAGAAATCTTGACCGTACTGCCTTCTCCTCCCAGTACAACAATACCTCCGCCATTATCCACCATTCCATATCCGCCAGTGGAGCGAATTTCTAAATTTTTAAAATCTTCAATGGTTACCGATCCAGTGCCTTCCGTAAATACACCGTCGTCATGGGAATCGATACGAATATTTCCGCTGGCCTCTATATGGGTTGTCCCATCAGAAATAACCCCTTTATCCGTCCACTGGTTTCCTGCAAAATCAGTATGAATTGTAATATTTTTTACCTTCACCTGAGCATCACGGATGGCGGCACCGTCTCCACGGGAATTATCCGTCCAGTTGATTACAAGATTCCGGTCAGGATGATCGTAAGATTTGAAATCACCTTTACTTGTATCCCCACGGCTTTCGCTGACCATTTGATTGGTCAATATATCCGTATTGGTTGCCGGATCATAAGCTGCATAAGTTGGAGTACCTATGCCCAACGAAAGAATACTGGTCATGGCCAAAGCGGCGACCACTCCTTTTCCCTTAGACGAACTTGGTTGATTCCTCCTGGCAATTTCAGAAACCACCACATAACAATTCTTTGTCCGACTCCAAACAACACGATAACCCTTATTCATCAATACGCCTCCTTTATAACTGATCTAAAAATACATTTTTGCCATTACCGATTTACAACAAACCTATCAACAAAAAATTTCGTTTTATTTAACAACAGAAGATGAGACCACCACATAAGTTACCCCTTCCGAATAAGGAGCCAAATCTCCTGGCTGGAAAACAAGAACCACCCCTTCTTTTTCCTTATCCAGATAAAAATTCCTGGTCATCTCTTTTGGAAAGAAGCCTTCTGTCAATTCAAGTTTTTTCCATTCCGAATTATACAGGGTCCCTTTTCCATCCTGAATGGCTTTTTTCATATCTGCTAAGGTTGTTACATTCGTAACTTCTGCCAGTGTTGCATTGCATTTTTTATTTTTATCATATACAAAGGCAGACACTTTCGTTTCCGGATTGGCCATGTACTTATTCATCCAGGTATTTTCATAGACACCGGAAATATACCGTTTTCCCTGATACGTTACAACATAAGAGGAAGTCGTCGTATAAGATATGGCCGAAACTTCTGCAGGCTGTGGCTGTTCTGCTGCAAAAGAAACCGGGGAAAAGCTGCCGTTGCAATGGCTGACGCTACTATCATTTTTTTCATTTTCTTTTCCTCCATTTTACTGAACATACCATTCACCAATCCATCATCCCATCAATAAAATGCTCAATCCGCTCATTCATACGTTGTTCATGGGTTTTATCTTTATTTTCTTTCGTCCGTTCCTTATTCCAGCAATCATTTCCATGACGCCTGCGGTCATGAAAATGGTAAGAATAGTATGGGACTTTGTCCTGATGAAAGAACGTTTCGTCGTTATACTTTCGGGCTGTTTTATTATATTTCTGGATGGCGTTTTTCCGCTGGATCAGCAGTTTTTCAATCTCCCTGTCAATGTTCTTTACATAGACATCCAAATCTGTTCGAAAAGCATCCATCTCGCCACGAGATGCCATGGCTGGTGTCAATGGTTCATTTCTACTGGTAAAAGACTGCTGTGCAAACGCTGTACTGGCAGAGGCAACGGCACAAAACAGAGAAGCTGCAATAGATTGTCTTGCAAACAATTTCATGGGGTGTCTCTCCTTTTTCGTCATAGTAACCTAATTAAAAACTTTAAAAGACAGAATTATTTTACCATAAAGAAAAGCATCTGTCATTCTATTGGAACAACAGATGCTTTTATGCTTTTTATTGGCAAAAGTTATTTTTCAATATGGCTTCCGTACACATCCCGAAGCTGGTGATTCACCTTGTCATTCTTGTCATTTACCCGCACCCGTTCTATCTTATGCCGGTCGTTATCTTTACCGGAAATACGATCCACACGGAAACGTTCCACTTCCTGGACTTTGATGAGTTCTGGCTTAAATTCTTCCACGACCCGACTCATATTGCTATCATTCGGTGCTCCGTTTTGCAAAGCCCGATAAATAACCGTTGCGTATTCGTAACGAGTCATAGCACGATCGCCCTTAAATTCACCATCGGGATATCCTTCCAGATACCCTCTGTCGGCAAGAGATTTCACATAAGTGTAAGCCCAGTGATCTTTCGGTACATCTGGGAAATTCACATCATGAGAAGCTCCAGCCATTTTGCCACTCATGAATTTTTGAATGATCGCATCTTGCTTGGCTACAATCTTCTTTAATTCCAGCACATCCTTTGCCAGTGCCACACGGGAACGGCTTACATGGTTATGCTGTCCAAGTTTAAAGGTCACACCGGCATTTACCAGGTTCTCCCCTCCGCCAAAGCTGCCACCTACAGACAGCATGGTATCTTCATTGGGCCGGTAGAAGGCACCTACAGCTACTGCATGGGCATCTTTATAATTACCGTAACCTGCTGCAAAATCCCATTTATCATCCGGATCAAAATCTTGGGGATGAAGAGCCGCCAGTGCTGCAGCCCCTGCACCGACTCTATCTACCCGGTCACCTAATTTATTAAGATTGTTCCCCATGTTATTAACTCGATTATCCAAGTTACTGATGTTGTCTGCATTATTCTTTACTTGGCTGTCCAGGATAGACAAATTCTGTCCAGCTGTATTATCCGCCTTAACATAGGAGCCATCATTCGTTACATGCGTCTCATTGTACACAGTCCCACCAGTTACGATTCCGGTGTTTCCGTTTGCCACTTGTCCATCTGCCGTTACATTGATTTTATAGGTAGAACTTCCATCTGTATTTGAGGTTTCATCAATAGTCACATTATCACCAGCAGTTACGGTATTTCTCGTATCTACGCTACCAGCAATAGCAGACAAATCCACGGAGCCTGTTACGGCATTTCCCGCGGTATCGGTCACATTCATAGAAAGAGTATTACCGGACAGGCTGAGCCCATTAGCACTGGTTACTAACGTATCATTCCCATCAGAAGCTCCGGCAACGGCTTTTTTCAGCTGCGCCACATTGACAGCGTCAGTATCTGCCGTGCCCGCTGCTACACTGGTAATCTGACGAGTAACACCGTTTCCTACATCACCTACAGAAACGGCTGCTGATGTAGCCTTCCACGTAGAATTTGTCTCTGTCGAAGTAGCTCCCGTAGTCGGGTCATACCCCGCTGCTCCTTTATCTACCGTAGCATTAGACTTATAACCAAGAGCTACGCCACCTTCTTTATTGACTTTCGCATCATATCCAATAGAAGTAGTATTGGCCACAGAACGGGTATCTGCACTAGAAAGCCCACCGATAGCAATCGTATTATTTGCAGTCACGGCATGATCGTTACCCATAACAATGTTATTGGATGCATTAGTTACGGTATTTTTAAATCCGGATACATAATTCAACTTAGCAATATTACCAGCTGTACCTGTCACAGTATTATTGACACCGGTAATCTGTGTTTTCTGTGTATAATCAGCTTTGTTTCCTCCGCCGATAGCCATGGTAGAACCCCCGCCCTCAGCATCCTTTATAACCCCCATCAAGGTCCGCTGCAAAGCTTTTGGTGAATTACCGCTGCTGGTAGGTGCAGAAACAGTAGTTACAGAATTGGTGATTTCATTGCCTGCGCCAAAAATCAAAGCTCCATTGGCATTGAACTCCCTGTTTGCCACACCAACAATATTATTGCCTACTCCTGAATAGTTGGATGATGCTGTTTTGGATTCAATACTGTTTAAAGAACCTGTAATGGTCGCCCCGAAATTTTGAGAAGCATTAGAACGGAAACCACCACCATCATATGCCCCCGTAATAGCAGAATACGCTCCATTCACCACGCCAAACGCAGAATTATTGAAACTATTCACGCCAACGGTGGTCGCATTGACACTAACTTCATGGGAACGCATACTCGCTTCCGAACTAGTATCTACATTGGTGTCTGCAATATCACCTTTATAGTTATGAGTTCCCAACATGACACTGCCAGAGCGAGCATAGCTGTTTTGTCCAATGGCTATCCCGGTTACCACTTTAGTTGGATCCGCAGGAATAAAGGGGGATTGTAAGCCTAAAAAGCCAGATCCGGTAAAGGTCGTTTGATTAAAATTAAATCCTTGTTCCTGGGTGCCTGCCATATTCTCCGAAAATGCACCGGCACCAATGGCAATGCCCCCGCCCTGGCTGACATAGTTATTCGTACGGGCGCTGTTTCCAATTACCACATCACCTGTCGCGGCGCTAGCTCCATTGGAGTAGGAAATGGTCGCGTTTTTACCAATAGCCACGTTTTCTGCTTTTGGTGCATTACTACCAGTGCCAACAGCCACACCATTACCAGCGCCAACAACTATCGTAGCCCCTGCTACATTTACACCACTGCACAGCAAAACTACACAAAGCGCCACCATGTTTCTATGGGAATTTACGATGCTTTCACTATGTTTTGTACGATTTTTGGCTATCTCAGAGACGACAACATACGCATGTTTCACTTTACTCCAGATAACTCGATACACTTTATTCATGACAATCGTCCTTTCTCCTATAGGAATTATAAAATTTTCTTAATTCTAAGTATACCCCCCCCCCCCCGCGTTTTCTTGTCAAGATGTTTTTAAGAAATTTTTCTTACCAAGACAAAGAAAAAAGCGAACCTGTAATGCCTGAAGCTGAAATTTCATCGACTATGAGTATCCAACACTCCTTCTCAGTACTATTTACACGAAACAAAAAAGACAAGAACCGGAGCTATCTACCGCTTCGGTTCTCGTCTTTTTTGTTTAAGCTATTTATTTCACAATTTGACTGCCGTACACATCACGGAAATCTTTCTCTGATTTATTATCGGCACTATTCACACGCACACGTTCTACTTTATGACGATTGTTGTCTTTGCCAGAAATGCGGTCTACACGGAAACGATATGCCTCCCGAGCTGCTTCGATTTCCGGTTTAAACTCTTTCATGCTCTGAACCATGTTGCCATCTAACGGTGCCCCATTCTGAAGGGCCCGATAAATAATGGCAGCATATTCATAACGACTCATGTCGTGATCCCCTTTAAATTCGCCATCCGGGTATCCTTTCAGATAGCCTTTATCTGCCAGAAACTTCACATAGGTATACGCCCAGTGTCCCTGAGGCACGTCCGAAAAGGTAACGCCCATTGTCGACGCTTCCTGTGCGCCCGTTGCGTGAAGCGCTTTCAAGATGGTCTGGTTCTGATTTTTTAACAGCTGTACTTCTGTTTTAAGGTCAATAATTTCTTTCGCCATAGCCACTTTAGACCGACCTACGCTATTCTTCTGTCCCAGCTTAAAGGTGATACCGGCGTTGACCATGTTCTCTCCGCCGCCAAAACTTCCGCCAACGGAAAGCATGGTATCTTCATTGGGGCGATAGAAAGCCCCAACAGCGATCGCATGGGCATCTTTGTAATTGCCATATCCTGCAGCAAAGTCCCACTTATCATCAGGATCAAAGTCCTGGGGGGGGGGGAGGGCAGCAAGGGCCGCCGCATTGGCGCCGACTTTATTCACCCGCGAATCGAGCCTGTTGAGAGCATTGGCGACATGTCCAACTTCACGGTTCGTATTCTGTACGGCTTCATCGAGCTGTCCTTTATTCACCGCATCGGTGGCATTCGTGCCATTCCCAATATTGGTGATGGTCTTTCCGCCTGCATCGATGCCGTCTTTTGTTATGGAGGGACCGTTATTGATGGTGACACCGTTGTTGTTGATGGTGGTGTCTCCCGTCTTCACACTGCCGTCATTGCCCAGATCCAGGTTCTTTGCCAGGCGGACTTTCAGATTGTCCGCACCGTCTGAAACGACACCGATGTTATCTGTTGCCGTCAGTTTATTTGTATCGCTGATACCGCCGATGACGTTCACCTGATTGTTCAGTTTCTTCTTGATGACATCTCCGGTATCGCCGCCGTACTTCATGCCGTCATCCAGGGTGGCTACCTGGTGTTCTCCGGTCTTGTCTTCATAGACAATACGGGTGATGCCGTCTTTGCCGTCTACACCGGAAGAGCCTTTGGTGCCGTCGGCTCCGTCATAGCCGTTCTTCACGGAAATATCCACAGCGTTGGTGCCGTCTTTTCCGTTTGTCCCGGCAGGTCCCGTAAGACCGATATGACCTACGCCGTCTTTGCCGTTAATGGATACCGCATCTTTGCCGTCTTTTCCTTTGATGGAAATGCCGTCATTGCCGTTAATGCCCACTTCTCCCTTGTCGCCTTTGACAGAGATTCCGTCTTTTCCGTCAATGCCTACACCGGATACGCCGTCTTTACCGTTGATGCCCATGTGTCCGTCTTTGCCGTCAGCACCGGCTTTTCCGATGGTGAGCTTATCACTGAGGTCAACGGTGTATTCTTTGCCGCCTTCCGTATTTGTTCCTTCTGTTACGGTCAAGTTTTTATTCGTTCCGGCTTTAACTGTGGTGTGTTTTCCGGCTTCGGTAGTCAGATTGGTAATATTGTTTTTAATGTTGGAAATATCCTGGGTATTCTTGGCAATCGCTTCGGCATTTTTGCCTACTTCCCCTGCCAGGCTGTAGAGCTGGCTGCCGTTTACAGCATCGGTGCTGTCTGCACTGATTTTTCCGGCTGCCACATTGATAATCTGCCGTTCCTTATCTTTGGCGCCTACACTGACAACGCCGATCGGATTACTGCCGGCAAAGTTTCCGTAATCTCTGATCGTTCCGTCAGAAAGGGCGATGGTGCCTTTTGTTTCTTTTGTTGCGGCACGGTCAACGGAACCGGCTCCCAAAGCGACGGAATCTTTCTGTGTCGCTTTCGCCTGCATGCCGAGAGCCGTGGAATTAACAGCCGTTGCCTCGGCGCCGAGCCCCACAGCCGTTGCATAGTCGTCGTCTGCTTTGGCGGTGGTGCCGATTGCAGTACCGCCACGGCCTTTTGTTGTATTGGCCTGCGCCCAATCTCCGACGGCGGTCGACCAGCTGTTTTGCGCTTTGGCTTCTGTACCATAGGCGCTGCTGCCCCAACCGGTTGCTTTCGCGTTCATTCCCACAGCTGCAGCAAGGCCCGAGCTTCCTGAATCCACCTTTTGACCGGCTTGCGAGCCATACCCAATGGATATATTACCGCCATCGGTTGTATCCATGGTTTTGGCTGCTATACCGATAACAACAGAACGCGCATCCTGAGCCTGTGCCTTATACCCTATCGCAACGGATTCTTTCTGCGCGGTCGCGTAGCTGCCGGCGGCCAGTGCGTTCTCGCCTTTGGCACCGTCATTGTTGTAATTGGAATCCGCGTCCTGCGCGCTGCTCCTTACGCTATAATAGTGCGTCTTTCCGTTTGCAACATCCGTCTGAAGATCCTGGCTTAAAGCCTTCAACTGAGCTACATTCACCGCATCCGTATCTTCACTGCCTGCTGCCACGCCTGTAATCTGGCGTGTAAGGGGCCGAGGACCATCAAGGACATAATGAGCATACCCGACCGAAACATCACCGCCCGTAGATTTCCAGGCTCCCGTCATATCGTCGGAATGATCCTTTCCGAAGGGATCATAGCCGGCTGTCCCGGCTTCCCGCCGGGACAGGGACTGGGAGCCCAGTGCCACACCATCTTTTACGCTCGTTATCGCTCCCCGGCCAAATGCAATACCGTTTTGCGCCTCCTCCATCACCTTACCGCCTACAGCAGCAAAGCTATCTGAGGCATGCGCTTCACTGTGCCGTCCCATGGCGATGCTCTCACTGCCTGACGCCACAGAATTACTGCCAGCCGCGATAGAAAACACTCCACTAGCCATGTTGCCAGCTCCGCCTAAAACCACAGCATTCAAGTCGCTGGCCGTGTTGTCAGCTCCGCCTAAAACAGCACTAGAATTTCCGGTCGCTTTATTTCCTTCTCCGATTGCGGTAGAAAACCAACCGGAAGCGACTGTACCGGATCCAATGGCAATCGCCCCTTGGCTTGTTGCTTCCGGAGCGGCAATATTTCCAATAAAAGCATTGGTGCCAAAGTCTTCATGGGTCGTACTGCTTCCAATGGCAATACTGCTCTCGCCCGACGCGTGAGCACCATATCCGATGGCCGTCGCCTTGATCTTTTCAGCTTTTGCCTTTATACCTGCGGCGAGAGAATAGATTCCTGTAGCGCCGTCATTATTGTAATTGGACCCTTCGCCCCGCTCGGTATCATGCCACGAATCACCGGTTATGCCGCCGCCCACACTATAATAATGGGGGCCCAAGGCCTTTGCCTGCGCCAGATTGACGGCATCCGTATCTTCGCTTCCTGCTGCCACGCCTGTAATCTGACGGGTGATCTTATTGTCCGGATCGCCCACGGCAATGGCATTTTCTGTGGACTTCCATACGCCCGTTGTATCGGCGTTGTGGTTATCCCGATTAAAAGCAGACATTGTGGAATTCAGAGGGTCATATCCGACTTTACCTTTGGCTCTCTTCGCCACCGATCCGCCTCCAAGGGCCACGGAGTTCGTAAGCTTAGCAACAGCGTCTCTTCCCACAGCAAAAGAGAACTGAGCGTCATGCTCCGTCTTACCCCCTCCTAAGGCCACACTGCCCATGCCGAGCGCCTTGCTGTAAGATCCTCCGGAAAAGCCGTGATACCCGGCCTCTGTACTAGCACCTATAGCAATGGCGCCCTCAGTGGTTGCTTCCGCATTTAGCCCCATCGCAACTGACCACTGACCGTTGGCTTTGGCTTGATAACCTACCGCAAAAGCCTCATCACTCGTGGCTTCTGATTTCCAGCCCATAGCTGTGGCATTTGAACCCGTTGCTTTTGTTTCCTTCCCCATGGCAGTCGATATAGCTCCGCTTGCCTCTGTACGCACGCCGGTGGCAAGACTGTAGCCCCCGGAAGCCTTTGTTCCATCCCCCATGGCCATATCCAGCCAGCCGGATGCAACAGCTCCACTCCCCAACGCAAAGGAATGGTTACCGGCAGTCACTTCAAAAACACCGGTCGTATTATCTCCCAGCGTGATAGCAACAGCACTCGGACCGGCGCCCGACCCATTTATAAGGGGCTGATTCGCTGCAGGGATTGCAGCCGACACCATGTCCACCGGCAGTAAGCCTAAAACTGCTGTTGCCAATATCCCTCCAATAATGGCGGTTCTCCCGGATTTGCTTTTACTGTGGTTTTTCGCCAATTCAGAAGCCACCACATAACAGTTCCGCACTTTTGACCATACTAATTTGTAGACCTTATTCATAATCATCTTCACTTTCTTTATTTTTAATTAGTAAAATCATTAACTTTGACCCATATTCCATTTCAAAACATTTGCACCACTGCCCATTTGAGTTAGAAACATATGCATCCAGTTTCCATGAAATAATATGTAAGATTTATAAAAATATACCCATCAAGAATGATACCCCCCCCCCCCCGCATTTTTTGTCAATAGGTTAGCACCAATTTTTATAAAAATTTTATCTTTTTCAGCATTCTGTCCCATTTTTGAAGGTTACCCGAATATCATCCTTGCTGTATATCGTGACAACATCCACCAGACTGCACCATAGCCGAGTATCGAACTCCTTGATAAGTTCCTGACCCTGAAGCTCCTTGATAAAGCTCTCCATCTGCCGGATCTGTGCTTTGCGATACTGAATGACTTCACAGGTTTTGTCGTACTGTTCCTTTACCGCTTCATATCGGCTGACCAGCTCACAATAATTCCGTTCATAGTCATCTTGATTCTGTACAACTCTGGCATTTTCGGCAATGAGCTGTTGTACCCGTTCAGCCAACAGGTTCAGATCCGTACCGAGCCTGTCCCGTTCTTTTTCTAAGGATTCCGTATCAGTGAGTCGCTCCTTCAACAGAGTGATGTTGTCCAGGATTTCTGCTTTGTTTTTGATGATCTGATTGGCAGCCCGGATGAAGGCTTCCTTAATTTCTTCCTCTGTTAAATGTGGTGTCTTGCAGTGACTCTTAAACCGGTCATTGCACTGGTAGATTGTTCTGCGATACTTGTCATTTGAGTGCCAGACCTTGGCTCCGTACCAGCTACCGCACTGGCCGCATTTAATCTTACTGGAGAAGATGGATACGCCGCTGTAACGTTTTCCCCCTTTACGCCGCCTCTTGATTTCTTCCTGTATCCAATCGAATACTTGCGGGCTGATGATAGCTTCATGGTTATGTTCCACATAATACTGTGGCACTTCCCCTTCATTTTTCTTTGTCTCTTTTGTCAGAAAATCAACCGTGATTTTTTTCTGAAGCAGGGCATCCCCTTTATACTTTTCATTCATGAGAATACTTCGGATCGTGTTAGCTCTCCAGATTTTGCAGCCAGCTGGAGTGGGAATCTTACGTTCCGTCAGTTCTTTTGCAATAGAATGAAACGTGTATCCGCTAAGATACAAACGGTAAATCAACTTTACGATTTCTGCCTGCTTTTTATTCACTATCAGGTTTCCGTCCATTCCCCTATCATAGCCAAGAAAATGACTAAATGCCAGACTGACCTTCCCATCAGCAAACCGTTTCCGGTGTCCCCAGGTTACATTCTCAGAGATGCTGCGGCTCTCTTCCTGTGCCAGGGAACTCATGATGGTAATCAGGAGTTCTCCTTTGGCGTCCAGTGTCCAAATATTTTCTTTTTCAAAATAGATTTCGATTCCTTTATCTTTCAGCTTTCTCACGGTGGTCAGACTGTCCACCGTGTTCCTGGCAAAACGGCTGACAGATTTCGTGATGATAAGATCAATTTTTCCTGCCAGTGCATCCGCTATCATTCGTTTAAACCCTTCCCGATGTTTTGTATTGGTACCTGAGATTCCTTCATCCGTATATATTCCGGCAAACTCCCAATCGCTGCGACCTTTTATATAATGGGTATAATACTCCACCTGGGCTTCATAACTGGTAAGCTGTTCATCCCGATCGGTTGAAACACGTGCATATCCTGCCACTTTTCTCTTTTTCTGGTTATGAAAGGACTTCTCCGTGTAATTCTGTAGTGTAGCAGGTATAACCTGTACTTTTTTCATGGCAGCTTCACCTCCTTCATATGACCATCGCTAAATTGAAACAGCAATGTTTCGTTATCCTGTACTTCAATACGCTGCACCTGTGTCCTAAATGCTGTATCATCAAATTCCAATTTTCCCATTGTTTCTGCTGCCATACGCTGCAGCCATTCTTCTTTGATGCTTCTTACATGAATACATCTGTTCTCTCCCCGGCAGCGCCAATAAGCGACTTGTCTATTCTTACGTTTCTCTAGACAACGGATGAATTTTGTCTGGCACGCAGGACATACAATACGTTCCGAAAAAGCGGTATAACGGCCGGACGTATCATTTTGATGATACGTTTCCATCCATTGCCTCTGCTTTTTCGTCTGCTCATCCGTCCACATATCCTTTAAGGCTGTCGATTTCCATTCCTGTGTGATAACGTTTCCATCTTTGAAATGAAATACCAGCGTGTGATAAGAAGGAACAACAATCTTCTTTACCCGCTGAACAAACAGTTCTTCATCAAATTCATCTGTACCCAGAACGGCTGCGCATGCTTTTTTCAAAGCGGGCTGCGGGATGGAGCCATAGGCCCCGCAGTTTGTCCCCTTGCCCTTATGCGAATCACAGGTCCAGTATTCCCGTATCCTTCCCTTGTATTTCCGAACAAGATGGACATAGCTTTTCCCGCAGATGCCACATTTGATGATCCCCGTAAAGCAAGAGGTGTTCAAAAAATCCCTGGCATATCCGCCCCGCTGCATTCCCATTTCCTTGCGATTCTTTAATTCCTGCTGAACCCGTTCAAACATATCAGAAGAAATTATGGCTTCATGATGCCATTCCACTACATACCTATTCCTTTCTCCATGATTAACGGCCTGGCGTTTAGTAATAGGGTCCGTCACAAAGGTTTTCTGAATCTCAAGAACGCCCGTATAAATCCGATTCGTAAGAATCTGCCTGATACTGGCATCTTTGAAATAGTTCCCATACATGGTGCGAATCTCCCGCCGCTTTAGTTCCCGTAATATATCTTTTCTGGTTCTGCCCTGCAGATAGGCATCAAAAATTTCTCTGACAATCGCGGCTTCTTCTGGTTGGATGACCAGATTATCTTTCTCCCAGCAATAGCCGTAAACGAAGAACTTTGCATGAGGAATCCCCTGTTCAAACTTTTTACGAAACCGCCACTTGATATTATCACTGATGGATCGGTTTTCTTCCTGGGCAAAAGAGGCAAGGATGGTCAGCATCAACTCTCCATCTCCGCTCATGGTATGGATATTTTCTTTCTCAAACCAGACTTCAATACCCAGTTCTTTCAGGTGACGTACCGTCTGCAGAAGGTCAACCGTGTTTCGGGCAAACCGCTGGATGGATTTGGTCAGGATGATGTCTATCTTCCCGGCTTCGGCATCTTCCAGCATCCGTCGGAATTCCTGCCTCTTCTTTATCCCCGTCCCAGAGATGCCGTAGTCCGCATAGACCCCGGCATATTCCCAATTCGGATTTTTCTGTATCAGCTTGCTATAATAACTGACCTGTGCCGAAAGGGAATGGTACATCCGCTCCGATTCCATGGAGACACGGGCATAGGCTGCAACTTTCTTTCGTTGTTTCAGTCCGGATATTTTTTGTTCGATTTTACGGATAGTCCGCATAGAATCAGCTCCTTTCAACACTATATATCCCTCTTTTTTAACCAATTAGCAAGTATATAAATCGCCAGAAAAGGGCTGATATTTATGGAGCATCTCCTGCTCGAAAGTCTGGTACTCCTTCTCGGTGATAAGCTTTTCCGCCAGCATCACTCTCGCCAGATACATCGTCACCTGGAAGGTTGCTTCATTACGAAATAACCTTTTATCCATGGCGACCATCTCTGAAGCGATACTCGACATAGCAGGCATGGGAGCAGAACTTCCGATGGCTGTTGCCGTAGACAGCGAATTCCTTCCCGCAAGCCGGACAAGTAAAGGTGTAGACTGCTTTCCGCTTCACCAGTTCCAGATGGCAGTTCCACCACTTGTTCCGGCATGCATCGGAGCAGAACCGCTTCCGTTTCCGACCAGTGGCCTGTTCAATGAAGCTGCCGCACTGCTCACAAACGGACTCTGTCGGCGGTGCGGCAAGTCCTTTTCGCCGGCAGAAAGATTTCACGGTGTTGATGGAAAGGCCCAATTGGCAGGCTATGCTGCCATACCCTGCCCCATCACGGCGCAGGGCAATGATCTGTCTCTTCTGTTCGCCCTTCATAACGAATACCTCCTGAAAATTTGTTTTTCAGGAATAACAGGACAAAAAGGGTGCTATTAAGTACTTTCGGTTGCAAAAAAAATGCCCGTTAGGAGCATCCTGTTTTTCAACATTTTTAGTTCAACCATCACTTGGCATTATCATTTTTCTAAGCCGTGATAAAAGTTTGATATAGTAAACTGGATCATTATGTTCTTTCATTTTCCAGTCTACTCTAGTCTCGCAATTCTCTATTTTTTCTGTCTAAATAGTTGCATTTTTCTATTTTACTAGAATGATTATACAACAAGCAATGATGGCATCTTATTTGGTGAAAAAAGTATATACTGTAATTTCTATTAAGTATCTGTCTGAAAAATACAATCCGTGATGGGTATTTCTAGTTTTTAATATTAAAGCAGCAACCTGGCTTTTTTATTGACAAGTTTGGTTTTTCTAACTATAATTAAATGCAAATGCAAACTATTTGCAAATCAGGGGGCTGAAAAATATTGAAAAAATGGATTGCTGTATTGTGTATGTTGTTTTGCTGCTGGGGGCGTGCGGAAGCTTCGGGGCATATCACGGATGTTTCGTACGGTGTCAATCAGGCAGGGCAGTTGCGGGTTGTCATTGAGTCAAATCAACCGCTTCCTTACGAAATGAAGATTTTAGAAGGAGAAGCCCATGTTTTTGTTAACGGTACACTGGCTGCTTCGATTGCGCCTGTCTACCATCCCCGTGAATCCACCCATGTGAAAACGGTCCGTTTCCAAAAAACTACCAACGGAACGCTAATTCATATACATACAGATGAAAAACCAACCCTGGCTGACTTTAAAATCTTTTCTTTAAAAGCAGATACGACAACCAAGCGGCCGAATCGCATAGTCATTGATGTGGCGCCGGTATTTACGCGTGGATACCGGGTAGGTGGCGGTCTTAAAGGCAAACGGATCACCCTTGATCCGGGGCATGGCGGTACAGATCCTGGTACCCATGGGCTTGAAACCGGGCTCAAAGAAAAGGAAGTTACACTGCCCCTTGCCTTTCGTGTAAAGAAGATTCTTACGCAAAAGGGCGCTACAGTCTATTTGACGCGGCTCAGTGATCGTGACGTCTATGGGCCAACTGCAACGGACCAGCAAGAGCTCCAGGCCCGTGTGGATGTGGCCGAAAAATCCGGTTCCGACCTGTTCCTCAGCATCCACTGCAATGCAAGTACGGACCGAAGTGTGGGCGGATATTCCACGTATTATACCCCCAAGACTCCCTATGACAAACGTTTTGCTGCCATCCTCCAGAAGGAGCTGATGACAACGGCCAATGTACCGGACCGGGGCATCTACGATTCCGGGCTGTATGTCAATCGGAAGTCCACCATGCCCAGTGCCCTTGTAGAGTGTCTTTTTATGACCAATGCTCGGGAAGAACAGTTGCTTTTGTCGGATAGTTTTCTAGATAAGATTGCCGAGGCAATTGCGAGGGGGATAGAGCAATTTGAAAAGTGATTTGGAAAGTCATAATTTTGGCAGCTTTAATGAAAGACGTAAAGTCATTCATTTGTAAATATGTTAATGGTGCAATGGAGTATCGCAAGATAGAAAGTCCGTAAATCTCAGTGATCGGCTTGTCCTTTATGAGGTTTCCTCTTATTTTTATTCAGAGTAAAATTGATCCGATTTGCTGCAGATTTCTATATTTCCATTGATTTATTTTATAGATTCGATATATAACCACTGGAACTATAACGCGCCGTAAAGAGTTTTAGTAAATTTCATCTTTAAGTCGTTCAAAAAAAAATTGTTGTATGCCCCTTCTAGTTTTTAACTCTTCTTTAGAAAATTTTTCGTCGACTGCCATATTTTGTTCCGCCTATGTCAAATGTAGTGTCAGAGTTATGTTTTGTTGTCATGTGAAATCATGTAGAAAAAAGGTCTGCATTTCTCTTCTCACCGTAGTAAGCTCATTGCGCTATTAAAAATATATACCCTCAAAAAAGCCGAAATTATAGTATAAGTACTGTAATAGAAGTCGATTTCAAATTTAAGTAATATTGCAACATCTGTTTAGCTAAATGCTCTTTGGGTAATATAGAAGATCAATAAAGCGAATTTTCGTGAATATTAATATATATTAATGTCTATTTAGTTGAATAACAATTTGTTAATAACATATTACATATGATAGTTGCATGCTGGTCACAGGTATTTGCATATTAATGAGATAAAAAATATAAATTGTTCACAATTTATATGAAAGTTTGTGCTATAATCAAAAAAGTTCTCTAGTAATGCCACATGTTCTTTTAGGTTATAAACATCGTCAGTACTGCAGGAATCTTTAACGAAATAGATTCTTTATGGAGAAAGCAGGTAAATGGAAAATCATGGACAACCGGGAAAGAAGAGCACAATTGTATAAAATGCTGGAACAAGGAGAGGAACCCTTAAGCGGGACATATCTTTCCAAAGTCTTGAATGTTACTAGGCAGATCATTGTAGGAGACGTGGCCATTCTCCGGAGCGGAGGTAAAAAAATTCTTTCGACAGCGCGAGGCTATAAGTTGGAAGACCCAGAAAAAGGGAAGGAATTTTGGCAAGATCTGAACTGCCAGAGCCAGAACATGGATGCAGCAGAGCTGGAAGATGAACTGAATGTAGTAGTAGACAACGGAGGAATTATCCATGGGATGACTCTGTCCCATGCTGTATATGGGATAATTCGGATAGCCATGGACCTGTATAGTCGTAGGGATGTGCGTCAGTATATGGACCGACTCCGGAAGGAAAAAGGGCTCCTAATCACAGCCCTGACACAGGGAAAACACACTCTCAGTGTCGAAACAAGAAATAAGGAGGATATGAATGCCTTGAAAGAAGGGCTAAAAGGCATGGGACTGTTGGTCCCATGTGAAAGTGAAAAAACAACACTTTAAAACAAAGAAGGGGCTGTGAAAAATGAGAAATCATTTTCAAGCCCCTTTCTTTATTGCCGCACTAAAGCCACCAGTAGAACCGTTCCAATCCCATAAGCCAGGTTCCGTTGTACCTTCAGGCGTTTCTGTATTCTATTGTTTTCTTTCTCGTACGCGGCTAAGGATTCGTTGGCAATCCTCAAGGATTCTTCCTGCCGTATCGAGGTCGTCTTCAGTTCGGTCAATCGACTCCCTTGCTGATTGGACAGTTCCCTGGCTTTCTGCAATTCGGTCCGTGCTTCGGTCAATTGCGTCTCCAATTCCTGCATTCGTTTCTTCTGCAGACTGGATTCCTTCTGTAATCCGTTGTTGATTCTCTGCAGTTCGCTGATATTCTCCTCCAGCCGGGTTAGTTCCTCTTCCGTGATGGTATACGAAGAAGCCAAGGACACCTGCGGACAGCAGAAGAGCAAGCATAGCAGCAAGAGCCATACGTTTTTTCTCAATCATCCCCACCCTCTTTCCATCAAAATTGCCGAAAGGCCGGTATCCCGTCATATCCTTACTCTGGCGGGATTTTTCTTTTTCAGGACTCCATGGGCTGCCATCCCTTCTAAAAGACGGCTCCTGGGTCAATCTGGCAAGTCATTTTCTTTAGAGGAGTAAAGTAAAGAAAAGAATGCCAGCCAGTATGCCCAGGAGGAAGCCCAAAAGGAAATCATCGTTCATTTTCCACGGGTTCATAGTGTCTCAACCTTTCCTGGCAACATAATCCGTCACCCCGCGGGCGATGGCACGGGCAAATTCGTCCTTCCGATTCATCAGAAGCTGCACATCGTCCTCGTTGGTGATGAAAGCGGTCTCCACAAGGACGGCCGGCATATCCGTTTCCCGAAGCACGGCCAGACCGGGACGTTCCTTCACACCTCGGTCCAGGGTCCCCAGGCTCTGGACGATCTGGTTCTGGATGCATTCGGCCAGGCCATAGGCTTCCTCACTGTCCTCGCTGTACACCAGGGTTTCCGTCCCTTGAGCTTCTTCTGCGGCTGCCGCATTGCAATGGATGGAGATAAAGAGGTCTGCCTTCCAGTCGTTGGCGCTGGCACAGATGTTGGTATAGTTGGGGGATTCCCCGCAGAGGTTGTCGGACTGGACCAGCATGCAGTCATAGCCCACCCGGTTCAGGTACTGCTGAACTCCGGCTCCGATTTCCTTTACGATACCCGCTTCAGTGACCCCGTGTTCTTCGTTGACAGCCCCGCTGTCCACACCGGGCATATGGCCCGGATTGATGTAAATCTTCATGGTTTATCCTTCTCCTTTTCAAAATGATCTGGGATCCCGTTCCCGTCAAGATCCACAAAGCAACCTGCAATGAAGGTGATGAACCCCACCATGGCAGGCCCTACCAGTTCCCGTATCATAGCCAGAAGGTCCGGAAGCTGGATTTTCCCCGTCACTGCCAGATAGACCCAGAAGCCATAATAGGAAACCACAAAAAGAAAGACCGTCACCATATACCCGATGACGATCCATTTAATGGGCTGCTGGAACTGATTGAGCCGCTTCTTCACAGCTCCAAGACCCTTATTGAGCCAGCCCCTTACTTTTTCAAACATGGCGGACTCCCCAGATTTCGGTTGTGCTCATGGAGCTTATCGACTTCCCCCTTCAGGTCTTTGTACCGGTGCCACAGGTTGTCGATGTTGGTCTCGATGCCGGCCTGGGCCACCCGCATTTCGTTGATGAGTCCAGTCAGATCTTCCAGGGCCTTGGTATTGTTATCGATGCTCTTGTGGAGCGCCAGGTTCTCGATCTTCTGGGGACGCAGGATCAGCCAGCACCCGAATACGGCCAGGGCACTGATCACTGCGTTCACAAAGGTGTAGCTGATGAAATTCATGGCGCACCCCCTCCTTTCTTTGCTTAACGGCCAGGCGTCACATGAAGAGCCCGGCCTTTGTACCGTCCGCATTTCGGTCCGCAGTACACGTCTTCCGTAGGGCTCCAGGAAAAGGAGAAATCGTTCTCCCCTTCCGTCAGCTCCTTTGTCTGGCCGGCATGGCTCACATACACCGGCTCCTTCCAGAACCCGGAGCGCTCCAGCACCAGGGACCCCTCGATCCGGCCATAATGGATCTGGGCCTTCACCTTCCTGACCGTCCAACTGAAATCCCGGTCCAGCTTATGGAGGTCAGCCAAGGGCACATGGGGAAAGCGGGAAAAATCATGGGTGCGGCTGTTGAGTTCCTTCTGCCCCTTGGGCAGGAACACCTTGATGAACGTATTCTTCCCGGACTTGTCGATTTGCACATAGGCGTTAATCCGCAAGGTCCGGAGCATCTCCTGGGGACCCAGATCCATCACCTGGAGGATTTCCCGGAAATTGAACAAGGGATAGACGGTTCCGGCAATGGGGTTCTTCAGGATCACCGTAGAGGACCCGGAACGTAGAGTCTCAAGATTTATGAACACACATTCGTTATTACAAGAGAAAGTCATCCGGTTCCCATCCAGGTCCAGGGCAATGGTATCTTTCGTCTGGATGGCTTCTGGGAAGATAAAGAGAGAATTCATGGCCGACTCACTTCCCTTTTGAACCAGGTGTAGAGAGCCTTGTAAAATCGGCACTCCAGTTCATGCTCCTTGCTCACGATGCAGGCCCCGCCGCACATGTCGTAGACGGAACAAGTCTTACAGTGGGGATTCACCCGGTGAATCAGATTCTGCTGCTCCCTCAGCCAGTCCGTCCCCAGCTTCTCTTTCCGGATATACAGACAGGGATAGGACTGCCCCTTGGCATCCACCTTTCGCAGCTTCCGATTGCTGCAGTAGGTTTCCCCATAGGTGTAGTGTGCTTTCCTCCGCCGTTCCAGAGTCTGGTAGAGTCCTTCATACCGCTTGTCCCGGATGCCGAATCTCCGGAACCGGGACAAGTACAGCCCCACGTACTTTTTGTACTGTTCCAGGAGGGAGTCATATTCCTCTTCCGTCAAGGCGTATTTCCTGTTGGCTTCGTTGGTCACATGAAGGAGATGCGGGAAAAAGGAAAGGGACCGTCCGACGACTTTCTCCTTCTCCCGGAACCGCTCCATGATGGCCCCCAGGTCTGTGTTGCCATGGTACAGGGTAGTGGATACGGCCACATTCGGATAATCCAGAAGGTCTGTAAAAGGGTCATAGCCCCGCAGGTCTTTCTCCGCCCCGTCATAGCTGATGCAGATCTGGAAGCCGTGCTGCCGGAAATAATCCAGGTGCTTTCCGATGCCGATGCCGTTGGTGCTGAGGGAAAACTTGGCCTCGGACACCGCACGAACCACCTTCCGGATTTCCTCCATATAGAGCAGCGGCTCCCCGCCCATAAACTTGATGGCCCCGGGAGGATTGCGTTTTAGTTCTTCCAGGAATTCATCGGAGATGCCTTGTTCATCACTGGAGGCTTCCCGGTGACAGTAGAGACAGTGGAGATTGCACTGGCTCCCCAGGTAGATGGTCAGTTTCCGCGGTTCAGCCATTCTTCTCCCCCTTTCCGATAAAGACAAAATAGTCGTTCCATACCTCATACCATTTCCGGCCCAGCTTAATCTTCACCGGTCCTTCCACCCCAAAGGGATACAGCCGGAAACTACCCGTCCCGTGATCCAGTTTGATCCGCCGGTTGTTCACAAGACCTGCGGAAGAATCCACGAAGACTTCCTCGTCATCGATATCCCGGGTGAGCTTTTCTTTGGTGGAAAAGTCCCCTTTGTATTTCTGGATGGTGAAGTCGATGTACTCTTTACCTTCTTCGGGGACAAACGGTTCCTCCGGATCCCCATCAATGAGATATCCTTTCCGGTTGGCCATCAGCTCCCGGCCACCAGCAGAAAGGCTGTAGCTGTCCCACAGTTTCATTCTGGGATGGTCTCCCAGAATCAGGTCGCTGGTGCTAAAGGGCAGCAGCTCATATTCCTGGTCGGATTCAATGGTGAAATTTTCCTTTCTCCCGCTAAAGAGCCGGACCACAATGTCCCGCTCGCTATCTGCCAGGATGCCCGTGTCCACGCTGAGGATGGTGTGATTCCCGTACAGCTGGGTCAGGATGGCAAAGTCCACACGGATGGATACACCCAGCCGGTTCAGGTCCAGGAAGCGGTAATCGGACTGCATGGGCTGCCGGAAGATCTTCACCGTCCCGTTGCTTTCCGTCAGGGCATAGGAGCTGTAAGGTCGCAGATTCTCGATGACGTCAGATCCGGCCCGGCCATCAACGGCACTGCTGCACTCTACTTTGCAGAAGTCCCCGCTCAAGGTTAAATGGACCACATGATCCGCGTTGGATTCTTCGTTGTAATAAATCTTCAGCATCATTCCACCTCCCGGTCCGCCACATCATATCCGTTCACCAGCACGTCCCGGCCCCCTTCGATGGTCAGCCGGTAGCCAGTCACTTCTTCCTTCTTCACTTTCATCACATCATCCTGGACCCGGGACGTCTGGAAGAGCATCTGGATCCGCCCATTCATGGCCTTCCGCACATTCTTTAGGGTAATGGCGCTCCGCAGCCCGGTAAGGGTGAAAAGGACACTGTTCCCGGCCAGGACCAGCTCCGGGTTCTTTTCAAAGTGGAGGGTCTGATGGAGCTGGACCTGTTCCACTTTGAGGAGCTTCCTGGCCCGATGCCCTCGGTCCACCACCAGCATCCCCGTTTCCAGTTTCTCTACGGGAACCGGTCCTTCTACTGTGTGCACGTTTCCTTTGGCAATGATCATCTTTTCCGTTCCTCCTTAGCTATCGTCACTGCAGTTACAGTTGCAGTTGAACGTCATGTAATATTGGCACTTCTGACAGGTCTGGCACCCCTGGCAGTTTTGGCAAGACTGGCATCCCTGACAGGTTTGGCACCCCTGGCAGCCCTGGCAACTCTGGCAGGTCTGACAGCAGTTGGCCTGGCAGCAGTTCCCGGAAAAACTTTCTTCCAGCTTGTTGATGGCCGCATCCAGTACCTTAATGTTGACCTTCTTCACCCGGGCATAATCAAGGGAAGATAGATCGATGGTGACCTTCTTGTTGGTAGATAAAGTCTCAAGGCCCGTCTGCACATCCGTCAGATGTTTCTTTAAAACGCTTTCTCCTTGTTCCGCCATGTTCTCACCACCTTAGGAGTCGTCCGAACAATTGCAGTCGCTGCTTCCGCTGCAGTTGCAGTTACAGTCGCACTGGCCCCGGGTCTGACAGGTACAGTCTCTCTGGCTGCACTGGGAGATGCTCTGGCAGGATTGGCAGGAGGTGGACTGGCAGCTGCTGCTTTGGCATTTCTGGCAGGTTTGGCATCCTTGGCAAGTCTGGCAGTACACGCAGTTCCCGCAGTTGTCCACATTAGCCGCGTAGGTATTGAGCTGTTCCAGGGCCGTCTGCAGTTCCGTCACATGGATGGCTTTCACCTTCAGTTCGCTGGTGCCGGTCACAGCAGCAGAATCTGTAAAGGTAGTTTTATTGATGGTACCGTTCTTTGCCATGATCTTTCTCCAAAATCTTCTGCCCGTACTGCTGGATGGTCATAAGGACCGGAGTGAACACCGCTCGCTTCAGCCTGCAGTAGGACTCCTTCCGGGCCTTATCCCCTACCAGCTTGCAGCCTCCCTGGCAGAAAGCAAGGGCCGTGCAGGAAAGGCACTCTTTCCTATGTTCGTGGGTATGATCCCCCGCCAGGATGTGCTGCAGGTAAGTGAAGTACCCGTCATGGATGGAACCTACCTTCCGGGAGGTGTTGTGGCAGGGATACAGGTTCCCCTCAAGGTCCAGGTTCAGCACCGTGAGCCCGTTCCCGCAGGCCGCCGTATACCGGTCCCATTTCCTTTTCCCCGTAAGGTAGAAGTCTTTCAAAGAGTGGAACAGCTGCCGGATATAGGCTTCTTTCGTGTACCGCTCCGGCGGGACCCGTTTCCCGAAGCCTTCCAGGAACTGGAGGGTCAGCTCTTCCATCTCCCGCTCCACCCGGCCGTAGTTGATTTCCAGTAGATCCTTTTGGGGCAGCCCCGTATCCATGATTTCGTCCAGGTTCACCGCAATCTGGTAGCCATGGATGGCACTGTACTCTTCGGAAATCTGCTGGAATGCCTGGAGGATTTCCTGGGGATAGGCCCTGGCAGAAAGCACCCCGGACAGGCAGAGATGCTCCAGGGCCAGGATCCGCTCCCGGGTTTCCGGTACGGAAAACACATCATAGCCTCTTGTCTTCAAGACGTGAGGCCCATCCCAAGAGATGGTCACGGAGAAGTGATGGGCATGAAAAAAGCGGACCATTTCGTCCGTTAGTGCCCGGCCATTGGTGATGATGCCAAAGGTCATGGGAATTTTTCTTCTTTTGATTTCTTCCACCACTTCTCGGATAGTTCTAAAGTACAAAAGAGGCTCCCCGCCGTAGAACTGCAGGTGGAGAGTCCGGGTATTCTCTTGGGCCACTTCTCCCAGGAAGTCGTAGATTTCCGGATTCACTTCCCGGCTCAACGGTTTATGCACCAGTGGATGCTGGAGGCAGTAGGCACAGTTCATATTGCAGGAATTCCCCAGCATGAGGAATACCGTGTTGATGTTTCTTCTTAAATATTTCATCTTCCACTCCTTACCAGGATCTTGACCAGCCGCACATTTTCTGCGGTATCGTCCTTCACGATCTGTCCCACCGCCTGGGTGATGCTTTCCCCTTCCAGGGCCATCCGGCCCACACCCGGCATCTCCGAAGGAATGACCCAGCCGCCCTTCCTGGCTTTCCCATACATCCGGACCGGGACACGGCCGGCCAGGGCTACCGGGATATAGGTGGGCAGGTTCGTCTTCAGGATGTCATCTCCCGGAGAAAGGGTACGGCCACCAATGATGGAGGCAAAATCCTCTGTGTGGACCCCCACCACACACCGGCTGCTGAAAGTTGCCTTGCTGTATTGCTCTTTATTCGAAGTTTCGTCCAGGGCAATGATGTCTCCCCGCTGGGTGTCCCCGCCTCGGGGAAAGAATTCAGCGTAGTCGTTATAGACCGCGTTGTAGACTTTCGTTGCGGTGAGCGCCCCGGTGAGAGTCACATTCCCGTTGGCATCCGTGGCTACAAACCGGCTGTCGTTGGTCAGCTGACTGGTTTTATCTGGAATCACCGGTCTGTCCAGGAGATCCGTGTAGCTGCCGCTTTTCGCCACTGCAGCAAGGGTTCCTGTCTCCCCGGTGAGTTCTGCCTTTGTGGCATAGGTTTCTGCAATGTTGTTGCCCTTCCCATCGGCCACAGCTGCCTGGGCGGTTGCTGTGGCATCCAGCTTTTTCCCGATGGCTGCCATGATGGTGGTGGCAAAATTCGGGTCATTCCCCAAGGCATCCGCCAGTTCTTTCAGGGTATCGAGAGAAGCCTCCGAGCCACTCACCAGTTCGGCAATCTTCTCTTTTACATAGGCCACATTGACAATCTGTGTACTTTGCGCATCTTCTGCCGGAGTAGGAACTGCTGGGGTTCCCGTAAGAATGGGGCTGTCCACATTCGCTTTCACTTTCAGGTCGATCTGCATCTGGGCCAGTTTTTCTGCCGCACTGTCGGCACTTTGTTTCGCCAGGGTAGCCTGGGTTGCCGCTTCCTGTTGAGAGGTCTTCGCTTCAGCCGCACTGCCACTAGAAGCCTTAGCACTGGTATCTGCCGCTTCGGCACTGGCTGCGGCTTCTGTCGCTTTTTGGGAAGAAACCGTGGCCCAGCTCTTGGCAGACTTGGCTCCGGAAACTCCGTCCGGTTCCCCCTCACTTTCTGCCCAGGCTCGGGCCGTTTCAGACCAGGTCTTGGCGGAACGGGCTCCGGTGACGCCATCCGGATTGGTGGTGCTTTCCGCCCACTCCTGGGATACCTCACTCCAGGTCTTACTGGAGCGGGTCCCGGTGCCGGCCGGGGCACTGTCGCTTTCCGCCCAGGCTTCTGCCATGTTCTTGCTGTTTAAGGCATCCGCCGCATATTCCCCGGCCTTGTCCCGGTAGGCCCGTGCCTGATCGGCGGCGTACCCGTCAGTCACATCTCCCAGTTCCACTTCCGTGTTGTTCTGGACCGTTAGGGTCACTTCCACATTGGCCGCATCAGACATTGTGAGCCACCCCCTTGATGATGAAAGACTTGGTAAAGAAGCAGGTGAGGATCCGTTCCGTTTCGCTGTTGATAATGGCCAGATCGTAAATGTATGCCCCAGGTTCCAGAGAATCCAACGCTCCTTTGGGCACCACTACATCTACAAAATTGTTGTCCGGATTGTAGAAATTATCCGAATAGACCACTTCGGAAGAATTGGTGGTTTTCTTGATGGCAAAGACCACCTTGTCTGCATGAGTCAGCTTGTAGTTGGTGAAGCGAAACCGGATGGAAAAGGTATCGTACTGGGACACCTGGATGTTCTTATTTTCGTCAATGACCAGCATCTTATCCTCCTCCCGAATCATCGGTACAGTCGCAGTTGCAGTTGGAATAGATGATTTCCCGGGTATATTCCTGGGTATGGGACCGGTTCACCAGTTCCTGCAGGATTCGCCGCAGGGAGTAGGTTCCGGCCGGAATCCCCCGGTGAGTCTTAATCCGTCCCCGAGCAGTTTCAAAAGCGTGCCGTTCTGGACCGGAGGTGATGGTGTTGTCCCAGGAATTGACCCCGGACACTACGGCCTCCCTCTCCGGCTGGGTGCTGGATGTGACGGCGATCTCCACCTGGTCGATGAGCCGGTCATCCGTCAGGGTCCCCATCCCGTTATAGGTGACAAGGACGGTTTTTCCCGCGTCAGCTGCCGAAAACTTCAGAGTCCCGGTGTTCCAGCCTTCGATGCCATGCTCTGTAGTGAGGTAATCCGGCCAGTACTGCCCCTGGGCCGGTTCTTCCGATACTTCCGTAAGGAGCGCCCCGTTCTGGAACTTCACCTGCAGGGTAGTGGGAGAAGTCTTCTGGGGCACTTCCGTCAGCCGGATGGTGTACGGGCTGTTGCTGGGGATCACGTGGGTTTCGTCATAGATTTTTTTGATGTTAAAGGTATTCTCAAAGGGATCGAACCGATAATCATGAATGGCCATCAGCTTCCTCCTTTCCATTGTTTCAGGGCCGAAGACTGGGACTGCTCGATATCCTTGGACCGGCGTTCGATGTCCGACAGGTACCGGTCCACGGAAAACTGAGGCTCGCCCAGCTCCATCTCTGTCTTGATGCCGTATTCCCCGGACAGAGTATACTTGATTTTCTTGATGGGATACGTATCCGCGTTCCCGTCCAGTCTCCGGATTTCCGCAAGGCCCTCCGTGGACATGTGGCGGACGTTGAAAGTTCCATCCGGGTAAGGGTATTCCAGCCGGACGCCGCTGATTTTGGCGGATTTCACCGGGGCCTTGTACTGGCTGATCTGGTTTTCTCCCCACCTTTGGGCATCGGCTGCATCATAGGCTTCCGGCAGGTTCCAGACCGCCTGGTGGACCCCGTAGCGGTTCTGGCTGTCTTTGTCTTCCACAATGCAGAGCCACTGTTCTCCTTGGTCGTCCACACTGCCGCCCTTGATCCGGGCCCAGTTCACCAGTTTGGACACATCCCAGGAAGGGGTATAGGAGGTGATGTGTTTTCCCACGGTCAGCCGGGCTTGTTCGTTGACAGAAGTCTCTCTACGGCGAAAATACAGGCACCGGTATTCGTCCACCCCGTACACGTAGTCCACCGCAAAGTCGGCCAAGGTATTCAGGGCTTCTTTCACCGTCACCCCGTCAAAGACCAGTTTCGTAGGACTGTACCCCACGCTCTGGATTTTGCTGTCGTTGTAGACCACCTGGAGGGTCTGCCGCTCCACCTGCCTGGCGATGTCCCGGACGATGTCTCCCACATCTGTGTTCTCATAGGTCTTCCAGAGCATCACATTCTCCAGACGGTTGTAGAAGCCGTAGCCTTTGTATACGAACTTGGTGTCCGTTGTCCCCTCAATGGGCCGGCTGATAATGTATCCGCTGTACCAGGGCTTCCGGTCTCCATACAGGTGGATGTCGATGCGCTGCATGTAGTCCAGCTGAGCATTGTCGGGCTGCCGGTAAAAGGTCAGCTGGCACTGGCCGCAGCCGGTGCTGGTGATTTCAAAGGTCACTTCGTTCAGGGCATTGGCCTCGCTTCCCCCTCCGAAAATCGCTGTCCGGGTCCCGTCCTTTTTGTACGCGTAGACCACGAACTGGCCGGGATAGTACTCATGGACCTTGCCTCGATCGCTGCTGCCTTCTCCTTCACCAGTAGGTCCAGCAAAGATCCACCGGCCGAAGAGGCCCCGTCCAAAAATGAAATTCGTCATACAAACCACCTGTTGGTATACGTGATTTCCACTGTCCCGGCTCCCCCTGTGTAGAGAAACAGATTGGCTCCCGGCTTGGCGTGGAGGAATGTCCCGGTAAAGGCGTTGATGCTGTTGTCCTTATCTCGCCAGACAGTTCCTTCCCTGCCATTTACGATGGAAGTCTTGGGGGCCACCAGAAGGGCATCGGTGAGGGTGAATTTTTCTTTGGCCTCCTGGTGCCAGACGGTGAGATTTGTCATCCGGTCCAGGGGGATAAAGCGAAAGGTAAGCGGCGTATCCACGCTCCCCAGGTTGTGGAGGACCATTTCCGCCTGCACCGTAGCCTGGGGAAAGGTGAACACCACCCGGGATTCCTGGGCTTCATACCGGAAAGGGTCGGCCAGGAGAAGAGACACGGTGATGTTGCTTCTTCTCTGCTTGAACCCGTTCTCGAACTTGTGCTTGATTTTCGACAGGCAGGCCACGTGGTAAACCCGGTCCGGCCGGCCTGCCATCAGGGAATAGTCCGTCTGGCCAAAGAAGGTATAGGCTTCGTTCAGCACTTCATCATGGTCTTCTTCCGTAGTGCCATCCATGGAAAACTCCACCTGGAGGGTCCGGCCGTCAATCTTCCCATCCCCTACGGCATCACTGCCATGGGCAAAGGCCCGGGACTGGAGCTTATTCCGGAAGGTGTAGCTGCCGCTGTCCATCAGACTCCAGTGGACCGGGATCTTGTATTCCACCCCATCTTTGGTGATGGTGAAATTCTGTTCATTTTCTTTCCGTTCCGGGAATTGCATGTTACGCACCTCTCAATCCAGCCAGGACAGCATCGGTAAACCCATCCATCAGATCATCCAGATCCGCAGCGTTGTTGATGTCCCCGTAGTTGTTGAAGGTTGTTGCAACTTCCCGGTTATCCGTAGATTCACTGGAATTCGTAATGCCTTCAGCAATGCTGTCGAACACGGCCCGGTTCAGAGGCAGGGCCACTTCATCCCCGGCATCCCCCAGAACGCCAACAAGGGGTCTTGTGAAATATCCGCCTTTGGCATAATGGGGTGTCTTGTTTCCTGCACCGGCTGTCCCTGCTGCACTGTTGGTAGCAGCTGCCACCATCCCGATGCCCACTGCTGCAGAAGTCCCTCCGGCCAAAAGGCCCGTAGCCACAGGCCCTGCAGACGGGTCGATGACCAGTTTCAGCCAGGCCGCGGGAGCCAGAGCTCCGGCGGCTGCCGTTCCCTGGGCGGCCGTCTTGGCGGCACTGGCCGCGTTGAGTTTATCCCCGAAGAGAGCCGTCACCAGCATCCCAGAGAGCATCTGGGAGAAATAGCTGGCGATGGTTTTCAGCATGGCCTTCCCCAAATCCAGGAAAGCCTCCTTAGCGTTCTTGGCCCCGGTAAGGATATCCGTGAAAGCGGTCTCCAGGCCGCTCAAGGTGGTGGAAGCCATGTCCGCAATGAGTTCCAGAGTTCCCATGTGGGCATTCATATAGGCTTCCTGGTAGGTATCCATCAGGGACTTTTCCGCATCGATGTTGCTCTGCCGAAGAGCCATTTCTGCGGTAAGGGTTTCCTGCAGCATGGCCAGGGAGTTCTGGTTGTAGGCTTCATCCAGGGCCGCCTGGATGTCTTTCCCCTGGGCAAAGTAGGCATTCCGCTCTTCCATGTAGCTTTTGTAGGCTGCTGCCTTTTCCAGGTTGGCCTGTTTTTCAAAGGCGATTTCGTTGGCACTGGTCTGTTCGTAGGCAATGCCTTTTTCCTTCAAAGCGTTCAGGAACACAGTCTTTTCACTGGCCGTCAGGGAAATGAAGTCTTGGGACAGCTTGGCGTACTTGTCATCAATGGAAGCCACCGCTTTTTCCATGTCGGACTGCATCTTCATGACTTCCTGTTCCTGTTTGGAACCATAGAGAGTAAGTTTCGCCGTCACCGCATCGAAGGACAGGTCCCGGGCCTTGTTCATCAGCTCTCGTGCCTTGGCCTGTTCCTCAGAAAGGGCATCCAGACGCTTCTGGGCATACAGCTCTGCCAGACGGGTCTTATCCCGTTCATAGTTTTCGTTGGCGGATCTGGATTTTTCCAGTTCGTCCGTTTCTTCCTTATACCACCGGTCCACCAGGGCGCTTTTGGTATGGAAGGTCCGGAACCATTCTTCTTCGATGCTCTTGCTGGTCTGGGCCGCGGTACTGGCCAGCTGGTCCGTACCTCCGGAGCTTCTGCCTCCGCCACCGCCAGAACCACCACCGCCTCCGCCTCCTCCGGAAAGAACAGGGATATCTCCTCCTCCGCCCCGAAGGTTGCTGAAGTCCGGCAGCTTGAATTCCCGTTTGGCGGTTGCACTGCCGCCCCCGCCGCCATCTCCGCCGCCTTCCCCGCCCATGGAACCCAGGGCATTATTGGTTTCCAGGATTTTCTGGATTAAGCTGGAGAGCCAGCTGATGGCTTCGCTGACAAAGTTGGCAAGGGTGGAAAGACCGCTGGAAGCCCAGGAGGGAAGGATGCTGTCAGCCATGTCGGACAGGATGCTTCCCACTTCATCGATGCAGGACCCGATGCCCTCCACCAGATACGTGAAAGCGTTCAGGATCCAGGTGACACATTCGCTGAGGACACTGATGAAGTTCAGCACTCCGTTCACCACGGCCCCGATAATCTGCAGAGAGGCATAGAAGGCGGCTCCCATCACCGCAGCCACCAGGGTGAACACCGGTTCCAGGGCCTGAAGATTGGCGATAATGGACTGGGCCGCCGCGCTCATCATTGCCTGAATGGCATCCACAGCCCGGGTGACCGTTTCCATCCGAATCCCCATGGCCCCCAGCACATCTTCCACGGTCATCCCGCTTTTCCAGATGGCATAGAGAGCCGTGGCCACCGCTGCTGCCGCCGCAATAAAAGGAGCTGCAGCAGCAACTGCCGCCACAAATGGAGCGGCCATTAGGATCACTTTCGTAACAAAGAGTCCGATGGCCGGAATGGCAAGGCCGGTGAGGGTGGAAACAATCAGCAGGATACCCGCCTGGAACTCAGGGGGAATGGCCGTCAGGAGAGCTTCCGTAAGTCCAGAAGACTGGACTGTGGCCGCAAAGTTCGTCAGCATATCCCCCAGCGTCTGGAAGATTCCCGTAAGGTTCAGGGCTTCTGCAATCTGGAGGCCTACCTGGGCGGCAGACTGTTCTAAGCCGTCCATGAGGGTGGACCAGGTGCCGCTGATGGTCTCACTCTGCTGATCCATCATGCCCCCGAAGGACTGTTCCATTCCGCTCACAAGAGCCGTGATGCCGGTTGCCGCATCAATAGCTCCCTTGGAGACCATGCTCATGGCTTCCGGCACGGACACCCCGATCTGGTCTGCCAGCATCTTCCAGGCCGGGATCCCTGTTTCGGTAAGCTGCATCATTTCACCAGCCTGGACCTTGGACTTGGCCGCCATCTGGCCCAGGGCCAGGGTGATCCGGTTGATGCCTTCCGCCCCGAGACCAACGCCAGCTGCCGCATCCCCTACCGCTGTCAAGGTGGGGATGACCTGTTCCGCAGAAAAGCCGAAAGCGATGAACTTCTGGGCGGCTTGGGATACCTGACTGAATTCAAAAGGGGTCTTAGCCGCAAAGTCCTGCATCTTCCCCAGGAAGTCCTGTGCTTTTTCCGCACTGCCCAGCATATTGGTGAAAGCGGTCTTGGTGCTCTGGAAACTGGCCCCGGCTTTCACCGATGCCATCCCCAGAGCAGCCAGGCCAGCCCCGATGCCTCCTAAGACAGCCAGGGATTTCTTGGACACGTCAAGAGCTTCGCTCCCAAAAGCAGACTTGATCTGCCGTTTTGTGGCATTGAGTTCTTTCCGGAGGTCGGAGGTATCCGCCCCGATCTTTACCAGAAGGTCAGCGATGGTCGCCATGTCCCTCATCTCCTTTCCGTCTGAATTCCTCGAAGAAGGCATCCCGCTCGGCTGCGATTTGGCTGCTGGTTTTCTTCGGCAGGAAGGGCTTCATCAGCTTCTCCGTCCTTACCGGTTTCCGGGTGTGGACGCTCATGAGGCAGGCCACCCAATAGGCGGTCTCCCATTTCTTCCGTTCCTCTGCCCTGAACCGGTACTCGGCCATCCGGTCCAGTTCCAGGGGAGTCAGAGCATAGAACTGGGCGGGCAGAAGGTGCAGCAGCCCATAGGCCACTTCTTCTGCCCATCGCAGCCAGTCATTGAAAGACGGGACTTCTTCCTGTCCCGCTGTCAGTTTTTTGGCTTAGTTTTCCCTTTCCCCGATTCTTTCCCAGGATCTTCTTCCGGGAAAATAGCATAATACACATCTTTCCCCAGGATGCCGGACCCGGCAATGGCCTTCACCACCGGCTGGACAAATTCTTCCATCTCGTGACCTTCGTCGATCAGTTCCTGCATTTTGGTAGCGTACCACTGAGGGTTCTTGATGCCGTGCTGCCGGAGGCCGATGGAAAGAAGGGCCGTCAGGATCCCCAGGTTCAGTTCCTGGTTCCGGATAATGTCCCCGGCGCTTTTGCCAGTGATGTTTTCCACCTGGATCAGCCGGCCGATATCGAAATACAGATACTGGCCGGGACCGAATACTTCAAAGTCGATTTTCTTCATGGAATGTTATTCCTCCTCTCAGCCGCCAGTGATGGAAGTACCATCCGCACTTTTCAGATCGCTTAAGGGGCCGTCCCCGGAAATAGTCCCAGACAGGGTGGCCACGTCATCATGTGGAGTGGACAGGCTGCATTCCGTTACGGAGCCCCAGCCGGTCACATAGCTTTTGTCCGGGTACTCGAATTTGATGTGGACCTGCTTCCCTGCAAGGAAAGAGGCTTCCAGGAATTTGGCTCCTTTGTCTCCGGCCAGATACACAGATTCCAGATCCAGGGACCAGTTCCGCAGGCCGGGGATGGTGGATTTCCACCCGTTGGATGTTTTGCTACTGGCGTCGATTTCATCTGCCTGCCGGCTCAGATCCCCACTCCTCTGGCCCCCAAGAAGCAGCCAGGTGGGATTGGTGTCGGATTCTCCCGCGTTCAGATAAATAAGGTAATCCTTGCCGGCAGTGGCCGTGTTAGAGGCTTCGCTCCGGCTGGGAAAAGTGGTAGTTGCCATATTATTCCTCCTTATGGATGTTTTGGATGAGGACTTCCAGGGTGATCACCCCGCTGTAGCCGGTCTCATCCTCCGGGTAGGTTTCGTAGAAATCCACCCCCTGGGCGGAGACATAGAACTCTTCAGCAGCGAGATCCAGTTGTTCTATGCCAAACAGGTTGATCAGTTTTTCCGCCAGGGTGTTGATTTCGTACCGGCCCTTGTAGCTGCTGTAAATGTGGATGTGGACCGAAAGATGGGTCATGTCATCGGTCTTGGTGGATTTGTCCTGGACCGTCATGGTCCCCAGGGTAATAAACGGCAGCACCGCTTCCTGGGGCACATAGTCATAGACGGCCAGTCCCGTATGGTTTTTGAGAAAGGCCACCAGGGCCTTGTGTACGGCGTTATTGGGTAATCTCTTCATGGTTCCTGGATCGCTTTCTTTACATCCCGGATCAGCTGAGGTTCCACATAGTCATAAGCCGGCTTGAAGAAGGGCTTTCCCGCCTGGGCCGGGATCCGGGACCGTTTGGTAAAGACGGGCCCGCCCCGGAAAAACCGGAGGGCCTTTTTCTTCCTGGGCTTCACCGTATGGGCCCGGCTGCCGAATTCCACCAGATGGGCATAGGGCACGTTGCTGTATACCTGACCTTCCAGTTTCACCGTAGAAAACCGGGTCTTAATGGATTTCTTCAGTTTCCCCGACCGGACCGGGACCCGTTGCCGAGCTTCCCGGGCTACCGCATTTGTGCCGTTTTTCAGAGCGGCTTCCACCCGGAGGCGGGCTTTCCCGTCCCAGGCAGCAATCTGCCGGACAGCCTTGCTCAGTTCCCCTTCCGGGACTTTTACCGTAAAGAAAGGCACTTCCTACACCCCCTGTTCATACCGGTGGATGATCAGCGTGGTGCTGTCCCGGTAGGTATTGTCCACCGTTTCGATTTCATAGAGTTCTTCCAAAAGCCGAAGCCGCCAACCTTTCCGGATATCCTTTCTTGGCCGAATCTTCAGCCGCAGCTGCTCCCGGTTCATGGGCGTCCCCTGGGCCTCCTGCTCGGCGTAGTTGGTCTGGATCACCTGGGCCCAGATCTGTCCCATTTCTTCGTAGTCTGTATGAAAACCTCCGTATCCATCTTCGGAAGGGATAGGTCTAAGAAGGGTGATCCGTTTGTCCATCTTTCCGATTTTCATCAGAAGGCTTCCTTTCTTTCTCCAAACAAAAGGGAGCGCAGGGTGAGAAGCAGATTGTGGTAATCCGCATCTTCCCTGTGCTCGTAGAGATAGGACACGGAAAAAAGGACAGCCATTTTGAAGGCCGCTGTTTCTTCTGGTTCTTCCTTTCGAAGGGTATCCAGGCAGAGCCGCTCAGAAGAGGCGATGAGACGGGTAATCAGCTCGTCTTCTTCACTTCCGTCTACCCTTAGATAGGCTTTGACTTCTTCCAGTGTCACCAATCCCATCACCTCCTTTTATTCACCGATCAGCCCGCCTGGACCTGCAGTACTTTTACGGTTTCCGGCAGGATCAGGCGGCCATCCACCCGTTCACTGGCCAGGAACCCGATCTGTCCGTTGGCGGCATAGAGTTCGCTGAGCCGCTTGAACTTACGGCCCTGACGGTCGGCAATCCAGTAATAGGAATAGTCCCCCAGGGCAATGACCTTGTTCCCCGCAGCCAGTTCCGGCACAAAGCTGGAGGTGCGGTACGGCAGGCTGAGGATCCGGTCCGGCTGGCCCACCTGGACGGAAGGCTGCCAGATATAGTTACCGTTGTTGTCCTTCAGTTTCCGGATGGCCTTCACCGTGGAATCGTTGAGGATCCAGGAGGCATTTCTCCGGTAGGGAGTCCGGAGGCTGTGGTACAGGTCCATCATGTCATCGAAGGTGATGGCGGTCTTTCCGGCGGTCACCCCTACCTCTGCTCCCTGGAATACACCCAGGGGCTTATGCTTCCCATCGCCCACCAGGAAGGCTTCTTCTTCCTTGGTCCCGATGCGTCTAGCAAATTCCTGGGTAATGTAGCTTTCCAGGTCGAAAACGCTGTCGTTCATCAGTTCTTCGGACACCCGGATGGCGGTTCCCAGCTTATGGGCTCCCAGGTTCACCTGGCTGAAGGTGTCATCGCTTTCCGGATAGGCGCTGCCTTCTTCCATCCAGGCCGCTTCCCCGTGGCTTGCCACTACAGGGATGGTATGGTCCCCGGAAGAAGTGCGGATGGTGTGGGCCAGGCTGCGGAAGAAGTTTTCTTCCTGGAGGGCCGCCACCAGGGTGCGTTCGTATTCATCCGGGACCAGGTACCCGCCTTCCGGATCGGAGCCGATGGTCAGGGTATCTTTGATTTCCTGAATGTTGCCTTTACCCCGGAAGGCTTGCCAGAAGGCTTTGGTATAGGCATCACTAGCCCGGCCGGTTTTGGGGTCCATTTTCCGGTTGCCGGCACCGGGGTTACCTTTCAGAGCCGTATCAATGGTCTTGTTCAATTCATCATCGATATTCCTCTGGCGCTCCAGCCGTTCGATTTCTTTCCCCAGGGCTACCACTTTCTCTTCCATCCGGTCATAGACGGCACTGTCTTCTGCGGACACCATGCCGTCCTTGTCCCGGTGGGATTCCAGGAAAGCCTTGGCCATTTCCCAGGTGTTGGCTCGTTCTTCTCTCAGTTTCAGGATCTGATTCATGGATATTCCTCCTTAATGCACAAGAAGGCCCAGCCGCTTCATGAGTTTGTCCGCGGGGACCTTGTTGGTTACAGGTTCTTTTGTTTTCTTTATAGACAGCTTAGTCAGCAGGGAATTGGTCACTGCTGCCCGACTGAACAGCATGGCACCTACATCCGGATTTTTCTCCACATCCTCCTGGGTATAGAGAATGGAATCTGCAAATCCCAGTTCTACCGCTTTCTTAGCGTTGAACCAGGTTTCCGCATCCATCAGCTTGGAAATCTTGTTCCGGGAAAGGCTGGTCTTGATTTCATAGGCGTTCACGATGCTTTCTTTCACTTCCGCCAGCATATCGATGGCTTTCTGCATTTCCTTACTGTCTCCGATGGCCACCGTGATGGGATTGTGGATCATCATCATGGCCACGGGAGACATTTCTACCTGGCTCCCGGCCATGGCAATGACACTGGCTGCAGAGGCTGCCAGCCCGTCAATCTTTACAGTAACCCGTCCTGGATAGTCCATCAGCATGTTGTAGATCTGGGCCGCCGCAAACACATCGCCTCCAGGAGAATTGATCCACAGGGTAATGTCCCCGCTGCCGGCCATCAGTTCGTCTTTGAACATTCTGGGCGTCACTTCGTCTCCAAACCAGGTTTCATCGGAGATTTCCCCGGTAAGGTACAGAGTACGGGTTGCTTCTCCTTCGTTTTTCACCCAATTCCAAAATTTACGTTTCATGGGATTCCTCCTTATTGCCAGAGCCTGCAAACAGGCCGGCATCCTTTAATTTCGTCATATTTCCGTTGATCAGGTACAGGTCCCCGCCTTCTTCTTCCGGAATCCGGTTCATATTCTCCAGTTCCCGGATATCGTTGGCGGATAGCCAGCCATTCTGGCGGCCTACGGCATAGCCGTTCATCCGGCTTTCGTAGTCCCCCCGGAGGAGCCCGTCCACATTGAAGTGGATTTCATACCGGGTTCTCTCTTCCGGTGTCAGGAGCGCTTGGCTCATGGCCTGCTCCCACCGGGCCACCCAGGGCCCCAGGGTGTATTTCACAAATTCCAGGGACTGCTGTTCGATATTGGAGAAGGTGGATTTTTCCAGGTCCCCGATCATATGAGGCGGCACCCGGAAGATCCGGGCGATCTCATCAATCTGGAATTTCCTCGTCTCCAGGAACTGTGCCTGGTCCGGAGAGATTCCGATGGGAGAATACTTCATGCCTTCTTCCAAGACGGCCACCTTACCAGCGTTACTGCTTCCCCCGAACTGGGACTGCCAGGCTTCCCGGACTCTCTGGGGGTCCTTGATGGTCCCCGGATGCTCCAGGACGCCGCTGGGAGAAGCCCCGTTGGCGAAAAACTTCGCCCCGAACTCCTCGCAGGCGATGGCCATGCCGATGGCGTTCTTGGCCATGGCGATGGGAGAATAACCCACCAGACCGTCAAACCCCAGACCGGGAATGTGCATCACATTCTCCTTCCGGAGCCGGACCGTACCATATTCTTTAATTTTGGGATTTTCGTCGGTGGCTTTGGAGTATAGATAGTAAATCTCCCCATCCCCGTCCCGGCACACTTCCATCCGGTCCGGCATCAGGGGATACAGGGCTACCACCTGCCCCCGGCCATTCCGGATGATCTGGGCGAAGGCATTGCCCCATAGGAGAAGGTGGGTCATAAGGGTTTCCCGGAACACAAAACTGGTCATTTCCGGATTAGGAGCATCATGAAGAAGTCCAGCAAGGGGATGTTCGAAGTCCCGGGTTTTCCCATTTCCCTCCCGATTGTACCGGAAAAGATGAAGAGGCAAGCCGGCAATGGATTCCGAAAGGACCCGGACGCAGGCATAGACCGCCGTCATCTGCATGGCGGACCGCTCATTGACGGCCTTCCCGGAAGAAGAGCCTCCAAAGAAAAACCAGTGCCCGCCGCCCAGCAGACTGTTCCTGGGTTTGTCCCTGGATTTGAAGAGTTTGGAAAATAGATTCATAGGAATTCCTTTCTATACAAAAAGCAGTCCTCGGGAATCGTAGACACTTTCGTGGGCGTTGTTCCCACACCGGATGGCCCGGTCCAGGCCCATGATGGTGGCAATGGCCCCGTCGATTTTCTCCGTGGACTTTTCCTTGTCCGCCTTGATGTTTCCGGCAGGATCTCTCCGGATGTAGATGTTATCCATCATCCATCGAAGGACTGGATGCCCTCCATGAGCAATTCGCTGCTCCAGCGTGAGCTTCATAAGCTCCTTGGTAGGAGGGCTCATGTCCTTGAATCCCTGTCCGAAGGGAACCACCGTAAAGCCCATCCCTTCCAGGTTCTGGACCATCTGTACGGCACCCCATCGGTCAAAGGCGATTTCCTGGATATTGAACCGTTCCCCCAGTTTCTCGATGAACTTTTCAATATACCCGTAGTGGATGACATTTCCTTCAGTGGTTTGGATGAATCCCTGTTGGGCCCAGATGTCGTACATCACATGGTCCCGCTTTACCCGCAGGGGCAGGGTCTCTTCCGGCAGCCAGAAGTAGGGCAGGATGCAGTACTTGTCCTGGTCGTCCAAAGGAGGGAACACCAGCACGAAGGCGGTAATGTCTGTGGTGCTGGAAAGGTCCAGGCCGCCGTAGCAGATCCGCCCTTCCAGATCCTCCTCCCGTACCGGGAAAGCACAGGCATCCCATTTGTCCATAGGCATCCACCGAACAGACTGCTTCACCCATTGGTTTAGCCGAAGCTGACGGAACACATTCTCTTCGCTGGGTGTCTCTTTGGCCGATTCACAGGCTGCTTTCACTTTGTCGATTCCCACGGTAATCCCAAGAGAAGGATTGGCCTTCTTCCACACTTTCGGGTCGGTCCAGTCATCCTGTTCCGCCGCCCCATAGATGACAGGGTAAAATGTGGGGTCATGTTTCCGCCCTTCCAGGATGTCCATGGCCTTCTGGTGGACTTCGTAGCAGATGCTGTGGGTATCCGTCCCGGCTGTGGTAATAAGAAAGTACAGAGGCTGCATCCGGGCATCCCCGGAGCCTTTGGTCATCACATCGAACAGTTCCCGGTTGGGCTGGGTGTGGAGCTCATCAAAGACCACTCCGTGGATATTGAAGCCATGCTTGGAGTAGGCTTCTGCCGAAAGGACCTGATAGAAACTGTTGGTGGGCCGGAATACCATCCGTTTCTGGGAGGCCAGGATCTTGACCCGCTTGTTGAGGGCCGGACACATCCGGACCATATCCGCCGCCACTTCAAAGACGATGGAAGCCTGCTGCCGGTCTGCCGCACAGCCATAGACTTCCGCCCCTTCTTCCCCGTCCCCGCAGCAAAGCAGGAGCGCCACCGCAGCCGCCAGCTCACTTTTTCCTTGCTTCTTAGGGATCTCGATGTAGGCCGTATTGAACTGTCGGTACCCGTTGGGTTTTACCGTCCCGAACAGGTCCCGAATGATCTGTTCTTGCCAGTCGATCAGTTCAAAGGGATGGCCCGCCCAAGTTCCCTTGGTGTGACACAGGCTCTCGATAAAGGCCACTGCATAATCTGCCAGATCCTTATTGTAGGTGGACGTTTTAGCTTTGAACTTGGTGGGCTTGTACTTTTTGAGTTTTCGCATATGTCTGATTTTCCACTTCCTTTACAATTAGATTCAGTCATACACGACTTGTGGTCCGCATAGCTGCATAAATTACTGATTTACAAACGCTCTTTTTCCTCGGTAAAATATAGGTATACTAGCTAATCTCAAAAAAAGGATATGAGTGTGTATGGGAAAAATACATATTAATAAAAATACGGTGCAAGAAACATTAATTATCCCCCTCTATGCCAGAAAATTAGGCAATGAGTTCTTTCCTCACATCCTCCAAGACCCTTATGTCGATAAAATAACCTCTCAACTGGATTATGATTTTTCCATACTTGATAAAAAGAAATATTCTTTTGCTTGGAAGTTTGGCTCCTTGGAAGGTATTCTCCGTAGCAAAGATATTCTTTGCGAAATGCAGGAATATTTATCTTGCCATCCAGATGCGTCTATCGTAAATATGGGATGCGGGCTTGATCAAACACCACTCCTTAAAGATAATGGGAAGATGAAGTTGTACAATATTGATAGAGATGATGTTATTGCCATACGAAACGGCATCCTTCCGCGTAATGATAGAGAAGTCAATATTGCCGCCGATTTAAACAGTGATAATTGGATTGAACGTCTTGATGCATCCCGTGGAATTTTTCTATTTGCTATCGGAGTGTTTATGTACTTCAAAGAAGAAGATGTTCGTCGCATTATCTTAAAAGTAAAGGATGCCTTTCCTCATGGTTGCTTGGTTTTTGACACCGTTGGCAAACTTGCCATAAAAATATTGATGAAGAAGACACTTAAACAAATGGGAATATACGGAATAAATGGTATGTTCTACTGCAACAACCCACTCAAGGATTTAACATGGGATAAGGATAGCAATGTATCCGTCCGAAAATATCTGACAGGCTATGTTGATCTGAAGCAAGAGGGCGTTCCGCCACATTTAAGAGGTATGGCCTACCTTTTCGACTGGTTATTCAGAATGAATATCTGCAAAATGGTCTGGTAACCAATTTTTTCAAGACAAAATAACGCCTCGTTCATCATAGACGCATATCGGCCCATTGCTTTCGCGGTGTTCCATCGTAATGATGGTTAGCCGGGTTCCGTCTTTTTGAGAATTTCTACTTTTGGTTCTTAAATCTTTTAAACTTGTATTTTTTTGAAATTCCTCATTGGCGTTCCCCATCTTTTTCATAAATTAGGCAGAAGAGAAGGAGCCCACGGGGCTCCTTCTCTTGATTTTCCCTGCTCTTCAAAGGCTGAAGAGGAAGGCGGGAATTCTTTCGTATTCGTTGCTCATGAATTTCTGGCCGGATCCGTAGATTTCGGTCATCCCTTTCAGGCCGCAGCCCAGCTGGGTGAATTCCCAGGCAACCTGGATGGCGCTGGACCAGGTGGAGGAAAAGGTGAATTCTTTCACCCCGAATTCCCGGAACACCTGAAGGATCTTTTTCGGTTCCCGATAGGCTCCGGAAAGGTCCAGGAGGCTGTTGCCGTGCTTTTTCATGTCGCTGTAAAGCCGCATCATGTTCCCGAAGTCTTCCCCTTCTGCCTGGACTTCCTTCACCAGTTCTTGGTAGGCATCCCGGCAGGCCTGCATGGTCTGGGCATCCCCGGCCTTTTCTGCTGCATCGAACTTCTTTTCCAGTTCCTCGCTGCGCCCGTAGAATCTTTCGATCATGTCCATCTTTGTCATTTTGTTTTCCTCCTTATGGTTGTGTGCTTTGCCTTTTGGCATGTACATATATCACTCTAAAGGCAGATAAAAGCAAACAAATTCTGTGTATTTATGCATTTTTCTGGAATAGGGGCCTTTGATTGGCCCCTGTTCTTCCCCTGTTTTACCGGAACTCGACGGTCAGCATTCCGTTTCCCATCCACCAGGTGTTTTCTTCATTCGGGTCTTCCAAAAAGGCTTCCTTGGCCTCCCGGATCATTTTGTTCACATCGGCCTCGCCGTACATTTCACAGGCTGCTTTCTTACTGATTTTCTTGGAGTCCAGAGTAATGATTGTTCTCATCATGATTTCCTCGCTTTCATGTGCTTTTTCCTTTTAGGGGCTGTCCCCTTTGGCATGTCTATTAATCACTCTAAAGGCACATAATAGCAAGCAAAATCTGTGTATTTATGCAAGTATACAAGAGAGAGAAACAGGGCCTTCGGGGCCCCGTTCCCTACCTATAGCTACCTTCTTCAAGCGGCGTTTTTCCAGGCAGCGTTTCCAGTAAGATGTTTCAGCAGGTGCAGCCGGCAGGTCTTGAATTCGTCTCCAATGAGTCCAAGCCGGAGCATCCAGCACCGGAAGGCATATTTTTCGTTGTCCGTCTCCGTCTTTTTGGCCGAGGCTTTCTTTTGGGTCAGGGCCTGATGGGCTAACGCTAGGCAAAATTGGATGTATGCCTTGATTTCCCCAGCGTGGAGGGTACCGTTGAAAAGCCGGAACTCTACTGTCCCTTTGGTGAAAGTGGCGTGGAGATTAAGTCCGTGGTACCGGCTGCAATTGTAATGTTCATTCCGTCCGAAGGGAGCCTGGATGTACCAGATATCGGCAAATTCTGCCATAGTCTGAGGCTGCTTTTTGTTCAGTTTGGCAAGAAAAGTACCATCTGTCTTCTGGCAATATCTGCCTTCCCGGATCGGATCGATCTGGAGAGCATGGTAAATCATGTCTTCCTTACTGGCCATCAGATTCACCAGGTTCCGCAGGGTTTTCGGAGTGAACTGCTCGGCTCCCACATGGATGTGGATCCCGCAGGAGCTATTTACCAGGGCTCCTGCTTTTCTCAGAGTCCGTACCAGTTCCTGCAGCTTCGGGATGTCATCGTAGGAAAGGATGGGGCTAACCACTTCTGTGCGATACTCATTGGTGGCTCCTTCGATCTGGCCGTCCACCTTTCTCTGCGCCCAAATGCTGGAATCGCTCATGGCTTTCCAGGTTCTACCCTTGGCATCGCTGGCAGTGTAGGTGTCGTAGGCACCGCCTTTATGGGTACCTCGTCCCATCCCGAAAAAGGCGCCCATAAGATTGGCGGCTTGTGCTCTCGTAATCCCCGTCATTTCCATTTCAATCCCGAAGTGCAGTGTTTTCATAATTCTCGTCATCCTTTCGCTAGGTTTGTGTGTTCTTTGGCATGTGTATTAATCACTCTAAACGCACATAATAGCAAGGGATTTCGAGAATAATTATTAATTATTTCGTGTCTTTATTCAGTTTTTGCACTTCATCCACCCCGTGGATCACATTGAGGTGGGATCCGTTGTCCCAATCCACCAGGAGGGACCCCATATCATCCACCCCGGTTACCGTCCCTTTTGTCCCCAAAGGCGGAGCTTGGGAATCATCCATCCGCACAAGGATAACCCTAGTCCCGGAAGGATATTCTCTTCGTAGAAATTCCAGCATTTCTTTATTGGGAAACCGCATCTTTTTTCCCTCCATCCCGATAGGCCGCGGAACCGCTGAGTTTTTCCAGCAGGATCTTCCGGCAGTCTTTGTACTTCGCTCCTATAAAGCCCAGCCGCAGGAGAAAACACCGGAAGGCGTATTTCTCATTGGGGACTTCATGTTCATTGGCGGTGATCCGTTTGGACTTCTTGGCCATTTGGCAAAGAGCTGCCACCAACTTGGAATAAGCCTGGGCCTTAGTGCTGTCAGCTTCATGGAACCAGGGGAAGGAAATCTTGCCATCTTCCCTTTGGATGGTCAGATCATCCGTACCCAAGGCCTTCTTGAAAAGTCCGGCCTTGGAGGCCACCAGGTTCTGGAGCTTAGCAAAGTCTTCTTCCATCAAATCATCTGGAAGGGAAATGGTGAGGGTATCGACACCCTCCGTTTTAGGAGTTTCTTCCGGTTGCACCCCTTCTTCCAGGATGGGGACTCTGTTTTCCGGGCGGAATCCTTTGGCTGCCAGGTCCTGAACAACCTGTTGGAAAAGTGCTGCGTCTTCACATTCCACCGTACCCGTCTCCCCAACCATAATGCTGCCGATTTGATAGGCCTTGGTGGGAAGAAACAGGTATTTCGCACTTTCTCCTGTAATTTGGCTGATAGCATCCGCCAATTCCTTCCGTGCTGCACCTTGTTTGTTATATTCTGCCTTCATTATATGTACCTCCTTAAGGTATTTTGGTACTGTTATTCATCACTCTAAAGGCGAATAATAGCAAGCAAAATGTAGCCTTTCGAGCTTTTATTTTTCTGTTCCCGCCACTTCCTGGTAGGTATATTGTTTCCCGTCCCGGAGGACCGTTACCGTCTCGTTCTCGTGGGAAGTCAGGTATCTTTTCACAGCCACATCTACAAACTTGGGCTCTAGTTCCACCCCGTAGCAAATCCGACCCAGCTGGTCGCAAGCCATGAGCGTAGAAGCAGACCCTAGGAACCCATCCAATACCACCCCATTGATCTGGCTGCTCAGCTTGATCAGATAGGCCAGCATAGGCACGGGTTTACTGGAAGGGTGGCCAAAGCCATCCTCTTTACTATTCTTGATTCCATCAAACTCGAATACCGCTTTCTGTTTCTGATCTCCATACCAGTTGTGTTTCCCGTCTTTCCGCCACCCGAAGATGATAGGTTCCATATTGAACTTCCAATCGGTACGCATGAACGGGGCTTTGGGCTTCTTCCAAATCAGCCCTGCCCCCACTTTAAATCCAGAATCTTCAAAGGCATCGTAAAAGACCCGAGCCTTCATGGTGGCATAGAAAACATAGATGGAGGCATCGGGAGCCATGACATCATGAAAACAGGAGAAGGCTTTCTTCAGGAATTCATATCCTTCCTGTTCGTTCAGGTCATCGTTTTTGATTTTCCCGGAGGTGCTCCGAAGATTCACTAGGTACGGGGGATCCGTCAGGACCAGGTTCGGTTTGGTATCTCCCAGTAATTTCTGGTAGGTCTCGGGCTTGGTGGAATCTCCACACAGGACCCGGTGCTTTCCCAACTGCCAAATGTCTCCCGCTTTCGAGAATACCGGCTTCTGAAGTTCTTCTTCCACGTTGAAGTCGTCTTCTTTGGCTTCTGTTTCTTCATCAAAGATGTGAGCAATTTCATTTTCATCGAAGCCGGTGAGACTGACATCGAAATCCACTCCCTGGAGGGATTCGATTTCCACCCGTAGCATCTCTTCGTCCCATCCCGCATCTAGGGCCATCCGGTTATCGGCCAGGATGTAGGCTTTCTTCTGGGCCTCAGTGAGATAATCCACCAGGACGCAGGGGACTTCTTTGATTCCTTCTTCCCGGGCTGCCATCACCCGACCGTGGCCGGCAATGATGTTTTTGTCCCTGTCGATGATGACAGGATTTATGAACCCGAATTCCCGCAGGCTGGCCCGGAGCTTGTTGATCTGTTCCGGGGAATGGGTCCGGGCATTGTTTACATAGGGGATCAGCTCATCGATGGGAATGAGCTTCATCTCCTTGGTCGTTTTTTCCATACTTTCCTCCCTGTCATACCTTCCGCGACCGCAGCAGCCGCTCCATCACGTCATCCTGGGGCGTGTTGCCGGCAAACTCCACGGAGCAGTTTTCCTTCACCACCTGGTAGATCTGATACCAGATCTGGTTCACCTGCTTCATGTAGTTCTGGCCCATGGTCACGTATGGAGAAGCAATGGCCGCATTGGTGGTGGGGTGCTTGGCCAGAAAGCCATATTCCGAAATGGCATGTTCGCACTGGATCCACCGGGACACCGCCATGGCGTACTGGCTGATGAGCTGAGGGCTTACCAGTTTCTCGCAGTGCCGGGCTTTGAGCCACAGCCAGGTTTCCCGATAGATTTCTTCCGCCTCCAGCTTCCCGCCGTTCCGCTGCTTTTCCTTCATGTAGGCTTTGGGTTCCGGCATATCTTCTCCAGATAGATCCGCCCCTTCCGGCAGGTCCATCACCTTAAGCGGCCGCTTCCCCGGATTGTCCGGCAGTTTGTCCATCAGGGCCCTGGGTTTCCGCCCCTGGCCCACCCGCAATCCCCCTCGCATAGTTCCGTCTTTTGCTATTTTTCACACCCCCTTTTCACCGGGTCAATACCCTTTTTGAAAACGCGTTTTTTTCGCGCGTGACCCCTCGCCCGTTCTGGCTTTCCGGGCTCCCAGAGATTTATACGCCCCCTGGGTATACCTCTTTGTTTTAAATTTATCATTCTGAGAGTCTACTTTTTCTTGTGACTTTCTGATGCCACCGGTCTCCTCTTTGGGCATGGATTCTGGCGTGACAGGCTTTGCACAGGGCAATCAGGTTGTTCCAGTCATGAGTCCCGCCTTCTGCCAGAGGCTTCTTGTGGTGGACTTCTTCTGCCACCACGTACCGGCCATTCTTCAGGCACACTTCACAGAGAGGATGGCTGGCTACGTAGGCATCCCGGATCTTCTTCCAGGTCCTGCCGTACCGTTTTCTGGTACCGGGACTGCGTTCGTACTTTTCGTACCGCTTGGCGATGATCTTCTGATGCTTTTCGCAGTACCGTCCCTCCGTCAGGTTCGGGCAGCCTGGGTAGGAACAGGGTCGCTTGGGTTTTCTCGGCATAGCAACCACCTCCTTTCAGGCAACAAAAAAGCCCTGCAGATTTTCTCTGCAAGGCTTCTCTTTATTCCCTTTTCTCGTGAGTCTATCATACCATAAAGGCGCTGTTGAATTCTAGTGTATATCTACTGCATTTTCGTGCAATTCACTGCATTTTTCTTCCGCCTGTCTGAGGATTTCCTCCACGGCATCCATTCCTTCTCCGTGGACCGTGTAGACCCACCGGATCCCTTTGCCCATGCTCCGGGCAATGTCTTCCCAGGAGTCGAAGTGGATGTACCGGTCCCGGAGGACCAGGCGCTGGGCTTCATCTTCCACCTGGTCGATAACCTGACCGATTTCATACTTCAGGTCTACCAGCCTGTCGATCTCTCGGTTGATCTCCTGCTCCCGCTCCCAGATCTTTTCAATGGTCCGGACAAAAGGAGCTTCTGTGGGCCGGTTGGGGTTGTGGCTTTCTTCCAGCCCGGCTGCGGAGATCCCCATGCAGAGGTTCCGCAGTTCCGCCACTTCCCGCAGGTTGCTCTCTATCTTTTTATCCAGGTAAAATCCCTGTTGCAAATAATCCCTCGCATTCATATTTTCCCCTCCAAGTCTGCCTTCACTGCTTCGATCAGTGCCGCCTGAGAATTATCTTTTTTCTCCAATGCTTTCAGGATGCGCTCATCGATGGTCCCTTTGGCCACAATGTGCTGAACGATGACCGTCCGGCTCTCCTGCCCCTGCCGCCAGAGCCGGGCCACCGTCTGCTGGTAGAGTTCCAGGCTCCAGGTGAGCCCGAACCAGATCAGGATGGACCCACCCTGCTGCAGGTTCAGCCCGTGTCCGGCAGAAGCTGGGTGAATGAGAGCCACCGGAATCTTCCCGGCATTCCAGTCTGCAAAATCCTGGGAGGACTTCAGCTCCCTAGCTTCCATCCTCTGACAGATCCGTTCCTTGTCATGTCGGAACCAATAGGCCACTAGCACCGGCCGACCGTTGGCACTTTCCACCAGGTCTTCCAGGGCATCCAGCTTCCGGTCGTGGAGGCGGATGGTCTTCCCGTCATCGGTATAGATGGCTCCGTTTGCCATCTGGGCCAGCTTCAGGGTAAGGGCTGCGGCATTAGCGGCCGTCACTTCTCCTCCCGGAAGATCCATCACCAGGGACTTTTTGAAGTCATTATACCGCTTCCGCTCTTTCTCTGAAAGGTTCACTTCCGTCTGGACGCTCACAAGGTCCGGCATTTTGAGATAGTCCGTGGCCTTCATGGAGACGGTGATATCCGAGATCTTCTGGTAGATGGTCTCCTCTGCTCCCGGCAGGAGCTTGTAAGAAAAGACCACCATGCCGTTCCGCTTGTCCGGCTGGAAGTAGGTGTTCCGATACTGGCTGATGTACTTTCCCAACCGTTCTCCCATATCCAGGAGCCGGAATTCGGCCCACAGGTCCATGAGACCATTTCCGCTGGGAGTCCCCGTAAGGCCCACGATTCGTTTCACTTTGGGCCGCAGGACTTTCATAGCTTTGAATCGTTGGGCCTGGGGATTCTTGAAAGAAGAAAGTTCGTCCAGGACTACCATGTCAAAATCCAGCCGGCAGTTCCGGGAGAGCCACACCAGATTCTCCCGGTTCACGATGTAGATGTCCGCCGCTTTCTGGAGGGCCCGCCTCCGCTCCGTCACAGTGCCCACCACCACACTGCAGGTGAGATCCTTCAGATGGTCCCATTTCCGGATCTCCTCCGGCCATGTGTCCCGGGCCACTCGAAGGGGTGCCACCACAAGGACCCTTTGGACTTCAAAGGTGTCCTGCATCAGGTCCCGGATAGCGGTAAGGGTAGTCACCGTCTTGCCAAGGCCCATGTCCAAGAGAAGGGCCGTCACCGGATGGGTCTTGATGTATTCGATGGCATATTGCTGATACGCATGGGGGTTGAACTTCATGTGAGTTTCCCTCCTTTCGCTATTTTCTCCATCACCCCAGGGATGTCACTGGCACAGTCCAGGACGAACACCTGGAAGCCAAGGGCCCGCAGCATCTCATGCCGTTTCACCTGGAGGGGTCTGGGTTTCTTCCCCGGGACCTTCACTTCCACAAAGGCCATCTTCCCATCAGGCAGAAGGACCAGACGGTCCGGCATGCCGGCAAAGGATGGGGACACGAACTTCAGTGCCAGACCGCTGCTCTTTTTTACGGCGGCACTCAGGCGTTGTTCGATCTGCTTTTCACTGAAGAAGTCCATCCCGGATCTCCTTTGCCAGCGCCATCACTTCTTCATCAACGGCATTCATGGGTTTACCGCTTGTGGTTCCGTAAAACACAGCCAGGTAATCATTGCTGAGTTCCGGGTGGTCGTGGAACATATTATCTTCCGCCCGCGACCGGGTTTCATCAATCCTTTGCAGTGTCCGCATGAACTTATCCGAATCAGATGCCAAAAGCACATGGGAAATGTCAAGGGCAAGAAGTCCCGCCAGAGCTCTGAACAATTTCATTTCGGCCCCCACTTTTTTATAGAGTTCCATCGTCCGTTCACTTTTCTTCATCATGGTCATACCCTCCATTTCATTCCTAGATAATGTAGGTCATGTACCTCTCGAACTTAACTACTTATATAGGTATTTCTTTTTTCTTCCCTATAGGACTTAAGGATGAGAGGTACACGACTTGCATTTTTCCTTTTCTACATCAATATTTCCAGGGAGTGCAGGTCGTGGAACTCTCGAATTTAACTTCCTTATACAGGTTTATTTTTTAGCCCCCTATAGGACTTAGGGTTGAGAGTTGCACGACCTACATTTTTTTGGTTTACTCCAGGAAATCCTGTCCGGGTTTTAGTCTCAAGCCGTAGACAAGATTGCCCTTACTTGTCCTGTGACGGATGAATCCCGCCTTTTCCAGATTTCCGTAGAAGTCCGATGTACTTCTGACGTATTCCCCGCACTGGAGACAGATGATGCGGTACTGCTGGTACAGTTCTCCGGACTTCTCCGTGAATGACGGATCCACTTCACAGCAGTCTTCGATGAACTTCTTCAGCCAGTCATTCTCCTCCCGGTATTTTTCTACCGCTTCCCGTACGACTTTTGGTTCTTCGACCTTGAATTTCTTTCGGATGGCAGCTTCTGCCCCTTCAATGATCCACTTCATGATGGCAGGGCCTGCCTGTTCGAACAGATAGTCCGAATAGTTCTTGATGTCACTCTTTCGGGAAATCCTGGCATTGAAGGGAATGACGATCAGTCTGCGCCAGGTACCGTCATCGTTGGCCGTCACCTTGGGCAGATAGTTGGTATAAAGAACCAGGGTATGGGATGGCACGAAATGGAAGGGTGCCTCGTATTTCTTTTCTGCTTCGATGGGGTCTACAGAGCAGATCTGCTTGACCATGCCGGTATTGAGTCTCCGTCCCTCTTCCAGTTCCGATGCGATGATGAGCCGTTTGCCTTTGAGTTCTGCCATCTCGGGCTTCACGTTCCGCTTGCAGCTCATGGTCAGGGCATCTGCAGAAAGCTTTCCGGCATACGTACCAAGGACCCTGGCGATGGTATTCCAGAAGGTGGACTTCCCGTTTGCCCCGCCACCGTAGGCGATGATCATCTGTTCCGCATAGACTCTCCCGACAGCGGCCATTCCCACGATTTCCTGCACATACCGGATCAGTTCCCGGTCGTGACAGAAGAAAAGGTCAAGACTCTCCTGCCAGAGTTCCGCTCCCTGATCTCCCGGAGAGCAGGCTGTGATTTTCGTAATAAGGTCATCCGAATCATGAGGATGGCCGCCATTCGTTCCATGGGTAAGGTCATACGTGGCTTCCGGCGTATTGAGGAGTTCCGGGTCATAGTCCAGCTCGCTGACATCCAGGGCCAGCATCGGTTTGGCGGCATTCTGTGTGTTTACGATGTACCGGTAGTTCCGGTATCTCATGACGAACTTCCTGTAGACATCCGCTCCCATCAGTGCATAAAGCAGGGGGAGCTTTTTCTCAGGGACCTGGTTTGCCAGATTCTTGTTTCTGGCTTTGACATCCGCTTCCGAAATGCCTATGGCTACCAGTGCTTCTTCTGCCATGCGGATCTTCTCTTCTGCATCTTTCAGTTGATCATCCATAAAATTTTCAATGACACCCAGAGCCTTCGACTTGTCTTCATACCAGTGATCATCGATAAATGCGATATAGTCCGTGGCACTCGTATACCGGAGTTTCCCCATGCAGTTTTCAGCCAGGATCTTTGCCTCACCAAGATCGGAATAATCCTCCGGCTGCAACGAGCTTCTGCTAAACGAATCCTCATATTCCTCTGGTGGGACATACCCTTCGCTGGTTTCGATCTTGTTTCGGAAAAACTTCAGGGCGCTTTTCCAGATGGTCCCCAGTTCCTTCTCTGGCAGAGGCGGTTCGCATTTTTCTGCTCTTTCTAGGTACGCTTTATACGCCTTATCCGTATCCCCGAAACGTTTCAGTACACGGCTGGCAAAGTGGGACATGGTGTTGTTGCGGCTGCCTTCGGGGATGGAATTTCCCGTGTACAGAGGAAACTCCATCTGGCTGCTTTCCAAAGGTTCTGTTCCGGCCAGGAAGTCTGTTATGGTTTTCTCCCCTTCCTGCCAGAGGATATCTTCTGTCTCCACATCCGCGCCATAAAGGAACCGGGCCGCATCCAGGGCCTTTCCGTCAAAGAAAGGAAACACCTCCCGGATGGCCTGCTTCAGGGCCGTGTAGGCTTCTTCATCCTGCACCACCGGAATGGGAAAATACACATGGAACCGAGGCCGGGCTTTCCGGCCGTTCTTGGCTTTCCCGTTATTCCGGGAAGGGACGATGGCCACAGCCACCCGGGACACCTGGGCCAGGAACTGTTCTCCCGTCACCCATTCCCGGGGATTTTCCGTGTGGTCGTTGTCGCAATCCATCACTGCCACATCGGACCAAAGAAAATTATCCCGGCTCCGGTAGCTGTTCTTATAGGCCGCGCAGACATGGTCGAAGGCAGCCGCGTCTTTCAGGTCCTGGGCATTTTGGATTTCCCGTTTCTGGGGATACCGGCAGTTGGATTCCACGCCGGCGCAGGATGCCGTAAAAAGAGTAAATTTCACTTAGATCACCTCGCTGATGTATTTGATGGGCTTTCCCTTTTTCTGCGCATACCGGATCTCCAGTTCCATGCCTTGGGAAATATTCTCGCCAAAGATCCAAAGCTCAGCACATTTGGACAAAAGGGCAATCCCCATGAAAAAGGCCAGATTCCGTTCCGTCTTTTCATCCAGGAACTGGGGCAGGAACAGATGGGGCGCCAGGGGGATACAACCATGGTCTGCTGCGTACCGGCAGCAGCGCCGAGCCCGCAGGACATTTCTTTCCACGTCTCCCGCATAAGGTGAACAAACGTACACTACCGGTCGAAAGGGGAACCTGGGCGGCTCTGCATTCCGGATAGCCTGATAGGCCGTGGGATCTGGATAATGTTCAGCATTCCGCTTTTGATCCATTTCCATGGCCTACCTCCATCAGTTCCCGGGAGCAGTCTTCACACAAGACGGCTGTCCCAAATAAATCCCCTTTACCTTTGCCCAAGACTTCTTCCAGGTTTACTGGCACTTCTTTCCCGCAAACTGGACAGCGGCAGAACACATTCTTGTCCGTAATTTCCATCTGGAATTCCATATTGTCCGTAATCGGTTCCTTCACATAAAACATGGCGACTTCAACTCCTTCAAAAAATTAACAGCGGATTCCAATCCCGCTACATGGATAGAAGAAGTTTTTCTTCTCTACCTGTAACAGGACAGAATCCGCTGGGATAAGTACCGGAAACGCAAAAATTAATTGACGGTTGTTCGGCTCTCTGATAGAATTACAGTTCTAAAATACTCTTCTTTCTAGGTTTTAGGGCAGCGCTCTTTCCGGCATTTTGCGGAGCGGTGACTTCTGTCCAGAATAGAATCGGCGCCGGAGCCGGTTGGTGAAGGTAGCCGCCACCAGAGAAGAGTACTTTTTTATTTGAATAATAGAAATGGGTATGTGATTCGCTCGCATACCCATTTATTTTTTTAGTCCTTCTGATAAAATTCACACTCATACCCATCCGCCCGAAGAATCAGCCCCTCTGCCCAAGGTGGGGTCCGGCCCATCTGCTCACAGATGGCATCTACACTGACATCCTTACTGCACTCGATGATCAGTTCATCGTGTACGTGACCAACAATGTCACAGTGCCGGAGAGTTTGCATAGCGTAACAGAGAATATCCCTGGCTGTTCCCTGGACGATGTTTTCCACGAACTTTGGCCCGTAGCTTTCCAGCCGTTCCCATTTCTTGGTGGCCCCGATGCCTTCGTAGGTCACGGATTCTCCACCGAATTGATTCTCCCCGATCCGAGGCTTTACGTAGGAAAGCCGCCGGCCGCTGGGAAGTTCGATAAACAGCATACCGCTTTGGCAAGAGAAGCGAATGTTGTTCACCCAAACGGGGATCCGCTGCTTGATGGCCGTTTTTACCGCCCCATCCACCTGCCACCAGAAATCGACGATATGCGGATTAGCCGAGCGCCAGGACTGGACCAGGGGCCCCAGTTCTTCTTCTGGGATTCCCATTTCAATGGCTCCCATGGCCTTTAGTGCCCCAACGGACCCGCCGTAGCCACAGGCCAATTCTGCGATTTTCCCTTTCTGGCGAAGGTCCCCGTTTATGCCATGTTTCACAACAGGCACTCCAAACATCTGACTGGCCGTTGAACAATAGATGTCCTTTCCCGCTGCAAAAGCCTGGGATTTCCACCTTTCTCCCGCCAGCCAGGAAATGACTCGTGCCTCGATGGCCGAGAAGTCCGAAACCACAAACTTCATCCCCGCCCTGGGCACAAAAGCCGTCCGGATCAACTGAGACAGCACATCTGGAATGGAATCGTAGAGAAGGTCCAGGGCTTCGTAGTTTCCCTGGCGCACCAGTTCCCGGGCTTCGGAAAGGTCCGGCAGATGGTTCTGGGGAAGATTTTGCATTTGGATATGCCGGCCGGCAAACCGTCCGGTCCTATTGGCTCCATAAAACTGGAACATACCTCTGGCCCGGCCGTCCTCACAGGCCGTCATTTCCATGGCCTGGTATTTTTTCACTGAGGACTTGGCCAGTTTCTGCCGCAGGAGCAGTACGCTCCGCAAGGGTTCCTGGGCCGTTTTCAATAGTTCCTGGACATTCTTCTTTCCCAGGGAATCCGTCTTTAATCCATGTTGTTCCAACCAGTCCAGCATCTGGATAACAGAATTTGGGTTATCTAGACCAGTCCGTTCCTTCAGGGCCGCCATGAGGCTCTCCCGGCTTTTGGCATCCAGGGTCAATGCTTGTTTGGCCAGTTCCAGGTCAATGGCAATGCCCCGGTCGTTGGTTTCCTGGTCCAAATGGTATTCTTCCCACACCTGTTCCGGCACCGGGTACTTTTGCAATCGCTGCTGGATGGCCATTTCCACTTCTACGTCCCGTTTGTTGTAACTTTTGAACAGGTCCCATTTGTCCAAAGCATGTTGAGGAAGGTTCCTTGTCCGGCCCCCGTTGGTCTTGGTTTCTTTACAAGGAACGCAAAAATACCGGATCAGATCCCGCCCTTCCTTCATCTTCTGGTTGTCCAAATTCAGCACAGCTCCTACTCCCTCCAAGGAAAGAGGCAGCCCCATATACGCGGACCAGACCATGGAACACTTCCATCCTGTGGGATTCAGGAACCGGGCACATTCCTGGGACAGGGGATGCCGATCGTGGAAAGGGTTCAGGCTCCTCCCCAAGTCTGTAAGATACCGGGACAGACACACCCGTTCGAAATTGGCATTGAAGGCCCATTTGGTGACGGTGTCATCGGTGAGGGCATCCAGGATTTTTTCCGGGATGGTTTCTCCCTGGGCCAGGTCGATGACCTGCACCTCTCCTCCGTCCACCGCATACCCGAAAAGGAGGATTTCAAAGGCAGGAGATTCGGCATACTTATAGACGCCGCACCTGGCCAGGTTCACATCGCTGTACGTTTCCAGATCCAATGATAGGGTTTTCATAGGGTTCTCCTTACAGAAAAGGTGGCAGAATGGATCCTGCCACCTTTCTTTCCTTACTGATATTTTCTGATTTCCTGGCAGATGGATTCAATCCGCTCCAGTTTCCGATAGATGTCCCCCAGTTCGTCTTCCCGGAGTTCCCGGTCCGCTTCTTTCCGGTCCAGGTACCGGGCCACACGGTTGCACAGGAAGGTGATCACCTTCACGAACCCGATGAGGGAAAAGAGGGCTACAAGCACATCACTCATTTTTTCCTCCCTAGGCCAGGAAATCATCATCGTCTGCAGAAGCAAAGTCATCCTCTGCCCGGGGCTTGCCTCCCAGTGGTTCCCCGTCCCGGATCTTCTGCAGGTTGTTCAGGCCGCAGGCAATCCCCTTGTTCCCGTTGCTGTTGAAGGCATAGAAGTTGATGGAGGCCCGGCCATACACCCCGGAATACACTTCAGAGCGTTCCAGAATCTGCTGGCAGTCGGCGTCCACGATGCCGGGCTTAGTGGCAGAATTGGCATTGATAAAGAAACTGTCTTTGTAGGCATCATCTCCCGGCCGTTCCATGTCCCCGTCCCTCAGCGGGGTCTTGATGGCTTCCAGGGCCGGCACCACACGGCCATTCCCCTTCATCTTCCCTTCCCCTTCCTGGTAGGCGGCCTTGATGGCAGCCCGGACCTTTTCCACGGTCTTGGTGTCAGACTTGGGGATGATCAAGCTGACGCTGTACTTGGGGGTACCCCCGTTGATGGATTTGGGTTCCCACACATTGGCATAACTCCAACGGGTGCTTGCCCCGGTAATCACTTTGCACGGATTCACATAATTCTTAGACATTCTCGTTTCCTCCTTCATTTTCCTTAGAAAAATCATAAGCTGCCGTATGCATGGCCGGCCGTTTGTCTGTTTCCGGTACTAGGACCGGTTTGCCCTGGGGCTTTTCGATAAGGTCCGTCAGCAGTTCATCGAACCGGCGCTTCCCCAGCAGTTTGGTAAGAGCCGTAATCCCCAGGAGTTTCTTCTCATAGGGAGAATACCCGGCTTCTTCCACCTTGGCGGCTACGGCTTCTTCGTTCACGTACCGCCGGTTGGACCGACCTTCCACCACTTTCCATCCGGTCCAGTTCTTGCCGGAAAGGGCCTGCTGCAGGGCATATTCCTGTACGTCCCCGGCCCAGGTCACCAGTTCATCGGCTTTGGCCAGGATGGCTTCCACTTCTGGATCTTCCAGGGTGGACGGCATGGCAAAGTCGTATTTGGCCAGTTCCAGGTTGTACTCCGCCCGTTTCCGGCAGGTGGCTCTGATCTTGCAGAACCGGCAGTGGTCACCAGCCTTATATTCCCCTTCTCCCTTGGCCGCCAGGTCTGCTGTAGGCTTCAGCACCGTTTCCGCCCATTGGAGTAGTTTCTCCTTGGACAGGGTGCAGGTGCTGACGTTTTCCCGCCTAGGCTGGAAGATGGTCATGGACACCTTTTGGATATCGTAGATCCCGTCAAAAAGATCCAGAGCCCCCAGAGCATAGCACATCATCTGAGGATTTTTCTCTGCTTCCACCAGCACTCCCAGCCCATGCTTGTAGTCGATGACGGAAAGGGTGTCGTCCGCCACGATGAGGCAGTCCCCGGTGCCGAACCCTTCCGGCACCCACCGGGAAAAATCCAGGTGCTGTTCCACCAGGACCAGGGGATCCTTACAGGTCGTTTTGGCTGCGGCCAGGGTCTCCATTACAAACTGGGCATAGGCATCGGTGCATTCGGCCATTTCCTCATCAAAATACGTCAGGGACTTGGTGGGGTCTTTCCCTTTCTGTCCCAGGGCCTTCTTCACCTTGTATTCGCAAAGGGCATGGGCTTCCGTCCCCTGTTTGGCAAAGTCGCTCTGTACATCCGGCAGCTTGGCGCATTCCAGGGCCGAAGGCGGGCAGACCAACCAGCGGTAGCTGGACGAAGCGGAAAGGACCGCATGGTTACCCGGCATGGCCCATCACCTCCAGATCCTTCAGGAAGGCTTCATACTGTGCCGCATCCAGGTTGGACAGCTTGTCCGCCCCGTAACTGCGGATCAGGTTCCGAACTTCTTCCGTGAACCCCTGCCGGGACTTGTCCGCCGCCACCTTCCTCACTTCTTCCAGAGTGAGCGTTCTGGGAGCAGGTTCTTTCTTCGGAGGTTCCGAGGCTAGTGCTTTCTTTTCGGTCCGCAGTGCTTCCGCAATCTGCAGAAGGGCATTCCCACAGGTTTCCAGTTCAACGGATAATTTGACCAACGTTTCCTTTGTCATACGATTTGGCTCCTTTCGATTTTCTCTCTTGTCTCAGGATCATAATGTTCCGGGCCGCCCGTTCTGCCGTATCGCTGATTTTCATCAGCACCCCGGACAGTTCCCGGTCCAGGGCCTGGCTCCGTTCTCTCAGCAATTGTCCATTTTCCATGGCTTGTCCTCCTCTCCAGGGGCTTCTTGTTTTGCCCTTCACCCATAACAGGACAAGTCCACCTGGTTTAAGTACCGATTTTCAAAAAATCCGGCCAGAATTTTTCCGACCGGATTCTCCATGCCCGTTACCGATAGTCCTCCAGCTGATTCCGGAGCTGTTTCAGGATCCGGTGCTTCCGTTTATTGACCCCTTTTTGAGAAAGACCCACTTCCCGGCCGATGGCCGCTTCACTGACCCCCTGGATGGCCATCTGCAGGATGGTCAGGTCCAGCTCTTCCAGCTTGGCCAGTTCCCGCCGCAGGGCTTCCAGCAGCTCCTCTTTCTCCAGGATTTCCTCCGGGCTGTCCTGCCGGTTTTCCCTCGGGAAGCCGTATTCCGTTTCGCACAGCTGCTCAAAGGAAACGGGCGTATCCCAGCCTTTGATGGAGAAATCGTCCCGGTGTTCTACCTGGGCCTTTTCCCGTTTCTTCCGTTTGTCGGCCAGCCGCTGCTGCCGCTTGTCTTCCTTCCACTCCGACTGCATATAGGCCTTATACTGTTCTTCGGTAGCCGGGACGAGAATGGTACGGACCTTCCGGTTCCCGATTTTCGACCACGTCCTTGGTGTGTCTTCATATTCCTTCGTGATGATGGTTCCCTCCTTCACTTCCATGGGAATGTAGTACTGCTGTTTGACTCTGGTTTTCTCTTGGTTGCCCATGTGCGGTCTCCTTCGCAAAATGCGAAGCGAAGACGCACATAGGCTGCCTGTCTGTATTGACCATGAGATGCATCCTCGCTTCCATGGCCAACCACCCCAGTAGGCTGACGGTATGTTGTTGGACCCGGCTCTCCGCTCTGGGCACTCCCGCGTCCGGGAATGAACCTTGAGCCGGGAATCTGGCTGTACTTTCTTGTTTCAACAAGTTCGTTTCTGAACTTGCTGGAACAAAAAAAACGGAGCCATCCACATGACCTTTCGGTCGACGTAGATAGCTCCGTTTGACAGCTCCGTATAAATAAGGGCTGTATGGGTAACTTCTATTTTATCGTACTATTTTCTTTTTTTTGGCTGCATCCACCTGGGTTACAACATCATCCCATGGGATACGGACAAGCTGTTTCTTACTGTTTTTTAATTCCAGAGTCACTTCTTCTCCTCTTACAATGGCATCAAAGACTCTTTCACCATTTTCAGTCCCATCGTGTAAATTCCTAATGTGCTTTCTGAATTCTTCCATAGCTTCTTCCCCCTTTTTTAAAACGGAAGCTCCTCATCAATTTCAGGAGTCGGATCATCTTCATTGTCATTTTTCATGAAAGAGTCAATGATATACCGGACGTCCGGTTTCACTTTTGGATGCTTAGCACTTTCAGAAACAGCAGCATAAAGGTTATCAATAAAACCCTTTAATTTTGAATTCCCATAATCACTGCACAGATATTGTGCTTCCTGGCCATCAATCTGCATCCATACTTCTATTGCATGCTCTTCAAAAAAGTTGGGCTGATTATCAGATATGTTCATGAGATACAGGCGGGCACCATTCTTCATTCTTAAATTAAAACAGTCCCCTTTAATCGTCGTATTAACATCATACGCTCTTGAAACAAATACCGCTCTTGAAACTTCCTGGCTAATTTGTTCACCACGGTCTTCGTGAAACTGATGAACACTAAATAATGGGTGGTCGACATATTCATTTCTATCGAAATCCAAATCGCTCAAGGTCTCTTTAGATTCCCGATTCCATGCTAACAAATCGCGAGTAGTATCCTTTTCAAGTTTTTCCAAAAAAGCAACCAGATATCTTTCAGTAGATGTCATGGCGGCTATATCTACTGTCAAAAGGGTATCTATGCTCACATGAAGGCTCTTTGCAATATTCATGATAAAATCAATGCCCGGTTTACTTCCCCCATCTTTACTGGTCCTGGAAATATATCCAGCACTGACACCTGCCTCGTTTTCCACTTCCCCAATTTTTCTGTTTTCATTTTTTATAAGGAATTCGATATTGTCAAAAAGAATTTTAGAGTTGAATTGTTCCATTGTCTTTGTCCTCCTTTTCTCTTTTATGTCATTATGATATAGCATATCTTCCTATTCGTCAATATTTAAATTTTATATACCTTTTGGTAGATTAAAAAAGGTTCTTGATTTTTGTGCCCAATTCGATTTAAGTATTATAAATTGAAAGAGCCTCCATTGCCTTACCCTATAAGATCAAAAGAAAACGTATGCCTCTCGAATCAGCTTCTTTCTTACCAAATTTCCTTACGCAATGGTATCAAACATTTTTTTAGTCGCTCGCTGTCCCATCATCCAGATTTCGAATAGGTTCTCTTTCTTTTTTTCAGTTGTATGTTTTTCTTTGGCTCGTAATATATTTTCGAACATTTGTTCGTTAGTAATTTTATTATAGCACAAGACGCTCATTTTAAAAGGACAAATTTTAGGATAGATTTTGGACAGTAGTTTTTATACGGCTGATAAAAAAACACCGGTACAAGATAAATCCTGTACCGGAGAAGAGAACCTTCCGTCCCCCCCTTCTGGTTGGAGAGGGATATCTGCATCATGATTTCTATTTCCTTTTCAAATGTTTTTTTAGGGCATCTACCTTTTCCTGCCTGGGCCGGAAGTACTTTTCTTCGGCCTTCTACCGGGTCGCGATGGCATCCTCCAATTCGGAAGCCCCGTCCGGCGCAACACCAGTAATCCATGGCAATCGAAGAATGGCATTATCAATAAGAAGCTATCGTTATCACCGTATTCATTTTACTACCCTTCAGTTTTTTTCTCTCTGTAAAATCCCATTCGATTTTAGGGTAAAAAAAAAGTCGGCGTCCTGCCGACACACATTAAAGCCTTGCTATATACGGTTTTTTCGGCTATGCATACACTTCGAAATTTGTATCAATCTCAAGCATCTTTGCTCGCAGAGCAGCACGATGTCCGGCAGATTTTCCTGCCGGGCCAAGGTGAAGCATCCTTTGATGTTCTTTTTCCGCTCTTCCGGAGTCAGGCCGTACTGGGGCCGGGTGCTCCGGTTCCGGATCAGCAGGTTTTCCCAAAGGTACCCTTCCTGTCGGCACCAGGGCCGGAAGATTTCTTCCGGCAGGTCGTATCCCCGCTGTTTCTTCCGCACCGGGTCCGTAGGGATGCCGGTGGCTGCCAGCCGGATTTCCGGCACCAGATGCCAGTGGAATCTTTGTTCCCGGAGAACCCCCTGCCTCCATTCTTCCGCCAACCGGGGCAGCAGGTCCTCCCTTCCCCGGAACTTGGCCATCTGCAAGGCTTTCTGGATGCCCCCCGCATAGTCCATCAGGAAGAACAGTCCATCCAGGTGGGGACAATCCAGGCTGAGGGGCTGGAAGGAGCGGGGATGCCAGATTCCCCTCCGGCAGGGATCGCAGAGGACCCCTTTCCCCCGCACTTCTTCTCCGCAGCCCGGACAGGAATGGGGGTAGAACAGGGAGTGGAGCAGGGCAAGGATGGATGAAAGCATAGCGCACCTCCGGAAATGAACAGGTATCAGACGTCAGACCCGCCTCCTGTGGAGGCTTTCAGAAGTCAGCTTTGTCGGCAATCAGCATTGGCTTCGGCTTTGCTTCGTTCTCTATGGAATCTGACATCTCAAGGCCCTTTGGTCCGTGTCTGACTTCTTTATTCACTGTATCTTTTCAGCCGTTCCGCCAGCAGGCTGTACCGTTTCCGGGTCTTATCGTTTTCCACAGCCATGCGCAGGGCCCTTTTGCTGCCGGCCAGGTATACCTGCTTTTTGGCCCGGGTAATGGCGGTGTAGAACAGGTTCCGTTGGAGCAGGATGTAGTGGCTCAATACCAGAGGCATGATGACCGCCCCATATTCACTGCCCTGAGATTTGTGGACGCTCATGGCATAGGCCAGCCGCAGATCAGAGACTTCCGCTCCCTCATAGGTCACCGCTTCCCCTTCTGCCCGGTCCGGGAAGTCTACCGTCACATAAGCACCCTGGATGCTCTGGATCCGGCCGATATCCCCGTTGAATACGTTCTTCTCATAATTGTTCCGGATCTGCATCACCTTGTCCCCTTCCCGGAGCAGCAGGAAACTGCCCCGGTACTCCTGTTTTTCCGGATCCGGGGGATTCATCCGGGCTTGGAGCAGGTTATTCAGATTCTCCACCCCGCACAGGTTCTTGTGCATGGGGGTGAGCACCTGGAGGCTGTCCTGGGGCTGGGTCCGGGACAGGTGGGCATAAAGGTCCACAATATAGTGCATGGTTTCCTCTTCCGTGGCAAATTCCCGGAAACTGAAATCATTTTCTCCTTCCCACTGGGGCATCATGCCCTGGTTGATCCGGTGGGCATTCCGGACGATGGGGCTCAGCTCTGCCTGGCGGAACACATTTTCCAGCCGGACGATGGGCATAGTACCGCTGCGGATGATGTCCTGGAGCACGGAGCCAGGCCCCACGCTGGGCAGCTGGTCCACATCCCCCACCAAAATCAGCCGGCAGCCCAATGGCAGCGCTTTCAGCAGGTTGTACATGAGCACGATGTCCATCATGGAAGCTTCGTCCACAATAACTGCGTCCGCTTCCAGGGGATTGTCCTCATCCCGTCCCCAGAAGGAATCTCCTTCTCCGTTAGGGGTGTATTCCAGCAGCCGGTGGACAGTGAGTGCCGGCTTTCCGGCACTTTCTGCCAACCGTTTGGCCGCCCGTCCCGTGGGGGCCGCCAGGAGGATCTTGCACCCGGCTTGTTCCATCACTGAAAGGATCCCCTTGATGACAGTGGTCTTCCCGGTACCGGGGCCCCCGGTAAGTACGAATACCCCATGGTCCACAGAAGCCTTCACCGCTTCTGCCTGTTCCGGGGCCAGCTGGATCCGCTCGTCCCTTTCCCATTCCCGGATGATTTTCTGGTAATCCACCTTCCACAGGGCATTCACATTGTCCCGGAGGGCCAGCAGCCGCCGTGCCGCCCCTTCTTCCGCCCGATAAAGGTATTCCGGGTACACACATACATGGTCCCCCACATCCTCCGTCCGGAGCAGATTGTCCTTCAAGAGCTGCTGGAACACCTGTTCCACTTCCAAAGGATCCACCTGGAGGATCTTGGCTGCCAAAGTCACCAGCCAGCGGTCAGGTACACAGGTATGGCCCTGGCTGGCTCCCTGAAGCAAGGTATAGTGGATTCCAGCCCGAATCCGGTCCTCAGCATGTTCATCCACCCCCAGGTTCCGGGCCAGGGCATCCGCCGTCCGAAATCCAATGCCATCCACGTCTTCTGCCAGGCAGTAAGGATTGTTGCTGATCCGAGTCACCGCCGTATTCCCGTACAGAGCCTGGATCCGGGGAGCGTAATTTCCGCTGATCCCGTGGCTTTCCAGGAAAAATACCAGTTCCCGGCTGTCTTTCAGTTCCCCATAGGAAGCCACAATGGCCTCTGCCTTCTTTTTTCCGATCCCGGAGACTTCCCGCAGCCGTTCCGGGGATTTTTCCAAGATCTTCAGGGTATCTTCCCCAAACTGATCCACGATCCGTTGGGCCATGGCCGGTCCCACGCCCTTTAGGACCCCGCTGCCCAGCATCTTCACCAAGCCTTCTGTTCCCTTGGGCTGGATAGCTTCCCAGCTTTGGGCTTGGAACTGCCGGCCGAACCGGGGATGTTCCCCCCAGCTTCCCGAAAGCCGTACTTGTTCTCCGGCAAAAGGAGCCTGTCCCTTGTAGACTACGGAAACCGTCCCCACTTCCGGGTTTTCTCCCCGGCATACACTGAACGTCCCTTCCGCAGCCTGGAAAACGATATTCTTGATGGTAAGTTCAATAGATACTGGTCCGGACATGCCCCACTGCTCCTCCTGAACATATGTTTTATTTATTATAGCACAGTTTTCCGTTTTTTTTGACAGTCTCTATTGAAGTAAGGTATAATAAGGAAGCTGAAATTGAACGAAAATCGAGATATCCAAAGGATGTGAACACTACGTGATTGGAAAAGGTACCCAGGCAGCACTGGACATGTACCGCTGTGCGGAAGAGATCGTATTCGATAAAGAAAAGATCCGAGATGTACTGGAAGAAGCTGCTGAAAGGTTCAGCCTGAAGGAATTGGCCCTGTATTCCACAGAAAATGACGAAGGAGACGATTTCTGTTTTGTCATGCTGTGTACCAATGGCCATATTTTTCTCCATGTATTCCCCACTTATGGCTATGTAGAAGCCGACGTCTTCACCCTGGAAAGCGCGGCCAGTCCGGAACAGGTGGCCGTTTTCCTGCGCCAGGAATTCGGCCCTGACCAGACCAAGCTCACCACCCTGAAACGGGGCGACTATGGTTCCATCAAAGATATGAAGCCACAGCGGAAAAAGATGGTCAAGACCATGCGGCGGGCCAAGAATGCCGGTGCCAAGCTGAAGAAATTCATGACCTGGAAGAAGAACCGGGAATGAAGGGATGCCAGCAGGCAGCTTCCAGCTGTCCCTTGGACACTGGAAGCCGGCACAGCTGGCTCTGGACATGAAGGAAAAACGAGCTGTGAAACCCTGCCGGGCCTGTCTGCCGGTCCTTGTTTCACAGCTTCTTTTACAGTCAAAGGAAGAATGACATCATGAAATACATCTGTTGGGACATCGACGGGACCCTGCTCCTGACCAATTATGCCGGGGTCGCCGCCATGAAAGCCACCATCAACGAACTGTACGGCCTGGACAATTTCGAATTCACTTACGGCATGGCCGGACGGACGGACACCTTCATCGCCCGCAAAGCCATCGAAGGGATCCAAGGCCATTGCAGCCCGGAAGAAGTATCCCACATGCTGGAAGCCTATGGCCAGAAGCTGCCGGCTTCCCTGGTGGAAAAACACGGCCGCTTGCTTCCCCATGTGCAGGAAACTTTGGAATGGATCCGAAAGGATCCCGGGACCACTTCCCTGCTGCTTACCGGGAACTGTGAAGTGGCAGCCCATGCCAAGCTCCGATATTTCGGCATCGAAAAGGAATTCGACTATGCCCACAGCGCCTTTGGGGAAATCAGTGAATTCCGGGATGACCTTTCCCAGGCCCTATGGGAGAAAGTCCGGAAAGCGGATCCTGCTGTGACCCCAGAGCAGCTCATCGTCATTGGAGACACCCCTCACGACATCACCTGTGCCCAGGCCATCGGCGTCCGGAGCCTGATTGTCCTGAAGGGTTCTTCCTACACGCTGGAGCGGCTGGAAGCCTATCACCCCTGGAAAATCATCCCGGAACTGCCGGAAGATCCCCGGGACCTTTCTGCCATCCTGGAGGAGGCATAAGACCATGTTTGGAAAAAAATATTTTCTCACTGCCCTGCTGGTGGTTTCCACGGCCCTGCCGGCCCTTGCCTACCAGCAAAGCGATGTAGACCAGCTCCTGGCCACCCGTTCCTGCCCGGGAGGGGATCTGCGGGGAGCCTATCTGCGGGACGCGGATCTGACCGGCGCCGATCTCCAGGGCGCGGACCTAAGCTATGCCAACCTGACCAATGCCATCCTGGAAAATGCCAACTTGAAGGAAACCAATCTCCAGAAGGCCAACTTCCGCAATGCCTATATGGCCGGTTCTGATTTAGAAGGAGCGGACCTGTCCAACGCGAATTTTTCCCATACGGTGCTGAACCGCAGCTCCCTGGTGGGAGCCACCGCCTACCGGACCAGTTTCTCCCATGCTCTTTTGACCTTCGCCAATCTGTATACGGCAGACCTGCGGGAAAGTAATTTTGACTATGCCAACGGAGCCATGGCCAATTTCTTTTCTGCCAACCTGGCACGGAGCTGGTTCTTCGGCACCCAGCTCCGAGGCGCCAACTTCACTTCCGCCAACCTATACAACGCCCGTCTCCGTCGAGCCAGCCTGCCGGAAGCCGTTTTTAAGAATGCCAATCTCATGAGTTCCACCCTAGAGGGCAGCAATCTGAGCAAAGCCGTATTGACCAACGCCAATTTGGATGATGCAGATCTCAGCCACGCCAACCTGGAAGGGACCCAGTTCTCCAGCACAGATTTGGAACTGGCATATAGGAAATGATAAGAGGCTGTTGCCTGTGTGGTTTTCACACAGGCAACAGCCCCTTTTTACACTACCTTCTCCAAGATCTGTTCCGGCCGGTCGATGAGGGCCGCAGGCTCCAGAGCTGCCAGTTCATCCCGGTCCCGGAAGCCCCAAGTGACCAGGAAACAGTCCATCCCGGCATTGTCCGCCGTTTTTTTATCTACTTCCGAATCCCCCACATACACCGCCTGCTCTTTGGGGATCCCCAGTTCCTCCAAGGCCTTGAACACCGTATCCGGTGCCGGTTTCCGCCGGATCTCCACGCTTTCTCCAATGGCCACCTGCATGGTTTCCGGAAAATACCGATCCCGGAGCTCCCGTACCGCCGGATGCGCCTTGTTGGAAACGATGGCCAGCCGGATGCCCTTCTGCTGCAGCTTCCGGAGCAGTTCCGGGATCCCCTCATAGGGCCGGGTCTCTTCATCACAGTGTTTCAAATAATATCCCCGAAAAAACTGGAAAGCTGTTTGGAAACGGTTCTCCTCCATATCTTCGGGTAGAGAGAGCCGCAGCAGCCGTTCCAGTCCGTTGCCCAGGGCCCGTCGTACCTGCAGCCGGGTCCGGGGGGCACAGCCGTATTTTTTGCAAGCTGCATTCACAGCATTCCACAGATCCGTCAGGGTATCCAACAGGGTCCCATCCAGATCAAAGATCACCGCCTGATATTTCATAGCTGGATCCACACTCCTTATGTATCATTCAGCGTGAGCTGCTCCCCGTCTAAAGTGACGGTGCCGCGCCTACAAGGAAGATGATACCACATCCTGCCAAATTATGGTACAATAAAAGAATCAAACAGAAGGAGAGTGCGTCCATGAAAATCGTACGTTCTTTATTTTTATCCGCCATCCTGGTACTGACGGCGGTCCTGACGGCCTTTGCTTCTCCGGAAGCTCCCACGGATCAGGAAGTGGCTCAGGCTTTCCAGGAAGCCAATACCGTTTACGAGTGGTTCGAACACCATCCTCTGGAAACCGACGGCAAAGAGAAAAAAGACACCGGGTATATGATCTACTACACGGTGGCCGACAAGGACTATCCCACCATGCTGGCCCTGAAGACCCGGGTCAACGAATGCTTCACCGAAGCCCTGGCCGGATTCATCATCAGCGACAGCCGGATGTACCGGGAATTTGACGGACGGCTGTATGTGGCACCCAGTGCCAAGGCCTTAGACCCTCGGAAAGGGACATCCACCATCAACATCGTCCGGGTCTCCCCCACCCGTATCAACCTAGAGATTTCCACACCCATCATGGAAGATCCGGTCCATGGCAAGACCAATGTGGTGGAAACCAAAAAGACCATCTTCCCCTATGTGAAGACCCTGAAAGGCTGGCGTTTCTCCTATTTTGAATCGCTGGAATAAAAAAAATAGAAGAGGCTGGTGCTCCTGCAGCATGAGCTGACCCCCAATTGTTAGACCAAAAATCTAACAATTGGGGGTCAGTTTTT